>Ga0182037_10001747_pt1 | contig 11483 bp, 7 predicted proteins | sample sta12Cox44000082_FD_125974 | JGI IMG/M metagenome (GOLD analysis project Ga0182037, IMG submission 125974) | Lab enrichment of tropical soil microbial communities from Luquillo Experimental Forest, Puerto Rico - statoxic.12C.oxic.44.000.082 | ecosystem: Environmental > Terrestrial > Soil >... | reverse complement strand
TGCTGCACCGCGACGTAAAACCGGAGAACATCCTGATCAGTGCCGATGACTTCGCCTACCTCGTCGATTTCGGCATCGCCAGCGCCACCTCCGACGAAAAGCTGACGCAGTTCGGCACGACCGTCGGCACCGTCAAGTACATGGCCCCGGAACGGTTTACCGATAAGGAAGTGGGCTATCGGGCCGACATCTACGCGCTGGCGTGCGTGTTGTATGAGTGCCTGACCGGGTCCCCGCCGTTCGCGGGCGACACCTTCAGCGTGATGGGGGCACACCTCAACCAGGCGATCCCGCGGCCCAGCGCCGCACGGCCGAGCATTCCGGTCGCCTTCGACGCCGTGATCGCCCGCGGCATGGCCAAGGATCCCGCAGCCCGCTATGCCACCTGCGGCGATATGTCGGCGGCCGCGTATGCGGCGCTGGCCACGCCCGACCAGGATCGGGCCACCGACATCTTGCAGCGCAGTCAGGTGGCTCAGATACCGGCCGCGTTCACCGGGCCGCCGCCCGGCGGTTTTACGCCGGTGCCCAACCACGCCCCGCCACCGGCCCAGATGTATCCGGCGACATCTCCGCAGGGTTCGGTGGTCGGCCGGCGCGGGCCGGTGCCGCAGTCGACCGGATGGCCTGGCGGTCCTGCTTGGGGCACGGGTGATGCGAGTACCGGCGGGCCACCGCCTTGGGGCCACCCGCCGCAGGGCGGACGTAAGCCCTGGTTGTGGGTGGGCGTTGCCGTTGCGGTCGTGGTGGCCATCCTGGGTGGCGTGGCCCTCGCCATCGGCCGACCATGGGAGACGTCGCCCCAGTCGTCCCCCACGACGTCCGCGCCGCCGCCGCCGGATGCAGTTGAGCTGCGGGTCCTCGATGACGGTGTGTATGTAGGCAGTTCGGCGGCTCCAACGACCATAGACATTTTCAACGAACCGATGTGCCCGCCCTGCGGCAGCTTCATCAGGTCGAATGCGAGCGATATCGACAACGCGGTGAACAACAAGAAGCTCGCGGTGCGCTATCACCTGCTCAACTTCCTCGACGACAAATCGCACAGCAAGAACTACTCGACTCGCGCGGTGGCGGCCACGTACTGCGTTGCAGCGCAGAACGACCCGAAGCTCTACACCAGCTTCTACTCCGGCCTGTTCGGCAGCACCTTTCAGCCCGCGGAGAACGCCCCCGAAGATCGCGCCGACGGCGAACTCGCCCAGCTGGCCAAGACCGTCGGCGTCGACGCCAGCGTGCTCGATTGCATCAAGACCGGAGATGACGTCGGCACCGCCAAAGCGAAGGCCGCGGCCGCCGCCGCGACACTGGCCGGGTTCAACGCCACTGGCACGCCGTTCGTCTGGGACGGCACCAGGGCGATCAACTATCAGGATGCGACCTGGCTCAGCAAGCTAATCGGGTAGTCGGGGCCCGGCGCTAATCGCCGAGCCGCGTGTAGGTGATGGTGACGTCGGTGCTCCTGCACTTGGTCCCCGGTCCGTTGTCCTCGCGGCCGTGCCCGGTGAGCACCGTGACGGGGTCCTGCGGTGGTTGCGGCAACGGGAACGTGACGACAACTTTCGTGTGCGACGTGCCGCCCAATGAACACGGGGAGTCCTGCTCGGCGCTATAAGTCCAAGTCCCCCGGTCGAATATCAGCGGCCAGGCGTGGGTGGGTGGCATGTGGAACAGGCTCATGCACCGGTCGCCCGTGCGAAGGCATACCGTAGCAACAGCCCAGTCGACGTGGTACTTGTAACCGTTGGGCTGAGCAACCGTTTGCCGATAGCGGCCGTGCAGCGCCTCTGCCGGTGACACCACCCGCGGCGGCAGGGTGTTGGGATCGGCCACGGTGTTGACGTCAACGTCACCGATGCGGGTGAATGTCATTCCTCTTTTGTTGGCGCAACCCTTCTCCATCTGCTCGGTGGCCTCGCCGGCGAGAGTGCCGTCGGGACGAGGCTGCATCGTGAACGTTTCCCAGACTTCGCCTTCGGAGTCATTGCACGTGCTCGAGCCGACGGTTACTGCCAGCCAGTTGTCGCCGACCTGATCGAGCGCGATCGTCGGCAACTGCATGGTTTCGCCGGTGAGGCGCGTCGCGGTCGCCACGCAACCGGTAGGGCGGCACACCGAGCTGATACCCCAGGTTTCGGATGTCGGCCCGGCGCCCGGAGGCGGGTCGCCTTCCATGCTGGCGATCGGGGCGTAGTTGACCCGGTAGACGCCCGTGAGGGGGCCCGTGTTGGGCGCCGGGGTCTTGGAGGGCGGCGCGACGCTGGTCGGCGCCGTGGTGTTGGCCGCCTTGTGGGATTGGGTGAGCTTCCCGCCCGCGAAGACACCACCGGCGACCAGTAACGCGACGCCCGCCAGGGCGGGGACCAGCACGGCGGGGCGCTTCCAGACGGGTGGCTTCGTCTGCCGCGGCACGGTGGGCTCGATTACGCCAAACCTGGGATGGGTGACTTCGGTGTCGGGTCGGGCTGGGATCTCACCGGCGTAGGCGAAACCCGGACTCCCCTGCCCGCTCAGTCGGGCGGCGAACTCCCCGCAACTGCCGAACCGGCCGGAAGGCCCTTTGGCCATCGCGGTGGCGAACACCGCATCCAACGCTGTCAATTCCGGTCGGTGAGCACCGATCGATGGCGGCGGGGCATTGACGTGTCGGCTGATCACCACGACGGGATTGGAATCGACATACGGTTGCGCGCCGGTCAGCATGTGAAACGCGGTGCAGGCCAATGAATACTGATCGGCGCGCCCGTCGATCGGCTCACCCTTCAGCTGCTCGGGCGCCGCGTAGGCGGCGGTGCCCACCGTCATGTTGGTCGCGGTCAGTCCCGTTGCGTCGTCGACGCGGCGCGCGATCCCGAAATCGGCTAGAAAGACGCGCCGCTCCTGCCCGTCGGCATCGCTTAACAAGATGTTGGCCGGCTTGACGTCGCGGTGCAGCAAGCCCCGATGATGCGCGTAGTCCAGGGCCGAGGCGACCGCGGAAATGATCGGCAGCACCTCTTCGAGCGGCATCCCGCCCGGGTAGTGCCCCCGCAACAGCCGGCTCACATCCGTGCCGGGCACGTAGGCCATCGAGATCCAAAACTGGCCGTCCTCTTCACCGCGGTCATGAACTCGCACGATGTGCGGGTGCGACAAGCCCGCCGCCAGGTCGGCCTCGCGCACGAACCGGGCCCGAAACTCCGCGTCGGCGGTCAATTCGGGCGGAAGCACCTTCAGCGCGTCCTCGCGCGGCAATCGCGGATGCGATGCCAAATACACCTGGCCCATTCCGCCCGACCCCAGCACCCGCAAGATCGTGTATCCGGCGAACACCTGACCGGCATCAAGCGACATTGCCAAATCGTAAGTCCGGTTTTCGGGGCTGTTAGGCACTTCGAATCCTTTCCCGGCGAACGGGCGAGACGGCTACCTAACGCGCCGCACCTGGCGACCCCGGTGCCCGACTGCACATACCTTGCGGCACGTCACTTGCCGGATCTTGGCGAAGTTCTTGCGAAATCCTTGTGGTGTCCGGCTCTTACAGCTCGGCCGCCGGCGAGGTGGGAACGCGAACCCTTCGCCGGCGCAGCGCAGACGGCCACCACGCCTTGTTGAATGGAGGCCCCTGCAGCCGCACGATGCGCAAGGCGCCGACGATGAGCACCGCCGCCAGCGGCAACTCCCCCAGCGCGGCGGTCAGCACCGCGACAACGAAGTCACCACGCCTGGCGGTCAACACGTCGAACCACGCGTCGCATACGAGCAGAACCCCGGTCGTAAACGCGAACAGCGAGTGGTGGTGGGTAAAGCCGAGCACCGCGGTGGCCATCATGAACACCAGCAGCAAGACATCGAAGCCGACCCAGGTCAGCTGCCAATGCTGGGCGGTGTAGCTCTGCGGCAGGGTCAGCCCGAGAAAGACGGTCCACGGGATCAACGCGATCGCGGCGCAGAGCGCCACCCCACTCACGGATCCGGCGGATCTGGACCAACCGCCGCGATCTCATCACCGACTACTTCCAGTGAGGCGTTGATTGGCGTGCGCCGTGGGCAGTTTGGCGGTCACGTTCACGCCAGGCACCCTAATGGATCGCGCCGGACGCGTCCTCGCCTCGCTGATCCGGGGCGCCCGCCGCTTCTTCCTCGCGCTCGGCGTCGGCCACGGTCAAGGGCAATGCGAGTTCTTCCAGTGGACGTTGTTCGGCCGCGACGCCGAGCCACAATTCGATCAGGCCCGCGACTGCCATCACCACCGCTCCGATCAGGAACGACCAGACGACCTGACCGCGTTGCCCGGAACTGATCAACTGACCGAACAGCAACGGACCCGTGATGCCGCCGATCGCCGTGCCCACCGCGTAGAAGAACGCGATCGCCAGCGCCCTGGTCTCCATCGGGAAGATCTCGCTGACGGTCAGGTAGGCCGCGCTCGCACCCGCCGAGGCCAAAAAGAACGCCACCGCGAGGACGACGATGAACGTCCAGACACCGCCGGCCTGGGTCACGAACAGCACCGCGAGGACCACGGCCACGACGGCGGAACCGATGTAGGTCAGCGAGATCATCGGCTTGCGGCCGACGGTGTCGAACATCCGCCCCAGCAGCAAGGGGCCGGCGAAATTGCTTAGCGCCCATACGATGAAGAACAGCGGCACCTTTCCGGATGGGACGCCGTAGAACCCGCTCAACAGCGTGCCCAGATTGAAGGTCACGCCGTTGTAGAGGAACGCCTGCCCGATGAACAGCGCCAGCCCCAGGACCGCGCGCCGCGGATACAGCGTAAATGCCACCCTGGCGATCTCCTGGAATGAAATGCTTTGGCGCTGACGGATTTTGAGCGGGCTTCCCTGTGGCTCGGGCAGTGGTTGGCCGGTTTCTCGCCGGACATCGCCTTCGATTTCGCCGACGATCCGCTCCGCTTCCCGATCGCGGCCGTGAATGAACAGCCACCGCGGGCTTTCCGGAACGTTGCGCCGGACGAGAAGGACGAAGATGCCGAAAATGGCGCCGATGCCGAAGGCCAGCCGCCATCCGATGTTCGCCGGGAAATTCGATGTGTCGAGAAGGACCAGTGCCCCGGCAGCCCCGGCGGCCGATCCCAGCCAGTAGGTCCCGTTGATTATCAGGTCCACGCGGCCGCGCACGCGCGCAGGGATCAACTCGTCGATCGCCGAATTGATCGCGGCGTATTCGCCGCCGATGCCGGACCCGGTGAAGAAGCGCGCAATGAAGAAATACCAGGGCGCGAACGCGAATGCGGTCGCGACGGTGGCGATCAAGTACACCGCGAGGGTCAGGATGAACAGATTGCGCCGCCCGAAGCGGTCCGTCAGGTGACCGAAGAACAACGCGCCCAGGCAGGCCCCGGCGATGTAGAACGCCGCCGCCACGCCGATCTGGGCGGCGTTGAGCGCGATGCCGCTGCCCTTCTCCGTGAGGCGAGACGACACGTTGCCGACCATCGTGACCTCGAGGCCGTCGAGGATCCAAACCCCGCCGAGACCGATGACGACGCGCCGGTGAAACCGCGACCAGGGCAGCCGGTCCAGCCGTGCCGGCACATGAGTCGTGATGGTTCCGGTTTGCGCGCTTGGGCTCATGCGATTTGCGGCGTGGAAGCCCCGGCTTTAGCCGGGGAGGAATCGCCGCTTCCCTCCTTTCGACAGGTTGTCGGTGGTCGTGCCTAGCTTGTTGCTATGTGCAGGTTTCGGTTGCTTCCCAGCGTTTAGCAGGCGACGGCGATGGCCCAGTGCGGGCATGTGGCGCCGGAAAACCGTAAGAGCCAAGCGGTTTTCCAGTGCGTCGCCTGCGGTGTGGGGCCGTGCAACGCTGACGTGAACGCCGCACGCAACATCGCCGCCGGACGGGCGGTGACAGCACGGGGAGACCTCGGCACTAGCCGGTCTGTGAACCGTGAACCTCAACTCCGTTCTCCTGCTGCCTAGGTGCGACGACGACGGGCGGGGTTGGAATCCACCGGCCTAAGCCGGTGGAGGACGTCAAGCGGCTCCTATCTGCATGCGCATGCAAGCTGCCTCAGTCACGGTCAGTGCGGGACTCCTCAGGAGTCCAGGCCGGCGGCTGGCCGGGCTGACCGGGAAACAGGTAGTCGACGAAAGCCGCGGCCGTGGGTTGCGGTTCGTGGTTGGCAAGTCCCGGTCGCTCGTTGGCCTCGATGAACGCGTATTCGGCCCCGGTGACGTCCGGGACCAGGAGGTCGATGCCCGTCACCGGGATGCCGATCGCCTCGGCCGCCGAAACCGCAACCCGACAGAGTTCCGGGTTCACTTGGGCGGTGACATCGTGGATCGTCCCGCCCTGATGCAGGTTGGCGGTGCGGCGAACGCGTAGCCGGGTCCCTTGGGGCAGCACATCGTCCAGCGTCCAACCGGCTTCGGCAACCGTCGCTTCGGTGATGTCGTCGATCGGGATGCGGGACTCGCCACCGGTGGCCGCCGAGCGCCGTCGGCTCTCGGCCGCGATCAAGTCCCGCACGGTGTGGTCGCCCGTGCCGAGGATCTCGGGTGGCATCCGCAGCGCGGCGGCGACCACCCGACCGTCGATCACCACCAGCCGGAGGTCATCGCCTACCACCCGCTCCTCGATCAGGACCTCTGGGTAGTAATTCCGCGCTCGCGCGAGGGCGGCGGCAAGATCGTCGGGACCGTTGTCGGCGACCACGCCGACGGTGATGCCTTTACCCTGTTCTCCGCGAGTCGGTTTGACGACGACCTCCCCCACTTCCTTGAGGAACGCGTGGTCGCCGTCGTCGAAGGTGGCCAGGCGGGCACGAGGCACGGTTATGCCCGCCTCCGAGACCAGGCGCCGGGTCAAACGCTTGTCGTCGCAACGGCACATCGCGATCGCCGAGGTGAACTCCGACAGCGATTCACGGGTGATCACGCTGCGGCCACCGTGGGTGAGTCGGATCTCGCCGGTCTCGGCGTCAAGGACCTCGACCCAGATTCCGCGGCGCATCGCCTCGTCGGCGATGATCCGCGCGTAGGGGTTAAGGTCCTCGACCGTCTCCGGCGGCAGGGTGAACAGCGGCTCGTTGATCGCGTTCTTCCGCTTGATCGCCAGCACCGGAACGCGTACGAAACCGAGCTTTTCGTACAGCGCCATTGCGGCGGCATTGTCGTGCGCCACCGACAGGTCCAAGTAGGCGCGGCCCGCGGTGCGGAAGTGTTCGGCCAACGTCAGGGTCAGGGCCGCGCCCACCCCGGGAAGTGCCGCGCCGGGATCGACCGCCAGGGTCCACAGGCTGGACCCGTGCTCCGGGTCGGAGAAAAGCAACTCATGATCGACACCGGTCACGGTGCCCACCACGGCTCCGTCGTCGTCACGCACCGCAACCAGATATGTCACGGCGTCCTCGTGTAGGTGGTTGTGCCAGATGGTCTCGATCGGTGCGGGGACCATTCCACAACGCACGAAGACGCGATTCATGGCGTCGGCATCTTCCGGGTCGGTCAACGTGCGCACCGTGACACCGAGCGCAGACGGCGCCAAGCCCTCTTGCTCGGAGTCACCGGTGAACCGGAGTCGGTAGGTGTGGCTGGGATCGATGAAGAGTTCGGTCGGCGCCCCGGCGACCACCACGTGCGACTCGCGCGCGTAGATGCAGATGTCGCGCCGCCCGGGCGTTTCGTGTCGCAGCGTCTCGGCCAGGGTCTCCGCATTGGCGAAGGTCTGGCCGAAGATGAGTCGGCCCCAACCCATTTCGAGCTCGACGTCCTTGGCCATCGCGTCCACCAACTCCGGCGGCGAGGCGTCGTGCAGGCCCAGCGTGATGGCCTCGGTGGGATCCGCCGAAGGGTCGACGGCGCTCACGCAGCGGCCCCCGCCACACCGTGACGCTGCAACCAGAGCTCGAGCAGGGCGATCTGCCAGAGCTCATTGCCGCGCAGGGGAGTCAGCTTGCCATTGGGGTCGGCCAGCAGCGCGTCGACCGCGTCGGTATCAAACAGCCCGCGCTCCTTGGCAACCGGCGCATACAGAGCGTCGCGAACCAGATCGAGGTAGGGCCCTTCGAGGTGGGTCAGCGCGGGAACCGGGAAATAACCCTTTGGCCGGTCGATGACCTCCGATGGAATCACCCGTCGCGCAGCTTCTTTGAGGACGCCCTTCCCGCCCTGGGCGATTTTCAACTCGGCCGGGCACGTCGCCGCGAGTTCGACCAACTCGTGATCCAGGAACGGAACCCGGCCCTCCAATCCCCAGGCCATGGTCATGTTGTCTACCCGCTTCACCGGATCGTCGACCAGCATCACCGTCGTGTCGAGCCGCAGCGCACGGTCGATGCCGGTTTCGGCGCCGGCGCGCGCGAAGTGTTCCGCGACGAAGCGCTCACTGGGGTCGCCCTGCGCGAGGTAGCCCTGCCCCACAAGGGTTTTGACCCCCGCCGCGTCGCGATCGAAGAAGGCGGTGCGGTACTGGGCGACCGAGCCCTCGCACGTGGCGGCGGCCGGCGCACCCATCGGCGGGTACCAGTGATAGCCGGCGAACACTTCGTCGGCGCCCTGACCCGACTGCACGACCTTGACGTGGCGCGACACTTCCTGGCTGAGCAGGTAGAAGGCGACGCAGTCGTGGCTGACCATCGGCTCGCTCATCGCGCCGATCGCTTCGTCGAGCGCGGGCAGCATCCGTTCGGTTCCGATGCGGATCTGATGATGGTCGGTGCCGAAGCGTTCCGCCACGATGTCCGACCACCGAAACTCGTCTCCCTCGACGCCGCCCGCCGACTCGAAGCCGATGGAGAAGGTCGAAAGCCCGTGCTGACCGGCCTCGGCGAGCAGGCCGACGATCAGGCTGGAGTCGACACCGCCGGACAGCAGGCACCCGACCGGGACGTCGGCCACGAGTCGGCGCTCGACCGCGACGCGCAGTGCGGACAGGACGGCGTCCTCCCAGTCGCGTTCGGTCCAGTCGGAGCGCTCGTCTCGCCTGGTGAAGTCGGGCGTCCAGTAGGTGGTGGTGGTGCGGCGGCCGTCGGGCTCGATGGCGACGAGCGAACCGGGAGGAACCTTGCGCACTCCGCGCAGGATGGTCAGCGGCGCCGGCACCACGGAGTGAAAGGTCATGTAGTGGTGCAGTGCGTCGCGGTCGATCCGGGTATCCACGCCTCCGCCGGCCAGCAGCGCGGGCAGCGTCGACGCGAACCGGATCCGGTGACTGTCTTCGGTCAGGTACAAGGGCTTGATGCCGAGCCGGTCGCGGCCGAGCAACACCCGACCGCTGTCTCGTTCGGCGATGGCGAAGGCGAACATCCCCTGAAGGTGGCTGACGAAGTCGTCGCCCCAGCGGTGGTAGGCCTTGAGCAGGACCTCGGTGTCGCTGTGCGAGAAAAATCGGTAGCCCTGCCCCGCGAGCTCGCGGCGTAGTTCCTTGTAGTTGTAGATACAGCCGTTCCAGGCGATCGTCAGGCCCAGGTCGGCATCGACCATCGGCTGGGCGCCGGCTTCGGTCAGGTCAATGATTCTGAGGCGACGATGCCCGAGGGCAACCCGGCCTTGTGACCAGGTGCCCGCCGCGTCCGGCCCCCTGCGGGCCATGACGCCAGCCATCGCTGACACCGCCGCTACATCGGGGACGCGGCCGTCGAGTCGCACCTCACCGGTGGCTCCGCACATCAACTCGACCCTACCGCTAGCCAATCCGACACGCGCGATGCCGCCAATCCTATTGATTCGCTTTCGTCACCTAATCTTGGTCGCCGCGGCTTATCGTTTCCTGAATCGCGGTTTGCTGGGAGGCTGACTTGGACGGGAGCTGGCCGCGCTGATGCTGGTCGACTATTACCTGCGGATCCTGCACCTCGATCGACGGTTGCCGCTCAACTTCGACCTGGGCCCGCTGCACGTCCACCTGTACGCCCGGTCCGTGTTCTTCATGTGGGTCACGGTGGTGATCCTGGTGATCGCCGGCATCGCGGTGCTGGCATCGCGCAGGCGAGAGCTGATCCGGAGGTGGACCACATGGGTGATGATCGCACCGGTGGTCGGCATCCCGATCTGGATCGGCCGGGGCACCACCGCGACGCTGGCGGCCGCGCTGGCCGTGGTCGCGGTGTTCGAGTACGCGCGCCTGGTGAAACTCGGCAAGGCCGACACGTATTTGCTGCTGGTTCTCGCGGTTTTGTATCCGCTCGCCGCCTGGCTGCACCCACCGCTGCTGCGTCTGGCGCCGATCGTCGTGCTGGCTTGCGCGCTGCCCTCGGTGTTCAGCGGTGACGTCGAAAATGGCGGCAGGCGCACCACGTTCACGGCATTCGGTTCGGTGTGGATTTGCTGGTCCCTGGCGCACCTGGTGATGTTGTGGTCTGACGCGTATTTGGTGTGCTTCGCCGCGGCGGCCACCGATGTCGCCGCCTGGTGCGGCGGAAAGGGGTTACGCCACTTCCGCTGGGCGCGCCGGCCGCTGTCCCCGTTGAGTCCGAACAAGACGATCGGCGGATTGGTCGGGGCGGTCATCGGGGCGTTTCTCGTGCTCACGTTGCTGGGCACGGTCACCATCGGTCTGCTCGTCGCGGTCTCGTTCGGCGGCGTGCTCGGTGACCTTGTCGAATCGATGGTGAAGCGGCAGGCCCAGGTCAAGGACGCCGGCTCGTGGCTTCCGGGCTTCGGGGGTCTGCTGGACCGGATCGACTCGCTGCTGCTGGTTCTCCCGCTGGCATATCTGCTCGGATGAGCGGCGTCGCGAAGCTTGCGGTCGGCGTGCGCCTCATGCGGCGCATGGTATCTCGACCGACTCCTGCGGGGAGTCTGTCCGCAGGGCCATGACCCGCGCCCGCAGCCCCGGCGCGGACGTGCCGTGCGGGTCGACGGGTTCACCGATCCGGACCTGCATCGGCGCGTGGGAGATGAAACTGGCCCCCTTGGGCAGCACCTCGGCCGTGCCGAGCACGGCGACCGGAACTATCGGCACACCGCAGTCCCGCGCCAATCGCATGGCCCCAGAATGGAATTCGCCTACCTTTCCGTCGGTCGAGCGCGTTCCCTCGGGGTAGATGACGACGGTGCGTCCGGCCTTCAGCGCCGGGCGGGCCGCAGCCAGCAACCGGGCATAGGTGTCACCGCCTGACCGCCGCACCGGCAGGATGCCGGCCAGCGAGCCGGCCACGAAGCGGCGCACCGGCACGTCGAACCAGTAGTCCGCCGCCGCGGCGAAGACGGGCTGAGCCTTGGCGGGCAGCGCGGCCAGCAGCACCGCGGTGTCGGCGTGGGAGGCGTGGTTGGCCACCACCACGCAGCCACCCGGCACCTGCCACCGGCCGGTCACCGTCAGACCGCCCGACACTCCGCACACCACCCGCCACAGCCAATGCCGCAGCACACTCGTGATCCGGGTCGCGCTCATGACGCCAGCACCCCCACCAACTTCTCGGTGGCTTCGCCGGGCTGCTCGTCCCGCCGCTTGGCCACCAACTCGCGGTGCGCGGCCCGCAACCGAAGCGCGGCGGTGATCAGCGAACCGTTGACGATCTGGGTCGCGACCACCGG
>Ga0182037_10001740_pt1 | contig 11501 bp, 10 predicted proteins | sample sta12Cox44000082_FD_125974 | JGI IMG/M metagenome (GOLD analysis project Ga0182037, IMG submission 125974) | Lab enrichment of tropical soil microbial communities from Luquillo Experimental Forest, Puerto Rico - statoxic.12C.oxic.44.000.082 | ecosystem: Environmental > Terrestrial > Soil >... | reverse complement strand
GTGAAGCCGCCACCTGGGGAGTTCCCAGGTTTATATGCGCATTACGAGCGGATGATGACCCGCCCGGCGGTTCAGCGCACGTTGGAGATCGAAGCCGCAATCGGCTACCAGCTGCCGCAGTAGCCTGGGATGGCCTGGTAACCACAATGTGAGTTTGTCAGAGGACGCAACAATGGTCGCCTCGTGTTAGGAATTGCAGAACACCTAAGGGAGGCGCTGTTATGTGGTCAAAGTTTCTTTTCGGCGGGGCATTGAGCGGCCTGCTCGCTTTGTCGGCGGCGGCCCAAAACACCCCCGCCGAGGGCACGCCCACCCGTATTCGCGGAACGGTCGAGAAGTTCGATGGCCAAACTCTCACGGTCAAGTCACGTGAGGGCGCGGAGCTGACAATCGCCCTTGCCCCGAATTTCACTGTGTCCGCCGTTGTCAAAAAGAACCTCGCCGACATCAAGACCGGCGATTATGTCGGTGCGGCCTCGCTCAAAGGCGGCGATGGCAAATTACACGCGCTCGAGGTCCTGATCTTCCCCGAGGCCATGCGTGGAACGGGGGAGGGGGAGCGTTCTTGGGATCTCACGCCCGACAGCCTGATGACCAACGCCACCGTGACCGGCATCGCCGCCGCTACACAAGGTCAGGCTCTCAAAGTCGCGTACAAGGGCGGCGAGTCGGAAATCGTCGTTGCATCCGACGTCCCCATCGTCACTTTTGGGCCGGGTGATGCAAGCTTGCTGAAGCCGGGAGCTGCCTTCATTCTCACCGCGCAGAAGAAGGCCGATGGCACCCTCTCGACGAACCGGGTGACCGCCGAGAAGGATGGGGTCAAGCCGCCGATGTAGTTTTCGAACCTTGCGCAGAACGCCGACACGAAGCTAGGCTTCTGGCTCGCTCGCCACGCAGGCGGTGATGGAACAACCAGTGTGACCGACAATGCCGATCCACACCGAAGACCTCGAATACCTCCGCGCCGACGGTGTCCCCTTGCTCGCCCGGTTTTACCGTCCGGAAGGGCAGGGGCCGTTCCCGGCAGTGCTGGAGGTGCATGGCGGGGCTTGGACGTCCGGGGACCGGTTCAACAATGCGTCGATTGCCGAACACCTCGCGGCGCACGGCATTGTCGTGCTGTCGATCGATTTCCGTATGCCGCCGGTTGCGCGCTATCCCGAAACCGTGGCCGACGTAAATTTCGGCATCCGTTTCTTGAAGGCGGATGCGGAGAGGTTCGCTACGCGGCCAGAGCTTGTGGGCGGGCTCGGGACTTCGTCCGGCGGACACTTGCTGCTGCTGAATGTGCTGCGCCCGCGCGATCCCCGCTACGCGTCACATCCGCTGCCGGGGACCGATGCGAGCCTTGCCTTCGCCATCGCCTGCTGGCCGGTGGCCGATCCGGTGGCTCGCTATCGCGCCGTCCAAGAACGTGGGAACGACCGGCTAGTTGAAGCTCACCACCAGTTCTGGCCGTCCGAAGAAACGATGGCCGAAGGCAGCCCTCAGTTGATCCTCGAACGCGGCGAAGCTGTCGCCAACCCGCCCGCTCTGATCATGCAGGGCACCGCCGACGACAACCTGACGCCCGAAATGGCAGCCAATTTCGCAGCCGACTACACAAAGGCCGGCGGCTCGATCGCGTTCCACAGATTCGAGGGCCAACCCCACGCCTTCATTCCCCGCAACCCTGGGGGGCCGGACGCGCAACGGGCGCTCGGCCTGATCACCGATTTCATCCACCATCAGATGCGCTGAGAAGCGACGGCGCCGCATCGCGTTCAGACCGGTCGGTGACCTCGGTTCGCTCGTCCTCCAATATTCCGAGCCGGTTGATTCCGTCGAATGCTGCTACTTTGTAGCATTCTGCTAGGGTCGGATAATTGAAGACCGTGTCGATGAAGTAATCGATTTTGCCACCAAACGACAAGACCGCCTGACCGATGTGGATCAGTTCGCTCGCCCCCTCGCCGATGATGTGGACGCCGAGGAGTTCGCGGGTCTCGGCGTGAAAGATCAATTTTAGCAGCCCGGTGACGTCGCCGAGGATCTGGCCACGGGCGATTTCCTTGTAGCGTGCCTTGCCGACTTCATAGGGGACACCCGCCTCGGTCAGCTCCTCTTCGTTCTTGCCCACCATTGAAATTTCCGGAACGGCGTATATTCCGTAGGGGAAATGCTCCGGCGTGCTGCATGTCTTGACCCCGAAGGCGTGGCAGACCGCCAGGCGGCCCTGTTCCATCGACGTCGAGGCGAGCGCCGGGAACCCGATCATGTCGCCGACAGCGTAAATATCGGGAACCTTGGTTCGGTAATTTTCGTCGACGGTCAAGCGCCCCCGATTGTCCGGGAGAAGGCCGGCAGCCGCCAAATTCAGCTTGGCGGTCGCGCCGGTGCGGCCAACCGAATAGAGCGCCTTTTCGGCGATGATCGTCTTACCGCTGTCGAGATGCAGTCTGACCCGGGTGCTGTGCCCATTGCCGCCGATGATCTCCAGCTTGTTGACGCTCTCCCGCAGACGCAAGGTGGCCCGGTTCTCGCGAAGATGGTGGCACAGTTCGTCGGCGATCTCCTCATCGACGAAGGGCAATAACCTGTCGCGCTTGTCGATGAGGGTAACGCGCACGCCGAGAGCGGCGAAGACGCTAGCATATTCGCAGCCGATCACACCGGCTCCGACGACGGCTAATTGTCTCGGCAATCGATCGAGATGGAGGATGTCGTCGCTCGTGAAGATCTTGTGCCCGTCGAAGGGAATATGTGGATCGCGAGTGGTCTCCGTCCCGGCGGCGATGACGATCTTGTGCGCCTTGACCGTGCGGGAAGTGCTGCCGTCGACATAGTCGAGGCGAATAGTGTCCGGGGCCGTGAAGCAGGCCGTGGCAGGTAAAAGCTCGACATCGTTGCGCATCAGCTGATGGCGGGTGACGTCGATTTCATGCTGGATCACCCGGTTGGTACGGAACAGCAGATCCTGCATCGTGATGTGCTGCTTCACGGTGTAGGAAGCACCGTAAAATTCTCGCGAGCGATAGCCGCAGAGTTCGAGCGCCGCCTCGCGCAAGGTTTTCGACGGAATCGTACCGAGATTGACGCTGCAGCCGCCAATCACGGTCTTCCGCTCGACGATGGCCACCTTCTTCTCGAGCTTTGCGCCCTGGATCGCGGCGCGCTGACCGGCCGGCCCCGAACCGATCACCAGAAGATCGTAGTCGAACGTATCGGCTGACATACCCTACCCCCAACGCCAAGCGCGATTAAGAATGGAGCGTTCCCGAAAATTGCAACGTTAATGTTACAATTGGATTGCAAGGTTTGTCGTTCGGGGCTCTGGATCGATCGACGGATGCTTTATTCGGCCGCAGCAAGCTGGGGCACCGCCTGCCGCCGCAACTCGCCGACGCGCGCCTGTGTGTAAAGATCGGTCCAGTTGGAGAGGGCAAAATCGGTAACCTGGCGCGGGTCGTAGGGGCGGTCGAGGATGCGGATTTCCTTGCCGGCGATATAGACGGCGCGCAGGCGGCTCTTGTCCTGCAGCACGCGGATGTCGGCGAGCGGTGAGCCGTCGAGTGCGATGAAATCGGCGGCCCGGCCCGGCTCCAATGAGCCGATGCGACCGCCTTCGGTCATGAACCGGGCATTGACTTCGGTCGCCACGCGCAAGGCCGCGGCAGGCGTAAAGCCCAGATCCTCGACAAAGAGTTCGAGCTCGCGGGCATTCCACTCACCATAGGGAGTCACCGCAAAGCCCGTGTCGGTGCCGGTCAGCAGCGGCACGCCGGCCGCGCGCGCCTTCTTCCAATTGGCGCAGCCGATTTCGTACTCGCGCTGGGCATGCTCGGGGCGGCCTTTGAGATAGGCCGGCTCGTGCGGCTGAGTGAAGTCGATCGTATTGCGCGGGTGGGTCAGGGTCGGGGAGACCGTGCTGCCGGTCTCGAGCATTGCCGCGATGCACTCATCGTCGAGGTGATTGGAGTGGAAGATCAGATCCACCCCGGAGCGGGCGGCGTAAAGCGTCGCTTCGCGGCCGCGCGCGTGCGCCACCGCCTTTTTCCCAAGGCGATGGATTTCGCGGACCATGATATCGGTCTCTTCCTGCGTAAAGGCGGCGATGAGCTCGCCATTGTCCCGCCGCTGAATTCCGTCGAGCGCGATCTTGACACAATCGACGCCGTCCTTGACTTGGCGGCGGATCTCTTCGATCGCCTCAGCGGCTGTGGTGACGAGCTTACCGATCGAGGTTTCGGGCGCGCCGATCCAGGTCGGGTACCAGTCGGTCAGACCCTGATGGGTGGTCAGATAACGTCCCGCCGCCATAACCCGCGGGCCGTCGAACAGTCCGGCGCGGACCGCGTTGCGGATCGACAGGCTGATCTGACCCGCATCGCCCGGCGAGCAGATCGCGGTAAAGCCGGCGGCGGCGACTTTCTGCGCGAAGAACATGCCGCGCAAGGTGCGGAACTCGAGCGGGCTGTAGAGGTCGATGTCCTCCTCGCTCTTGGCATTGCCATAGGCGAGATGGGTGTGGACGTCGATCAGTCCGGGCATGACAAAGCAGCGGGAATAATCGAGCACCTTGTCAGCGCGAACACGCCGCGGCGACCCTTTCTCGGGGCCGACATAGTCGAGCAGGCCGTACTCGTCGAAGACGAGAATTTCGTCGGCGCGGGCATCATCCTCGCGTCCTGTGAACAGCTGACCGCAGCGGACAAAGGTCTTCATTGCCCTGCCTCCTGAGCAAAAGAAAGGGACGCGGGTCGGCCGCGTACTAGACCGAGACCTTCTTCTAGCACGCTAACCACCTCGGCTCGACTCCCATCGAGCTCTGGTTCAAGATTTCCGATGGTCGGGTCTCGGTCTGCACAAAGGAGGGAGCATGAAAATCGCGCGCATCGAAACCTTCATTTTGGGGACGGGCAGCTCGAAGGACCTCCTCTTCTGTCGGGTCGAGACCGAGGACGGGCTCTATGGCTGGGGCGAGGCCTACGTCACTCATGGTAAGGAAACGGTCGTCGCGGATTGCATCGAAGCAATGACCCCGCATGTGATCGGACGCAGCGCGTTCAATATCCGACATACCGGGCAGATTATGTTCGAGGATTTCGCGATCCGCCGCATCTCACTGGAGCTGATGGCGGCGTGGAGCGCGCTCGAGATTGCCTCCTGGGACATCATCGGCAAGCGTGCTGGACTGCCGGTCTACAATCTGATCGGCGGCGCTTCGCGCGAGCGCGTGCGCGTCTACGCCAATGGCTGGTCGCGCGGGACGACGATCGAGGAGGGCGTCGAGCGCGGGTTGAAGGTCAAGGCGATGGGCTTTACTGCCGCCAAATTCGACCCGTTCCCCGGCCCGTGGCGTAGCTTTGTCGATCGCCGTGACGAGGATTTCGCGATCGACTATGTGCGGGCGATGCGCCAGGCGCTGGGGCCCGATTTCGAGCTCTTGATCGAGGCGCACCGGCGCTTTGCGCCGGCGCACGCAATCCGTATCGGCCACCGTCTGGCCGAATTCGGCATCGACTGGTACGAGGAGCCGTGCCTGTCGGAGAATATCGATCTGGTTGCCGAGGTGCGGCGCGCCGTGCCGATCCCGATCGTCACCGGCGAGGCGATCTATTCGAAAGAAGCATTCTTCGAATGTCTGGCGAAACGCGCCGCCGACATCCTGAACCCGGACATCTGCGCTGTCGGCGGGATCACTGCGATGCTCGACATCGCGGCGATGGCGCAGCCGCAGGCGGTCGTGATGTCGCCGCACAATTTCAACAGCACGCTCGTCGGCCTCGCCGCGACCGTGCATTTGTCGGCAGTAATCCCGAACTTCCGCATCACTGAGTATTTTGTGAACTTCGAGGATCTGTGCCGTGAAATCGCGACAGCGTCGCTTACGGTGCAGGACGGCTGGATCGATCTGCCGACCACTCCCGGTCTCGGCATCGACATCGATGTCGAAAGGCTACGCGCCCACCCGCACCAAGAGGCCTCGCACCGCGGTTTCCGGCAATATTGGGAGGAATACCCTCGCAGGGGTTACACGCCGAGTCTGCGTTAACCCCATTCCTCAGTGCGACAACTTCAGTACACGCGCTCGGCCGGCGGAAAGGCTTGGACCTCGTTCGACAGCGGATGGAGATGAACTGGGCGGTCGCCTAGGCGCGCATTGCCGTCGTCATCCAGCCAGGCGAGAGTGTGCTTCAGCCAGTTGCGGTCGTCGCGCTCCGGATAGTCCTCGCGGGCATGCGCGCCGCGGCTCTCCGTGCGGTAAAGCGCGGAGTGGAGTACGACGCCCGCTTGCCCAATGAGGTTGTCGAGCTCGAGTGCCTCGACCAAATCGGTGTTCCAGGTCATTGAGCGATCCGCGAGCGCTAGATCGCCTAATGCATCCCGGACAATCGTCACTTTGCGCAGGCCTTCTTCGAGCACGCTGGCGGTGCGGAACACCGCGCAGTGATCCTGCATGGCGCGCTGCATTGCGAGGCGGATCTCACCCGTCTTGAGCCGCCCTTCTGCATGGCGCATTCGGTCGAAGCGGGAGATTGCGGCGTCGGTCGCGAGAGGTGGCAGAGCGCAGTGCCGGGTGTCCGGCTCGACGATCTCTGCCGCGCGCTGCGCGGCGGCGCGCCCGAACACGATGAGATCGAGCAGTGAGTTCGTGCCGAGCCGGGTGGCGCCGTGCACCGAGACACAGGCCGCCTCGCCGACCGCCATCAGTCCCGGCACGGTGCGTTCGGGATCATCGTTGGTCGGGTTCAGCACCTCGCCATGCATGTTTGTCGGGATGCCGCCCATGTTGTAATGCGCGGTGGGCAGTACGGGGATCGGCTGCCGCGTGACATCGACGCCGGCAAAGATCTTCGCGGTTTCAGAGATGCCGGGAAGCCGCTGATGCAGCACCTTGGGATCGAGGTGCTCGAGATGCAGCAGGATGTGATCGCCCCGAGGCCCGCAGCCGCGACCCTCGCGGATCTCGATCTCCATTGCGCGGGCGACCATGTCGCGTGCGGCAAGATCTTTCGAGGCCGGTGCATAGCGCTCCATAAAACGCTCGCCTTCAGTATTGGTCAGATAGCCGCCTTCGCCGCGCGCGCCCTCGGTGATCAGGCAGCCGGCGCCATAAATACCAGTGGGGTGAAATTGGATGAATTCCATGTCCTGCAGCGGTAGGCCGGCGCGCAGTGCCATTGCATAGCCGTCGCCAGTGCAGATATGCGCCTGGGTCGTCGAAAAATAGGCACGGCCGCCGCCGCCTGTTGCCAGTACGACGATCTGCGCCCGGAACACGTGCAGAGTGCCGTCCTCGAGCCGCCATGCGACCACACCGCGGCATGCGCCGTCGTCCATGATCAGATCGAGCACAAAGTATTCGATAAAGAACTCGGCACGGTGCTTGAGGCACTGCTGGTAGAGGGTGTGAAGCATAGCGTGGCCAGTCCGGTCGGCAGCGGCACAGGCTCGCTTGGCGAGGCCCTTGCCCCACTGCACGGTGTGGCCGCCGAATGGCCGCTGATAGATCAGGCCATCCTCAGTGCGCGAGAACGGCACGCCGAAATGTTCGAGCTCGATGACGGCCTGCATCGCATTGCGGCACATATACTCGATAGCATCCTGGTCGCCGAGCCAGTCTGATCCTTTGACCGTGTCGTACATGTGCCAGCGCCAGTCGTCCTCGCCCATATTGCCGAGCGCAGCGCCGATGCCGCCCTGCGCCGCCACCGTATGGCTGCGGGTCGGGAAGACCTTGCTGATGCACGCTGCCTTGAGCCCCGCGGCGGTCATCCCAAGGGTTGCCCGCAGCCCGGCGCCGCCGCCTCCGACAACGACGACATCATAGGTGTGTTGTTCAATTGGATAAGCCTTGGTCATAAGGCCCGCCTTTCGTATTTACCGAAATCTGGCCTCCCTCACACATTGACACAATCGGCATTCGGCGTAACCTCGCTTCGTGAAGTCCGAAGGCTGATCGCGCAATGCGTTTCGATCTGAGCGACTTGCGGCTGTTCCTGCAGATAGTCGAGGCAGGCAGCATTACCCGCGGCGCAGAGCGCTTGCATCTGGCGATTGCCGCGGCGAGCACGCGCATCCGGAACATGGAGGCGGTGCTCGGCACTCCCTTACTGCACCGCGAGCGCCAAGGGGTGCAGCCGACACCGGCAGGACGCACCCTCGTGCACCACGCGCGCCTGCTCTTGCAGCAGGCGGAGCGGATGCACGGCGAACTGGCGCAGTATGCCGAGGGCATCAAGGGGCAGGTCCGACTGATGTCCAACACCAATGCGCTAACCGAATTCCTGCCCGAGCCGCTCAGCGATTTCCTGGCCACCCATCCGCAGGTGAATATCGATCTCGAGGAGAGGCTCAGTGACGAGATCGTCGCTGCCGTTGCCGACGGCACTGCGGATGTCGGGATCGTCGCCGGAACGGTGGAGTTGGCGGGTCTCGAAACCCTGCCATTCCGCACAGACCGGTTCGTACTCGTCGCTGCGCCGGCACACTCGTTGGCAACCGTCGAGCGCGCTCTTTTCGCCGAAGTTCTCGATTACGATTTTGTCGGGCTCGACCGGTCGAGCGCACTCCAGCGCTTTCTCGCCGAGAAGGCTGAAAGGATCGGGCGCCGCCTCAAATTGCGCGTGCAATTACGCGGCTTTGATGCGGTGTGCCGCCTGGTCGAGTGCAATGTCGGGATCGGCGTCGTTCCGGCGACCACGGCCGAGCGGCATGCCAAGACCATGTCGATCCATAAAATCGAGCTGGCGGACGACTGGGCGGTCCGCAAGCTCACGATCTGCATCCGCCGCGCGGCCGACCTACCGATCTACGCCCGTGACCTTGTCCGCCATCTGGCGGCTGCCTAAGCCCCTCTCCCGAACTTGGGGAGAGGGGTGACGTCTGGTGGCTTCGCGAGAGCCGATCAGGGCGAGGCGTGGCCCATGAAGATCTGCGGGATCGGCTGACCCCAGGGCCCGCCGGCGCCTTCGCCGCGCTCCAGGAGATTGGGCGGGGCGTGGGCGTTCAGCACATCGGTGTCGGCCCAGTGCTCATGTACGCGGCCCCACGGATCGGCCCAGTAATCAAAGAGCTGGCTGCCGATCAGATGGCGGCCGATGCCCCACATGTGCTGATAGCCCTTTTTCTCTAGATGCTCGTGGCCGACCATGACATCGTCGATATCGGCGGCCTCGTAGGACAGATGATTGAGGCCGCTCTTGTCACCGCGAATGCAGAAGAATGCGTGATGGTCGACATAATCGTCGCCCCGGTCGAGGCGATTGAATGAGCCGACGACATTGCTCTTCTCCCCGGCATAGAATTCGTCTGAGCAACGGAAGCCGAGCATCTCGCGATACCAGCCGAGCGTTTTTTCGAAGTTCTTGCTCATTACCACAAAATGCCCAAGGCGCTTGATGTGAGAGGGGCCGCGCTCGATCCGGAACAGCTCGCCCTTGCGGCGGTATTTGTTGTCGCCGGAATTGACCGCGGGACGAGGCACTGGGATCGGGTCGAGCATCTCCATACCGTAGACGACTTCAACCTGGTACCCGTCGGGATCGGTCAAACGCACGCGCTTGCCGCCGCCGGGCTCGTCGATGTTCTCGATCTTCGACGCTCCCTCGACCCGAGACACCCTTTCGAGGTCGTCGAGGCTGGCCGCGTGAACGGCGATCCCGACATAGCGCGGCTCGCCGAGCTCGGTGACGTGGAGGTGGTGCGGGGCATCCGTGCCGCGCATGTAGAGAGCGGTCTTCGTCCGATCAGCACGCACCATGCCGAAATCGGTCAAAAACTCTTCTTGCTTGTCGAGATCGGGCGAGCGCAACCGCCCATAAGCGAGATCGAAGGCTTTGATTACAGGCATGACAACCTCCCTAGAAAGAACATGTCGGACAATCTTAGAACACTTCTACGAGCGTAGGAATCCCCGACTGCAGACACTCGACCCTCGCGCCCCGGTGCAGTCAGCGGTAGAACGCCCGAACCGGAGGGAGGAGGTTAACAATGAGCTCGTTCGAGGAATACGCCCGTAAATACCAAACCGCGCAGATGGAGCGCCGGAACGGCATCCTGCAGGTCACCTTGCACACCGAGGGGCAGTCGCTCCGTTGGGGCTTCCTGCCGCATGGCGAATTGCCGGAAGCCTTCCATGACATCGGAGCCGATCGCGAGAACAAGGTAGTGATTCTGACCGGCACCGGAGCCGAGTTCTCCGGACCGCGTGCGACACCGGGAACGTCATCTTTCCCGTCACGCCCGTCGATCGAACGGATCGACCGCATCCATTGGGAAGGCCGGCATCTGCTGATGAACCTCCTCAACATCGAAGTGCCAGTGATCAGCGCGATCAACGGTCCGGCCTGGCGCCATTCGGAGATTCCTCTCCTGTGCGACATCGTTCTCGCTGCCGACACCGCGCAGTTCCAGGATTCGGCACACTTCATGTCCGAAGTGGTGCCGGGTGACGGCATGCACATCGTCTACCCGCTGCTGCTGGGCATGAACCGCGGCCGCTATTTCCTGATGACCGGCCAGACCTTGGACGCCGCCGAGGCCTTGCGGCTCGGTCTCGTCGCCGAAGTCCTGCCGCCTGACAAGCTCATGGCCCGCGCCTGGGAATTGGCCGAGGAGCTGACCCGCAAGCCGATCCTGCTGCTGCGCTATACGCGGTTGCTCTTTACCGAATATCTGCGCCGTCAGATGCACCACTTGTTGGGCTATGGGCTCGCAATGGAGAGCCTCGCCCTATTCGAAAAGCCGGACACACCTGCCGAAAAGGGGTGAGTCGTTCCACGTTCAGAGCGCCTTGCGCAGAGTCAGATTGATACGGCGTTGGCCAGTCAGCGGATGTTTGCCCTCGGCAAGCGGTGCGACACCGTGATAGACGAGGCGAAGAGCGCCGCCCCACACAACCACATCGCCGCTCTCCAGCCAAACGCGACGAGGCCGGTCGCTGCGGCTATCGCCGCCGAATAAAAAAGTAGCCGGTAAGCCAAGCGAGACCGACACGATCGGTGCCGTCAGGTCGCGCTCATTCTCGTCGCGGTGCAAGGACAGCCTTGTCCCGGCTTCATAGAGATTGATGAGGCACGCGTCGGGTGTGAAGCCAGGGTAACCGGCAGCAGCCGCCGCGCGCCCGGCAAGCCGTAGAAACGACGGTGGGATTGGAGGCCAGGGGTGGCCGGTCATCGGGTCGAAAGGCGAGTAGCGATAGCCTTTGCGATCTGTCACCCAGCCGGCGCGGCCGCAATTGGTCATCCCCACCGACATCCGGTAACCGCCGGGCGTGATCATCTTGCGGAACGGCGCGGCGGCGGTGATGTCGTCCACCGCCCCCACCAGCTCCGCCGCCTGATCGCGGGCGAAGCCGCGCAAGACAGCCGCTCCCTCGCCGAGCGAGAGGACGCTTTCGTCGAGGAGATCACCGATTGCCGCAGAAAAGATCCTCGTCACCCCAGCGGGATTTCGCGCAATGCCGTCGTGTCCTGGCGCGCGCCGGCGAGCACGTAATTGACGTCGGTGCCGGC
>Ga0182037_10001732_pt1 | contig 11520 bp, 10 predicted proteins | sample sta12Cox44000082_FD_125974 | JGI IMG/M metagenome (GOLD analysis project Ga0182037, IMG submission 125974) | Lab enrichment of tropical soil microbial communities from Luquillo Experimental Forest, Puerto Rico - statoxic.12C.oxic.44.000.082 | ecosystem: Environmental > Terrestrial > Soil >... | reverse complement strand
TTCCGCTACTCCGACATCAACTTCATCCTGCTTGGCGCGCTGCTCGAGACAGTCACGGGCGAGGCAGAAGACGTTTACGTTCAGCAGAACGTATTTGCGCCACTTGGCATGGAAGAAACCCGCTATCTCCCACCCGCCAAAGCATGTGGGCGACACGCGATGCGTGGGGCTGCGATCGCATGGGCTCCCGCGCCCAACGGGCGCGAGCCGGTGGAGTGTCCGGCAGGGACATGGAGCACCAGTCTCTTGTCGCGCGTCGCGCCAACGGCAAGAGACGAGGAAAGCCGAGCCGATCCGAGCAAGAATCCCGATTACGACTTTCTGCTGCGCGGCACGGTGCATGACCCGACGGCACGCCGCATGGGGGGAGTGGCCGGGCACGCCGGTGTGTTCTCCACGGCCCACGATGTAGGCATCTATGCGCAGGCCCTGCTTGATCGGCTTGCGGGGCGGCCGAGCAACTTCCCGCTGAAGCAAGCGACTCTGGAGTTGATGACGACTCCTGAGCAGCCCGGACACACAGCCCAACAACTCGAAGCAGCAAACCGTGCCGCTCGACAAGCCGCTGCGAAGAGCTACCCGGCGATCAACGGGCAAAACCTCTTCGGCTTTGGCTGGGATATCGACACGCCCTTTTCCAAGCCGCGAGGCGTGATCTTCCCGATCGGCAGTTTCGGCAACACGGGCTTTACTGGAACCACGCTTTGGCTGGATCCAGGCTCCGATACCTACGTGATTCTGCTCGCGAACTCAATCCATCAGCGAGGCAGTCCACCCATAACGACTCTGCGGGGTGACGTGGCTACTGCGGCGGCCCGGGCCTTGCGTCTTTACGGGAGTGCGCCTTCGGCCACGACTGGGGGAAGGTGATTTACCGCAAACTCCGCCTATTTCAACGCATTCGGGCAATAGGCTTTGATCGCGGCCTGCGCCAAATTTTCAGCATCCTCAAAAGTGAACCGTTGCGCCCATGGACCACCTTTCGAGACATCCTGATTCTCAAGAACCAAGACGTTGTTCACCGTGGACTCGAGCGACTGCGCCCTGGGCGGTAGCAGTGAGAAACAAACGTGATGACCGAGCTCCATGAACCGCTGCCGGGCAGCCTCACCGTGGTCCGGGATGTTGTAACCGGCCAAGGCGGCCAGGAAAACACCGTCCGCTCCGCCGGCCCCAGCGAACCCTTTCGACGATGCGGTGACCGTCATTGTCGGCGCCGTCGGCGATGACGCCGTCCTGTCCCGCAAGGCGTAGTCGGCCACAGCGCTGAGGCCGGCCAAGGCAGCTACCGCCACGACCGCCGCGATGATGATGATCCCGACGGGCCTCAGCCGCGACGGGCGTGCCGACCGTGCTGGTTGCTTGCGAAGCGCCGATCCGGTCGGGACATCGCTGTCCTCGATAGTCATGCACTGTCTCCTTTGACTCCCGGATGGTCGTCTTGGGTCCTCGGGTTACGTGGATCGCTTCTCGGCAATGTCAGCTTCCCCCGGTCGCCCCAGGTCCCATCAATATCGGCACAAATGCATTTTCGCAGCTCAATCGTCAAAAGGGTGGGAACGGCGAACGTTCGATTTCCCGTGGCCGCCCCAGCAAATTTTGCGGCGGTTCGCCGCGCTGCGAAATTGGCGGGCGGGTACCGAGCGGATAGCGTTCCCGGCGTGCCGGGTGGCGGCGCTGACTGGATCACTCAGTTACACCGCACCCGCGCGAAACGCGCCGGATCCGGTGCTGGGGTGAGAAGCGTCGTGTGCGATCCATGGCTAGCTCGAATCCGTGTAGAAGGTGGGCAAATCGTACGCCAACATGCGGAGGGTGCATTCAGCCCGGGTTTAGGACCCCGTTCCAACCAGGTTGCTGTTTTGCGGGCAGTAGGCGCGGACGGAGATGGCCACATAAGTGTCGGCATCACCGGCGAGTGCCGGATTGCTGGCGCGAAATGCCGCGACTATCTGCGGCACCGTAAGCCCTTGACGAATGTCCTCGCACACCGTCTTGCCGTTGTAGACGGCGGCCTCGGGGTTGGCGAATGAGATGCCATGGTCGTTCAGAGTCTGTACGTACTGATTGTCCTGATCTGGTGTGGAAACGATCGATGGCGGCGCAGCGGCCGTCGCTGGAGGTGTCGCCGTTGGAGCGGACGCAGCACCGCTGTTTGGCTTGGGCGGTGCAGGCGACTGCGAGCTTTTGGTACTCGGGCTCAAGAGCCAGAAAGCCAGAACGATTGCCCCCGCCAGCGCGAAACCGGCCATCAGCAGCAAGCCGGCTTTGCGCCAGGTCGCACCCCATGATTGGCGGTCGGCTGCCGGTTCGCTCGGGATGGCATCGTCGTAGTCGCGCGCGGACGTGCGATCACCTTCATCCGAGACTGCGTGATTAGGGACGGCAACCGTCTCGGCACGGTTGAGCGCGAACGTTTCATCGGCAGCCGGGGACGGCTCGGCCATGGGGGTCATGGTAGTCCACCGGCTTGCGCTGAACCCGCCGCTAGCCGGTGGCTCCGTCGCGCCCGGCGACTTGTTCGATCGTTTCTGGCGCGACGCCGAGTCCGCGCAGGCAGAACCGGAGCGCACGTTCGCGAACTTCGGAGCGGTCCCAACGATGCGCTGCCCGCGACGGCTCAGTGCCCGCCCACACCACGCCGTCTATCGACTTCGCTGCGGTCACCGGAACGATGTCTTTGAACGTGCCAAGTTCCAGGCCCCGTTCAAGCTGCTCGACGAGCGGTTCGAGGATCGCGTTGTACGCGGGCGAAACCAACTCGGGAGACCACCCTTCCGGTTGGGCATCAGGCGACAGCTGACGCAGCCGGAACTCGTCGTCAAGTGCGAGATCGAGTCGTCCCTCGATCCAGGCGGCCACCGCCTCGACCGGGCTTGCGGTGTTCACCATTCTTGTTCTCAGCCTTTGGGTTTCGTCGCGCGCCATCTCCAGAAAGACCGCCTCAACCAATTGGTCCTTCGAGTCAAAATGTCGGTAGAACGCGCGGGTGCTCAGCTGAGCGCGTTCCAGGACTGCAGCGATGTTGAGCCCACGAACTCCCCGATCGTGCACAGATTGCGATGCGGCGTCCACGATGGCACACCGCACATTGGGGTCGGGGAGCTTGTTCCGTGATCGCGATGGTGGTCCGCTCATGTATGCCTGCCAAGGTGAGTCAGGTTAGACAGGTGTTTCATAGTGCGTAGGTACCCTCTGCACCGGTCGGAAACAAATCTCGTGTAGGCCGTCTGCCGTGTCAATTCACCCTGCGCGGAGGCAGGCAATTGAAAGCACGGATCTACTCGAACCGGGCCTGACCCGCCGGTGTGTTGCCCGCGATGGCTTGTGCGATCGTTTCCGGCGCCACGCCCAGTCCGCGCAGGCAGAACCCCACCATTCGTCGACGAACTTCGTCGCGGTCCCAGTGAGTGATTGCCCACCGCCGCCGGGTGCCGGCCCACACCACGCCATGTATCGACTTCGCCGCAGTCGGCGGGACGATGTCTTTGAACACGCCAAGTTCGAGGCCCCGCTGAAGCTGCTCGACGAGCGGCTCGAGAATGGCGCTGTAGCCGGGCGAAACCACCTCAGGGGAGGGGAATATGTCGGGCCCCGGCTCCGGGGACCGGTGGCGCAGGTCCGTTATGACGTCGTCGTCGAAAGCGATGTCGAGTCGTCCATCGATCCACGCGGCCACCGCCTCAACCGGTGTGGCGGCTGCTGTCATTTTCTCTCTTAGGCGAAGCACCTCGGTGCGGGTGATCTCGCCGAAGACCGCCGCAACCAACTGGTCCTTCGATTCGAAATGCCGGTAGAACGCGCGGGTGCTCAGCTGAGCCAGTTCTAGGACCGTGGCGACGTTGAGCCCTCGAACTCCTTGCTCGCGAACAGATTTCGACGCTGCAGCCACGATCGCGCGGCGCACATCGGGGTCGGGCGCCAGCTTTTTCCGTCGTGACATGCCGGGATGACTGACGTATGCGTGCCGATATGTGAGCGAATCCCCCTGTTCCGACATAGTTAACCAAAATAAGACGCCTAACGATCGCGCACACACACTTTCAGCGAGCCGTGTCGACAAATTTATCGTGCCGTATCGACAAATTTATGGTTGTACCCGCTCCAGAACCGCGTTCACGGTGGCGGGCGCACCATGCGAGCGAAGACGCGGTGGCGTCGATCAAGACCACCCTGAGCACTTGTAGCTGGTCTTTAGGTCTAACCGGGGTGACCTGCTGCCCAATAAACGGCGAGGTTGGCAAATGGATTGCCGTGAAAAAGAGTTTGCCAAAGTCGCTTTCGGGCTTTCTGTTAAACCTATGCCAAATAGGCGATTTCGTTTTAGGCTGCGGGTATGTCAATTGACCGGGCCGCACTGCTCGCGGGCACCATCCGACTAGCATCGGGCATCTCCTTTCTCGTCGATCCCCTCCGCGCGAACCGGCTCTGGGGAGATCCAGATGAGCCGACGCCTACGGCGCGACTGCTGCTCCGGTCAATGGGTTACCGGGATGCGTTGATCGGTGGGCTGCTTGCGGCGGCAGCGCTGCGCGGCAAGGACACCCGCGGCTGGTTCCTTGCCTCCGGCGGCGCCGACGCGGCCGACCTGCTGGGCGGGATGAGTGTCCATCACGAGCTTCGGCCGTCACAACGGCTTGTCGGCCTGGGCGGCGCCGTCGTCGGCATTGGCATAGGGCTCTGGGGGGCGACGCTCCGGACCACCCGCGCAGAGCAGACACCGGCGCGCTGACGCGCGGGGTCTTGATGCGGTTGACTGTGATCGTCCGTCGACGATGGGAGCAAACATGCATATCGGTGTCCTGACCTTTATTACCGATGAGGGCATTGGCCCAGTCGAGCTGGGCGAAGCGCTTGAGCAGCGTGGGTTTTCGTCGCTGTTCCTGGCCGAGCACTCGCACATCCCGGTCGATCCGCAGACCCCGTATCCAGGCGGCGGCCCGATTCCACACAAGTACTACCGCACGCTAGATCCGTTTGTGGCACTGACGGCGGCGGCGGCCGTCACCCAGAGGCTGCGTGTGGGCACCGGAATCGCGTTGGTGCCGCAGCGCGACCCGATACACACGGCCAAGGAGGTGGCGTCGCTGGATCTGGTGTCTGGTGGACGGTTTGACTTCGGTGTGGGTGTGGGCTGGCTGCGCGAAGAGATCGCCAACCACGGCGTTGATCCCTCGGTTCGCGGACGCGTAGTGGACGAGCGAGTGGATGCGATCATTGATATCTGGACGCAGGAGAAGGCGGAATTCCATGGGAAATTCGTCGATTTCGACCCGATCTACAGCTGGCCGAAGCCGGTCCAGAAGCCCTATCCGCCGCTGTATCTCGGGGGCGGGCCGGCCGGCTTTAAGCGCATCGCGCGACTGAACGCGGGCTGGCTCTCTATGTTCCCGTCCGCGAAAGTTCTGGCGGGTCCGCTTGAGGAGCTGCGCGCCGTCGCCGGCGACGACGTACCGGTGATGCACTTCCATGCGGGCAAACCGACGGCGGAAGCGCTTGAGGGCTACCGCGAGTTGGCAGTGGAACACGTTTTGGTGGACCTGCCGACTGAGCCCCGCGACGAGACGCTTCGCCGTCTGGACGAGCTGCAGGCGGAGTTCGCGGACCTAACGTAAACCTAGGTGCCGCAGAAGGTTTTGTAGGCGCCGAAATCCTCCGGCGCGGGACTGGCGTAGCGCTCGAGGCCGGGTCGTTCGTCGTACGGCGCGGTCACGGCATCAAGAAGTTGCCCGAGCGGACCGAGATCGCCGGCCGTCGCCGCGGTCAGGGCCTCCTCGACTAACTGGTTGCGCGGAATGTAGATCGGGTTGGTGCGGTCCATCAATTCGGCGTGCGGACCCAGGGCTCTCCAGCGCGACATCCAGTCGTCGAAGGCGGCGACGTCGACGAACAGTCGGCGCACGGATTCGGCTTCGGATTTGTCGGGGCCTCGGGCCGCCCGGCCAAGGTGGCGGAAGAACGAGGTGTAGTCAACCCGGCCCTCCTTCAGAAGCGGGAGCAACTCGTCGACCAATGGCGTGACGGCCTGCGATTCGACGTCCGCGGACAAACCCAGTTTCGCGCGCATACCGGACCACCAGACGGCGTCGTAGTGAGGTTGGAATACCCCGAACGACTCCTCCGCGAGCGCGACCGCCTCCTCAACGTCGTCGGAGAGCAAGGGGAGAAGCGTCTCGGCGAACCGTGCGAGGTTCCAACCCGCGATGACCGGCTGGTTGCCGTACGCGTAGCGCCCCCAAAAATCGATCGAACTGAAGACCGTGTCGGTGTCGTAGGCCTCCATGAAGGCACATGGCCCATAGTCGATGGTTTCGCCGGAGATCGTCATGTTGTCGGTGTTCATCACCCCGTGGACGAACCCGATCAGCATCCAACGGGCAATCAGCGACGCCTGCACGGCGACCACCGCTTCGAACAGTGCGAGGTAGGGCCGGTCGGCCTCCGCAGCGCTGGGATGGTGGCGTGCGATCGCATGGTTGGCGAGGCGTCGCAGCAGGCCGGCGTCGCCGGTGGATGCGGCGTATTGGAAGCTCCCCACCCGCAGGTGACTGCTGGCGACGCGGGCGAGCACGGCGCCCGGCAGTTCCGCCTCACGCAGTACCGGCCGCCCCGTAGCCACGACGGCCAGGGACCGCGTCGTCGGCACACCCAGAGCGTGCATCGCCTCGCTGACGAGGTATTCGCGCAGCATCGGCCCCACCGCGGCGAGCCCGTCACCACCGCGCGCGAATGGCGTTGGGCCGGAACCTTTGAGGTGGATGTCGCGCACGCGCCCGTCGTCGCCGGCGAGTTCCCCCAGGAGCAGTGCGCGGCCATCGCCCAACCGCGGGGCGAAGCCGCCGAACTGGTGCCCGGCGTAGGCCTGGGCCACCGGAGTGGCATCCCCGGGGACCAAGTTGCCCACCAAAAACCGCAGTCCGTCCGCACCGCGCAGCCACGAGTCGTCGAGGCCAAGCTCGGCGGCCAGTCGCTCGTTGAGCGCGAGTAGTCGCAGGTCGGGTGCCGTCTCGGCTTGCCAGCGGACAGCCATCTCCGGCAACTCGCGGAAGAACCGGTCCTGTAAGGCAACCGTCGTATCCGGTGTGACGCTCACTTCTCCGAGACTACGGAAAATACGCCGGCCGCCGCTCGCGCAAGCCCAGATGATCGCCGCCGGGGTCCCGCCCGTTTTGCGATGCCGCTACGGTTTAGGGAACACGAGCTCGCACCCATGGAATGAAGATGGCGACAGATCACGCAATGTACGAAGAGGTCGACGGACGGGCGGCGGACCCCGCCGACATCGGCTCACGCATCGATCCGGTTCTCGCCCGCAGTTGGCTGTTGGTCAACGGGGCGCACGCCGACCGGTTCCAGTCCGCGGCGCATTCTCGCGCCGACATCGTCGTGCTCGACATCGAGGATGCGGTCGCGCCCAAAGACAAGCAGGCCGCGCGCGAGAACGTCGTGAGTTGGCTACGCGCCGAAAACGCCGACTGGGTCCGCGTCAACGGCTTCGGCACCCCGTGGTGGGCGGACGATCTGGCGGCACTGGCCAGCACCCCGGTCGGCGGCGTGATGCTGGCGATGGTCGAATCGGTGGACCACGTCACCGAGACCGCCCGACGATTGCCCAACGTGCCCATCGTGGCGCTGGTCGAGACGGCCCGGGGCTTGGAGCGCATCACCGAGATCGCCGCGACCAAAGGCACCTTCCGGCTCGCCTTCGGCATCGGCGATTTCCGCCGTGACACCGGTTTTGGGGAAGACCCGACCACCCTGGCTTACGCGCGGTCGCGCTTCACGATCGCCGCCAAGGCGGCCAACCTGCCCAGTGCGATCGACGGGCCGACGATTGGCTCCAACGCATTGAAGCTGATCGAGGCCACGGCCGTTTCCGTCGAATTCGGGATGACGGGCAAGATCTGTCTTGCGCCGGACCAATGTGCCGTTGTGAACGAGGGACTGTCCCCGTCGCAGGAAGAAATCTCTTGGGCGAAGGAGTTTTTCGCCGAGTTCGAACGCGACGGGGGAGAGATCCGCAACGGCTCCGACCTGCCGCGCATCGCCCGGGCCACCAAGATTCTCGAGCTGGCTCGGGCCTACGGCATCGAGGCCTCCGACTTCGACGACGAACGGGTTCACTCGCCCGCGCCGACGGACACGTACCACTACTGACCGAATGTCAGATGAGGCTTGCCGTGAGCCCACCATCGACCACGAAGGCGCCCCCGGTGCAGAACCCCGACCGGTTATTCGCGAGGAACAGTGCCAGGCCCGCGACGTCTTCCACGGTGACGTAGCCTCCCTGTCCCTGACGGATCAGGTCATCGAAGTCGACGCCCAACGCGGCCTCGTATTGCCCGCGGTTGCCGGTGACGAGCTGGGTCTCGGCAAAGCCGGGGAGAATCGCGTTGACCCTGATTCCGGTCGGCCGCAGCTCGAGCGCCGCGGTCTTGGTCAGGCTCACGACAGCGGCCTTTGCCGCGGCGTAATGCCCGACCAGTGGAACACCGGCCAGCGCCGTCACCGATGCCATCGTGATGATGGATCCCGCGGTCTGGGTTGCGATCATCGCGCGCGCCGCGTGCTGCACGGTGAGGAAAACGCCGTCCAGGTTGATCGACATCATGTTGCGCCAGGTGTCCAGCGACATCTCCAGCAGCGGTGAAACGGTGGCGATTCCGGCATTGGCGACCGCGATGTCGACCTTGCCGTAGTCGTTGGTGGCCCGCTCGAAGAGTTCGGCGACGCTGTTCTGGTCACGCACATCGCAACGAAGTGCTGTCGCTCCGGGGACGGTATCCGCGGCCGCCTGAGCTGCTTGCACGTCGACATCGGACACCACCACGGTCGCGCCGTGCGCGGCGTAGGTCCGGGCGATCTGGTAACCGATACCGTGTGCTGCACCTGTGATCACTGCGATCTTCCCCGCGAGGGGATCGGAAGCGGCTGCGGCGGCGTTGTGGGTGGACGTTGGGTTCGTCATGGTTGTTCTCCTAGAAAAGGCTGGCGGTCATGCCGCCGTCCACCAGGTAGTGGGCGCCGGTGACGAAACGTGCATCGTCAGAGGCGAGGAAGGCAACGGTCTCGGCCACCTCTTCAGGGGTGCCGAAACGACCCTGCTTGAGATTGACGAGCTCGTCGAACCGGATCGGGGCGATCGCTTCGATCGGCGCGGCCAGTCTGTCGGCCATCTCGGTCTGGATCAGGCCCGGGCAGACTGCGTTGACGCGAATCCCCGCCTGACGAAGCTCGACCGCTGCGGACTCGGTGAAGCGAATAACAGCGCCTTTGGATGCGCAGTAGGCAGACAGCAGCGGGCCGCCCGCGGTGCCGGCGACGGAGGACAGATTCACGATCGCGCTACCTGCGGCCGCTGCCAGCGCGGGCACTGCCGCCTTGGTGAAGCGGAAGGTGCCCATCACGTTGATGTCGAGCACTCGCCCGAATTCGTCGTCGGTGAGTTCAGTTATAGGCTTGGCGATTTCGATGCCGGCGTTGTTGACCAGCAAGTCCATGCCGCCAAAGGTTTCGACGGCCGTAGCGACGGCTGCGGTCACGTCCTCCATCGAACGCACGTCGCATCGCACACCGATGCTTCCGTTGCCGAGCGCGGCGGCCGCCTCGTTGGCACCGTCGGCGTCGATGTCGGCCAGCGCTACTCTGGCGCCACCCTCGACGAGCCGCCGGGCGATCGCAAGGCCGATTCCACGGGCGGCACCCGACACTATCGCGCGCCGTCCCAACAGATCATTCATTGCCTAACCTTCCTCATATCAGTGAAAAGTGTTGTCCCACAGACTATGCCGTGTTGGCAGCGGGGTCCTGCTGATCGCGGAGGCTCTCGCCCCTGCCGGCCAGCGACCACGTCACCTGCGTCGGGATCGGGCCGTTGGGCAGCCAGGGCTGCTCGGCGACGGCGTCGGCAACTTTCCAGGTGCCGCGCTCGATCACGCCGAGCGCGGCGTCGATGACCTTGTAGTGCTGCACCTTGCTGCCCCAGGCCTGCGACTCGACCCACACCACGACCAACTCGCCGGGGTCGAATGCGGCCTCCTTCTGCACCGCGGCGATCAGGTCCTCGTTGTGCAGGTGGCCATCACCGAAGTTGAAGCCGATCAATGAGTTGCAGGCGAACTCACCCTCCCGCACGGTGCGGGTGTCGATGTCGGGGAGGCTCTTCAGCAGCACCGAGAACAGGCCTCTGCCCTGGCTGTGCATGGTGCGCCAGGCGATCGAGTGTTGCATCGTGATCTCCGCCCACTGTGGCTCGTAGCCGAAGTCGACGAACTGGTCGATCTGGCTCTTCGACGACCGGGTGACGTTGTTGAGTTTCTGCTCGGCGCCCGGTGCGAAGGACCACACGGCCGATGCCCAGTTGCCGGCATATTGCCGCATCGACGGCAGGAACGAAACCTTGTCGGGCCGGAAGTTCCCCAGGATCGGGAAGAACACCAGTCCGGCCACGATGGCTGCCGTCAGCCAGGGCGAGGACATGCCGGTCACGTTGTATCCCTGCCACGCCGGGAAACCCAGGAACAGGAAGATCGTGGCGTAGGCGAACAGCACGTTCCATTCCAGCGGCACCGCCAGCGGGAACGTCGAAATGATGAACAGGTGGAACGACACCATCATGATGACCGCCGCCACGGTGAGCCACTTGTTGGTGGAGAACAACAGGACCAGCGGGGCGATGATCTCGACGGTGGTGCCGGCGACGTGGGCCATCACATCGGCAACGCGCGACGGCCGCATGTCCCGCGGAAAGTCGCGGTAGTGGGCCCGCTTCAGCCATTTGAACGGTATGGCCGGGCTGTTGCTCACCATGGGCGGGATGACGTTGCCGAAGTGCTTGCCGAACTTCGACACCCCGGCGCCCACCCACACGACGACGATCAGCAGCTTCAGCGCGATGATCATGTCTGGGAAATTTGAGAACGGCAGCACGGTGAAGAAGAACAACGCCGGCAGATACTGCTCACCGCGGGCACCCAGGAATATCGTCTTGTCGCGCAGTCCCATCAGAACCAACAGGACCATCGGCGCGACCAGCAGCGCCGGATTCACCAGCCCTGAAGCGTTACCCGGCATCACCGCCGACAGCGAATCACTGTGCACGCCAGGAGAAAACAGCGGGATCGCCACACTCACCAGCAGGGCGAGGTAGAGCGCGACGTCGAACCACGTGCGCCGGTCACCGCTGGTGAACGGCACCCATTTCCACGGCCGCAGCCGGATGGTGCCGGGGCGGGCCCAGAAGCGAATACCGCCGGTCATCGGCTTGATCTTGCCGGCCAACGGGCCCCATGAACCTGCGATGCCGATGGTTTCGAGCAACACCGTCCACAGGATGAACTTCTGGTACACGATCGGCTGGTTCCACCACTGCATGACATGCCATAACGCCGGCAGCCCCGACGTCAACGTGGCGACTGCGAAGCCTCCGAGCGCATAGAAGAAGACCAGCTTCAGGATGTAGACCGCGTGCACCTTCTTCGGCGACGGGAAGCCGTGCTCCGCCCAGCTCTCGGTGAGGAT
>Ga0182037_10001727_pt1 | contig 11531 bp, 14 predicted proteins | sample sta12Cox44000082_FD_125974 | JGI IMG/M metagenome (GOLD analysis project Ga0182037, IMG submission 125974) | Lab enrichment of tropical soil microbial communities from Luquillo Experimental Forest, Puerto Rico - statoxic.12C.oxic.44.000.082 | ecosystem: Environmental > Terrestrial > Soil >... | reverse complement strand
GCTGCGCGACAAGAAGATCAACGTCCTCGTTCTCACCGCGCTCGAAAAGAGCGCGGAGTTTCCCGGGGCACCGGCGGTGGTCGATCTCGTCGCCAAGCAGGAGGACCGCCAGCTGCTCGAGCTGGTGACCGCTCTCCACCAAGCGCGTAGAAGTGCCGATTTCATCGGTATTTGTGCGAAGAGCTGCTCTCCAAATCCGGCCGTGGAGAGCATATGGAGAGCAGCGCTGCCGCGGCCGCGGCCCGCCAGGTGTAGAGTGCGGGCATGTCCGACGAGCTCGCCCGTGAACGCAATCGCCGATCGCGCCAGCGACGGAAAGAGGGGCTGCGATCCTGGGACATCGACCTGCCGGACCAGGCAAGCGAGCAGCTGATCGACGCGCTGGAATATTACGGCGTCGACATTTCCGATGAAGGCCGCGTCGCCGCCGCGATCGCCAAGCTCGGGCAGCGGCTCTTGATTTGGTACAGCCAGCATTGGCGCGAGCTCGACCGCCCCGGCGGGCTCGAAATCCCTCCCATACGCGTATCGAAAGCCCCACCCGAAACCGACCGATGATGCTCGCGTCCTCCTGTCCTCTTGCGGGAGGCGAGCAACATGGGATCGCGTCGGGATGGTTCCTGCTTCCATCCCGGCGCACCCAGGTTTCGGGGGAAATCAATGCCCGCACCGCGTCCTGTTGATCTTGGCCTACGCCGTCAGATTGCCACGCCGCTCGTGCGCGCCATCTTGGCGACCGCCCACGCTAGTCATCGCGGCGGCGATCGCAATGTCGAGCGTATCGTGCGCCAGCTGTGGCCACGCGACGAAGCCACGCTCGCCATCGTCACCAAGACTGCAAGCGCGCCCGCCACCACAACGACGACGGGATGGTCAGCCGAGCTCGGGCAGAACGTCATCAGCGAGCTATTAGTCAGCCTTGGTCCGGCCAGCGCCGGCAGCGAATTGTTGCGGCGGGCAACGGTGCTCAGCCTTGACCGCTTCCATAGTATCCAGGTGCCCGCGTTGGTCGCGTCCGCCGCCAATGCAAGCTTTATCCAAGAAGGCCAGCCGGTTCCGATTCGGCAGTTGGACACGTCGAAGTCGGTCAAGCTCGAACCCAGGAAGCTCGCCACGGGTTTCGTGCTGACGCGCGAGGTCATCGACAGCGGCAACGCCGAAGCGCTCGTGCGCATGGTGATGGTGAACAGCGTCGCCCTAAGCTTGGACGCGCAGCTCTTTTCCAATGTCGCCGGCGATGTCGTGAAACCGCCTGGCCTGCTGTACAACGTCACGCCGCTCACAGCGACGGCCGGGGGTGGCCTTAATGCGCTGACCGCCGATCTCGGTGCCCTGGCCGGTGCCGTCGCCCCCATCGGTGCGCTCGATCTTGTCTTCGTCGCCAGCCCGGCCGAGGCGGTGAAAATCTTGCTCAACGCCGGGCCGCGATTTCAATTCCCGATCTTGAGAAGCAGCGCGTTGGCGAGCAAAACCGTATGCTGCATTAGCCCGACAGCGGTAGTAGCGGCGACCGATCCGCAACCGACCCTTCAAGAAAGCCGCCACGCCGTCGTGGAGCTCAACACCACGCCGTCCGATCCGGCCCTGCCCAGCGGCACGCCGCTCAAGAGCATGTTTCAACTCGACGCCAGCGCCTTCAGATTGGTCCTTGGTGTTGATTGGGGTTTATTGAACGTCGGCGGCGCGGCTGTCGTCGCGAACGTCACGTGGTAGCGCCGCAACGAAGACTGCAACGGAAACCTCATGACCAGGGACGAGCGCCTCGACCGCATTGACGAGCTCAAGGCGAGCAACGACCAGCTGCACGCCGAGCGCGATGGACGCGCGCGCGCCAGAGAGCTCGATCCGTTCGCCTACGACGATTACCTGCGCGCTGAGCGTAGCGCAGAGCCCGAGCGGGGCGCGTACGTGCAGCGGGAAAGCAGCCAGGCGGGATTGGTATTCAAAACCAATTCGAATGCACTGGTGCCCGTCCCTGCGGCCGACGCCGATACGCAAAACGAGCAGGCCTGGAATTTATGGATCAGGCGGCATCTCGACGTTGAGCGAAAAGGCCTGCTCGATGCCCTAGAACGCGACATGGCCGACACCGTCGCCACGCTGCGCACCGAGCGCAACGCCGATACAGCTGCGCTGCGCCGCGAACTCACCGAACTGCGACGTACTATGCAGGAGCGCGAAGAGCGCGCGGCTGCGGTCGCCGAAGTGCGGAAACAATACGTCGGGCTGGAACGACAGCAATTGCAGACGGAATTGGCGTCACGCGACACCCGTATCACCGCGCTTGAGGAACGGCTGCAAATGCTGCTCCGGTTCTTGAGTATCAACGGCCTCGATCCAAAGGGCTTGTGATGTCGACCGGCCGACGCCTACTCGTCCATCCGCACCACCTGGCTTACATTGCCGGCTACAATCGGGCCATGCTCGACGCCCGCGCCGACGCCTCCGTCAGCAATTTCGAAACGCTATGCGAGTTGCACGACCTCAAGCGCGAAGTCGCCGACTTACGCGACATCCTCGGGCTGATGGTGAGCACGCTGCGCATACAAGCCGAGCAAGATGTCGCCACGCTGCGCCGGCAACTCGAATACGCACTGGCTCGCCTCGAACGCCGGCCCACCACAGCGCTGCATTGACATGACAAGCCACCTCGGCGGCGACGCCGCCGCTTCGCCGGTTGTGCATCAGCGGCCGATTGCAACTTCTGAGACACTTATACGGCAAAAGCTTCAATCCAAATTCATGCGACAAATCAACGGCTTCGAGCTTGTCCAAAACGTTAGTGCTTCGTTCCTCAGCCATTGCTGCCTAAGTCATTGCAGCACAAAGCGAAGAAGCTTTGACTACCCATAAAATCATGGCTCGGGTCATTGTAACTAATTCCTGCTAAGTCATTGGGGGGGAAGCGAAATTTTTGGCGCGACATTTCTCGGACGGGCGCGGCGGCGGTTCGACCTTGGCGCGAACAAGTTAAAATATTCTACTACAGGAAAGGCCAAAATTGCCGGTTTCCAGCGCCTTTCTGCGGAAACGCCAAGAAAACCGGGCGAAATCGAGGGTTTTGCAGAAATCGCGGTTTTGAGGTATGCAATTTGCGCATTTCGCCGCCAGCCGGGAGCGCGCCACATGGGCCGTCGCGGACCCCCGCCAATGCACCCACACCTACGGTTGCTGAAAGGTAACCCCGGCGGCCCAGGCCGCGCCCGTCCGCCGATCGAGCCCACCATCCCCGACGCGATCCCCGCCCCGCCCGCGTTCTTGACCGGATACGCGCTGGAGCAATGGCGCGCCGTCGCCCCTGAGCTCTACCGTTGCGGATTGTTGCGTTGGAAGGACGCCTGTGAGGCGCTGCAGGCGTTGCCCGAAGCCGAGCGCCTTGTCGTCGGTCGCAAGCCGCAGCCGCTCGCCAAAATCGCCCGCAATGCCGCCGACGACATGATGCGCTTTGGTGGGCCGTTCGGGTTATCCGGTCCCGCCTCGCGCTCGCGTCTCCACGGCGTCGTCAAGCAAGCGGCGGGTAAGTTTGCCGGCTTGCTTGGTGGTGGTGGCGAACCAGCTTAAGACAAAAAGCCCCCGCACCGGGGGCGCAGGGGCAAGTCCAAGTCACGAAGGGGATGAAGCGCGCCGACGTTATGCCGGCGTCCACCCGCGCGCAACTTCCCTGAGGCTTCCCCATGCCGCCCCTCGCCCTTAGCGATGAACAACTGGACGCCATCCTGCTCGGCGCCAAGCCACTTCGCCCGCAGGACCGTGATGCCTTCCTAAGGGAGGTGGCGGCCGCGCTCACCAACGGTGGCGGCCCGGTCGGGGATGGCGACGTAAACCGCGCCGTCCGCAGGGCGCAGAAACAGTTCTTCGATCCACCCGAGCTCTCGCACGACAACAGCAAATATCGCTGACGTTCGTCGCTCTTTCTTCCTCAACCATACCACCTATTACTCCACCAGGCGGGTATGGCAGCACAGAGAGAGGCGCTCTCCACCTTCAACCGAGAGAGCCTTCGCTGATGCCTCCCATTATTATTTTGAAGACAGGAGAGACCACAGACAAAAGAGAGAACAGAGATAAGAGGAGAGAACAGAGAAGAGAGAAGAAAGAATAGAAGGGGACACGTATCCGCACCCATGCCGCAGTTTGGGTCAAATCTGCCGCATGGGTGCGGTAGTCACTGCCGCATGGGTGCCGCAGTTTGGTTGGCATGCAGTACGGTCACCACCGGCGTTTTGCGGCTACACCTTTCGACGCTGACCAGCCCCCTACGCTCAAGGTAGGCTAGGCCCCAATTCTTGGCGTCGGGGAGAATGCCCCATTTAGCGGCCAGAGGGTTTGTCAGGCGTATCCTGGCCCCATTGCTGTGCCAGTGCTCGTAGAGCAGAAGCAAAGCCAACTTGAACGTGGCGGCACTGTCGCAGGTCTCGAGTTGCTCCGCCCAAATCATTGGAACCGCGACGAAGCGCTGCTGCCATTTCTTGCGCTTGGCTGGTGTCGATTGCGCTTTCGGCTGACTGGCCGCCTTTGCCTCCGTGCGCCGGAAAATTTCAGCCTCAATATCGGCGTCCAACTCGGCCAGGTCGCGGTCAGTAGGATTGGTGCTGGTCATGAGGCGGTTCTTTCGGGCCGCGCGGCGCGCCTTCGGCGCCGATTTTCATCGCGTTTGAGGTTTGCCCATTCGGCATCCGACAACATGCGCACAAGGTCAGGTAGTGCAGCCTTGTAACGGGGGACGCTTGCGCGTCGTCTTCCATGGCCAGTATCCGGGTGGCGGTCCGCGCTGCTTGCCAAACTTCGCCGCGATCATGCCGGCATAGGCGGTCATCTCCCCGTCGCGTCGAGCACACGCGTGTGAAGCTTGGGAAAATTCTCTTTCAGGTATTGTAGATCGGCTTCCGCGTGCTCGTGGCGCCGCTCCCATTGTGCTCGATTCCACTCCGGCAATTTCCGCCGCCAAACGATCATCCAACGATTTGGATGCGCTGGCGCGCACCGGATCAATCGCAGTCGGCCAAGGTCGAGCCACGCTGCGCCCCACGTGGGGTGACGGTTGCCGCGCTGAATTCTGATCATGCTGACTTCTCTTGTTTGGCCTCAGCCATCCGCTCGCGCCGCTCCGCCAAGAGCTTCAGCATGGTTTCCCACAGCGCGGCGCCGCGGGGATCGGTAAAGCGGTCCGGGTAACGGATGATCTTGACGTCGGTGCGCAGCTCGATCGCGCCGCCGGCGGTCGGGTTGAGGATGACGCGACTGGCCCGGCGCATGATCTCTCGCATGAGCGCCACGTCGGCCTCGATTCGATCCTCGGGGGCTTCGAGTAACACCGCATCGTGCACCGGCGCGATCAGTGTCAGGCCGTGGCGCGTGCCCCAAATGTAGGCGAGCCGGAACATATCGGCGCAGGTGCTCTGGATCGGCCAATTGCAGATCGAACGAGCGTTCAATTCCGTGACGCCGGTTGCGCACTGCCAGCCGAGCACCGTGTGCATCATCCCGCTGGTGAGGGAGTGGTGCAGCCAATCATCCGACCACGCCCAATATTGTGAGAATAGCCCGCGATGCAGCTGCAGCATTTCGTGCGCCTCGATGTCCGATACGCCGAGGCGGGTTGCCAACGTCGCGCGTTGCATGCCGTATTGCACGCCCAAGCAAAGCACCTTGAGGCGCTCGCGTATCATGGCGACGCCTGGTGTCTCGCGCGTGGCGTCAGGCGGGATCAGCCCGACGATCTTCCCAAAATTCAGATACGGATCGCCCGACGTGCGGAGATCGAGCATCGGGTTGTTACGACCGACATGCTTGTCGGACAGAGCCGCGGCCGCGCCAAATTCCATGCTCGAGTAGTCAATATAGGCGAACGCCTTTCCAGGCTCCGGGCGGATGAGAAATCGCAACCAAACGGACGGCGAAAATATCCAATGCTTGGCCTTCGGTTGCGTGCGCGATGTCTTGGACGAGAACGGCCACAGCACCGTTCGATTTCTGCCATCGTGCCCCACGCTCAGCTGGATCGTGCGCAGCTTGTCACGGATGTAGCGTAGCTGCCGCAGCGACTCGATCTGCGGGTACGCTTTCGCCATGCTCTCGAACGTCTTACGTTGCAGATCGAGCTTGCCGGTGTCTTCCTTGCGCGGCCAGTTGATCCCTTCGGACGCGAGCAATTCTTCGAAGCGCGCGTTATTCCAGTGCCATTCCCCCGACTTGTCGCAGACATAGACGCCGTGCACGTCCACCAGCGGCACCATGCAGTCGCGGATTCCCCGCCACGTCTTCTTGTCGGCGAGCTGCGGGTATATTTCCCTGTCGATTGGCACGCCGACGTGCTCCGAGCGGGCCAGCGCGGCAACAAATTCACCGCGGTGCAGGGCTATCGGCAGATCGATGTGGGGCAACAGCTTGAACAGGAGCTGTCGCAGCATGTCGACGTCTTCGGCGCAATAATTGAGGATTTGTTCGCGCTCTTCGGCGGTGAACGGCGGGCCTTTCATAATGCGCTCGCGCATCGCGTCCTTACGCTTCGGCGCGATGCTATCCAGTCCGAAATACTGCAAAGCCCCAATTAACCCTTGGTTCTTTCGTGGAATACCTTTGCCGTTCACGTAACATTTGAATTCAGGGCTCAGGTCTAAAACGTTCTTAGGTAACGGCCAGCCGAGCGACAAATGGCAGGCACCTTCGGCATTAAAAACAAAGCTGACAACTAAGGTATCATGTCCGAGATTATAGGGCGGTCGGTCTAATTGATCGCGCCACAGCCGGATGGTCTGCCCGGTGTCCAAGTCGTGGAACACCCCGCAGATTACATCCGGCCGTTCTCCTGGAACCGCGATAAATTCGAAATCTTCCAGGATGACGCGGGCGAAGGGGAGATTACTTCTTGTCGTCACGGCCGGCCCACTTCTGCACCAAGATATGATCGGTGCTGTCGATCAACCGGCCTTTGTCGCGAAAGGCCATGCGGATGATCTTGGCGGGTTTAATATCTGGCCACTTCGGATCGCCAAATCGGTCCTTAGGTGCGGGAAAAGCCTTGTAGGCATTGTTCGCTTTGTCGCTGTACATGCGATGCCAGGCGTCTATGGCTTTGATCAGCGCGGTTTGCTTCGTGCTGTCCCACTCGTTCTGCTCGCCTTCCACGTTCGGGCCGCGGACAGGGATGATCCGCAAGCCGCCGTCCTCAGTGACGATCAGGAAGAGAGTGTGATCGGTGACCGTGATGCCTATGTTGGCCAGCGGCTCGATCATGTGGGGCAGGACGGCGATGTAGTGCCGGTCCATGCCAACCTCGATGTTGACGAGCGCCACGACCGGCCGGAACGTAGGATGCGTGCGGAAGAAAACGTTCTTCGGAACGGGCTGCCTGCCGACACTGATGGTGAGCATGCCGATTTCGGCTGCGCCCTTCACGCCGGGAACGTCGCGGCGTAAAGCGCGGAACTCCTGTTCCTCCTCGTCAAGCTCCTCTTCGGGAACGAGCTTGAGATGGTCGGGCTTTTTCGTCTGCTCGTCTGTCATGTCTACCTCCTGGGGTTGGCGTGTAGCGAAAGGTTTGCGAGAGCTCGGAACCGAACAAGCTGTCGCCCACACCGCAGACATTCGGATGTGCGATGACCAACGCGGCGACTTCGAGAGGCACCTCGCTGCCTGGGCTGAGCAACCAAACGGGTTTGCCGCGGGCAAAATGCAGACGCATGACAGCGCCGGCGCGCATGTGCGCGAGCACGCCAGTCATTCCGCGAACGTGGCGATCGAGGCGGCGGGCGCTGCGAGCGAGCGAGCTGGGGGTCGGGACTATCATAATACGATTGGCCTCGCGGAACGCAGTTAGGTCGGAGCGCCTTGCGGCGCGATGGAGAAAATGGACAAAAAGTGGCGCCGCCCTCGCGAGCGACGCCATAGTCGATAGGCAGTTAAAGTGCGGGGACGAGGCTGGTGTCGAACAACACCGTTGGTCCGACTGTCTTTGCGAAGGCGACGCGATCGGCGGCGCTAGCCCTACGATAGGCGTGGACCAAAGCCCCGAGCTGTTTGATGGCCTTCGCCGCGCCCTGCAACGGCGTCGTGCCTTCCAGAACGTTGGTCCGCAACGTCATGTTTTCGGATTGCAGCAGGACGATCGCCGCCTTGACGTAGAGGCGATTACTGCCGCAACGCTCGGCCGCGGCAGCGATCGAGGGGGCCGCTTTGGACAGATAAAGGCCACCTGCCGTGATCGCCCGCAGGGCGGCGGCGCGGTGGCCATTACGGAAATGGCGCCGTGCTGATTGACGGTGCCGTCGGCTCATGCCATTGGAACGCATTAGAGAAGTCCTTCTCCGGCCTGGCGAGGCCGGCGCTTGAGTTACAGCGGCTCGGCAGAGATGCCGGGCCGCTTCCGTTCTGATGGTCATCATCAGGCACCGCGTAACGGTGCGACGGGCGAGATTTGCCCGTTTCGACCTAGGCTGTTTTGGATTGTCCGATTTTGAGTGCGTCGCCGAGCGTGACGCGGTCGAGGCGCGGACCAACGCGCTTAATCAAATGGGGGAAGTGTTTGCGGAAAGTGTCTTCGTGGATGCCGACCATCGAAGCGGCCTCCTGCACTGAAATCTTGCGGCGCAGCGCGACCGCCTCGGGCAGGGGGATGTCGATTTTGCGCGGGCTGACCATGTTCGCCTCCGTTTGGCGCTGTACGGCGGCGAGTGTTCAGGCTACTGGCGGGTGAAAAGCAATCGGCACGTTCGGCGATGCCGATCATGCCGGTTGGTTAGTTCCAGATGTCGATTGTGCCGGTTGATATGCCGACGGCATGCCGATTGTGCCGGTTGATATGCCGACGGCATGCCAGTCGAAGCTGGCCGGACGTGCGCGGGCCACCACCTTTTCACACAAACCGCAAGACCAGCAGGCACTTTCCCCAATACAATGAAGCGTGACTTGAACTGCCGATTGAAATGCCGGCCGATGCCGACGTTAATCGTCGCGGCGTCCGAGTATCTCGATAGCCGCCTTGACGACTTTCCAGGACGGCTCGCCTAGGCCCTTTGCTTCGTTTTCGGGTGACAAGTCGCGGGCAACCTGCCCCCGCACAGTTTCGATTTCAGCGTCGCGCGGCACCTTACCTTCGGGCGGGTAGCGCTCGCGCAGAACACGAAGCACGCGGTCGATTTGACGGCCATGTCGCTCCCGTAGCGGCGCTGTCGGGGTGGGTGCTGCCGTCGCCGCTGATGCTGTCGGTGCTGTCGGCTCGGCGTTATCAACGCTGGATCGTGCCGCCGCCGCCGCCGGCTCTGATGTCGACTGATCCGGCTCGCCCTGGAAGCGTTGCGCCATCTCCCGGAGCGCTTGTTTCATCTCCGGCGACACCATCTTGGCGAGCGCGTCCTTCATCTCCGGCGACGTTGCGCCGGGGATCGCTTGCTGCAACCGTTCTTTGAAGCTGGTAGGCTTGTCGTCAGGCTTCGCCATGGACTTCGAACTCGGTGGCGAGGTTCAGGCCGGCCTGAGGTGCGCATCACCTCGGCCGGCCACTATTAGGCGCCCTTCCGTCGCCGCAGCGCAAGCACCTTCGTCGGCTTCCGCTCGCCCGAGACGAGCTGCATCACGCGGTTACCCCAGAGCTCCAGCGCCGCGCGCACTTGTTCCGGGTAGGTGGATAGGTTGTACGTGCGGGCGATCCTCCCGCCGACGGCATGACCAAGCGCAGCTTCGATGATGTGGGGCAAGGCGATGCTCTCGGTGTTCATCGTGGTCGAGCCGTAACGGCGCAGATCGTGGATCACCCATCCGGTGACACCCGCGCGCCGGTCGAGATCGCGCTTGGCCCGCGACCAGCCAGAGAACCCGCCCTGGCCGGTGCCGAACACGAGCGCTCGGCTACCGTCTGCATGCTGGTGGCGCCGCTCAAGGATCCGCCGCACCGGCGCCGACATAGGGACAGCGCGCGCAACGCCGGCCTTCGTTCGGGCGGCGGGTAGCCGGATTAGGCCGGCCGGGAAGTCTATCTCGTTCCAGGCGAGGCCGCCGATTTCGGAGAGCCGGCATAGCGTCAACGTCAGCAGGCAGACGATGTCGCTATAATCGTCAGCGCGCAGCGCGTTCCAGATCTTCACGATCTCTGCATCGGTCGGCACGTGCATCCGCGGGCCGGCGGTCGCTGCATTGGCCATGCCGATCGTGGGGTCGGTATCGATCTCGGTGCCGTCGAGCAGGCCTTGCCCGATCGCCCAGACGAAGAAGCCGGAGAGCGATCCCTTCATACTGTTCGCTTCGACCGGCCCGCTGGTGCCGGCGATCTTCCCGAGCAGCTGCGCCACGGTGCGTCGCTCGGCGGCCTTCGCCAGCTCAAGCCGGTGCAACGGCGCGGCGTGCTTCATGAGATGTCGGTCGACGTTCTCGAAGCTCCCCGGTCGCAACTTGGCTTGCATGTGCGTGAGGTACTGACGCAACGCGAGTTCCATCGTCTCATTCGCTCGGACGCGTGCCTCGGTGCGCTCGCCGGCGGGGTCCTCACCCAAGCGGACGCGCGCATACAACTGCGCGGCGTTTGTGCGTGCTTGCTGTACCGAGATTGCGGACACGGCGCCAAGGGTGATGCACGGTTGGCGTTTGCCGTGGCGGTAGCGGAAGATAAATGTCGCGCTGTGCGGACGCAGTCGCACGCCAAATCCGGCGATGTCGTCATCCCAGATAACGGCTTCCGTCTTGCCGGTCGGCAACGTGAGCTTGGCGACGCTGTCCTTGGCGAGCTTCATTGAAGTCCTCGTGGAGAGCACATGGAGAGCAGGACCGTTCGGCCGCCCTCGATCTTGTACACCCTCCCGGCTGATGGTCCAAGTGAGATTTCAGGCGTCTTCGGCCCTGTTCGCTCTTGCTCGGCCAGGCGGCGCCAGCTGCTCGAGCTCATGGTCGGACCCACCGCCATGGCGCGGCCTTTCGTGGCGCCGCCCGGTTTGTCCGCCGACAAGGCCGCGCTGCTGCGGCGCGCCTTCGATGCGACCATGCAGGACGGCGAATTCCGCGCCGAGGCAGCCAGAATTCAGGCGGACCTTGCGCCCACGACAGGCGAGGACGTGCAAAAACTGGTCGCGCGCATCTATGCGACGCCGCGCCCGGTCGTCGAACGCGTCAAAAAACTCCTGACTCCATAGATGCCGGCGAGAATCGACGGGCACAGCCACGCTGGCGCATTAATCAGCCGCCGCCCAAAACCTGGGCAAAAGCAGGTGATCGCGCTGCGCGAGCGTGGCCCGAATACCCCCTTGGGTTGGCGCGCGGCTTGCAGCTAGGATCGGGTTGCGCGACTTCGTATGGGTGACGCGGGCGCGCGATGGGTAGCCCATGGTGGTTGCGTTCGACGAGATGAAGGGCAGCGACGGGGCACTGCGGCCCGCCTACGGCGAGTTGTTTCGCTGGCTCGCCGAGGTGCCGTCCGACGTGCTCGACTATCGCCGGCGCGAGGCCGAGGTCCTGTTCCGCCGCATCGGCATCACCTTCGCGGTCTATGGCGAAGCGGACGCGCAAGAACGGCTCATCCCTTTCGACGTGCTGCCGCGCATTCT
>Ga0182037_10001714_pt1 | contig 11558 bp, 9 predicted proteins | sample sta12Cox44000082_FD_125974 | JGI IMG/M metagenome (GOLD analysis project Ga0182037, IMG submission 125974) | Lab enrichment of tropical soil microbial communities from Luquillo Experimental Forest, Puerto Rico - statoxic.12C.oxic.44.000.082 | ecosystem: Environmental > Terrestrial > Soil >... | reverse complement strand
TCGAAGTACGCCATCTCCGGCGGATACCCCGCCTCCACCATCACGTCGAAACCGGCCTTCACCAATTCCTCTGTGCCACCGCACAACACGACCTGCTCACCGAACAGGTCGGTTTCGGTCTCGTCTTTGAAGGTGGTCTTGATGACGCCGGCACGGGTGCCGCCGATGGCCTTGGCGTAGGACAGCGCGAGCGCCTCCCCACGTCCCGTCGGGTCCTGGTCGACGGCGATCAGGCAGGGCACGCCCTTGCCGTCGACGAACTGGCGGCGCACCAGGTGGCCGGGGCCCTTGGGGGCGACCATCGCGACGGTGACATCGGCGGGCGGCTTGATCAAGTCGAAGTGGATGTTGAGTCCGTGACCGAAAAACAAAGCGTCACCGGGCTTCAGGTTGGGCTCGATGTCGTTCTTGAAAATGTCGGCCTGCGCGGTGTCGGGCGCCAGCAGCATGATGACGTCGGCCCACTTGGCGACCTCCGCGGGGGTGTCGACGTCCAGGCCCTGCTCCTCGACCTTGGGCCGGGACTTCGAGCCCTCCTTCAGCCCGACGCGCACCGGCACGCCAGAGTCGCGCAGGCTCAGCGAGTGCGCGTGCCCTTGGCTGCCGTATCCGATCACGCCGACCTTGCGGCCCTGGATGATCGACAGGTCTGCGTCGTCGTCGTAGAACATCTCTAACGCCTCTGTTGGCACCTGAATATCTCCTTCTTCTTTGCTATTTGGCCGTGCCGATACCGCGCGGACCGCGGGACAGCGACACCATTCCGGATTGGGCGATTTCGCGAATACCAAACGGCTCCAGCAGTCGCAGCAGCGCCTCGATCTTGCCGCGGTTGCCGGTGGCCTCAACGGTCAGCGATTCCGGGGAGACATCAATGATGTTCGCGCGGAAGAGATTCGCCGCCTCCACCACCTGGCTGCGGGTACCGGCGTCGGCCCGCACCTTGATCAGCGCCAGTTCCCGGGAGACCGAGTCGGCGTCGTCCTGCTCGATGATCTTGATCACGTTGATCAACTTATTGAGCTGCTTCGTGATCTGCTCGAGCGGAGTCTCCTCGGCGGAGACCACGATGGTCATCCGCGACATGTCCTTCTGCTCAGTCGCGCCCACGGCCAGCGACTCGATGTTGAAGCCGCGCCGGGAGAACAGCGCCGCCACCCGCGCGAGCACGCCGGGTTTGTCTTCGACCAACACCGACAGCGTGTGGGTTTTCGGGTTCATCAGGCGTGCCCTTCGCTTTCGTCGTCGAACAGCGGCCGAATGCCGCGGGCGGCCTGGATCTCGTCGTTGCTGGTGCCGGCGGCGACCATCGGCCACACCTGCGCGTCGGCGCCGACGATGAAGTCGATCACCACCGGGCGGTCGTTGATCGCGCGCGCCTGGTTGATCACGTCGACGACGTCTTCCTCACGCTCGCAACGCAATCCGACGCAACCCAGCGCCTCGGCCAGCTTCACGAAGTCCGGGATGCGGTGCGAGTGCGTGGCCAGATCGGTCTGCGAATAGCGCTCCGCGTAGAACAGGCTCTGCCACTGCCGCACCATTCCCAGGTTGCCGTTGTTGATTATCGCCACCTTGATCGGCGCGCCCTCGATGGCGCAGGTGGCCAGCTCCTGGTTGGTCATCTGGAAGCAGCCGTCGCCGTCGATCGCCCAGACCTCCGCGTCCGGGCGGGCGATCTTGGCGCCCATGGCCGCCGGAATGGCGAACCCCATGGTGCCCAGCCCGCCGGAGTTGAGCCAGGTGCGCGGCTTCTCGTATTTGATGAACTGCGCGGCCCACATCTGGTGCTGGCCGACGCCCGCGACGTAGACCGCATCCGGACCGGCGATCTCGCCGAGCTTCTCGATCACGTATTCCGGGCCCAGGCTGCCGTCGCTCTGCGGCCCGTAGCTCAGCGGGTAGGTGGACTGCACGCCGTGCAGATACGCCCACCAGTCGGTCAGCTCCATGCGGCCGGGTATCTCGCGGTCTCGCAGCATCGTGATGAGATCGGTGATGACGGCTTTGATGTCGCCGACGATCGGCACGTCGGCGTGCCGGTTCTTCCCGATTTCGGCCGGGTCGATATCGGCGTGGATGACCTTGGCCTCTGGCGCGAAGGAGTCCAGCTTTCCGGTCACCCGGTCGTCGAACCGGGTGCCCAGTGCGATCAGCAGGTCGCTGCGCTGCAGCGCCGCCACCGCGGCCACCGTGCCGTGCATCCCGGGCATGCCCAGGTTCTGCGGATGGCTGTCCGGAAAGGCGCCGCGCGCCATCAACGTGGTGACCACCGGGATGCCGGTCAGTTCGGCCAAATCCCGCAGCTGCTCGGTCGCCTCGCCGCGGATGACACCACCGCCCACGTAGAGCACCGGCTTGTGCGCGGCCGCGATCAGCTTGGCGGCCTCACGGACCTGCCGGTTGTGCGGCTTGGTGTTGGGCTTGTAACCGGGCAGATCCATCCGCGGCGGCCAGCTGAAGGTGCACTGCCCTTGCAGCACGTCCTTGGGGATGTCGACGAGCACCGCGCCGGGACGTCCCGAGGAGGCGATGTGGAATGCCTCTGCCAGCACCCGGGGAATGTCGTCGCCGGAGCGGACCAGGAAGTTGTGCTTGGTGATCGGCATCGTGATGCCCGAAATGTCGGCCTCCTGGAAGGCATCGGTCCCGATCAGCCCACGTCCGACCTGGCCGGTGATGGCGACCACGGGAATCGAGTCCATCTGCGCATCGGCCAGCGGGGTCACCAGGTTGGTTGCGCCGGGACCCGAAGTCGCCATGCAGACCCCGACCTTGCCGGTGGCGTGCGCGTATCCGCTGGCGGCGTGGCCGGCGCCCTGCTCGTGGCGGACCAGCACGTGGCGTAGCTTTTTGGAGTCGAACAGCGGGTCATAAACCGGCAGCACGGCGCCGCCGGGAATCCCGAAAATGACCTCGACGTCGAGTTCCTCCAACGACCGGATCACCGACTGGGCACCCGTAAGTTGCTCCGGCGCAACGCGTTTCGGTTGCTGTTTGGCGGCGGGCTGCACGGCATCCGTGGCGATGTCGGCCGCACGCTGCGCTGCCGGGGCGTGTGGCGTGGTGGGAGCGCTCACTGTCCTCTAGTCCTCTTCACTCTGGAGTCTCGTTGCTACGCAAGAAAAAACCCCCGTCAGCTCGGCTGCTGTACGAGGGTTTGGCGCGTTGGTGCTGGATCGCTTCAAAATGCCCAAAGGCTAGTCAGGCACCAACGCGCCGACTAATTACTACGAGCATTCCGGGCTTTCCGGCGGTATCCATAGCGTCCGACGGTAGTCTTCGCACAGCTCAGGAGTCAAATCCGCTGCCTGCCGGGCGCGCGCGATATCGAGTCTGCGCTCATGGTTTCCGGTGTGCGTCCAGGGCGACGACCGCCGTGGACCGTGGCCGTGAGCGCACACCCAGCCTACGGGCCGGCCGGAAGCCCTTCGGTGGAATGATGCGAGGGTGGTTGCTGGTTCCCCCGTGGTGATCAAGGTGTCGCCGATGGCACACCTCGCCGTCGGGTTCTTTGCCCTGGGCTTGCTGATACCGGTGCTGGCCTGGCCGCCGTCCGCACCACTGCTGCTCATCCCGGTCCTGTTGTCGGCGTTGATCATCCGGCTCCGCACCGTCGCCGACAATCAGGGCGTGACCGTTCGGACCCTGCTGGGCAGCCAGACGGTGCGCTGGGATGACATCGACGGGCTGCGGTTCCACCGCGGTTCTTGGGCACGCGCCCGCCTGAAAAGCGGTGCCGAACTGCGCTTGCCTGCGGTTACCTTCGCGACGCTGCCCCAGCTGACCGAGGCCAGCTCGGGGCGTGTTCCCAACCCCTACCGATGAGGATCAGGCGATCGGATTAACGCCGTTGAGCAGCACCCACACGGCGATCCCGGCGGCGATCCCGGCCAGCAGGGCCACGAACGACCCGATGAACGGTCGAAGGGCCCAACCACGCCCGGCGTCGAGGCCATAGCGGCCGGGTCCACACAGAATGACCGCAATGGCCATCACGATCAGGGTGATCTGGTATTCGTGCCCGTCCGGCAGGAAGTAAGAGAAGGTGTGCGAATGCGGCCGCGCCGAGATGGTGGCCAGCAGACCGTTGATCAGGAACGCCAGCGCGCCCGCCGCCGCTATCGGGGTGAACAATCCGAGCACCAGCAGCACACCGGACACGATCTCGCCGCCGGCGCTCACGTAGGCCAGGATGTCGGCGTGCTGGTAGCCGACGTCGGACAGTGAGTTCTTGAACCCGCTTATCCCCTGGCCGCCCGCCCAGCCGAACAGCTTTTGCAGCCCATGGGCGGCCAGCACCACTCCGAGCCCCACCCGCAAGACCAGCAAACCCAGGTGCTGGGTGCCCCGCCGGTCGCCGGCGCGCACCCGGCCCTTGTCTTCGTCGGCATCGATTTCGCCGGGCACGACCGCCGGCGTCTGGGCCGCCGACTGCGGCTGCACGTAGGGCAAGGGCTCCTGCTGGTCCAGCAGCTGATATCCCCCTGCCGCGACGCCAGCCGACGCGGCAAGGTCGCGGTGCGGGATGACGCTGGTGGTTCCGAAGTCGCCCGGGTACCCGACCGGTGTCAGGTCATCTTCGGGGTCGACCAGGCGCGCCGAGGCGGGGCGCCCGGGGATTGGCTCCGCGGATTCCCCGGAGCGCTGCCAATGTGCGTCATTCGATTGACTGGTCACGGGTGTCAGGGTAAGGGCATTTGGTCCTGAATTGGGGATTTGAGCGGCGCTTTGGCGGGGCAATCGGCGGTTAGTCCGCCAAACGGGTCCAGATTGGCCCCGAATCACCTTTCGGCGGGCGCTGCCGGCCGCCTCTTCCAGGGGCGGACACGGGGGCGCATGTGGCGGCGGTGCCCGCACTGTCCGTAGCCTGTCGATCATGCGACGAGGGCGATCAAGGCGGGCGGTTCGGTGCGGGCTCGCCGCGCTGTGTGCGGTCGTGCTCGTCGCGAGCGGGTGCGCGCGGTTCAACGACGCCCAATCCCAGCCCTTCACGACCAACCCGGAACTCAAACCTGGGCCCAGCTCGACGCCTCCCCCGCCGCCGCCGCTGCCGCCGACGCCTTTCCCGAAGGCATGCCCAGCCCCCGGGGTGATGCAGGGCTGCCTGGAGAGCACCAGCGGCCTGATCATGGGCACCGACAGCAAAACGGCATTGGTCGCCGAACGCACCACCGGCGCCGTGAAGGCGATCTCCGTCAACGCCGAGCCGAAGATCAAGCTGGTCATCCCGGTCGATCCGTCCGGCGACGGTGGCTTGATGGACATCGTGCTGTCCCCCACTTATAACCAAGACCGCCTGATGTACGCCTATATCAGCACGCCCACCGACAACCGGGTGATCCGGATAGCCGACGGTGACATCCCGAAGGACATCCTGACCGGGATCCCAAAGGGTGCCATCGGCAACACCGGAGCGTTGATCTTCACCAGCCCCACCACGCTGGTCGTGATGACCGGCGACGCGGGCAACCCGGCGCTCGCCGCCGACCCCAAGTCGTTGGCCGGCAAGGTGCTGCGCATCGAGCAGCCGACCACCATCGGCCAGGCGCCGCCGACGACGGCGCTGTCGGGCGTCGGGTCCGGCGGCGGCCTGTGCACCGACCCCGTCGACGGCTCGCTGTATGTCGCCGACCGCACCCCCACGGCGGACCGGTTGCAGCGCATCACCAAGACGTCGCAGGTGTCCACGGTGTGGACGTGGCCGGACAAACCCGGCGTGGCCGGGTGCGCGGCAATGGACGGGACCGTGCTGGTCAACCTGATCAACACCAAGCTCACGGTGGCGGTCCGGCTCGCGCCGGCGACGGGCGCGGTCACCGGTGAACCCGACGTCGTCCGCAAGGACACCCACGCCCACGCGTGGGCACTGCGGATGTCCCCCGATGGAAACGTATGGGGCGCAACGGTTAACAAGACGGCCGGGGACGCCGAGAAGCTCGACGACGTGGTGTTCCCGCTGTTCCCGTCGGGCGGCGGCTTCCCGCGCAACAACGACGATAAGACCTAACCGGATTACACCCCGTCGATCGTGAACCTCAGGCCGTATTTGCGCGCGATGTCGGTCGTGGGTGCACCGCCGAAGAACCGCTGTGGGTCCTTGTGGCCGCCGTCGTCGTCGAGGTCGTCGAGATCGGAAAGGTAGAGCAGATCTTCATCCGACTCGGGGGCCCAGGTGGCGACGGGCTCCAGCAGGTAGGCCACGTGATCCCCGGCATCGACCCAATACAGCGTCCTACCGACGAACCACGCGATCGCGCCATCCAGAATCGGCATCCCCTGGGGCCCGGCACGCCACGAACAGCGATCAAATTTGTTGATCTGATGGCCCGTTTGGCCGCCGAACAGTTCGGCCAGCACACGGTGGCGCCGCGCCAGCACGTGCACCGCCAGAACCTCGGATCGGCGCGCCACCGCGAAGGTGTGGCTGGTCTTGGCGAGGCCGACCAGAAATCTCGGCGGCTCCACGCCGGTCTGGGTCGCGAAGCTGACCAGACAACCCGCCGGGACACCATCGGCCTGGGTTGTCACCACGAATGCCGGGTAATCCAGCATCGCCATCAAGTCCTCGAACGATTCATCCGCCACGTCAACATCATGAATCCGCGCTGAGGCTTTTGGGGGCTTCTAAGCCGTTTCCGCGCGATCAGTCCGCCAGCTCGCGGGGCACCACGAACACGTCGACGAGTGCGCCGTTGCGCCACACGGTCATCTCGATCCGGCGCGCGATCGCGTCCTCGACCATCAGCTGCTGGATCGCGGTTGCGGTGACGACGCGCTGGCCGTCGACGCTGACCACGATGTCGCCGCGCCGCACGCCCGCTTTGGCGGCCGGACTGCCAGGGACGACGCTGGCGACCTGCAGACCCTGCCTGGTGCCGAGCTTGTCGGCGACTGCCGGCGGCACCGAGACGTGTGCACCGGCGATGCCCAGCCACGCGCGGCGCACCCGGCCGGTGTGCATCAGCGCCGCGATGATCTTGTGGGTCGAGGCGTTGATCGGCACGGCCAGCCCCAGCCCGACGCCGGCGACCGCCGTGCTCACGCCGACCATCCGGCCACGACTGTCGGCCAGCACGCCGCCGCTGTTCCCGGGGTTGAGCGCGGCATCGGTCTGGATCACCTCGTCGACGACGCGGCCATTGCGGGTGGGCAGCGACCGCCCGAGACCCGACACGATGCCGGCGGTGACGCTGCCTGCCAGCCCCATCGGGTTCCCCACCGCCACCACCAGTTGCCCCACGCGCAGTTCTTCCGCTCGTCCCATCGTGACGGGCGCCGGAACGCTGCCGCGCGCCTTCAGCACGGCCAGGTCGGAGAGCTCGTCGCGACCGGCGACATCCGCGGCCACACTGGTGCCGTCGGTGAACGTCGCCTCGGCGGAGCCGGCCCCGGCGACGACGTGCGCACTGGTCAGCAGGTAACCGTCGGACGTGATGACGCTGGCGCTGCCGCCGCCGTCCCCGCGCCGGGTGTGCACCGTCAGGCTGGCCACGCTGGGCAACACCGCGCTCGCCACCGCGGTGACCACGGCTGAGTACGCGTCCAGGGCTTCTTGGCCGTCGTCAGGCATAACCGCCTCAGCGTCGTGACCGTTTCCGGTATGCCTCAGTTCGCCAACGGCAGAACCGCTAGCCCTGACCGCAGGCGGCCAGGACGAGTTCACGCACCCGGGCCGCGTCGGCCTGTCCGCGGGTGGCCTTCATCACCGCACCGACGATCGCGCCGGCCGCGGCCACCTTGCCGCCGCGGATCTTTTCGGCCACATCGGGATTGGCCGCCAGGGCTTCATCCACGGCGGCCTGTGTCACCGAGTCGTCGCGCACCAGCGCCAGACCCCGGGCGGTCATCACCTGCTCGGGTTCGCCCTCCCCGGCCAGCACGCCCTCCACGACCTGGCGGGCCAGCTTGTTGGACAGCTTGCCTTCGTCGACCAACGCCAGCACCGCGGCAACCTGGGCCGGGGTGATGGCCAGTTCCTCTAATCCGATATTCGCTTCGTTGGCCTTCTGCACCAGGAAGTTTCCCCACCAGGCTCGTGCCTGTTCGCTGGACGCGCCATGCTTGACCGTCTCGATGACCAATTCGACGGCGCCGGCGTTGACGAGGTCGCGCATCACCTCGTCGGAAATGCCCCACTCGTCCTGAATCCGCTTGCGGCTCAACCAAGGCAGCTCCGGGATGGTCTGTCGCAATTCCTCGACCAATTCGCGGCTGGGCGCGACGGGTTCCAGGTCGGGCTCCGGGAAATAGCGGTAATCCTGGGCGGTCTCTTTCGTGCGGCCCGGGCTGGTGTATCCGGACTCGTGAAAGTGCCTGGTCTCCTGGGTGATTCGGCCGCCGGAAGCCAAAACGGCTGCTTGGCGCTGCATTTCGTAACGCACGGCGACCTCGACACTCTTCAGGGAGTTGACGTTCTTGGTCTCGGTGCGGGTGCCGAACTCGGCCGTGCCCTTTGGCATCAGCGACACGTTGGCGTCACAACGCATCGAGCCCTGATCCATCCGGACATCAGAAACATCCAAGGCGCGCAACAGGTCTCGCAACGCGGTCACGTAGGCCCGGGCGATCTGCGGCGCCTGATCTCCGGCTCCCACGATGGGCTTGGTGACGATTTCGATCAACGGCACGCCGGCGCGGTTGTAGTCGATCAGCGACGTGGTTGCGCCGTGGATGCGGCCGGTTTCGCTGCCCAGGTGGGTGAGTTTTCCGGTGTCTTCTTCCATGTGCGCCCGTTCGATCTCCACCCGCCAGGTAGTGCCATCTTCCAGCGGCGCCTCGAGGTAGCCGTTGATCGCGATCGGCTCGTCGTACTGCGAAATCTGGTAGTTCTTTGGCATGTCCGGGTAGAAGTAGTTCTTCCGGGCGAACCGGCACCAAGGCACGATCTCGCAGTTCAGCGCCAGCCCGATCCGGATCGCCGACTCCACCGCCGCCCGGTTGAGCACCGGCAGCGAACCGGGCAGCCCCAGGCACACCGGACACACCTGGGTGTTGGGTTCAGCGCCGAATGCGGTGGCGCAGCCGCAGAACATTTTGGTCGCGGTGGACAGCTCAACGTGCACCTCCAGGCCGAGCACCGGATCAAAGCGCGCGATGACGTCGTCGTAATCCAGCAATTCAGGGCCGGCGGCAACACTCATGCCGTCGATCCTAACGAGGATCTGCGGGTCGCTGATCAGCGCCCGCGTGGCGGTTGCGGGGCCCCTAACCGGAGACTTTGCTCCATACCCTTGCCGGGGAACATGTCGGCCAGCACGGCCGCCATCTCCAGGTAGCTGCGCCGGCTTTCCTTGCTCAGCCGATCCAGGCCGATTTCTTTGCCGTCATGCACATGCCGATCGAACGGCAGCACCACGGTGGCCGCGACGCACGCGGCCAATTCATCGAGTTCCTTGGCGGCCACAACGGTCACCTTGCTCGGCTCGACGTGGTTTATGGCAAGCACCGTCGAGCTTGTCAATTGCCGATATCCGTTGTGCCACAACCACTCCAAGGTTGTCTTGGTCTTTCGTATCGCATCGATGGAGGTGCTGGTGACCACCACGAGGGCGCGCGCCTCCGGAAGAACGGCGTCCATCGCGGCCGAATTGATCGCCTTGACGCAGTCCACCAACACCACCGAATAGTGTTTCCTCAGAATCGAAAATGCTTTGACGACGTGGTGCCGCTCCAGCCGCCAGTCGGCGCGCGCGTAATCCGGCAGCCCGAGCACTTCCAGCCCGAAGCTGTTCATGTAGGTGTGCGCGCGTACATCGGGGTATTGCGTGACCGCGTCGTCCAGGAGAAGGTCGGCGATGCTCAGCGGGTTCGGGCGGCCGTGGCGCTCCGCCAGGTCCCCGGCGTCGATGTCAACGGCGATTATCCGGTCGTCGCGCACGGCGGCAAAGGTCGAGCCCAGCGCCTCGACAACCGCCGTTTTGCCGACACCACCTTTGAAGTTGAGTACGGCGATGGGGAAGGCGCCACCCACGGGCGCGCGGACACGATTCCGCAGGTCACTTTCGTATGCCGAGTCTCGGCCGGGGCCGAGGTCGATTCCGGTAACGCGGTGAAGCAGCTCTCGCCAGCTGAACTCGGCGGCGCCCTTCGAGTCCCGTTGGTCGAGGCCGTCGAGGGCCGTCCCCCCCAGCGTCGGCTCACGGCGAAACGGAGATGGGCCCCGTCGTCGTGCCGGGGCCCGCGCAGTCGGAGGCTGAGCGGGTCGGGACGGCTGGCGGGGCACGGACGGATCCGAGCGATAGGGCTGCGGCACGGTGGAAATCGCCGGGTCGGCGCGGTTGCGCCAGCCAGGCTGCGGCTGACGGTCCGGCGGCGGCGATGACCGCGCCGGAACTGGGGGCTGCTGAATCTCTCCGCGAATCGAACCGCGGTTGCTCATACGACACGGTATAACCGCTTCGAATTGGGTAGAAACCACGAATTTCCCGCCGACCTGGGGTGAGCCCGTCAATTCGGCGGCAAATTCAGACGGTCGTTAAGTCGGCGCTACCCGTTGTTTGCAAACCCGTCTGCTCCGGCGGAGCCGGGCGAAGCGGGTCGCCACCTAGCCAAAGAAGGCCGCGGCGTCGTCGTAGCGGCTTTCGGGCACCAGCTTCAGCTGGCGCGTGGCATCGGCCAGCGGGACCCGGCCGATGTCCTGACCACGCAGCGACACCATCTGTCCGTACTCACCCGCGTGCGCGGCGTCGGCCGCGTTGACACCGAACCGGGTGGCCAGTACCCGGTCGTAGGCCGTCGGAGTGCCGCCCCGCTGAACGTGGCCGAGCACGGTCACCCGCACCTCCTTGTTGATCCGCTTTTCCACGTCAGCGCCCAGTTGCGCGGCGACGCCGGTGAAACGCTCGTGGCCAAACTCGTCAATTCCGCCTTCGCGCAATGTGATTGAGCCCGCGATCGGCTTGGCGCCCTCGGCCACCACGCAGATGAAGTGCGAATCCCCGCGCTGGAAGCGCCTTTTGACGAGCCGGCATACCTCCTCGACGTCGAAGGGCTGCTCGGGAATCAGCGTCATGTGCGCGCCGGACGCCAGTCCGGCGTTCAGCGCGATCCAACCCGCGTGCCTGCCCATGACCTCCACCAGCATCACCCGCTGGTGGGATTCGGCGGTGCTGTGCAAGCGGTCGATGGCGTCGGTGGCCACCGTCAACGCGGTGTCGTGGCCGAAAGTCACGTCGGTGCAATCGATGTCGTTGTCGATGGTCTTCGGTACACCGACCACCGGAACGTTCTCTTCCGATAGCCAGTGGGCGGCTGTCAGGGTGCCTTCACCACCGATGGGGATGAGCACGTCTATGCCGTTGTCGTCCAAGGTCTGCATGATCTGGTTGAGCCCGGCCCGCAGTTTGTCGGGGTGCACGCGGGCGGTGCCCAGCATCGTCCCGCCCTTGGCCAGGAGCCGGTCGTTGCGGTCGTCGTTGGCCAGCTGCATGCGCCGGTTCTCCAGCAACCCGCGCCACCCGTCCTGGAATCCGACCACCGACGAGCCGTACCGTGAGTCGCAGGTGCGCACCACTGCCCGGATAACGGCGTTGAGCCCGGGGCAGTCACCGCCTCCT
>Ga0182037_10001704_pt1 | contig 11593 bp, 10 predicted proteins | sample sta12Cox44000082_FD_125974 | JGI IMG/M metagenome (GOLD analysis project Ga0182037, IMG submission 125974) | Lab enrichment of tropical soil microbial communities from Luquillo Experimental Forest, Puerto Rico - statoxic.12C.oxic.44.000.082 | ecosystem: Environmental > Terrestrial > Soil >... | reverse complement strand
CGTCTCGGACAACCGGGCCTACGACTTCCAGTGGGTCAACTTTTGGCGCTGCTTCGGCGAGAACCCGTTCGGGCACTCCGGCCGGCGTATCGCCGACTTCTACGCTGGCTTGGTCGGCGACTTCCGCAGCACGCAGAAGTGGAAGCGACTGCGGCGGACCAAGCACGATCATCACCCGGTCCACGACGCGCTCGGCAATGCCGAGGCGCTCATCCGGATGCTCGACGGAGAGAGGTGAGCGAAGCGGTTCGCTCAAACACGCCAAATGCGGATCGTCGCCCTCAGCGACCAGCACGGGTTTCTTCCAGACATCCCACCGTGCGATCTCATGATCGTGGCCGGTGACGTGTGCCCGGACCGCTTCGGACCGTTCATGGCCGTCCATGATCCGCATCAGCAGCAGACGTGGTTCGATCGAGAGGTCCGACCGTGGCTAGCGGCTGCGACCGCCACACACAAACTCCTCACATGGGGAAACCACGATTGGTGTGGCCAGCATTGCAGCTTTCTCTCGGACTCGCCGGCGCACGCTCGCTCGACGAACCTTCTGATCCTCGTGGACGAGGCAACTACGATACCGTGCTCCGATGGCACGAAGAGACACGTGTCCGTGTGGGCGACGCCGTGGTCAAACAGGTTCATGCGCTGGGCGTTCATGAAGAAACCGAGCGAGCTCGGGGCGGTGTACGCGGCAATTCCTGAAGGCATCGACATCCTGGTGTCGCATCAGCCGCCGCTCTACTACGGGGACCGCACGTTCAACTTGGACTCTGGCCGCGTCGAACACGTCGGAAGCCGCGAGCTGCTCGACGCGGTCGAGAGAGTGCGACCGAGGCTCGTGATCTGCGGACATGTTCATGAAGGCTTCGGTCGATACGACCATCAAGGGATTCCGATCTACAACGTCAGCGTGGTCGACGAGGGTTATCGGCTCGTTAACGCTCCGACGATCATCGACCTGAAGGTCTGACTGTTCAGGATTTGGGCCAGTTCATTGATTCTGAACACGGGTCGCGATCTGTAGAATCGAGTTGCACCGACGAAATTAATGCCAGGACCGGCAACCGTGCCCTTCTCACACCCGTAACTCAGCAGTTGCGCTTGCTCACATCATTGAGTAAATTTACTCAACGCAATGAGCACCGAGCTGCGCGTGTTTGAACGGAGCCATGCTGACACGCTCGCCGCCAGGCTGACCGAGCCGCGTCGCTTCCTCGAGATCGTCGCGGGCGCGCGTCAAGTGGGCAAGACCACCCTGGTGGGACAGGTCCTGAACCGCCTGGACATCCCCAATGTCTTCGTCTCCGCCGATGAACCGACTGTCGGAGATACCGCCTGGCTCGCCGCTCAGTGGGAACGTGGGCGGCTGGCGGCGGCCGAAGGTGGCAAGACCGGCTCGGTACTGGTGCTCGACGAGGTGCAGAAGATCCCGAGGTGGTCGGAGACGGTGAAGCGTCTCTGGGACGAGGACTCGCGCGCTCGTCGACCGCTCAAAGCGGTACTGCTCGGTTCGGCACCTCTCCTTATGCAGCAGGGGCTCACCGAGAGCCTCGCGGGGCGTTTTGAAGTGGTGCACTTGCCGCATTGGTCGTATGCCGAGATGCGCGCAGCCTTTGGCTTCTCTCTCGAGGAGTACCTGTACTTCGGCGGGTATCCAGGAGCAGCGCCCCTCATCAAGGACCCACAACGCTGGAAGCGGTACCTCCTCGATTCGCTCATCGAGACGACTATTGCCCGTGATGTCCTTCTGATGACGCGCGTTGACAAGCCTGCGCTCCTGCGACGGCTCTTCGAACTCGGTTGCCGCTACTCCGGCCAGGTTCTCTCGTATACAAAGATGCTCGGACAGCTGCAGGATGCAGGCAACACCACAACGCTCGCGCACTACCTCGAGTTGCTTGCAGGCGCTGGAATGCTCACCGGTTTGCAGAAGTACGCCGGCAGGTCCGTGCGCCAGCGCGGATCGAGTCCCAAGCTGCAAGTGCTGAACACGGCGCTCATGACGGCACAATCCGGCTTGTCACCTGAGGAAGCGCGGTCGGACAGAGAGTTTCGTGGACGCCTCGTGGAGTCCGCGGTAGGCGCTCATCTCGCGAACGTCGCTGCCAGCGGAACCTGCGAGCTGTTCTACTGGCGCGAACAGAACCAAGAAGTGGATTTCGTCATCCGCGCAGGCCGCACAGTGCTCGCCATCGAGGTGAAGAGCGGTCGTGCGCCAGACGCGTTCTCCGGGCTCGCGGCCTTTTCCGAGGCCTTCAAGCCAAAGCGGACGCTTCTGGTCGGAGCCGACGGCATTTCATTGGACGAATTCTTGACGAAGCCGGTTGAACACTGGCTGCAGGCCTGAGAGGGCACTGATGATTGGAACCATTCGCAGGCACATCGCATGACTGCCGAGACGCACACTCAGCTTGCCGGTTTTATCTGGAGCATCTGCAATCTGCTGCGGGGGCCGTACAAGCGGAACGAGTACCGCAAGGTCATTCTGCCCCTGACGGTGCTGCGCCGCTTCGACAGCCTGCTGGCCCCAACGAAGGCCCAAGTGCTCGCTGAGCACCCAAAGATCAAGACGAAACCCGAGACGGTTGTCCGAAGCTTGCTCGAGAAGATCACCGGGCGACCTTTCTACAACCTGTCGAAGTTGGATCTACCGAAGTTGCTCGACGACCCAAATCAGCTCGCGCCCAACCTGAACGCGTACATCAACGGCTTCTCCAAGAACGTCCGCGAGATCATGGAACGCTTCGCGTTCGATCATCAGATCGTGCGCATGGCCGAGAAGAACCTGCTCTACGAGGTCGTCAAGGCCTTCTGCGATTCGAAGATCGATCTCACCTTCCCAGGATTGACGCCGGCCCAAGCGAACATCCAGATGGGTTACGTCTTCGAAGAGCTCATTCGGATCGGCGCGGAGCAATCGAATGAGGAGGCCGGAGAGCACTTTACCCCGCGCGAGGTGATCAAGCTGATGGTCAACCTGCTGCTCTCCCCGGAGCAGGACCTGCGCAAAAGCCATGTCGTCAAGACCATTTACGATCCGGCCTGCGGCACTGGCGGCATGCTCTCGGTAGCTGAGAGGTACATCCGTGATTTGAACGCCGACGCCAACCCGCACCTGTTCGGTCAGGACTGGAACGACGAATCTTGGGCGGTCTGCAAGTCGGACATGCTCATCAAGGGGGAGGATGCGGACAACATCATCCTCGGCGACTCCTTTACGAAGGATGGCTTCGACCGAGACGCCGAGGGAAAGAAGCGCACCTTCGACTACATGCTCGCCAATCCACCGTTCGGCGTGGAGTGGAAGCAGCAGCAGAAGTACATCGAACACGAGGCCGAGTCCCTCGGGTACAACGGTCGCTTTGGCGCCGGCCTGCCTCGGATCAACGACGGTTCCTTGCTCTTCTTGCAGCATATGCTGGCGAAAATGCGCGCCCCGAAAGAGGGCGGCAGCCGCGTGGGCATCGTCTTCAACGGCTCACCCCTCTTCACCGGCGATGCTGGCAGCGGCGAAAGCAACATCCGCCAGTGGATTATCGAGAACGACTGGCTCGAGGCCATCGTCGCCCTACCTGACCAGCTTTTCTACAACACCGGCATTTCGACTTACATCTGGGTGCTCACCAACCGCAAGGAGTCCAGACGCAAGGGAAGGATCCAGCTGATCGACGCGCGGCGTTTCTTTGTCAAGATGCCAAAAAGTCTCGGCAACAAACGCAACAAGCTTGGCGATCCCGCCGATCGGCAGACCGAACCGGATCAGATCGGCGACATCACGCGCCTGTTTGGGAGTTTCATTGACGGCGAGACACGGACCTTCTCGGAAGAGGACCCGATCACCAAGCAGCCGATCGAACGGATACGCGTGGTGAGCAAGGTCTTTGATAACGCCGATTTCGGCTTCAACAAGATCACGGTCGAGCGTCCGCTGAGACTCAACTTCCAAGCCACGCCCGAGCGGATCGCACGTCTCGAGACCGAGAGCGGCTTCGCCCGACTCGCCACGAGCAGCAAGAAGAACGAGAAGGCCCGCCTCGAAGAGATCGAAACTGGCAAGCGCCGTCAGGAGGCCATCAGCCAGCTTCTCGCGCGGTTTGCCGAAGCGCACGAGGCGACGCTCTACAAGGAGCGGACGGCATTCCTCACTGACTTGCGTGAGGTAGATCGCGCCGCTGGAGTGCACCTCACCGCGCCCGAGCTCAAGGCGGTGGTGGGCGCCCTGGGCGAGCGCGACGACACCGCCGAGATCTGCCGCGATCGTGACGGGAACGCCGAGCCCGATCCCGATCTCCGCGACACGGAGAGCGTGCCCCTGAAGGAGAGCATTGCCGAGTACTTCAAGCGGGAGGTGCTTCCGCACATTCCCGATGCGTGGATCGACGAGAGCAAGACAAGAGTGGGTTACGAGATCCCGCTGAATCGACACTTCTATCGCTACGAGCCACCACGTTCGCTCGACGTCATCGAAGCCGATATCAGGACGTTGGAGCAGGAGATCGTCACGCAACTCGCTGGGATCACGGGCAGCAATGGGGTGAAGTCATGATCGGCGCCAGTTTCGACAGCACCAAGACCCCCTTACAGGACTTGCTTGTACTAGCCGACAACGGCAAGCTCCAGCTCCCCGATTTTCAGCGGGGCTGGGTATGGGATGACGATCGCATCAAGAGCCTCTTGGCGAGCGTATCGGTCTCGTTCCCGATCGGCGCGATCATGCTGCTCGAGACCGGTGGCGAAAACGTCCGCTTCAAGCCGCGCTCGCTCGCTGGAACCCACGAGCGTTTACGGACGGTGAAGCCCGAGACGTTGATCCTCGACGGACAACAACGCCTGACCTCCCTCTACCAGGCGCTCCTGGGCCACTCGGCGGTGGAGACCAAGGATTCCAAGAACAAGCCGATCCGACGCTGGTACTACATCGACATGAAGAGAGCCGTCGAGGCCGAGGCCGAGGCCGACCGCGAGGACGCGCTGGTGAGCGTCCCGGAGGACAAACGCACGAAAAGCTTCGGCGGTGAGGTGACCCTGGACGTCACAAGTCCCGAGCGCGAGTACGCGGCTGATCTATTTCCGGTCAACCGAATCTTCGCCAGCGCGGACTGGCGGCAGGCTTACAGCGAACACTGGAACTTCGACCGCGAGAAGATGCGCCTCTTCAACGACTTCGAACGGGACGTCATCAAACGGTTCGAGCAATACCAGGTCCCGGTTATCGAGCTGAAGAAGGAGACACCGAAGGAAGCGGTCTGCCTCGTATTCGAGCGCGTGAACACTGGGGGTGTAGCACTCACAGTCTTCGAACTGCTCACAGCCTCCTTCGCAGCCGACAACTTCCAGCTCCGAGACGATTGGAATGCTCGCGAAAAGCGCCTGAAAGAGCAGCACCCTGTGCTTCGCAACCTTCAGAACGATGATTTCCTCCAGGCGATCTCGCTCCTCGTGACCCAGTCACGCCGCCGCGCCGCCGTCGACGGCGGTACGACCACGGATAAGGCGCCGGGGATCAGCTGCAAGCGGAAAGACATCCTAAAGCTTGACGTTAGCGACTGGCAGGCATGGGCCGACAAGGTCGAGCACGGGTTCGTCCGTGCTGCGCGGTTTCTCTATGGGCAGAAGATCTTCAAAGCCCGAGATCTACCGTACCGCACGCAACTTGTTCCGCTCGCCGCAATCTTCGTCGACCTTGGCAAGGATGGCGAAACGGAAGGTGCGCGCCAGAAGATCGCCCGCTACTACTGGTGCGGCGTCCTTGGGGAGCTCTATGGCGGCGCGATCGAGAGCCGTTTCGCACGCGACTTGCCCGAGGTCGCCGCCATGGTGCGCGGCGAGGTCACTGAACCGATCACAATACAGGAGTCGAGCTTCCAGGCTAACCGACTGCTCACGCTCCGTACCCGCAACAGCTCTGCCTTCGTTCCCAGCAGGTCCCGCCGGAGCCGTCCGGCGGCTACTGTCGAGAGCGCTCCGTTGCGCCTGCCATCGGCAATCGCCTGGGCGACGAGGGCGTTGCCAGCGTGGCTCGCGTGGGCGTCCCGGATCGCCCTTTCGGGCGTCGTGACCGGCACGCCCTCGACACGCTCGACATCCTCAGGGGCTAGGTCGGCGTGATGGATGACGAGACCCTTCGGTACCTGTCGTCGGATGCGCACGGCGGTCGGCAGCGTGACGTGAACACGCGCCGGGCTGACGTCGGACAGCCCGTGAATCGCCAGCGCCGACTCGTGGGAAACCACGCCCGTGACATCCGGGCGGCGGACCTGTGGCCAGAGCACCGCCTCCATGAAGTGGCCGTGCCGCGAGACCGGGAATCGCGCGAACCGGTAGACGCCCCGCGAGACCCGCTCGATGTTTCCCTGCTGGGCGAGCTGGACCAAGCGGACCTGATGGAGCCCGGCCGAGCGGGCCTGCGCGGCCGTGAAGTATCCGGCCTGATCCTCGGCGATGCCGTAGAGCACGGTGTCCCACTGGCGCTTGTTCATGACGTCTGCCGTGTGGCAATAATATAACGTCTTAGAATGTTATTGCCAAACCTCCTCGCGGACCTAGCCGCCGGACGGGAATTTCGGGGCCGCAAAGTAACGGCTTTAGTCACTTTGCGCGACCGGAAAGCGACACGCTTGAACTAGTTCCCTACGCTAGGCAAGGCGCTAAGGCTCGCGTGGGCCAGACGGAGCGGCTCGCTGAGCGAGGGAGTATAGGTCAAGCGGTAGCTGCCACCCAGTCCTCGACGGTCGAACAGATCCACTCGCAATCGACGCCAGGACCTGCGACTTTCCTGATTCTCTTGGCCGCCCCCTCGTCAGGGTTAACGATGATCACGTCCGCTGGGCCTGTAGGCCTGAATCGCCCACGCGTCGGCTTCAAACGACCCTCAAACTGGTTGTGGAAGCCGCACCGGAAAATGAACTGCGCATGCAAGTCGGCCGTCGGCAGAGAGTAGCCAAGAAAGATGAGCGTCTTCGGAGTGCTGAGAACGTTCGTGCAGTTGTTCCAAAGGCGCTGGAAAATCGGCCGCTTGAAATCTTTCAAGAACGTTGGCGGGATCAGGAGAGGGTTGTAGCGTTTTCCGACCTTAGACCTGATTGGGCGAGGCGACCGAAAGGCCTCAACGCGGTCGGTCGGCCGCTGGTCGTCAAAGATGGCGACGCGCTGGCTCTTGGCGACGTGCTTGACGTCGCGGGAGTTGTACCAATTGAGCGATCCATGCGGCTTTAGGAGTACCGGGCCAGCAGCGAGTTCCTTTGTGAGGCCATAGCCCGACCCGTCAATGCCGTCGTCAAGCAGAAGATGGTCCAAGATGAGGTCCCAATTGAAGGACACGATCGCGGCACTATTGGCCTCCAATCGTTCGCCAAAAGCTGCCAACCAAGGAGTGGACTGAGCTCGCTTGTAGATCTCATGAAACCACTCGGCCATCTCCCAGAGCAGCGAGTCCTTTGCCGCCTCCAGCTCGGGCTTCTTGAAGTTGCCTTCAATCGGCCGACTTGCATCGAAGAGCTCAAGATTGACGGAGATCTCCGTGAGCAACTGTTCGATGTTCGGAAAACTTGTTGCGACAGATGGATCGAACGCGGGGTGGTGGAACTTGATGACCTTGGCCAGGCGCCGTTGGGAACTAGCGTCCAGCCGCTTCCAGACCTCGTTAAGTAGGTCCTTCGTCAAGGGATAGCCAAGGCCGGCCGAAAAGCCAGCGCCGACGACGTACACGACGTCTCTCACTCGTTGCGGTTGTCCCTTCATCAAGCTCAGCCCTGATGGAACATCGTAGCGCGAACCCGTGCGAAGCTCTGGCCCACTCCCTACGCCACCCCCACCAGCGGCGCCAGATGACTGTAGGCGTGCGGCAGGACGACCGGTTCGATGACGCCGGCCTCCCGGAAGAGGGCGTCGCCGACCTGCGCAGCTACCGTCGGGAACACGTCGTCGCCCTTGGCGACCCAGAGCGGATAGAGCGCTGAGAACCCGAGGCCGGAGAACCGTCGCAGCCTCGCGCGGTGTGCGCGCTCGTCATCGTCTGACACCGCGTCCGGGTTGCCGCCGGCGCGCTGGGTTTCGAAGTACCAGCGGAGGTCGTCGCGAAACTGTCCATCGAAACGCCAGCGCAGATTTCGTCGCGCCTCGTCGACGAAGCGCATCCCGTGGGCGGTCATGTGGGCAGGGATCACGACGCGGAGGGTCCAGGTCGGCAGAGCAGCGAGGAACATGAGGTGCCGCTCGATGAAAGTCCGCAACTCGCGCTTGGCATCCTGCGTCAGCAGGCAGACCAGAATCCACCGCCCATCCGGATGGATGCCGATCGGCGCCTGGCCCGGGAAGTACCGCACCGGCTCATAACTCCCCTGCGGCGTCGTCATCTGCGGCAGCGAGTCCTTCGTGATAGCCGTAAACGCCGAGACGTGCGTCATCTTCTCTTCGGACGTGGCTAGCCAGACGAGGTCCGGCTCCTTCAGGATGACGTCGAGCAGCATGATGCGTTCAAGCGCGCGCGGCACGGTGGGCGGACGCCGGAGGCGGGATTCGGCATCACCGACGGCCTCGTACAACTCCCGATGGCGGACGTGGTAGATGCGCGCGCGTTTGCGCGCGCAGTCATAGGTCGAGACCCATCCGAGGCGCTCGAGTTTGGTGAAGAACCTCCGCGTCGTGTGGCCGAAGACCACGCCTGCGAACGTGGAGTACTGGCGCATGACGCAGACGCCGGAGTGACGTGCGACGAGCACCAGGAAACGTGCCTGTCGCTCGGTAAATCCGCGCGAGATGATGGTGCCGATGGCGTCATCGAGATTCATCGCAACAACTCCTCTGCGAGCCGTGGATCGGGAGTGCGACGACCTGTCCTACCGGTGCTTGCGGTCAAGGCGAATCCGCCGCTGCCGCGCCGGCTGCCTCCGCCACCTACCCCTCGTGAGCCGACGACCCGCATGCCAGCGGCGCTGTGGCGACTGAATCCGGATGACGCCTTCGCGGATGCGTGCGCGCCGCGGTAGTTCAGCGTCTCCACCTCGATGTCGCGCGTCTGTTCGCGGCCGTCGCGGTCCTCGTAGACGATGCGCGCGTCGGGGAATTGGACGTGACCGTCCTTTTCCGGAAGGTCGTGGTCCATCGCCCAGCGCGCGATCTCATCGGGTGAACGATCGGGACGGCCGTCGCTGTCGGACTTGCCGCGGTTGTGCTCTTGAAGGAACTGCTGATACTCGCGTTTCAGCTCGGTGTCGAGCATCACGCGATGGATGACCGCGCTATCCTCGCGCAGCCGCTCGGCCTCGCGTTCGTACGCCTGGTAGACCTTCGCGTCGTGAAGCAACTCACGTGGGCGCCGAAGGCCGGAGTAGAAGTGCTGCTCGCGGTCGTGCCGGTTCCGTTCGAGGGCGTCGCGGCCACGCTCGGTGAGGACGACGAGCGCACGGCCGTCGCGGATCGGGATGGTTCGCACGAGCTTCTGTTGACGAAGGTGCCGGAGCTCGCCGCTGCGTGGGTCGAAGGCCTGGCCGCGGCTGTCCCGGAGGTCGTCGGCGTGCACGACGCGGAATGCGCCGGTTGTCGCCAGCGCCCGCGATTCCGAGCCGCGCAAGAGAACGCTGTGCTCGCGGAACCACACACGCTCGCGGTCTGGGCCGCGCGGCAGATCGAGATCACGAGTGAACACGTCACGCGGGTCACGCGCGTCCCGTTCGAGTGGATCGGACGAGACGCCTCGACTGCCTAGGTTCAGCTCACGTCCTGATTCCTCCCTTCGAAGATCGTCGCGGTGATCGTCGTCGCGCGGGTCATCATTCCACCGAGGATCGAAATCCATAGCCGTACCACCCTTTCGATGTGGATCGAGATGGCAGGCAACTGCAGGTCAGAATCTGTCGGTTGGTACGAGCGTCAGGAGGGGAATCGCCAAACAGCGTTTGGCTGACAATTGGCTGACAATCGGTAGTGGCTCGCGGTTTACTGCAGTTGCCCCAAGTTGAGAATTTCCTAGGAAAAACGAGGGGCAGCGGTCTCCCGCTGCCCCCAGTTGTGTGGGTTTCTTCGCCTTGGGCGCAGGGGGTCGTGGGTTCGAATCCCGCCGCCCCGACCAATTCGGCCAATTTGTTCCAGAAATCATCGATCGTCCCTCGTCGTGGTTAACCACCGCTGACCACGATGAACCGAAAAAGGGATCACAAAAAGGATCACACCCGCCTCGACCGGTCGATGGCCACGACCTTCGCTGGCTTGGGTAACCCGAGCCCGAGGTCAATGCGATCCGCCGCCTCGCGCAGGTTCTCTTTCAGTAGATACGCGTAGTGCTTCTGGGTCACCCCAACGTCGGCATGCTTGGCGAGCTCCTCGAGCGGGAGTTGATCAGATGTCAACGCAACGAGTTAGCAACAATCGTCGCGAGTTGCGCCTGCGTTTCCGCCTGATTCTGCTCGTCGTAGTAGGTCATCACGGTTGCGATGTTCTTGTGCCGGCTGAAAGACTTGATCTGGTGCAGGCCAATGCCGACTTTCTGGCCTTCCCCGATCGCCACCGTAATGGCCGAATGCCGGAGGGCGTGCGTCCAGAGCTTGATACCGGCGGCTGCCCCTCGCGTCCTGATGATCCCGAGCACGGTTTCGAGCCGCCCGTCACGGTGTTTCCCGCGATTCCCGCGCGTCTGAAACGGCGGTCCGGCTGATTGCCCTCGGTGCCGGAGATACCGGGAAATGGCCTCCACGGCCGCGTCCGGCACCTTGAGGAGCACTTTTTCGCGGCTGACCTTTGCCGAGCACCGAGACCGTCCCTCGCGCGACGTCTAGGTGCGCTAGGTCCAGCCCACACAGTTCGGCGGCGCGGAGGGCCAACGCGTAGACGGTGTGGATGATGGCGCTGTCTCGGGCGCCGGCTTCACTGCGGACGTCAATCGCCTCGAGCACCTTTTTCACGACGGCGGGTTCTGGTCCGCGTGTATCGCGAGGAAGTGCAGCACCGTTTCATGAGCGGACGCCGTCGCCTGTTGAAAGAACCACGCCAACACCTCTGACACTTTCAAGATGGGCGAGATCGCGAGCGCGCGACTCACGAAGAGGGCGAACTCTCCAATGTCGCACTGGTAGGCCGCGATCGTGTGCGGACTCTTGCTCTCGAACCACGCCCTCAGGATGATTTCTGCGGTGTGTTGGCAACCACCCGCAAGCAGCAGCGGTGACGCCGGCAGCGTCGAGCGGGCGTTGCGGCCACGCACAAGGGCGGTCGTGGTCATCGCGCACCGCCTTTTCGCTCACGGGGTTTCGACGCGGTGGGTGTGGTCGTTTGAGCGTCAAGCAAGAGCGAACGATCGAGCAGCAATCCGACCGCGATGCCAAGTTCAAACATCGACTCGGTGAAGTCGATGAACTGGTTCATCTGAACATCGGTGAGATCGCTTGGCTCGGGCTCGGGCACATACTCGGAGAGCTCGGCGTGCTCCTTGGAATCAAGGCCATGCTTGGCGAGGATCGCCCGTGCGTGGGGCAGCAATCGCCGAAGGCGGGCGTAGACGGGCGAAGGTTTGATCGTCATCGGGAACCTTTCGGCGTGCGCTGCACGCGTGCCAGGGCGGCGGGCTCCCGATACAATGACGGGCAGCCTGCGCGCTCGG
>Ga0182037_10001702_pt1 | contig 11610 bp, 10 predicted proteins | sample sta12Cox44000082_FD_125974 | JGI IMG/M metagenome (GOLD analysis project Ga0182037, IMG submission 125974) | Lab enrichment of tropical soil microbial communities from Luquillo Experimental Forest, Puerto Rico - statoxic.12C.oxic.44.000.082 | ecosystem: Environmental > Terrestrial > Soil >... | reverse complement strand
TTGTTCTCTAAGGTGGTCGGCTAAGTAGTTGAGAACAGAGCGTTTGCCGGGTTAGCTCAGCGGTAGAGCAGCGGTTTTGTAAACCGTTGGTCGGGGGTTCAATTCCCTCACCCGGCACCAATCAGGCACTTCTTGCGTATCAAAGGCGACAAATCTTCCTAGAAATTCCCTCTGGGAACCGTGTGGGAAGATTGCAACAGGTCGCCAGAATCGAGAGGGAGTTATGACGGATCAGCCGCCAAATAAGCCGACCGGCATTCTGCTTTACCTGCCTCTCTCGGACGGCCCCGGCCCCTATCGTCTACCAAACTGCGTTGCGGTTGAGCGAATTTTTACGTCTGTCGCTTAGTTTCCGCGGACAATGGCACAATCAACCGTCGCTCGTTTACCGAAACCGATCGCCTACCGCCATAGACGAACCTTTGAGAGCTAGATGGGTGCATGGGGGCAGCGCATCTATAAGGTGGTGCGCCTTGCGATCAGCCTACTCGGGCTTGCGATGATGGCGGTCGCGCTTGTTGCTGTGTGGGTCGTGTCACCTCACAGCCCCCTGGAGCAAGCCGCAAATCGGGCGCGCGACGCGCAATTTGAGAAACAAAAAGAATTTAAGCTCTCTCTGTGCCGAGCAGCGGCCGCGTGCAAAAAATATGGCGGCGCCCGCCTCGAATGCGCCAGGGCTGGAAATTTCCAGAATTGTTTGCGGATCAAAATGGGAGACGACTCATACCCCTACGCAAGTACATGCAGCGGTAATGATTTGGGAGCACCCGCTATGCCGCTACCGCTTAATACGCCGAACGCCGTCGATTGTTTTTTCCGCACCTTATTCAACTCAGCAAGCTGATGCCTACGGCACCAGTTTGTAGCCGCCGGCTTCGGTGACAAGGATCGCGGGCGCCTTGCAATCGCCCCGTTCCGACAAGACGCTTGGAACCTTCGGGGGACTCAGCGGGAGGACGGACTTTCCAACAGAAGCAAAAAAATGATTGCGGCGCTTGGCCTGCGCTGTGAAATGGGTGCGGCCGGCTCTCGTCGGGGGACAAAGGGCCGGCCGCGGTGCAGCTAACCCGTTCAGGATAGTCGGGGGATCGGGTTAGCCAGCACCTTCCAATTTAAACCCTCCCTATGACGCTGTCTTTTGTTGAAGCGTCGCGCGGCGATTAAATTTGCGTAATCGTTACCGGCCTACCGCCACGGCTCGATGAGGCGCGGCGGATCGCGGCCAACATCACCAAACTGCCGGAGCTGCTGACGCGCGTCAGATCAGGAAGATAAAAAAGCTAACGACCACAAGGACGGTCGCCGACGCGATCGCAAGAATTTCCGGCCCGTCATAGCTTCTCAGAGCACCGAGCATTGGGGCATCCTCACAGCGCCCGACACCCATGGTCAGTATGCCCACCCAAACGGCGACAGAGCTAGGCGGCCAAGCTGCCAGAGAACGGTAGAAGCGGCCGATCTCCCCGGGGGGGGGGAAATTGGCCGCATTTATCGCTGTCCCGAACGGGGTGTCGAGGGTTGTCGGGGATATCTGGATCAGCGACCCCTCCGTGAGTCACGCCCGCGCGGAGTTAGTTCTCTCGCCTCACGGAATGGTGAAGCCGCTTCCCGCCGCCTCGATCCCTAGGCCGGGCAGATCCACCACTGTGTGCAAAATGCCGTGTTCACGGCATGGCGCTGGTCGCCTTCGGCCATGCGCTCCAGTGCGTCATCCGAAACATCGACGATCGGGAATTGCACGTCGGCATCAGCCACAGGGTAGTCGTTTGCACTACTGCACATCGCGCACCTTCTTTGACCGATGAGGTCGCCGCACTGGACCATGGCTAATGCCGACTGAAATTGCTGTGACCCACAGCACAGCCCCTTTGGCGATCTACTCCCCAGCACCGCCCTGTGGCAAGCAACGATGACGGCACAGTCAAACCGAGGATGCGGGTCGTCTCGATGTTGATGACCAGCTAAGCGATCGCCCCGCCGTTCCGGGCCTAGACCAGCCTGACGTTCTTGAGCGGTAAAGTGCGCACCGGCTTCCCGATCGCCGCATGGATCGCGTTGAGAACGGCAGGCGTGACCACGCAGATCGTGGGCTCGCCCACGCCGCCCCAGAAGTCATAGCTCGGCACGATTACCGTCTCGACCTTGGGCATCTCCGCGAGTCGCATGATCTGATAGGTATCGAAGTTGAGCTTCGTCATGCGCCCCTGCTCGACCGTGCATTCGCCGTAGAGCGCCGCAGTGAGACCGTAGGCGACCGAGCCTTCAACCTGAGCGGCGATTTGGCCAGGATTGACGGCGTGCCCGCAATTGAGCGCCAACACCATGCGGTGAACCTTGAGCTTACCCTGGTCACCGACCGACACCTCCGCGACGGCGGCCGAATAGCTGCCATAGCCCATGAACTGAGCGATGCCGCGGTGCACTCCGGGCGGCAGCGGATTGCCCCACTCGGCCTTCTCGGCCACGGCATTAAGCACGGTGAGATGCTTGGGATGGTTCGCCATCAGCGTGCGTCGGAATTCGAGCGGGTCCTTGCCGGCTGCTTGCGCCACTTCGTCCATGAAGCATTCGAGATAGACGCCGTTCTGGTTGGTGTTGACGCCGCGCCACGGGCCGACCGGTACATGAGTGTTGCGCATTACGTAGTCGATCAAAAGATTTGGCACTGTGTAGCCGAATTGCGCGTCGCCAGGCTCCTGCCACAAACCTTGCAGTTGGCGCATGTCCTTGCCGCCTACCACCCCGGCCTGATTCGAGAATGCGTTGATCGATTGTCCACACACGCGCAAATGCAGGCCAATGAGGTTACCGTCCGCGTCAAGCCCGGCCGTGCCACTGAATTGCGAAATCGGCCGATAGAAATCGTGCGCCTGGTCTTCCTCACGGCTCCAGATCAGCTTGACCGGAGTGCCCGGGAATTCCTTGGCGATGGCCACCGCTTGGTGCACGTAGTCCTGCGAACCACCGCGCCGGCCGAAGCCGCCGCCAAGATCTGGCCGATGCACTTCGCACTTATCGAGCGGCAAGCCGGAGACTTCCGACAGTGCCGCTAACGCTGCTTCCGCATTCTGCGTCGCCACCCACACCTCGGCCTTATCGGAAGAGACCATGGCCGTGCAGTTCATTGGCTCCATGGTGGCGTGGGAGAGGAACGGCGTTGAGTAGACTGCCTCCACCTTCTTGGCCGCGTCCGCGATGGCTTTGGGGGCGTCGCCGACCTGCCAGCTGCCGTTATCGGAGGTCGCACTCAGCCCCTCCTTGAGCCGCTCGGCTATGGTCGCGCTCGATTGAGCCGCGCCGTCGCCCTCGTTCCACACGATCGGCAGAGCCTCCAGCGCAGTCTTTGCATGCCACCAAGTATCGGCGACGACGGCGACGGCGTTGTCCTTTATCTTTACGACACGCCTGAAACCTGGCAGGTGCGCGATCTTCGACTCGTCATAGCTTGCGACCTTGCCGCCGAACACCGGACAATCCTTGATCGCTGCGCACACCATTCCGGGCAGCGTCACGTCGATCGCATAGACCTTGCTGCCATTAAGCTTGGGCGCCGTGTCGAGGCGCTTCATTGGCTTGCCGGCGATCTTCCAGTTCTTGGGATCCTTCAGAGAGATGGCTTTACTGTCGGGCGGCGGCAGCTTTGCCGCGGCCGCGGCGACCTTGCCATAACTCGTCGAGCGATTTGACGCAGCGTGGCTGATGACGCCGTCTAAAACAGTGAGCTCACCGACCGGCACGCTCCATTCGTTGGCAGCGGCCTGTAGTAGCATCATGCGCGCGACGGCGCCGCCGCGGCGAACGTAATCTTGCGACGCGCGGATACCGCGGCTGCCGCCGGTTCCCATATCGCCCCAGACGCGCTTGCGTGCCAGGTTGCGTCCCGGAGTGATCGGATCGACCGCCACCTTATTCCAGTCGCATTCAAGTTCTTCGGCGACAAGCTGGGCGAGGCCGGTAAGCGTACCCTGTCCCATCTCGGCTCGCGCGATGCGAATGACGCAGATGTCGTCGGGCTTGACGACGACCCAGGCATTGACTTCGGCGCCTGACTCATCCGCCAAAGCCGGGGTGACGCTGGAAGGAAGGTGAAAGCCCAGCGCGAGGCCGCCACCCGCGGCGGCTGTGGATATGATGAAATTGCGCCGTGACGGAGTCGCAACCGTGCTGACGACACTCATTGTCATCGCGGACCTCCGTAGACCTTGTCGCCGGCCGCCATATGCACGGCGGTTCGGATGCGCTGATAAGTGCCGCAGCGGCAGATATTGGTCATCGCCGCATCGATATCGGCGTCAGTCGGCTTGGGATTCTTCGCTAGCAGCGCCGCCGCCGCCATGATCTGCCCGGATTGGCAGTATCCGCATTGCGGCACGTCGACCGCTGCCCAGGCGACCTGCACCAGATGGGAACTGGTAGGAGACAAGCCTTCGATGGTGACGATCTTGTCGCTCTCCTTGACGTCGCCGAGGCGGATCGAGCAGGAACGCATCACCTCGCCGTTGATATGCACCGAGCAGGCACCGCATTGCGCAATGCCGCAACCATATTTTGTGCCTGTAAGGCCTATTTGCTCGCGTATCACCCACAATAACGGGGTGTGGTCCTCAGTTTGCACGTCAAATGTTTGGCCATTGATGTTAAGCTTTGCCATGGCGCCCTCGCAAATCGTCGGACGGTGATTTCTGCAGCGGCAGTAGGGCGCCCGCAACCGCGCCCTCCGCGCATTGGCTCGTGCTTGAACTAAGTATACGCCAACCACGCAGATGTTGACTATTCGAAATTCGGAGAAGATGTCAGGGTCCGGCTCCAGAGTAGCTGGTAAGCACGATATATTCGAGGCAGGTACCGTCAGGATCGCGAAAGTACGCGCGCGGGCCGTTGACAACGCCACCCTGACGATCCTCCTCGAAGAAGATGTCGACGCCGTTCGCTCGCACATGGTCGAGCGCCGCCTTGTAGCTGTCCTGGTCGACCATGAAGGCATGATGGACTCCGTCCGAGCCTTCTTGCTGACGACAGATAGGCGCGTCGCGTTTTACCAAGATCACGCAAGTACCACCGGCATCGAAAAAGGCCATCTGGCCGTTCGGAACGGTGGCAAGGTGCTTCATGCCGACGACTTCAGTGTAGAAGTCCTTGCTGCGCTCTATATTGCTGACCGGAATGGTGAAATGCGCAACACCCTTGATATCTACCATCGCCGCTTTCCTCACATCGCCGTCCCTAACGTTTAGACGATATCTGATCCTCGGACGTTGTTCCATATTCTGCAGTTATGCGAATAACTACCAATTATACATTGGAGACCGGCGACGCCGATGTCCGCTTGTCCCCCCAAAGCGACCGTTTGCTGCGCCGCCAGAAAGTCACGCAATGTGCCACTTTCGACCATATGGCACCGCAGCAATCATCGGGCCTTGGGTGACCCAGATGCAGGGCCTAGCTTGCCGATTTAAGGGCGAGCACATTGTGTGCTGCGAGCGGCCGACGTATGCCCTTGAGTTCAAATTCCCCAATTGGCTCCACGGTCACAGCATCCCCGATGGTCGTCAGGACACGAGGAGTAATCAATATTTGTCCTGACTTTGCCTCGTCGCAAAGCCGGGAAGCGACATTGGACACCGTACCGATAGCGGCGTAGTCGAAACGTCCTTCAAATCCTATTGTGCCGAGGGTGGCATAACCGTGCGCGATGCCGATCCCGAAGCCAATGTCGTGGCCCCAGCGACGCCAGTTTTCGGTCAAGGCCCCAATCGCCTGACGCAGGTCGAGCGCCATGAGCACAGCTTGAAGCGCAGGGTTTTCGACCGGTACCGGATCATTGAAAACAACCATTACGCCATCGCCAGCGTAGCGTTCGAGCGTACCGCTGTACTTGACGATGATCTTACCAATCGCCGCATGATAATCGCGCAGGAGCGCTATCACGTCTTCCGGGTCGGCGCTTTCGGAGAAGCCGGTGAACCCTCGAAGGTCGCAGAAGAGTGCAGTGATTTCCCTGCGGTGGCTCTCAAGCTGCTTCTCAGACCCGGAGGCGACGATTAGGTCGGCAACCTGAGGGGGCAGGAACCTCCGCAGCCTGCCCATGCGCTCGATCTCGCCGACTTGGTCGGCGACGCGCTGTTCGAGTTGCCGGTTGAGGTTGGCAAGCTGCTTCGATTGCGCTTCTATCTGATCCGTTCTTTCGCGAAGCTCATTTAGGAGCCGCGCGTTCTCGATGGCAATGACAGCTTGGGCGGCGAAGGTGGCTACCAGCTCAATCTGCTTGTCAGTGAACGGACACACCTGCAATCGCGTCAAAGTTAACACGCCGATCGGGACGCCCTCACGCAGCATCGGAACACCTAACATGGTGCGATAGCCGCCCAAATTCCTTACCTCCGTGAGAGTGTATTCCGGGTCCGCCAACGCGTCCGCGATCTGAATAACCTTGCCTTCGAGCAATGCGCGCCCCATCGCCGAACCGCGCCCCGGCTCTACTGGCAAAGACCTGAGGCGTTCGAGGAACTCTGGCGAGTACCCATAAGCCTCGGCGCGAACGAGCCGTCCATCCCTCTGGCGCGTGACAGTGGCGCAGTCGGCGTCACATAGTCGGGCCGCCGATTCGACGAGGGTCTGTAGCACCGACGTAAGGTCGAACGTCGAGCGGCTGATAATCTTGAGCACGTCAGCGGTGGCAGTCTGCTGCTGCAGCGATTCCCGCAGCTCATTGAGCAATCGTGCGTTCTCGATGGCGATGACTGCTTGGGCGGCGAAGTTTTTGAGCAGCTCAATTTGCTTATCAATGAATGGTCGGACCTCCTGACGATAGATCACGAGAGCGCCAACCAGTTGTTCGTCTTGGAGCATCGGTACGTGCACGATAGATCGTGCGCCACCTAACCTGAGCCCTTGGGCAGGAATGGACTCGGCAGCGTCGTCGGCCGAGTGTTGCACCTGCTTGGTTTTCATCATTCGGTCAAGGTTGCTGCCCGACGGTGGCAGAAAGGGACCACGCTTTTTTTGAAACTCCGCAAGCGCAGCGGGCGCATTTACTCGCGCTGCTAAGTGAAATGCACTGCAATCAAAGCGGAACAGCGTACCAAATTTGGCGTCACATATGCTTACTGCTTTTTCCAAAATGGCCTGAAAGACAGGCTCCAAATTCCCAGGTGACGAGCTGATGATGTGCAGCACATCGGCGGTTGCTGTTTGCTGTTCTAATGCTTCGCTGAGGTCGGTACTGCGCTGACGCAATTCGAACAGCAGCCGCGTATTCTCAATGGCAATAAGGGCTTGCGCGGCAAATGTCGTCGCCAGTTTGATATCATGGTCCTCGAATGGATCGAGCCTGCGACGCCCTAGCCCAATCACGGCAACCGGATGACCGTCACGTATTAGCGGCACGCCGATCATCGACCTATTGCCCTCGACCTTGGCATCCTCCTTTTTCTCGTAAAGCGGATCGGTCCAAGCATCATCAATCCGAACGACCTTACCGGTCATAGCGGCGCGGCCGACGACAGTTCCTGGCCCCGGAGAAATCAAAGTTCGCCGCTCGATTTCCAGATAAGCGGGAACGAGACTGAAGCCAGCGGCGAACCGGTAGATTCCATTTTCCAGCTGGAAGATTACCGCACCGTCCGAGCGGCAGAGCCGGGCTGCAGCTCGGGCAACATGCTCCAGCACGGTTTGCAGTTCGAATTTGGATTGGCTGATGATGCGTAAAACATCCGACATTGCCGCCTGTTGCTCGCGCGCTCGATTCAGTTCGCGCTTAAGCGGCGTTTCTTTTTCGGCCTTGCAAGCTGGCGCAGTACGCCGACGCGTGCCCATTCGCGCCACTGCCGCGCGAATACGCGCTTTGGATCGCTTGCCGCCCGCCTTTGAGCGCCGCTTCATCGCTTTGCCTCACCCGGACGAGGCATCGTAGCGGGTCAAACCAGCCCCCCGGAAGTGGCCACTCCGCGGTGCAGCAACCCGAGATGATCAACTCATAGACCCCTCTGAGCACCGAGACACCGACGTTGATGTGTTCGCTGATGACGTAAGCGATGAAACATTAGAGGCTGCGGCGGCCTCAGGTAATCAGGTCACGCACGCAGCCTGCACAGGAATCTGGTCGACCTTCTGTAACGCCTGAAGCGACCCAACATCGCCAAGCTGCCGGAGCTGCTGCAGGCCGTGGGAACTTCACCGGGTCAGCTGAGTTTGCCCAGCGTCGGGCCGGGAATTTGTACAGTCCTCTCGGCCTAGGCCCGGTGGCCCCGGACCACTCGCCAGTCCCGGGTCTGGGGCCATGCGGGCAGACTCGGCTCCTGACGCCGCGGCGCTTTCTATGTGCCAGGTCGCGTTCGCGGAACCCGTCGCCGTCGCCGTGGCGGCTTAATTGAAAGCCAAGGCGCCGGAATGGCGCCCGGGCACCCGTAGCGAGGTCACGCGCCATCTCCGAGTTGATTGGGCGCCCCTCCACACCATGCCGCCACCGAGATAACCCGTAGCCACGTTGCCTCCCAGATGGTCAGCTTTGCCAAGCGCGGCTCGCCTGTGGCCAATCGTGCCCGAGCCAGCCTGTCGGCATTTTATAAATGGGCAATCGGCGCCGGCTGGGCAGCGCACCTAAAGGTAATCGTTGCCCAAGCTACCAGGGCCAACGTAACGACCCTTCGCAAAGGATAGGCCCTCGCCGCCTACAGCCGCTCTGGACTGCCCCAACGTTGCACTTTGTTAGTTTGGTGCGCGGGTTGGCAACCTTGAACGGTCATGAGTATCAGTAATCGGGAAAGCAGGCCGCAGGTTGCCTTTCTGAAGACCGAGCCCCGCGCTGCTCGGTCGGAGAATCCCCGCTCACCCTGCCCACGAGGATAAGAGCCCCAGCCCCTGCCCATATGGGTGACGACGACTGTGCTGGTGTCGCATATGTCCGTCAAGTTGCGTTGTGGATAATTATAAACCGTAGAAGTGTAGTGATGCTCATCCAGCAGCGGTTAGGCGGCGGTCACGGATTCACCTTGACGCCAAGCCGCGTTGCCCACATCGCTACGCACCACGGCCAAGTTACTGAGCCACGACGAGGCGCGGCGCATCGCCGCCAACATCGCCAAGCTGCCGGAGCTGCTGAAGCCGTAATGAACGGGCCTGGATTAGCGCCGGCCGCTCATTTGTTGGGAATTGTGGGCGGCGGACTCTGGTCCTGTGTGTTCCCGTCGATCTTATTGTCCCCATAGCCTTGCACGACCCCAAAATTAAAGTCCTCCCAGGCAAAGGTATTTCCCGTCACGGTCGACTGGCCGATCCGAAGCGTGGCGGCGTTGGCGCCTGCGGCATTCGCGCTGATACCAACATTATCGTCCTAGCTGCTACGGCGCCGGGAACGCTCAACATCATTGACTGCGTCGTCGACAGCTTCACTGGCACCGGCATCTTGATCACGCCGTCATCCGGGGGCAGCCACACTCTTCTGATCGCCAATAGCTATGCCATGAACAATGGGGCCAATGGGATCGAAATTGATCCGCTCGCCGTGTCAACTATCGAGTACACAATTGATCGGTCGGACCACCGTGACCAACAATCACCTACGGCACGCTCTCGTCAGTCAGTGCACATCTTGCGGTGTCAGCACCCTGCGGGCCGTTGCAAGTCTGGCTCGAAGCCTGATCCAATTGCACTTTCAGCACCGCCATCTCGGCCCCAAAGACCAGCGCAAATCCGATGGCAACTATCGTGATAAGCTTTTTCATGGCGTCAAGGCTCGTGACGGACTACTTCTCCAGGGCGCCGCGGCACGTTGGGATCGGTGACGCAGAAGCCGTGATAATGCACTGCCTCTTCGCATTGCTCGCGCGTCATGTACCAGCATCGAAAGATGCTGCCCATCGCGCACCATGGATACGACGGCGATTCCGCTGCAGCAGGCCGTGCGGTGCCAAGAGCGATTGCCGCGCCCAACACGGCGAATGTTAAGATTGCTTGGACGTGGGGTTTGAGTGACATGACACGATGTTCTTTCTTTCACCAATTTGAGCCGACATGCTGTGGGCACCTGACGGTGATATGAGAGGCGTATTGGTTGTCGGCAGCAAAAATTTCTTTTAAAGCGCCGTTCTGTGACGCAGATCACTTCTCGGTCGGCGTAATCACCCTTTTGTGACTGCTGTCCATGCCAAGTAACACTAGCGCACCAACGACCGCGTCATTCTGAGACAGAACGGTAACAGCAAAGCCATAATGGGCGCATTGAAACCTTGATGAAAATCAAAAAGCGTGTTGGGCGTTCGGGCGTCACTCACCTCACGCATGAGTGAGAGAAATTGAATCGGCAAGCACGTAACAATTTGGTAAAAAGGACGACAGGAGGTTGAGGGGATTGTACCCGGTTGAGTTCCGGCGCTCTCGGAGTAGGCGCTGTGATAGTTTCGTTGCTTGGGTATTTCTTCTATGTGTGTGCAGCTTTCGCAGCCGTCATGATGTTGCTGATCAGCCTGTTCAACGATACAAACGCTTTAGTTAGACAAATCCACTATGCGCGTCCTGTCGTGGTGCGAACAGTCGAGATGCGCGAAGGCCCATTGACTTCGGCTTCTGTTAAACGAGAGGCAAGCTGGCGAAAATCGAATACTTCTGTGCCAACAGGAGCGTCGCCGGTAAAGGAAACAGAAAAGCCGATCGTCTCGACCACCAAGAGCGAGCAGAGGCTCAAAACGCTTGCACGTCAGAGTGACAAGCCAAAAGAGCGTTACTACGCAACCGCACTCAGCCAAGCCTATGATTTCACTGCTCGGTAGCGTCAGTCACAAGACGTAGGGACCTGTTGCAAAGTTTGAATATCATTTTTGGTTATGCCCTTGTGCTTGATTACTAGCAGCGGCAAATGACGCCGCCAGCCACTTCACCGTCAAAAACGGGCTGTGGGGAAGCCCTGTTAGCCAGCTAATTATCTCGCTGCTTCGGGAGAGTCCGTCAAGCGCCACGCCACGTCCCCGCAACTCCACGCCTTTTTTGTGGATAGCAGGGACGACATCAGCGATTTGGTCGAACATCGGGAGTTCTCCAAAAGAGACCACTCACCAAAGAGTGGTCTGAAGAACCGCACTATGAGTCCGACCAAGTGGACAAGCCAAGCCACGCCGCTCACGTCAGTTTCACACACATTCCGCGCAACGTCGGCATAGCCAAGAATATAAATCTTCCCACAGTCTTCCCGAGGCGAAATCCTGCTAAGATTGTTCCAGCTTAAAACAGCGTACTTATATGATTTAGTTGTATTATTTTCGAGTCTATTGAGCCGATTACCGGATCAGAAGCAAAGCCGGCTGATGATATTACCGCGCTTGTCCTTGATCACGCTGGTGCATTTCAGGCGCTCGAGCGCGGCCTTGGCGTCTTCGTTGCCAAGGGCCGCGGCCTTTTCATAATAGGCCTTGGCGGCCGCGGTGTCCTGTGGGCCGCCGCGGCCTGACAGCACGAACGCGCCCATCCAGTCGAGCGCCTGGGCGTGGTTTTGGGCCGCGGCCTTCTCGAACAGCGCGCGCGCGGCGGCGTCGTCCTTTGGCCCGCCGGCGCCTTCGGCATACATGACGCCGAGCTGGAATTGCGCCTCGGCGGAATTGGCAGCGGCGGCGTTCTCAA
>Ga0182037_10001698_pt1 | contig 11619 bp, 10 predicted proteins | sample sta12Cox44000082_FD_125974 | JGI IMG/M metagenome (GOLD analysis project Ga0182037, IMG submission 125974) | Lab enrichment of tropical soil microbial communities from Luquillo Experimental Forest, Puerto Rico - statoxic.12C.oxic.44.000.082 | ecosystem: Environmental > Terrestrial > Soil >... | reverse complement strand
TGGCAGCCACGACTTCGCGGCGTTCGCCGCCTCAACCGGCTCAGAAGACGACGATAAAGAGCGCTCGACGGTTCGCGAAATTTACGCAACCGAACTCGGGCGTTCACCGGACGACCAGGAGCTGATTTTCACCGTACGTGGACGGTCCTTTCTGCGCTACATGGTGCGCAAGATGGTAGGCACGCTGCTGGACGTAGGACGGGGGAGGCTTGCGCCCGAAGACATCGACAAACTCTATGAGCTGAGAGACCGCTCGAAATCGGGTCCGACCGTGCCCGCGCAGGGCTTGTGCATGGTCTCGGTGGAGCATGAAGAAGCGATCCACAACCGCTGAAGGGGGCGTCATGGGGCCGAGCGCTTTCGGTTACAATCGCTGAAGCGCGGATTGCGGCGGCCCGTGGGAGGTTCTGTGCCGGAGAACGAATGGATCCACGATTGGAACCTCGCTTCGCCCCCGCTCGTTTCGCCCGGCACCAAGGTGCTGCTGGATGACGAAACTCTGCGCGACGGCTTGCAGAATCCTTCCGTTTTTGATCCGGGAATAGACGAAAAAATCCGCATTCTTCACCTGATGGAGTCGCTCGGAATCGACTCGGTGAATATCGGCCTGCCCGGAGCCGGGCCGCGTGCCGTTGCACACACGGAAGCGCTGGCTCGCGAAATTGCGACCAGTCGGATGAAGATTCGCCCGAACGCGGCGGCGCGCACACACGAAAATGACATTCGGCCGATCGTCGAGATATCCCAGCGCGTCGGCATCGCCATAGAAGCCGCGACCTTTCTTGGCTCCAGCCCGATTCGGCGACTGGTTGAAGACTGGACCGTCGACCACCTGCAGCGCACCACCGAAAACGCGGTGAAGTTCGCAGTCGGCCACAACCTGCCGAGTATGTACGTGACCGAAGACACGATCCGAACCGACCCCGAAACCGTGAGGCGTTTGTACTCGACAGCGATTCGCAGCGGAGCCCGGGCCATCGTGCTGTGCGACACGGTCGGCCACGCCACGCCTTTGGGCGCCTACAGCCTGGTGAAGTTTGCGGTCGAAGAAATTGTGAAGCCTTCCGGCGAAAAGATCCGCGTGGACTGGCATGGCCACTGCGACCGCGGGCTGGCTGTCGCCAATTCGCTCTGGGCAATTGCCGGCGGCGCACATCAAGTCCATGCCGCCGCAAACTCCCTGGGGGAGCGGGTCGGCAACACCCCGATGGAGCTCATGCTCGTGAATCTGCGCCTGATGGGATTGATAGAGCGGGATCTTTCCCGCTTGAAGGAGTATTGCGAAACCGTGGCAGCGGCGACCCACACCACCATTCCGCCGAACTATCCAGTGGTCGGCAAAGACGCCTTTCGAACCGCAACCGGCGTCCATGCCGCCGCCATCGTGAAAGCTTTTCACAAGGGCAACGTCGAGCTTGCCAACATCGTCTACAGCGGCGTGCCATCGCACCTGTTCGGACTCGACCAAGTCATCGAAATCGGGCCGATGAGTGGGAAGTCCAACGTGCTTTTTTGGCTCGAGCGCCGCGGCATCCCTGCTGACGACGCGCTGGTTTCGCGGCTGCTGGACGCGGCAAAGAAATCTGCGCGCGTCCTGAGCGAAGAAGAGCTGCTGGCTCTTTCCGCCGGAGTGGCTCCGCATTGAAACTCGCCGGTGATTGGGGCCTGAAAAGCCTGCTGCTTTCGGGTATTCTGCTGAGCATGCCGGTTCGCCCAGTCGCCCATTTCCCCTCGCATCGCACAACCGGGTTGCCGCAACTGCCCGCGAATCCGCAGGTTCGCGGCGCACTCGACTGGTTTGCCGCGCATCGCGCTTGGATTGACGACGAGCAGGCGCGCTTGACGGAGATTCCGGCCCCGACCTTTCAAGAGGCCGAGCGCGCTTCCGCGGTCAAGGTTCTTTTTTCCGCCGTCGGTCTCGAAGTCTCTACCGACAAAACCGGCAACGTAATCGGGCTTCTGCGCGGAAGCTCGGAAAAAGAGCTGGTGGTGCTTTCGGCCCATCTCGACACTGTTTTTCCTGCTGGCACGGATGTAACCGTACACAGGGAAAAGACCCGAATGGCCGCCCCGGGAATATCGGACAACGGGGCCGGCTTGTCGGCGCTGGTAGCGATCGCGCGCGCCATGCATGAGGCGCGTATCCAGCCGCAGCGCAGCATTCTGATGGTCGCAAACGTCGGCGAGGAGGGTGAAGGCAACCTTCGCGGCATGCGTTCTCTCGTCGAAGCCTACCGCGAGCGCCTGAAAGCCGTGATCGTGCTGGACGGCTCGAGTATCGATCATGTGACAACGAAGGCGCTGGCGTCGAGGCGAGTGGAAGTGGTCATAAGCGGTCCAGGCGGACATAGCTGGTCGGACTTTGGCATTCCCAATCCAATCAACGCACTGGTGCGCGGGTCGGTGCGGTTCATCAGCACCCGCGTGCCATCCGCGCCGCGGACCACGTTCAATCTGGGACAAATGGAAGGCGGCACGTCGGTGAATTCCGTTCCCCACGATGCGCGACTCAAAGTGGATATGCGCTCCGAGAGTGAAGACGAATTGACGCGGCTCGAGAACGCATTGCGGGAATGCATCACCGCCGGCGTCCGGGACGAAATGGAAGCGTCGCGTGACCGCTCGAAAGGGAAGCTTGAATGGAAGCTGGAGACCCTGGGGGACCGTCCCGGGGGAGAACTCGCGCAGAACTCGCCGCTGCTCGCAGCACTGCGGGCCGCGGACGAGTTTATCGGAAACCAATCCCGCGTCGAGCGCGCCTCCACCGACGCGAATATACCCTTGTCGCTCGGGATCGACGCGGTCGCGATCGGCGCGGGAGGAAACGGCGGCGGGGCTCACTCGCTGCAAGAGTGGTATGAGCCGGACGGCCGGGAGAGGGGACTGCAGCGGGTTCTGCTGACCTTGCTCGGAAGCTCAGGCGTCACTGCGGAAAAGGCTCGATGAAGAGCAGCATGCTGCGAACCTTGCTGTGGGCCGCCCTGTTTTCCGGGAGCGCGGGCGGAGGCGTGGCCGGGCAATCCGCGCCCGCAAGGACTTGGTCCGACCCGGAGATGACGCTGTACCGCAACGGACGGATTTACACCAATGATGCGAACGATCCCTGGGCCACAGCCATGCTGGTGCGCGGGGAGGAGATCATCGCCGTGGGCGATGAAGGCGAGGTGAGTGCTTTAATCGAAAAAGGCACCAAGGTCGTCGACCTCGAAAAGCATTTCGTGATGCCGGGTTTTAACGACGCGCATGTGCATCTTGGCGGCGCAGGCAAGCACTGGCTGGCGGTTCGCTTGTTCGGGGCCGCGAGTGTCCAGGAGCTGCAAAAGCGTTTGGCAACAGCGGTTTCAGAACACAAAGAGGGCGAGTGGATCACCGGTTCCGGCTGGGACCATACACGGTGGCCGGAAAAGAAGTTTCCCAACCGCCGGCAGCTGGATGAGGTTTCACCGAAAAATCCTGTTCTTCTGACCCACGTCTCGGGCCACGTGGCCGTTGCCAATTCACTGGCGCTCCAGTTGGCCGGGATCAGCGGGGACAGTGCGAATCCTTCGGGCGGCGAAATCGAGAAGGATGGGAACGGCGAGCCCACGGGAATGCTGAAAGAGGGTGCAGCCATGCGCCTAGTCGAAAGCAAGATTCCGCCGAGAAGCCCCGCTGAGCGCCGCCGCGGAATCGAATTAGCTCTGGAGGACGTGGCCAGGAACGGCGTTACCTCGGTCCAGGACAATTCCGCTTGGGAAGATTTCTTGGCCTATCGGGCGCTGAAAAACGAAGGCAAGCTCACCGTGCGCATCACGGAGTGGCTGCCGTTTCTGGCGCCACTCGATAAGTTGGGCGAGATGCGCCGCGACGGCGGGACAAGCGATCCCTGGCTGCGCACTGGGGCGCTCAAAATGGTTACCGACGGAGCCCTCGGCTCGCGTACCGCAGCCATGCTGGCTCCCTATTCGGACGACGCGAAAACCAGCGGGATACTGACCATGGATCCGGAGGAATTGACTGCGCTTGCAGTGGAGCGCGACAAAGCCGGATTTCAACTCAATTTTCACGCCATCGGCGATCGCGCTAACCGGGTGGCCCTGGACGCTTTCGAGACTGCTGCGAAAGCCAATGGTCCGCGCGACCGCCGCGACCGCATCGAGCACGCGCAGGTAGTGGCACCCGCTGACTTCGCACGATTCGCGCGACTGCAGGTCATCGCCTCCATGCAGCCGTCCCATGAGACAACCGACATGCGCTGGGCGGAGCAGCGCGTGGGGCCGGAACGCGTCAAAGGTGCCTACGCCTGGGCCACGATGCAGAAATATGGCGTGCGGCTGGCCTTTGGTACCGACTACGACGTGGAACCGATGAGCCCTTTTCGCGGAGTCTATGCCTGCGTCAGCAGGGAATTGCCGGACGGCGGGCCGCAGGGCGGCTGGGAGCCGCAGGAAAAGATCTCGCTAGCCGACTGCATCCGCGCCTACACCAGCGGCTCGGCCTACGGCGAGTTCATGGACGGCAAGAAAGGCGAACTGAAGCCGGGCGAGTTCGCCGACTTCATCGTTTTGTCGGACGATTTAACCAAATCCGCGCCCCGCGAGTACACGAAAATCAAGGTGTTACGAACCGTAGTCGGGGGCCGCACCGTCTATAGCGCTCAATAGGCATTTCTCAAGGCCCTCCTGGAAAGGCGAAGCGTTTCATCAAAATCGACCTGGTGCGCATGCCGTTTCATTCTCTGGCCCTCTCACCCGCGCTGAGTTTTCAAGGGGCCAAGCCCGCAGCCCTTTTCTTACCAGGCGCATCAGAAAGCCCTTACACTTGGCACAGTCCTGACGAAGGCGGTCTTTCGGCATGTCCCAGCGACTGCGGGCGGAGCTCGCGCTGGCTTTCTGCACTTTCCTCTGGGGTTCCACCTTTGTGGTGGTTAAGAACGCGCTCGACCAGTCGTCGGTCTTTGTGTTTTTGGCCGTACGGTTCTCGCTGGCCGGTTTGTGCATGGCACTCTTCCGGCCACGGGTGCTGCGGACGTTGCAGCGGGAAGAGATCTTTGCCGGCATACGGCTGGGATTCTTCATGTTTGGCGGGTACGCGTTCCAGACCGCCGGTCTAAAGTACACGACGGCGTCGAATTCAGGCTTCATCACAGGTTCGAGCGTGGTACTCGTTCCGCTCATCTTGGCGTTGTTCTGGGGTAAGCGGGTGACGGGATGGGTGTATTTTGGGACCGTCGCGGCCGCGGGAGGATTGTATTTCCTGACCGTCCCCGTGAGCGGCATGGCCCACCTCAATCACGGCGATGTGCTGACGTTCTTTGCGGCGGCCTCCTATGCGGTCCACATCATTCTCGTCAGCGAATACGCGCGCGAACATTCGGCGGCAGCGCTCAGCGTGCTGCAAGTGATCGCTTGCGCAGGCATGGCCTGGCTGACCGCGCTTGGCGCGCACTCGATTCGCTGGCAGACGATGCGATTTGAGCCGAGCGGCACTCTGTGGGTCGGAGTCTCTGTTTGCGCTGTTTTTGCTACCGCGGTGGCTTTTTCCTTGCAGCTTTGGGCGCAGCAGTACACGACGCCTAGCCACGCCGCGATTCTGTTCACTCTGGAGCCGGTGTTCGCCGTAGCGACGTCCTACATGCTACTCGGCGAGCGGTTAGGAGCGCGGTCTCTGGTTGGTGCTGCGCTGGTGCTGGAGGGGATTCTGTCGGCGGAGCTGCTTGGGCCTCCGGCCGCTCCGGAGTCGCCTGAACCTACAGGCGAACCGCGCCTTTCCTGAGCGTTCTCGCCATTAGCCCTTAGCCGTAATACTTGACGTCCACAGGCGAGTACATGGTGGCGGTGCCAGCGTGCGACTTTTCATACGCGTCGATGGTGGCGACGTGCTGGAGCGTGGTTCCAATGTCATCGAGGCCCTTGAGCAGGACCTCTTTGCGCGACGGAGCGATCTCGAAGGTGTATTCGAGGCCTTGGTCGTCGCGGATCGTTTGATGGGGCAGGTCCACGTGCAGGCGGTAGGTGCGGTCGGCCTCGGCGCGCCGGAAGAGCTCGTCGACTTCCGAGTCTTTCAAAATGGCAGGAAGGATGCCGTTCTTGAAGCAGTTGTTGTAAAAGATGTCGGCGTAACTGGGGGCAAGAATGACGCGGAAGCCGTAATCGCCGATGGCCCAGGGGGCGTGCTCGCGGCTGGAACCGCAACCAAAGTTCGCTCGAGTAAGGAGTACCGAGGCGCTCTGGTATTCAGGCCAGTTGAGGATGAAATCCGGATTGGGGGCTTCGCTCGGGAGTTTGTAGCGCCAGTCGTAGAAGAGAATTCGGCCAAAGCCCTCGCGCGTGAGGGCCTTGAGGAATTGTTTGGGCACCATCTGGTCGGTGTCGACGTTGACGCGATCGAGGGGAAGAACCAGGCCGCTGTGGGTGTTAAAGGGTTTCATTCGTTTGAGCTTCTCCTAAACCGCCTTCTCGCTCTTCGACTTTGGGCATGCGTGGGATCTGACGGCTGGCACGTCGCTTTCCGGTCATTCGACCGGTGCAACGTCAAATTCGCGGACGTCGACGAAGTGGCCGGCAATGGCTGCGGCGGCGGCCATGACGGGGCTGACCAAATGAGTTCGGCTGTCGCGGCCCTGGCGGCCTTCAAAATTGCGGTTGGAGGTGCTGGCGCTGCGTTCCTGAGGCGGCAGGACGTCGGCGTTCATGCCGATGCACATGCTGCAGCCGGCGTCGCGCCACTCGAATCCGGCCTGCGAAAAGATCTTGTCGAGGCCTTCCTTTTCGGCGGCGGCCTTGATGCCGCGGGAGCCCGGTACGACCAGGGCCTGCTTGATGTTTTTCGCAACGTGTTTGCCGGCGACGAGGTGCGCCGCGGCGCGGAGGTCGTCGAGACGCGAATTGGTGCAAGAGCCGATGAAGACGCGGTCCACGGGAATATCGGTGATTGGCGTGCCGGCTTTCAATCCCATGTAGTGCAGCGCGCGCTCGGTGGCTTTCTGGTCGTCGGGATTGTGGAACGAACCCGGATCGGGAACGCGGTCCGTGACGCCGGTGACCATGCCCGGGTTGGTGCCCCAGGTGACTTGCGGCGCGATCGCTTCGGCCTGGAGTTCAACGGTCATGTCGAATCTTGCGTCCTGGTCAGACCTGAGCTGCTTCCAGCGGGCGACGGCTTCCTGAAACTCTTTGCCGCGGGGCACGAACGGGCGGCCTTCGAGGTAAGCGAAGGTGGTTTCGTCGGGGGCGACCATGCCGGCGCGCGCTCCCCCTTCGATGGACATGTTGCAGACTGTCATGCGTCCGTCCATCGAGAGATCACGAATGGCTTCACCCGCGTATTCGGCGACGTGGCCGGTGCCGCCGCCGATGCCGATCTTTCCGATGATGGCCAGAATGATGTCCTTGGCCGTGACGCCTTTCCTGCGCTTGCCGTTTACGACGAGATGAAGGGTTTTCGATTTTCCTTGTACCAGGCACTGCGTGGCAAGAACGTGCTCGACTTCGCTGGTGCCGATGCCGAAGGCCAGTGTGCCGAAAGCGCCGTGCGTCGAGGTGTGGCTATCGCCGCAGACGACGGTCTGGCCTGGCTGGGTGATGCCCAGCTCAGGGCCAATGATGTGCACGATGCCCTGGTTCTTGCTATTCATGTCGAACAATCGCACGCCGGTTTCGGCGCAATTCTTGGCCAGCGCGTCAAACTGCGCTTTTGCGTCCATATCAAGGATAGGCAAGGTGCGGTCCGTGGTGGGGACGGAGTGGTCCATGACGGCGAAGGTCAGATCGGGGCGCCGAACCTTGCGGCCTTCGGCGCGCAGGCCGGCAAAGGCCTGCGGGGAAGTGCCTTCGTGGATGAGATGCCGGTCAATGTAGATGAGCGAAGGCTTGCCGGGCTCTTCGTAAACGACGTGGCTGTCCCAGATCTTTCCGTAGAGAGTCTTGGCTGTCATGGTTTTACCGTATGAAGTTTAGCACTGCGAGAAAATGAGGGCAAAAGACGACTTGGGAATTTGCCGTTACGTCGCCCGAGCTTACCGCGGGCCAATTCTCGCGTCTTAGAGCGATTAGGGAGCGACTCATGAAGCCGTTGCTTGCAGCATTCATTTCGAGCGTTGTAGTTGCAGCGGCCGGCTGCGGGGTCTCGGGCCGGACCGGGGTCACACACGACGAACTGGTGCGGCGGACGCAGGAGATCATGGACGCGGTTGCTCCGGGAAATCCCGAGCCGTGGAAGAAGTATTTCGCCGAAGACGGTATGTACTTTGATGAGAAAGGCCGCTCGATGGACAAGGCGGGGTTGCTCAAGGACGTCTCGCCCTTGCCCAAGGGTTACTCGGGCCAGATCAAAGTGCTGAACGCGAAGTCCAACATTCTGAGCGACACGGCTGTCGTCGGCTATGACCTCGACGAGACGGAGGTTGTCTTTGGCCAGGAGCTGAAAGCGCGATATCACGGCACCGATACCTGGGTGCGGCGCAATGGGGAATGGCAGATCGTGGCCGGCCAGATGTTGCGGTACTACGAGGATCCTGCGCCAGGCAAGCCGAATGCAGCGGCCTACCAGGAGTATGCCGGCAAGTACGAACTTTCCGCCGGCATCACCCGCGTTGTCTCCGCCAATCGGCAGCAACTCACTGCGCAGCGCAGCGGGCGCGCGACGGAGACCTTGATTCCCGAGGCGCCCGATATCTTTTTCCGGACAGGAATCGAGGGGCGTATTTTGTTTCGGCGGGACGCGGCGGGCAAAGTCGATGCGCTGGTTGATCGGCGGAATAACGAAGACATCATCTGGAAACGGATTGGTAAGTAGCGTGTTTGCGATCGGCACAGCGGCGCCGAGCACTGGAGCTCCTGACGAAATCGGATATCCATGGCTATGGCGGGCCGTTAAAATGCGGCCATGACCACGCGTTCCTATACCTGGTTTCACAGTCCGGTGGGGCCGCTACTGCTGGCGGGCTCTCGGGACGGATTAAACTATGTCAGCTTCTCCCGCGGCAGACATGCCGTGGCGGTCGATTCCGGCTGGACCGAAGACGGCTCGCTCTTCCAGGACGCCATTCGGCAGCTGTGCGAATACTTTGCGGGCGAACGCAAGACCTTTTCGCTGACGCTAAGCCCGCAAGGCACGGATTTTCAAAAAGCCGTGTGGTCGGCGTTAGAGAAAATACCCTACGGCGAAACGATCTCCTACAAGCAACTGGCCGAGCGCATTGGCAAACCGAAGGCGGTTCGCGCTGTGGGTGCGGCGAATGGGGCGAACCCCATTCCCATCATCATTCCTTGCCACCGGGTGATCGGCCATGACGGCAGTCTCACCGGGTTTGGCGGCGGATTGCCGCTGAAGAAAAGGCTGCTGGAGCTGGAAAGCCGGCAGCTCCTGCTTCTAGAGCGAATCTAGTCGAACGATTTGATCTTTGCGACGGTCGCGGCGTCGAGGGACTGGATGAGGGCCACCATCAGGTCCACGGTGCGGTCGAAGTCAGAGCGATCGATGATTCCGTTGTGGGCGTGAGTCGACCGAGCCGGAACCAGAACCGTGGTCACCGGTACGCCGATGTTGTGTAGCTTGATGGCTCCTGCGTCGTCGCCAAATCCCTGCACGAAGTCGAACTGCAACGGGATCTTCTGCGCCGCGGCGATCTCCTTGACGTGTGCCACCAACTTGCGGTTTGGCAATTCGCTGAAGGTGTAAAGCATCATGCCGGGACCGCCGCCGAGGACCTCTTGCGCGGCATCCGGCCCCGGACCGGGCACATCGTTGGGGATGCCGACTTCCAAGCTGAAGCCGATGTCCGGACTGATGAGGCGGGCGGAGGTTTGCGCGCCGCGCATCTCGATGCTGCCTTCCTCCTGTACCGTCGCGGCATAGAAGACCTGATTCGGGTGCGGCGTTTTCTGCAGACGCCGCATTACTTCGAGCATCACAGCGCAGCCCACGCGGTCATCCCAGGCCTTGGCCAGATAACGATTGTTTGCCAGCACCGCGAAATCGGACAGGGGAGCGACTGGATCGCCCGGCAAAATCCCCAGCTTGGCGACGTCGTCGGCCGAGCGCGCGCCCGTGTCGAGATAGAGATCCTGCTGCGCGGTGTGGCCCGAAGCGTCGTGCGGAGCGATATGCGCGTCCCAAATGTCGGTGACGGCGGGCACCGGCCCTTTTGCGCCGAGGATCACCCAGCGCTGATCGGGCAGCGCGGCACTCAACCAATAGCCGAGCATCTGCATGGAGATGAATCCGTCGGGTCGGATGCGACGGACCATGCCGCCCAGTTCGTCCATGTGGGCGTCGAGCATAATGTGCGGGCCCACGCTGCCTTGCTGGGCGATCACCGAGCCGAGGCCGTCGTAGGAAATCTTGTCGGCCAAGGGCTTCATCTGTTCCGCCATGATCTTGCGAACCGGGTCTTCAAAACCTGGCGGACCGGGAGCTTCGGTCAGCAATTTCAAAAGCTGTACTACGCGATCTTGCGGCGGCGTAGGGTTCCCGCTTTGTGCGCGGGTTAGTCTGGATGAGGCTGCCAGCAGGCAAAATACGATTGCGAGTCGGTTCACCGATAAGTCTCCCGGCAAAAGATGATACGGAAACATAATCGGTATGGAAACGATTTAGTACCGAGATGCAAACGCTGTGCGGCGGCCGACCGCACAGGTTATATTGAGACCGGGAAAGGCAGTGCGATGGCCCTATGCAAAGTTCTTCAGCTCGGTGACCCCGCCCTTCGCGAAAAAGCTGCGGCACACCGGTTCACGGGTGAAAACGCAGATCTGTTCAACCTGATCGGAGACATGCGCGACACCCTCGCGCACTGGAGGAAAGAGACCGGCTATGGCCGCGGCATCGCCGCGCCGCAGCTAGGGGTTCTGAAGCGCGTCATCTTCCTCGCGTTACCGGGCGCGGAGCCGTGGCCGCTCATCAATCCGGAAATCACCCGACGCAGTGCGGAGAAGATAGTCGTATGGGACGCCTGCCTCAGCTTCCTCGCAATTTTCATGCAGGTCGAACGGCACAAGGACATTAGGGTTCGCTATCAGGACGTCCGCGGTGAATGGCAGGAGGTCGAGGCCGGGGAGCAAGGCGATCTTTCCGAGCTGCTGCAGCATGAAATCGATCACCTCGACGGAATCTTGTGCATTGACCGCGTCAGCGATGTGAAAACGATCTGCACCAAGGAAGAATTCGAGAAGCGTCACCGCGCAAACAGTCCCTACGCGACGCCCCCGCGATGATTCAGGAGCTTTGCAAAAGGAAGCGGCTCCGGCACCCTCGGAGTGTGCCGAAACCGCTCCTTCTGGTCGAACGCCGTTTGCCGAGGGCGGCACGCGGCGCGAACTCTTCGTCGGAATAGTGCGGCGAAGCGCCCATGCGTTTCACGGGCTTATGAGCTTCCCGTATACTCCTTGCGGGCTTGCCTAACGCGGCGTCGGTTGCGAAGCGAGGGTCCATGAGCGGAAAGGTTAAATGGGGGGTTCTGGGCGTCGCGTCGATCGCCGCGCGCAAAGTCATTCCCGGCATGCAAAAAGGGCAGTGGAGCGAAGTGACGGGCATTGCTTCACGCGATAGAGAAAAAGCAAAGCGCGCCGCAACCGAGCTGGGAATTCAGAAAGCGTACGGCTCCTACGAAGAATTGCTGGCCGATCCCCAAATCGAAGC
>Ga0182037_10001697_pt1 | contig 11619 bp, 7 predicted proteins | sample sta12Cox44000082_FD_125974 | JGI IMG/M metagenome (GOLD analysis project Ga0182037, IMG submission 125974) | Lab enrichment of tropical soil microbial communities from Luquillo Experimental Forest, Puerto Rico - statoxic.12C.oxic.44.000.082 | ecosystem: Environmental > Terrestrial > Soil >... | reverse complement strand
GTGGCAAGGGGACGAAATCGCCGCTGTAGCGGCCGAGACTGAGGAAATAGCGGAGGATGCCATCCGCAAGATCAAGGTGGAGTACGAGCAACTTCCCTTCTTCGTGGTCGAAGAGGACTTCAGCCAGGATACCGGCCACACCAAGCCGGCAGTCAAGCAGAAAGTGGGCGACCCCGATAAGGCTTTCCAGGACTCCGACATCGTCGTCTCGGAAGGCTACTACGGTATCCCAGTCATTACTCATTGCTGCCTGGAGTCGCACGGGAACGTGGTGGAATGGACGGACCCGCAGAGCATGACAGCTTGGGCGTCCACGCAGGGCGTCTCCGCCATCGGTCAGCAGTTTGCTGAGCCTCTGGGTATCTCGGCCAACAACGTCGACATCATCTGCCAGTACATGGGCGCAGGTTTCGGCAGCAAGTTCGCGGCGGACCGCTGGGCGATTGAGACGGCGCGACTCGCGAAGGACAGCGGCAAGCCTGTGAAGCTGATGCTGGAGAGGAATTCGGAGCTGCTGGTAGCGGGAGCCCGTCCTTCCGCGTTCGGCAAGGTGAAGGTGGCGGCGAAGAAAGATGGGACGCTGGCCTCCTGGCAGTCGGAATCCTGGGGTACCGGGGGCATCGGAGGCGCCGGCGTTCCTCCCCTTCCTTACGTGTTGAAGATTCCGAATCTGAACCGAACCCACACCTTCATCACGACCAACATCGGCCCGGCTCGTGCCTGGCGCGCGCCTAATCATCCGCAAGCATGCCTCATCACCATGGCGGCGCTGGACGATCTCGCCGCCAAGCTCAACATGGATCCCATAGAGCTCTTGGCGAAGAACGCCGACTTGGCGCCCAACGAGGACTTGGCGCGGGCTTACAAAGACGAGCTCAAGGAGGCTGCAGAACTTTCGGAATGGCAGAAATACTGGCACCCTCGCGGCGACAAGAGCCAGGGGCACATCAAGCGCGGGTTGGGGGTCTCACTGCACACCTGGGGCGGAGACGCGCACAAAAGTAAGTGCGCGGTCACCATCCAGCCGGACGGCTCGGTGGCGGTGAAGCTCGGCAGCCAGGACCTGGGAACCGGCACGCGAACCGTCATCAACATTGTCGTGGCTCAAACGCTGGGTCTGCCGCTCGACGCCGTAAAGGTCGAAATTGGCGACAGCAAGTATCCGGCCGACGATCCTTCGGGTGGCAGCACTACCGTGGGCGGGGTGAGCGGTTCCACACGGCGCGGCGCCGTCAACGCGCGCGACGAATTGTTCAAGGTCGTTGCCCCAGATCTCGGCGCGCAGCCGGACCAGTTGGAAGCGGTTGATGGGCAGATACGCGTGAAGGGCGATTCGTCCAAGAGCCTCACCTGGAAACAGGCGTGCGCCAAGCTGGGAGTGAAGCCTATAGAAGCGCAAGGTGAGCAGGCGCGCAACTCGGAATGCAAGCTGAACTCTGGCGGCGTGGGCGGCGTCCAGGTGGCGGACGTCTCCGTGGATACCGAGACCGGCATCGTCAGGATCAATCGCATGGTCGCCGCCCAAGACTGTGGCCTGATCATCGACCTGAAAACCGCTGAGAGCCAGTGCTATGGTGCTCTGATTATGGGCATCTGCTACTCGCTTTACGAAGAGAAGATCATGGACGCACAGACGGGTCGCATGCTCAACCCCAACATGGAGTTCTACAAACTGGCCGGCATCGGCGATATCGGCGAACTGGTGGTGCACATGATGACCGGGCCAGGTTACGACGAGCGGGGCGTGATCGGCCTGGGCGAGCCGCCGGTGATTTCACCGGGTGCTGCGATCTCCAATGCGGTGGCCAACGCCATCGGGGTGCGTGTCCCCACCCTGCCGCTTACGCCTGACAAGGTTCTGGCAGCACTGGAAAAGGGAGGCATGGGGTAGAGGGCTTTAGAGGTTGGAACTTGACCTCTTGAGTCAAGTTTTTCGGCAACTTTGCGAGTAAGAGTCCCCTCACCCGGTCGCCTACAGCGACCACCCTCTCCCCTTGGTAGAGGGCTGAAGTTTGCAGATTTTTTCCCTCTCCCTTGGGGCCCTTGGGGAGAGGGTGGCGAGCGTAGCGAGCCGGGTGAGGGTCGTGGCTCCAATGTAGCACCGTCGGCCCCCGTCCCGATAGTCTCGGGAGGGGCCTAAACCGGTGCGGCGTGCGTGAAGAGTCTGAAAGGAGACTTCCTGATGCAAGCCTTCGAATATGCAAGTCCTACCGCTCCGGAGGAGGCCGCCAAGCTGCTCGCGGGCAGTTGGGGCGAGACCGAAGTCTTGGCCGGTGGCACCGATCTACTCAACCTCATGAAGGATTACATCACCACTCCCAAACGCGTGGTGAGCCTGCAGAAGGTCAAAGGTCTGGGTGGGATCGACTTCAAGGCAGGCAAGGAACTGCGACTTGGTGCAATGGCGACGCTTCAGGAATTGATCGATACGCCCGGCCTGCGCGAAGAGTATGCCGGCCTTGTCCAGGCGGCGGAGAACATCTCAAGTCCGCAGGTCCGGGCTGTGGGTACGGTCGGCGGCGATCTGTTGCAACGGCCGTATTGCTGGTATTACCGCGCGGGATTCGGGCTGCTGGCTATGCTGAACGGTAAGTCGCTCGTTCCCAACGGCGATAACCGCTATCATGCCATTCTTGGCAACTCCGGCCCGGCCTACTTTGTCAGCCCGTCCCGCCTGGCACCCATGCTAGTCGCCTTGGGTGCCAAGGTGAAAGTGCAGGGTCCTCATGGCGCACACGAGATGCCGGTTGAAAAGCTGTTCGTGACGCCGAAGGCCGAGGGTGAAAGGGAGCACGCACTGAAGCCGAACGAAATCTTAGTCGAGATCATCGTGCCTCATCATGGTGGCGCCAAAACGGCGGTTTACGACGTCCTCCAGAAAGAGGCCCTCGATTGGCCGCTGGCTTCCGCCGTTGTCGTGCTCCACATGGACGGCGACAAGGTGAAGAGTGCGCGCGTGGTGCTAGGCCAGGTGGCGCCGGTGCCCTGGCCCTCTCCAGAGGCGGAACAGGCGTTGGCCGGGAAACCCGTTAATGCCGGGGTAGCAGGGGATGCCGGAAAGGCCGCACTGAGCAAGGCTACTCCGCTGAGTCAGAATGGCTACAAGGTCCAACTTGCCCGCGTGGCTGTGAAGCGTGCTGTGTTGCGCGCCGCGGGCAAAGAAGCGTAAGCGGGAAGGGCTGCGAAACCGCAGAAAAACGGTATGGCACAAGGGGGGAAATCACAAAGCGGCGTCGAGCTGCCGCACTCCAAGGCGGGCTGCGCCCGCAAATGTCCAAAGGAGCACAAAGGATGCTGACCAACGATAATGAATCCCAGACCGCGACTCTGGACCACTGCCGCTTTCTCCGCTGCAAGGAGATGTTCATCGATACGGGACGTGACTTCCACGTGAGCCAGTCCGGTAGTGGCATTTACTGGTGCTCCCACACTCAGAATTGCGTCGGACCCGACGGCCAGACCGTCGCCCTGGAGGATTGCCGGCCAGGACGCACTTGCCATGAGGCTTCCTGACTCAGTTACCCACAAGCCCGATTCAGTCACGGGACTTCCGTTGTAGTCATCACCTGCTGGGTGGTCCGAGCCAATTGGGGTCGATAGCCGCTGCGGGTGCGGATGTGGTACTTTTGTAAGTGCTCCCCCTCGAGCTTTACCGTGATCCTGCGCCAGCCCCGATTGGGATTCACTTGCGGGTAGTAGCTCAGTGAATAGAGGTGTGCCAAATCTTCTCGGATAGATACGAAGGCTTGCTGCTGTTCCGTCCAGTTCTTTGCAAAATAGGCCTTCCCCCCCGTAGTGGCGCTCATGCGCTCGAACACGGCGGTGGAAATCGGATCGAGTCGAGCTTGCTGGGTGCTGATCATGTAGATGGGAATGCCCTCCGATTCAGCCAACTCGCGCACGTCTTCCGGCGCAACCATGCTGGCGTTGTCAGGGCCATTTGAAAAGACCACCACCACTCTTCTTCCCGAGAACCCCGCAGCATCCTTGACCGTCATGAGCAGAGCATCGTAAAGCGCAGCGTCGTCTCCGGCCACCGTCGTCCGGACGCCGCGCACGACCTGGAACCTGTCTGGCGAAAGCAGAGCGGCTCGGGAAAAATCACGGCTATAAGAGTAGAATGCTACTCGGTCCGGATGATCCAGGGACCGGATGAATTGGCAAATGGCATCCTGCGCGAACACGAATCCTCGATACATGTAGTTACTCGTATCGAAGAGGATGAAAACCTTCGCCCCCGCTACCGGCGAGGTAGGCCGATTCGTCAATTTCTCTCCCGGAGCAGGAACTTCGGGAGCAGAATGTTCCGCTGGCGGGCTGCCTGCTCCTGGCGTCATGTCGGGCAATCTCCGGGGAACCTCATTTTCTCCGAAGGTAGCGATCTTCTCCTGAATTCCATCCTCAAGAATCGTGAAGTCATTAGGACGCAGGCCGGTCAAGTAGTTTCCCTTACTGTCCGTCACCGCGACGTTCAACTGGACCATGTCGACATCGACGGCCAGACGATACTCGGGTTTATCCGGCTTATTCTCTTGTGCTGCCGCGCCAACCGGCGTGCCCACGAATGGTATTAGAGCTACCCAAAGTAACAAGAGCACTCTTTCTTTCACGGTTCACCCTCGCGTGTTTCCGCCCCTGCCAGCGGGGGCCGGCCAGACATTTCCAAAAGCCCTAAAGCAGGCTGATGAACGCTATTCAGGGCCTCGGAAGGGCGCGCCACGACACTTTCATCAGCCTGCCAAACCTCGAAACCGGTCCTCACAGTCCGGATGCCGCCCTACCTGTCGGCACGAAAGCAATCTTGCCGCGACGGAACTCCTCTCCCGTTTCCCGCAAGGCGCGGAGCAGCGCGGGCCAGTCTTCCAGGTCTGTGGCAAAAATCTTCTCGATCATACGATAAGTCAGCTCGGGAACCAAGCGGTTAAGCATCGCCGGAGAATAATCCTTTTCGTCGGCTAAACGAGCCCAATATAGATTGTTAGACTCCCAGGACTCTGCCATCAGGCGGCTGGAGTAGCCGAGAAAAGTTGGGAAGGGTTTCACAGCCAGCAACTCGCGAGCGTAGGTCTGGGCGAGTGCGGGATGAGGCACGCCAAAATCTTCCGAAAGGCGGTCCCAACTAACAGCCTGAGGGTCATGCTGGGCCAGCTTCACAAGGTCCTGTCCTGCTTTCCCCCAGGTTGCGATCTGCTCAGGATATTTTCGTCGCAACTCGGTGGCTAAGCAGAAGGACTCTGCCGGCGTGACACGGGAAAGGGCCTCATCGCCACGCCCCGACCGGAGATCCTTCCCAACCAATTCGAGCCTCCGAGCGGGCATGCTCTCGGAAAGGATAGCCAGTACTCCCTGGGCCAACTGCTCGTTGTTTGCAGCCGCCCCTAAAGCCTCCTCACCCAAGAGCTGGTAGAGCGTGACGGCGTGGAGTTCATTTCGGCTCACCCACCACCACCGCGGCAGGACTGCGCTCGTCAAAAGAGAGGGTGCCATATCCTCCCAGACCAGAGACTGGACGTTTTCCGGCACAATAAAGTCCTGCTCGACCTGTGCGAGAACGTAAGGGAGGTCAGCTAGAGAGCCGGTGAGATGAGCGCCGCCGCTCGCTGTCGAGCCACGACCGAGCAAGCTAGGAGTCTTCCACCCCGGCTCTCCCCCCATGATCACGCCTTCTCCAGTGAAGTCGTGTGCACGGACGAAAAGCGGGTTATTGAAAAGCATCTGAGCGGCAGGAGGCGCATAGTAGGCGTAGTTTAGTCCCACCAGGATGTCCCTTAGGAAAGGAACGAGCTGGCCGCGAACCATTGCCAATTGTGCGGGGGAGCGCGAGGATTTGACACTCCTGGCCAAATCCGTCGCCAATTCCTGTTGGATGTGAGAGTTACGCTTGAAGCCCGGGGTCCATTCTATGCGTTCCCCGCTGGTAAAAAGCGGCTTGGGCATCTGGAATTCTCGAAACTCCCCCGCCAGATGTACCAGCGAGTCGCCGACGGCCTTCCCCTGCTCCATTTGATTCAAGTCGGCTGCGAAAGCGAATACCGTATCGAGAGAGACGAGGCGTTGTGCTTCAAGAGCGGAATGCATCCTCTCAGCCAGCTCTCGCCTCACTCGTTGGCTTTCTTCGCTAGTCTGCTCCGGGCCTGCCAGCAAGGTGATGATTTCATCCTGCGAAAGCTGGGGCTTGGCCCCGGCCGCCCGAAAGAGCTCCCCGAGCGAGCTTCGCGCAGCATCGAAAAGTTGGGGTGACGAGCCAACGTCAGCGAAAGGACGGATGACGCGCTGCCATGAGTTGTTCCAGTCCGTGCTTGGGATTTGTGCCTGCCGCGCCAGGATCTGCCACAGCCCCACGTTGGCTTGAAAAATGCCCATCGCATCGGCGCGCAGCACGAGGTTGGGCGTGCGGTCGACGGCCTCCGCTATGCTGAGAAAGTTGCTAATGGAAGTGTTATTTAGGGTGTGAAACTCGGCAAAGATAGGATACTGGTTGCCGAAGCGCGCGAACCTCTCCGCTAGCAGGCGCACTGTTTGCACACTTAAGCGTTGGTCTCCAGACCGTCCGCGATCGACTTCATTCAAGCTCATGTAGACTTGCAGTGGTCCGGCATCCGCGTATACCCGGGAAAAGGCAAACATCCCTTCCAGTAACTGCTCGGGACTCTGACAACCGCCGTAACGCGTGGCCACCTTCCGAACCATCTTGGAGTCCCACTTTTGACCGAGTATTTCCTTCCAGACATTCAGGTTTCCGGGAACGTGCAGTTGGTCATTGGAGTCCAACTGCAGCCGGCTCACCAGCAAGACAAGCGCTGGATTAGGCCGGAATACTGCGGCGGTCGGCCCCGGGGAAATATCCCGTCCTCGCAGTGCGTCATAGAAGAGCTTCAACCGGCGTGGCTCGGTGAGGTAAGCCTGCTGGGTCGGGCCGGCCCAGGAAAGCGCATCAAAATAAGCCGCTAACCAACCGCCGTCCTTCGTGAGCAGCCCCATGAGGAATTCCTTGGGTGAGGCCGGGCTGGCTCCCACCAGATTCTTCCACCCAGGTTCGGCGGCAACTCCCCCGGGTACTATCACCCGTTCAGACCGGATGCGAAGCTGGCTACCGTAAAAATCCAGAACGGGTGCAAGGGGAAGGAGTTCGTCGAGGCCAATAGAACGCCGCAGGAACTTTCCGGTATCCACGTCCATCTGAGCCATGGCCCAGTAAAGTCTGGACAGAGCGGGATCGCCTAAAAGGCAATCCACGACGTCACCTGTAGTCTTCTTACCTTTGGCGTTCACCGTCCAATCGCTCTGGGAGAACAGTACCGGCACCGGTGAGGCGGGGAACGGATGCACAAAGGGTTTGCGGCCCTGGAGTGTCTCTTCCAGATCCGTCAGCGGGAACCCTGAGTCAATGGTGACAAAGGCTCTTTCCGGATCGGCCGTTTCTACGGCAACGTCGGGCCCGCAGCCTTGCTGAAGCCGATAACCAAGAACCTTAAGCAGTGCCCCTGCATCGGAACAACTGGAAACACGGATGACCCTTTCTCGGCCTGCCAGGGTGGCTAATTCCCTGGCCTGTTCCACGTATCGCTTCAACAGGACCAGGTACTCAGTGGGCTTGCCGACCTTACCCATGCGATCGTAACCTTCCATTGCGACCTTGCGCGCTACCAGGGGCAGTACTTCCTCCACCGAGGCCTTCTGGCTGACGGCGGCCATGCGCAGGAAGGGTCGCAAGGGACCCGCAATCGTGATGTTGGCGGGCGGCGTCGAAGCTTCCTCGGAAGTCTCCGTCGCGCTCGAGGGAAAAGGCCCCCTCCCGGCGTCGCCAGGCAAGGAGCAACAGGCAAAGAAGAAAACGGCGAGAGGGAACATCCAAGAGCGAAAAGATTTCAAGGCCATGGTCCTCCTCTGAGCTCCATCGGGCGCAAGCCGCCTTTTGGGGAACTAACGTCCGTCGCGATGGGCCCGGCGGGCGCGGGTCTTGGAAAAATGGGATCCGACAGGCGTCCGCCATACCGAGGCAGAGCAGCCGGCATACCCGCAACGCCCATTCGCTCCGGAACGAGAAAGCATAAGCCATTCACAGTGTCAATTCAATCAGGACTTTTGTTTCCCTATTCCTTCGGGTGGATGCGATATACCCCTCGGGCAACATGACTGAGGTATCTAACCGACGTCGGCCCTCCGACTCCGATCAGGAACCCCGCGAAAGTTCATTCCTCACCTGACTATTTTTCTTTCTTCGCCCGGAGATGTGCCTGCCGAGCGCCAAATCGCCCTCGATGTGATCGGCCAACGGCAGTATGAACCGCATGGCAGGGGAAAGGTCTCTCTGGAGCCGTTGGCTTGGGATAAGCCCGGTCCCGGAACTGTGATGCGGGCGACGATGACCCCGCAGGAAGCCATCGATCGAGGGCTAGCCCCACCTGCCGGCTGCGACGTCGTGATTGTGATCTTCTGGGCGCGAATGGGGACGCGGCTGCCCGATCCCCGATATCGCGAGGCCAACGGCGAGCCCTATTATTCCGGTGCGGAGTGGGAATTTGAGAACGCGATGGAAGCGCTACAGCGACTTCGGTTTTCGAGTTGTGAGGGTCGTCCCTTCTTCCTAGCTCTGGCCTCTAGTCCTGAACGAGCCCGCCTTTTCTCGGGCGAGGCGAAGGCCTGTTGACTCTGAACCCTGATCTCTGAATTTTCCGATTCCCACGAAGCGCGACTTGGAGTGCGGCGGCTTGACGCCCCTTGGCACGCTCGGGACCAGCTTAGCCAGCTAAGCACTAGCTAAGCTAGTGTCTGAGCTCGAGGGCTCGAGTGAAAAAATCGCAATGCATGATCCTGAATGAATGAGAGAATGAATGAGGCTTGACATGCCCCCCATTGCGGCGTTAGCGTAACAGTGAAAGCATCCGGGCGTCGGAGGGCGGTGCCAGGGAGGTGGCTATGACGAGCCTAAACCGGTTGCGTCTCGCGCTCACTCTATTTTGCGTCTGCGTTCTCATGCGCCCCATCTGGGCCCAGCATCACGGTTCAGTCGGTCATGGCGGCGGAAGCTTTGGCGCCCATGTCGGCGGGGGTCCCAGTTTTGGCGGCCAGCCGGCGTTCCGTCCGTCTGCGCCGTCACCTGCCCCGCGGCCCCCCTACGGGTCTTTCTCATCCTATCGTGGTACGTTCACGCCTTTCTCTTTTAGGGGGCCCGGTCACTTCGTCCGGCCCGGCGCCGGGTTCCAACACTACCGAAGCCCAGGCACGGCAACCCGGTCGGCGGCCGCCCAAGGCCGATCTCCAAGTAGCGCCTACCTTGCTGGCCGGAATCCTCGCTATTGGTCTCAGCCTAATTCGCGCGCGGCAAACGGTAGGTCGCTTTCCGGCCCTCATAGCACACGGCTGACCACCGCTAACCGCCCGCCAAGGACTGGATTCCACGGCCATCCACACGTGTTCCCACCGCAGTCGGGCTTTTTTAACCCATTTTTTGGCAATGTCTTCTTTCGCCCGCGTCCATTCTTTTTTTGGCCATTTTTCTCTCCAACCTTCACGTGGTGGTGGTATCCCCCGCTAACCTTCTCGGACAGCCATCCTTCCCAGGGATGTCCATACGAAGATTACTACTACCAGCGCCAACCCTCTTACCAGCCTGAAGAACAGGCGGGCGAAGCCGAGCAACCCGCTGAAAGCGCCGAAGAGGCTGTAAACGTCTCTCCGGCACAACCGGAAGTACAGACCGCTCCTTTCACCTACGAGACGCCCTTGCCGGACGTCATTGAATGGGGCAAGGCTAGCCAGGCTGCGCCCGAGAAGCAACCCTCGCCGGCGGGTCAAGGCCCGCTGGTGGTGAATCTGCCTCACCACACGCTGACTATCTTATTGAACGGGCCCAGTTCTTCCAGCGCCCCAGCACCCTAGCGGATCAGTAGCACTGTCGATCCCTAATCAATGTGGCAGATTGACCTCATCAGTCGCGACTGGCGCAGAGGTGAAGGTCTGCCCGTTCTTTCGGCGAATCGGTGGTACGCTTAAGAGGCTGCGGAAAACGCTACAACACTTTTCCGCTGCCTCTTAAGCGGTGCCCTGATGCAAGGCCGTGGCTTTCAGCCGTTTCAAACATAGAAGCTCCAGGCGCTGGGCTAGCTATAGCCTCATGGCCATCAAAACGATCATCGAGCCCTTCAGAATCAAAAGCGTTGAGCCCATACGATGGACCACACGCGAGGAGCGTGAACAGCAACTACAAGCCGCGCACAACAACCTCTTCCTGTTGCCGGCAGATGAAGTCTTGATTGATCTGCTTACCGATTCCGGCACCGGCGCCATGAGCACCTGGCAATGGGGCGCGCTCATGGAGGGAGACGAAAGCTACGCGGGCAGCCGCAGCTTTGAGCGGTTGCGCCGCGTCGTGCAGGACATCTTTGGTTATAAACACGTCATCCCTACCCACCAAGGCCGCGCCGCTGAGCGCATTCTCTTCAGCGTGATGTGCAAAAAGGGCGACGTGGTGCCCAACAACGCCCACTTCGATACGACACGCGCCAACGTGGAGTTCGCCGGGGCCGAGGCGCTGGACCTGCCCATAGCGGAAGGACTGCAGCCTGCCAACCCCTACCCTTTCAAGGGCAACATGGATATCGGTGCGCTCGAGCAGCTCATCGAGCGCGTAGGCCCGGGGCGGGTGCCCCTGGTGATGGTGACTATCACCAATAACTCGGGCGGAGGCCAGCCCCTCTCCATGGAGAACGCACGGGCGGTGCGTGCCGTCTGCCTGCGGCACAGAATTCCGCTCTACTTTGATGCCTGCCGGTTTGCGGAAAACTCGTACTTCATCAAACAGCGCGAAGAGGGCTATTCGGCGCGGACCCCGAAGTCCATTGCGCAGGAGATGTTCGCGCTGGGCGACGGCTGCACCATGTCCGCCAAAAAGGACGGGTTGGCCAACATTGGCGGTTTTCTATGCACCAATGATGACGCACTGGCACAACAGGAAAAAAACCTGCTCGTCCTGACTGAGGGCTACCCGACATACGGCGGCCTGGCGGGGCGTGACCTGGAGGCGATCGCCGTCGGCCTGGAAGAGGTGCTGCACGAGGACTACCTCAGCTACCGCCTTGCCTCCACCGCTTACCTGGGCCGTCACATCAGCCAAGCGGGTGTTCCCATCGTGCAGCCTCCGGGCGGCCACGCCGTCTACATCGACGCGCGCGCCTTCCTGCCTCATGTCGCGCCAAGTGAGTTTCCGGGCGTAGCGCTCGCCGCCGAGCTCTATCTCGAGGGCGGCATCCGTTCGGTCGAGATTGGCACTCTGATGTTTGGCGACGACGCTAAGATGGACCTGGTTCGCCTCGCCATCCCCCGTCGGGTCTACACCCAAAGCCACATTGACTACGTCATCGAAGTAATCCTCGAAGTGTGGTCACGTAGGGAGCAGATTCGTGGCCTCAGACTGACCTATGAGGCGCCCTTTTTGCGGCATTTCACGGCGCGCTTCGAGTGGCTAGGCGCACAAGCAACCCAACGCTGAAGGTCTGCGCCAGCCGGACTGCACGAATCCGGGATCCCTTTCAGACTGATTCCCCTTGAACCCGATGCAGTTCCTTGTTTTGTCTATTAGAACTCAGACGGCGGTGCTATTCTTAATGTGGCGAAGGT
>Ga0182037_10001696_pt1 | contig 11624 bp, 15 predicted proteins | sample sta12Cox44000082_FD_125974 | JGI IMG/M metagenome (GOLD analysis project Ga0182037, IMG submission 125974) | Lab enrichment of tropical soil microbial communities from Luquillo Experimental Forest, Puerto Rico - statoxic.12C.oxic.44.000.082 | ecosystem: Environmental > Terrestrial > Soil >... | reverse complement strand
CACGGGTGATGGCCGCCGGCCATGGTGGTCAGATCCTGTTGGCCGACTCGACGGCGGGTCTGCTCAGCGGAGTGGATCTGGTCGATCTGGGGCCGCGACGGTTGCGGGATCTGCCGACCCCGGTTCAGGTGTTCCAGGTCCAAGCGGAGGGTCTGCAGACCGACTTTCCTGCGTTACGGGCGCTCGATACAAGTCCTGGGAACCTGCGCCCTGCAGCCACCAGTTTCATCGGCCGCGAGTCCGAGGTCGCAGAGGTGCAAGCCACAGTGAAGGCTCATCGGTTGGTGACGTTGACCGGCGTGGGTGGGGTCGGCAAGACCCGTTTGGCTTTGGAGGTCGCGGCGCGGCTGGTCGATGAATACCCCGATGGTGTTTGGTTTTTCGAGCTGGCTGCGGTCACCGATCCGGCTGCGATACCCGATGCTGTGGCGGCGGCGCTGGGTATCACCCAGCAGCCGGGTAAGTCCGTAAGTGAGTCGGTGGCCGCCGCGCTGGAGGGCCGAGTCCGGTTGTTGGTGTTCGACAACTGCGAACATGTGCGCGACGCCGCCGCCGATCTGGTCGAGGCGATCCTCGCGCACTCGGCGACGGTGAAGCTCTTGGCTACCAGCCGTGAAGGTTTGGGGGTCGTCGACGAGCAACTGTGGCTGGTGCCCTCGCTGAATGTCGGCGCGGGCATCGAGTCGGCCGCAGTCAATCTGTTCGTCGAACGCGCCCACAGCGTGGCCTCGCGCTTCTCGATGGGCAGCAGCGACGAGGCGGGCGCGGTCGTCGAAATCTGCCGCCGCCTTGACGGCATCCCGTTGGCCATCGAGTTGGCGGCCTCGCGGATGGCGTCGATGACCGCCAGCGAGGTCCGTGATCGCCTCGATCAGCGGTTCCGGCTGCTGGTCGGCTCGCGGCGCGGCCTGGAACGCCACCACACCCTGCGCCACGCCGTGGCGTGGTCCTACGACCACCTCGACGACACCGAAAAGACCCTGCTGGACCGCTGTTCGGTGTTTGCCGGGGGATTCGACCTCCAAAGTGCTTGTGCGGTCATGGGTTCCGATGATGACTTCGCCGTCTTGGATCTGCTCGACGCGCTGGTGCGCAAGTCGCTGCTGATCGCCGACAGGTCGTCGGGGCGGACCCGGTTTTCAATGTTGGAGACGATCCGCCAGTTCGCCGAGGAACAACTCGTCGCCAGCGGCGAAGCAACCGAGATTCGGGCCGCCCACTCGCGGTACTTCGCCGGACGCGAAGCCGACATCCTGGCCCTGTGGGACAGCCCCCACCAGCGTGCGGCGTATGACTGGTTCAGTCTCGAGCTGGCCAATCTGCGCGCCGCGTTTCGCTGGGCCGCCGACCGGGGCGATCTTGATGTCGCCGCCACCATCGCCACCTATCTGGGGTTGCTCGGCGTTTTGGTCCAAACCCTTGAGCCGGTCGCTTGGGCTGAAGAGCTGATCGAGCCCGCCCGCGCCGCCGATCACCCCCGGCTGGCCTTCCTGTACGTGATTGCGTCGCAGTGCTACCGGACCGGACGGATCGAGGCGGCTGTCCGCTATTGCGACGCTGGCCAGATAGTTCTCGGCAGGAGCCGCGATGCGCCACCGTACGGCATCGAAGGCTGGCTTGGAGCTGTATACATAGCCATCGGGCAGCCCGAGCGGTTGGTCGAGCTGTGCCGTGCCCAGCTCGTACGCCGCCGCGACACCCACGTCCACATCCGGACATGCCTGGTTGTCGCCCTTGTAGTGGCCGGTTCCGGTGGGGAGGCGATGGATTCCGCGGATGGCCTCATCGAGGCTGCAGAGGCAACAGGCAACCCGTCCTTGCTCGCATCGGCGCTCTGGGCCTACGGTATCGCTTTCGGTGACGCGGATCCCGTCGGGGTGCTTAACGCCTTCGGCCGGGGTCTGGTGATCGCTCAAGACAGCGGCAACCGCACCTACGCGTCGGTCCTGGCGGACGGTCTGGCCCTACTTGAGGCCGAACACGGCGACCCGGTGGCCGCGTTCGATCACCTCACGCTGGCAATCCGCAACTGGCACAATGCGGGCGACACCACCGTGATCCGCGGCTCGCTGGGCTTCCTCGCTGTTCTTTTCCACCGGCTCGGACGCTATGAACCGGCGGCCAAGATCGCCGGTTTCGCATTCAGTCCCCTCACCGCGTCGAGACTCAGCAAAGCGATCACCCACCTGCGCGATGTCCTCGGCGAGGCGACCTGCGAATCGCTGGCCCGCAAGGGTGAGACGATGACCACCGCCGCGATGGTGACGTACGCCTACGACCAAATCGACCAGGCCCTAGCAGAACTCGAACACCCCGGCTGAATGCCCTCTCATAACGTCAGGCAAAGGCTTTCTGCGAATCCGCTGCAACCCGCCGTGGAATGTGCTAGGCCAGCGCCTATGAGTTAAAACCTCAGCTCGCGGGAGGAACGAGATCATGACGCTCACACGAGCGATAGCCGCGGCCGCCATGCTCGCCGGTTTAGCTGTCGGTACCGCTAGCGCGGCATGGGCTGAGACGACGCTGAGCGGCCACTACATCAGGACTGAAACGGACCCGCTAACTGGTCAATCCGTCATAGATGATTGGTACGCCACTCCCTGCGGTGACGGGTGCGCATCACTATCCGCACCCGGTGGACCGGCTTTATCGCAGGCGCGGTTGGTTAACGGACAATGGACACTGGATTCCGCCATACATACGCTAATGTGTCCGGACGGCACCCTTGTTCCCGACGCTGTGTCCGCCCACTACACGTTGGATCCAAACACCCTGGCAGGCACAGTCTTACTCACCTACCAAGTGCCAGCTTGCGGGATCCCGGCGGGGTCCGTACTCGCCAACAACGTCCAACTCAGCCGGGCACCCTGACGCATACTGCCTCGCAAAAAGTAATCGAAGTAATCGCCTGTGCGCTTTGCACGTCGGTCCAGATGGTGACCACGAACTCAGCGCCCCACTTGCGTTGTGCCGCAACATCATGCGACCAATCCAACCATGCCCACCCGGTGCAGGCCGACACGAGAACCGAGGAACCGTCCAGCGCGGGCCGACCAGACCATCCGACCACTCACTGAGGCTCCGCGAACCATCCGACCATCCACCGATGGTCTCCAATCGCGTGTTGCGCTACACGGCGGCAACGTGATTCACGCATACAGTCGTGCGGTGGTGCCGGTTCGCGGCACCAGCAGACCGCCTACAGAAACGCTCGATTGCCGTATCGGTCGAGCGAGACAAGCTCTCCGACCGGCCGACGCGTCGTGGGGCCGTATTTACCGAGCGGCCAGCCAAGAGGGATTACTACGCAAGGAGTGACATTCCACGGCAGACCCAAGGCACGCCTCGCCAGCAGCTTGCTCCACAGCGGAGCGGTGATCAGCGCCGCGCCCAACCCGGCCGCACGTGCGCCCAGCAAGAGATTCTGCACCGCCGGGTAGATAGAACCGTAGGCGCTGCTCGTCAAAGCCGGTGGCCAAGGTGGAATGACACCCTTGAGGCATGCCACAACGACGACGGGGATCTCGTCGAAGTGGTCCGCCTGCCATTGCACGGCCTTCAGTAGCCTTTGCGCCTTCTCGTCACCGCGCCGTTCAGAGGAACGCTGGTAAATCAGGGCGGCGAGATTTATGGCTCTGCGATTCAAGCGGCCTAGTTTCGCGACTACTTCGCGGTCCTTGACCACGATGAACTCCCAATTCTGCGCGTTCGAACTACTTGGTGCCTTCATGGCAAGCTCCAAAAGGTGGAGAACAAGTGAGTCGTCAATCGGTTCACTCTTGAGCCGACGGATGGCACGCTGAGTACGCATCGCATCTTCCAGCGGCATGGTCAAGGGCTCTTGCTGCGTCATGACCATGATTCCAGCACGGCCAGCCCAACCACGCGACCATCTTGGATCAAACCCTCGTCATCCGAACTCACGCGACCATCCGACCTAGACCATCCGACCACCCGCCGAGACTCCGCGAACCATCCGACCATCTACCGAATGATCATTTTCGGAAGTGTCCGTATCACACTGCCGGGGAAGGCAAACCATTCTGACGGTGCCCATCCCGACACCCACATAACGGACGGTTCCCATCCTCGCGTCACCTCGGGTGCTCATCCCCGAAGTGCTTATCGCCGTAGGCGAGAACCACCCCAGCGCACCCACCTCCGGTACAAAACCACCCTCAGACCACCCCGTTAGGCCGCGAGAACGCCTCTCAGGCCCCAAAAAACACCCCACCAATCCCACCGCCAAACCACCCGCGAAACCGTGCCCGTGCCAAGGCATTCCGACCATCCTCGAAACCACGTCCACCCCACCGTGATTCGACCGACCACCCCACCAGCGCGATTGACCCGTGCCACCCAACCCTCCCCCCGGTCACCATCCCCAGCACGGCACGAACACAAGATTCCGCTGGCTGGAATTCAAAAGTGTTCCGGGCGTGAGACACTGGCGTTGTGGCTGGTGAAATGCCGTGTGGCACGGCATTAGTGCAGCGGATAGTCGAGGATATGGCCTCGCATGGCCTCGAACCTGATCAGCGCGACAGGGAACTTTTCGATGTGATCGCAGACATTCGGGATGAGATTGAACAGTTGAAGGCTGTTGTCGAGGCTGAGGGCCGGTCGGTGGTGTTGAGGGATGACCGCGTGGTGATGCACGGCGCGGTGGTGGAAATCAGGCTGCAAAGGGCCGCACTAGCCAAGCTGTTGTCTGGGTTGAGTATGGACACCAGCGGTAAGAATCCGGTGAAGCAAGCGGCGGCAGTGAAGCGGTGGGCCGCGCACAATGCCGCTAAGCGTGCGATGTATGGGGGTGCCTGATGGGTGCCCGTCCGATCCGTGACAGCACGGTTCCCGAATTGCGGGATCAGCTGACCGAACGGTGTACGAAGCTGATGGCCCGGTTCGTGGAATCGGATGGTGAGTTGTTTCCTTACCGTGGTGCTGAATTGAAGCGGCTGCAGAAGAGGCTGGACGATCTGAACAGTGGCCGTGACGTTTTGGTGTACCGGTTCGAGATTCCGACTCACATGCAGCCACCCCGCAATGGCCACCGGCACGTGTTCACGTTGCGTGGTGACAGGCTGATTGATGCCGAGTATGAACGGTGCGAGGTGTCAGTGCCCAGCGAGCTTGGATAGCGCTTCCGCTATCTCTACATCACGCCCCGAAACCTGTTGCTGATACATCAGCGACGCTTTCGAGGTGGCGTGCCCGAGTCGCGTCATGGTCTCCACCAGATTCGCCACCCGTGCCGTCTGTGTTCCGGCGAAGTGCCGGAGGTCGTGGATGCGTACACCCTCGCCTCCGATGGCCGCGAGCGCTGGCTTGAAGTAGGAATCGGCGAACACTTTGTCGTTCAGATGGCATCCACCCCGAACAGGGGTGAACAGCAACGCCTCATCGCCATCACCGACGTAGGTGTCCACGTGGTGCTGGACAGCGGCCCTAATATGCGGCGGCACCACAACCATCCGCGCTTTGCCCGTCTTGGGTGTGTCAATACGGCACCCACCGCGATGAGTCACCGCGCGGGCAACCGTGAGGGTGGCACCCTCCACCCCGACATCGCGGCGACGTAGTTCGATGACTTCACCCCACCGGAGCCCACACCACGCCGCAAGCAACACCAAGACCCCGTACCGCTCGGGCATCTTCTCAGCGAGTTCCCCCACGTGGGGCACCGACAGAATCTTGGGCTCCCGTTTCCGTGCCGTGTTCATTGCCCGCTCAATCTGACAGGGATTCGACGGCAACACGCCGTCCTTGACAGCCGTCGCCATCACAGCGTGAAGCAACCCGTACACCTGACAGTTGCGGCGGTCCCACATCGCACCGGCTCTAGGTGCCGTCCCGGTACGTCAGATGACAGCGGAGCGGGTGCGCGGGAGGTATGCGGCTCTCGACAAGAAACACGCCCGCCAGCCGCGTGGCCGGTCCCAGCGCCGCCAGGCCGGTCGTCCAGGCCGGACCAGACCCAGCGCCAGTGCACCCTTTAGATCGCAGTTACTGCATCTGAGCGAAGCGTTCGACCCTCTCGGCGAAGGCACTCAGCATCTCGCGCGACATCACCAGCGTGACCGCCAGTCAAGCCTCCTTCGAATATTGCCGGGTGTCGGTTCCGCAGTTTCGCTGATACAGCATTGAGTACTACATTTAGTGCTGTATCACGGCTGCTGGCTGAAACGGAGTCAATGATGACCGCGACCTTGCCGACAATCCCAGAACCTGGCCCGTTCGGGCAGTTGTTGTCGTTGACCGGCAAGAACGCCGTCGTCACCGGCGGTAGTCGCGGCCTTGGCGAGGCGACCGTTCGTCGGCTGGCGCAGGCTGGCGCAAAGGTGTTGTTCACTGGTCGCGGCCCCGATGCGCTTCGCCGCGTGGAAGAGCAGATCACTACGACCGGGGCGACCGTCATGGGCGTGCAAGCCGACATCGGCACTCTCGGTGATTCGCGACGCGTCATTGATCTAGCAATCGACCATCTCGGCGGCGTCGACATCCTGGTCAACAATGCCGCCCTGTACACGCCATCGTTCGCCTTGGACACCTCCGAGGAGCTGTTCGACAGCGTCGTCGGTGCGGACCTCAAGGGCGCGTTCTTCCTGGCTCAGTACGCCGCTAAGGCGATGATTGATGCAGGCCGTGGAGGGCGCATCATCAATCTCCTGTCCGTGGACGCGTTCAGGCCGATGGGTCCGCTGGCGGCTTACGCTTCGGCGAAAGCGGGCTTGTGGGCGGCTACTCAGAATCTCGCGAAAGAGCTTTCAGCACATCAGATTCTGGTCAACGCGGTCACTCCCGGTGCGACCATCACCGAGGAGCGGCTGGCCATGTTCCGCGACGGTTCCTTTGCCCGGGCACAGGTGCCCGCCGAGGCCAGCGCCACCCGGCAGCGGCTACAGGCTGCGGTGGAATCAGGCGGTTTCGCCCAGAAGCTGACGACGATGATGCCGTTGGGGCGTCCAGGCTGGCCCGACGAAATCGCCAAGGCTGTCTTGTTTCTCGCATCCGATCTTGGCAGCTACGTCAGTGGTGCCAACATCGTCGTAGATGGCGCTCAAAGCCTGCGATGAACCCGCCGCCATCCGGCCAAGTCGACGACGACACCGCAATTGCGCAAGGCGATTCGGTCGGAGACGATCTGGTGCAGGCGGCGCTGCGGGCCGCCCGATCCTTGGGCAAGGACGTTGCGGACGTTCCCGTCATCGCCATTGCCCGCGAAGCAGGTGTCTCCCGAAGCACGCTGATCCGCCGCCTCGGCGGCTCACGCGCTGCCCTTGATGAGGCGATGCGCGCTGCTGGTGTCGATCCCGGTGGTCAACCGCCGGTGCGCTCCCGCGCTCTCGACGCTGCCGCGTTGCTTATCAGCACCACGGGACTCGCATCGGCCACACTGGAAGCTATTGCGGCCCAGGCGCAGTGCTCGGTCAACAGCCTTCACGCTGTCTTTGCGGGCCGCGACGAGCTTGTGCGCGCGGTGTTCGAACGACACAGTCCTCTACTCGATATCGAAGAGTTTTTCACCACCACTCCCGGCGACCTCGCCACAACGGTGCGCGAGTTGTATGGGTTGATTGCCCACAGCTTGAATCGTGAACCTCGCGTCGCTCCCGCCGTGTTGGCCGAGGCGTTCGCCCGTCCCAACAGCCCTGCCGTGCAAGATCTGTTGCGACACAACGCGCCTCGTCTGTTGGACAGCATCGGCGCATGGCTTGACGCCGAAATAGAGGCGAACAACATTCGCGATCTTCCCTTACCTCTTCTCACCCAACAACTCATGAGTCCCGTCGTAATGCACATGCTCGTGCGTCCGGCGATGCCCCACATTCCCGGCATCGAACTGCCCGACATCGACACAGCCTGCGATATTTTCGCCGACGCGTTCCTGCGCGCTGTCGCGATCCGACCACCCGCCAACGCCAAGTCCCGAAGGAGAAGAGCATGACGAATAGTCCAGATCCCAGTCGTAAAGCCCGCATCGCGTTGGGCACAGCGTTTACCAGTGCTGGCATCGCCCACATCGTCAAAAACGAGTGGTTCGAACAAATGGACCCAGCAGCCAGGCCGAATGGAATCCACCCCGCAGCAGCCCACGGGGTTCGGTAAACGGATTGCGTTGCAGCGCGGCAGCCCCCGCTGCTCGGCCGTTCGGCGCAGGGAACCACCGGGCCAGATGAAACCCGGCCCCACCGCCACCAGGAGGTAAGCAGGGTGGGGATGACGCCGAACGTCTTACCGACCATTGCGCCTCGCCAAGATCCGCGATTGGGCGCGCTCAACGGCCTGCGCCTGGCACTGCTCGTTCAGCCGGTACCGCAGCCTTGAGGCCATCAGGTTGCAGACGTCGGAGATGGACCGGTCGCTGAGCCGCTCAGGAATGTCGACGGCGATGGTGATGCGCCGGGGGTATCTCGGCGCTGAGTGTGTGTGCCATCTCTCACCCGCCGTATGTTGTCTCGGCGTAGGGCTGGGCGCTGACTTGCGCCGGATCTAGCAGCGGGGGCGCGTCTGTGTCGGATGCGATTGCACGCCGAAGCTTCTGGTCGTTAGCCAAGAGGACGGCGTGCTGCCTGGCCTTGAGTGTCGCGTCGGCCTGCGCTTCGGACAGGCCCGGCACTCTGGCGGCGAGCGCCCCAGGTAACCAACGGGCGGGAAGTCCGCGTTGAGCCATGTAGTCGCTGAGTTCTTCGGCCAAAACGGGAACCTGGTCGTCGTCGGCGTTGGCCACCAGATCTTGCGCTGCCGCAACAGCTTTCGCCCCGTTGGTGATAGAGTCGAGCGTGCGCCGCGACCGGTCCCAATAGCGCTGGGCGGCAATTTGGTTCGCCACGTCAGCGCCCACCCGGTGGTTCTTGATCAGATGGTTGACCTTGGCGGTGGCCTCATCGGCGTCCGTCTTGACGGCTGCCAGCACGTCGGGAAGTGCCAGTGCGGCGTCGGACACCTGGAATGCTCCGGCGTTGTCCCGCAGCGTTTCTGGGTAGATGTCCCGGGAATGCGCTGCTCGCCAATCGGAATAGGCTTTCGCGACTGCCTGCTGCGTCCGATGTACGCGCTCGACGGGCGTGCGGCCGCCACGGTCGATGAAGCCGGACGGTACCGGCGGCGGATAGGCGGGACGTGCTGGCCACACAGTTGGAAATGTCATGGCTGAACTCCCTTGCGGTGCCTGCCAAACCGGCCGTCGGCCGGCACACCAAGTACTACCAGTTCACCGCCATCGACGACTGCACGCGCCTGCGCGTCCTGCGGATCTACCCCGCTGCGACCAGAAGACCGCGATCCAGTTCGTCGACTACGTCCTGCAGCGGATGCCCTTCCACGTCCAGACGATCCAGACGGACAACGGCTCAGAATTCCAGTCCGCCGTCCACTTCCACGTCCTGGACAAAGGCGTCGGCCACGTCTACATCAAACCCCGTACGCCGCGCCTGAACGGCAAGGTAGAGCGCTCCCACCGCATCGATGCCGAGGAGTTCTACCAGCTCCTCGACGGCATCCTCATCGACGACGCCAAGGGCTTCAACGACAAACTCCGCGAGTGGGAGGACTACTACAACTACCATCGCCCTCACGGCGGCCTCGGCGGCCAGACGCCCTACGAACGACTACGCCAAAAAACCCAGACCCGGGCGTAACGCATGACCGTCAGTCCCACAGGGGCACCATCTGACCAGCAGAGATGCAACTCTGCACGAGATTTGCACAACAGACGCAAAGCCTAAACTTGTGTGATGGCAAAGAAACAACCCGCGGGCGCGAGTTCGACGGGTTCGGTCTTGGGCAACCGTTACCGTGACGGTAACGGCGCGTCGGCGCCGGGTTCTGTCACAGTCCCGCCATACGACAACCACGACACGCTAGGCACACCGTGGGCGCCGATGCCCAACCCCAACGGCGGCACCGCGTTGCCCGGGTTGACCGAGCAAGGCGACGAACTCTGCGGGTCCGACTCGCCACGGGCGCGAGGCTTGGGATTCTCGCGGTACGTCTAAAAGAACACCGCCCGATTGGTGCGGGGCCGCCCCGCCGTCACGCCCCATGTCTCGCAACTAGTGTCACCGGTTGTGACTACCCCGGACGATCCGATGGCGGCTGTACGGGCGTATGTCGATGGCTTCAACAACGGTGACGCGAAGGCAATGGCGGCGACATGCGCTGACCCAATGCAAATCCTTGACGGAATGTCGCCGCACGTGTGGCAAGGACCAACAGCTAGCGAAGACTGGTACCGGGACGTGCTCGCCGAAGGTGAGCACCTTGGGGCTTCGGGCTACCACATCACTCTCGACGAACCACGGCATGTCGATGTCACCGGCGAGCACGCATATGTCGTTGCTCCCGCGACCATGACGTTCAACTTTCAGGGCAAGCAAGTCACGCAAACCGGCTCAGTCTTTACGGTGGCGCTTCGCATGGTCGGCCCAGAGTGGCGTCTAACGGCATGGGCTTGGGCGAAAGGCCCTTCCACGGTGGCCTAGACGAACACCGCCCGGTTGGTGGGGGTCGTCCCGCCGTCATGGCGCCGTGCCTCGCCAACGCGGACCCTGGACGCGCGTTAAGCGCCGGCACGCACCGGCGCGGTTAGATAGGCGCATGACCACAGCATTTGTGTTGTCCGGCGGTGCCAGCCTGGGTGCGGTCCAGGTGGGGATGTTGCGTGCCCTGGCGGATGAAGGCGTAACGCCGGACCTGATCGTGGGCACCTCCGTCGGCGCGCTCAACGGTGCATGGATCGCGTCCCGGCCCGATGCCGCCGGAATTGACGCGCTTGCCGACTTGTGGCTGTCGCTATCCCGAAAAGAGATATTTCCCACTCATCCGATCGCGGGGCTGCTGGGCTTCCTTGGCCGCCGCCCGCACCTGATACCCAGCGGCGGTCTGCGACGGATGCTCTCCGAACAGCTCGGGTTCGCTCGGCTAGAGGATGCACCTATCCCGTTCCATGTGGTGGCCACTGATGTCATCTCGGGCACCGACGTACTGCTGTCGTCGGGAGACGCGGTCGACGCAATCGCGGCCAGCGCCGCGATCCCTGGCATATTCCCGCCGGTCAACATCAATGGGCGCGGTCTCATGGACGGCGGTGTCGTGAACAACACTCCGCTGTCCCATGCCGTCGCGCTCGGCGCCGACCGGGTGTGGGTGTTGCCCACCGGCTACTCGTGCAACCTGCCCGCCTTACCCCAGTCGGCGCTGACGATGGCGTTGCACGCCCTAACCCTAACCATCAACCATCGCCTGGCGGTCGACATCGCCCGCTTCGAGCAAGCGGCCGACCTGCACGTCATCCGGCCACTGTGTCCGGTCGCCACTTCGGGAGCGGACTTCTCGAACGCGGCAACGCTGATCGAGCGATCGCATGCGGCTACCCGAGACTGGCTGGCGGCGTGTCCTCCGTCGACGGGCCAGGCCACCTTGCTTGAGCCGCACCGCCACTAGGCGCGGATCAGTCTTTAGTGGGTCTCTCCGTCGCCAGGTGAGGGGATTACAGGCTTGCACGCTGCCGTCCGCGAATCGGCAAACGTTCGTGCCGTCGGAGTGTTGTTCGTCGCGCCGGGCGGTCCAGAAAGTCTTTAAGGTGTGGCGGCACCGACTGGCTAAGAACACTTCAGCTCCTT
>Ga0182037_10001693_pt1 | contig 11629 bp, 7 predicted proteins | sample sta12Cox44000082_FD_125974 | JGI IMG/M metagenome (GOLD analysis project Ga0182037, IMG submission 125974) | Lab enrichment of tropical soil microbial communities from Luquillo Experimental Forest, Puerto Rico - statoxic.12C.oxic.44.000.082 | ecosystem: Environmental > Terrestrial > Soil >... | reverse complement strand
GGGCGTCCCGCCGGTGGAGCTTGTCCAGGGTGTTGAGCGCGCCGATCTCGGCGAGGCGGTTGATTTCGTCTTTGCGCAACTCGGGGACGCGCAAGGCCAGATCGTCCACGCTGGTGAAGGGGCGTTGAGCGCGGGCCTTCAACAGGGCGCGGGCGGATTCTTCGCGAAGTCCACGGGCATACCTCAACCCCAGGCGGAGGTAGGGCAAGGCTCCACCTGGCTTGGGACAACGCAGAGCCTTGTCCCACTCCACGGTGCATGGCCAGTCGGAACAGGACACATCCACAGGCAGGACCCGCAGGCCGTGGCGTTGCGCGTCTTTGATCAGAATCGCCGGCGGATAAAAGCCCATCGGCTGGTTGTTCAGCATGGCGCAGGTGAAAGCCGCCAGGTAGTGACACTTCAGGTAGGCGCTGGCATAAGCCAGCAGTGCGAAGCTGGCCGCGTGCGATTCGGGGAAGCCATATAAAGCAAACGAGGTGATGGAGCGGACGATATCCTCCTGCGCTTTGCCGGTGATGCCGTTGCGTGTCATGCCGTCGCGCAGCTTCACTTCGATAGCGGCCATGCGTTTTTCGGAGCGCTTGAACCCCATGGCGCGTCGCAGGTCTTCGGCTTCGCCCCCGGTAAATCCAGCTGCGATCATTGCCATGCGCAGCAACTGCTCCTGGAACAGCGGCACGCCCAGCGTCCGCTTCAGCACCTGCTCGAGCGAGGGGTGCAAACAATCCGGCGCTTCCCTGCCCTGGCGGCGGTTTAAATAAGGGTGCACCATTTTGCCCACGATCGGACCGGGGCGGATGATGGCTACTTGCACCACGATGTCGTAAAATTTTTGCGGCTTCATGCGCGGCAGCGACGACATCTGCGCGCGGCTTTCCACCTGGAACATGCCGATGGTGTCGGCCTTTTGCAACGCTTGAAAAACGGCGGGGGCTTCCTGCGGCAGCTGTGCCAGATCAACCTTCTCGCCATAGATTTTGGGAATCAAGTCCAGGCATTCTTCGATCACCGCCATCATGCCGAGGCCGAGCAGATCGACTTTGATGATGCCCATGTCGGCGCAATCTTCTTTGTCCCACTGCACCACCACACGGCCGGGCATGGTGGCCGGCTCAAGCGGGACGATGGAATCGAGCTGTCCCTGACAAATCACCATGCCGCCGGAATGCTGGCCGAGATGGCGCGGCAGATCCTGGGCCATCTGGTACAGCTCAAAAAATTTACGCACGCGCGGGTGGTCGAGATCGAAGCCGGCCTCGCGGAACCTGCGATCGGCGTTATCTTTGGGGTCCTGCCACTCCCAGGTGCGCACCAGGCCGGTCAGCTTCTCGATCGAGGTGATTTCGAAGCCTAGCGCTTTGCCCACTTCGCGCGCGGCGGAGCGGCCGCGATAGGTGATCACGTTCGCAGTCATGGCGGCCCCAAGCTTGCCAAATCGCTCGTACACATATTGAATGGCGCGCTCGCGCTGCTCGCCGCTGGGAAGGTCGATATCGATATCGGGCCATTCGCCGCGCTCTTCAGAAAGGAAGCGTTCAAACAGCAGCTCCATGCCGACAGGGTCGACCGCGGTGATTTCGAGCGCGTAACACACGGCGCTGTTGGCGGCCGAGCCGCGGCCTTGCGCCAGGATGCCGTTCTCCTTACAGAAGCGCACGATGTCCCACACGATCAGGAAATAGCCGGGCAACTTCAGCTTTTCGATCAACGCCAACTCGTGCTCGATCTGCTCGCGGGCGCGGTCATGATACGGCTGATAACGGCGGCGGGCGCCCTCGTCGACCCGCTGGCGCAAAAAGCTCATCATGGTCTCGCCTTCCGGCACGGGATAGCGCGGAAATTCGTAGCCGAGGTCGGCGAGGGTGAACTGGAGCCGCGAAGAGATTTCGAGCGTGTTCGCAGTCGCTTCGGGCAGGTCGGCGAATAGGCGCGTCATTTCCGCGGGCGTCTTCACGTGGCGTTCGGAGTTGCGCTCTAGGAGGCGCCCGGCGGTCGAGAGCGTCACATGGTTGCGAACCGAGGTGAAAACGTCGAGCAACTCGCGCTCGGGCGGGGTGGCGTAGGCCACACCATTGGTGGCCACCAGCGGGATGCCCAGCCGGCGCGCGCTCTCTACAATCGCCTGGTTGTGCGCCTCTTCTTCGCGGTGATAGTGGCGCTGGAGCTCGGCGTAGACGTTGTATTTGCCGAAAATGCCGAGCAGCCTTTCATCCGGCTGGCGCGTGAGACAGATCAGCCCTTGGGAAAACTCGGCCAGTTCTTCCAGAGTGGCTGCGCCTTCGCCTTTCTTAGCACGCAACTTCATGCGGGTGACGAGGCGGCACAGGTTGCGATAGCCCTCGCGTGTCTCCGCCAGCAGCGGATAGCACACGCCGTGAACGCAGGTGATTTCCGAGCCGATGTGCGCGCGGAGGCTGGTCTTCTTCGCCGCCATGTGAAAGCGCGGGGCGCCATAGACGCCGTTGCGGTCCACCAGCGCCATCGCCGGCATGCCGAATTGGGCGCAGGCCCCGACGAGCTCCTCAGGAACGGAAGCGCCTTCGAGAAAACTGAAGCCGGAGCGGGCGTGGAGCTCGACGTAGCCCTCAGTCATAGCTGCCCTCGACGAACCAGCCGGGCGGGGCGCAATAAATGCGGTACAGCGCGCCGTCGCTCAAGGCGATGTCCCACTCGTCGCGCTCCCAGGGATCGGTCGTCCACCAGTCGCCCGAGGTACGCCACGGCCCGGCCAGTTCGAGCACGCGGCCGCGAACGCCCTCGGCTGCGACAAAGCTCGGCTGTCCGGAAGCGATGGCGACGCGGGCCGCGCGTGGCGGCCGGAATATGCGCAAGGACAAGCGTACCCGCTCGTGGGGCCGACGATCGGTCTTCGCTGTCCCGCGTCGTCCGAATGCGGTCATATGGAACGCTCCCGGCCGGTGGGTGTCGAGCAGTTCCGGAGAGCCGACCCTCTCTTCCCCGACCATTGCCTGGATGCGCGCCAGCGTCAGCTCCAGCTTGACCGGCTCGGGAGCCAGGGGAACAAACAATCCACTCTGCGCCGCGCGCGGCTTCACCGGGCGGGCTTGGAGGCGCACCTCGAGGACGGGCGACGGGGGTGGATGCGCCGCCAGGTCGAGTTGCAGCAGCTTCAGAAACGCCCGCTGGTCGAGCGAAGGCACGGGCAGGCGTAACGTGCGTTCGTGCACGAAGCCATTTTCTAGCTGGAGCCGGAGCCCGAGCTCGTCGGTGGCGAGGCCGCGCGTGGCGAGCCGCGTCGTCAATCCGCCGAGCAGCCGCGCCAGGATGAATGCCAGCGGTTCGAGCAGTTCCAACGGATAGTCCAGATCGAGCTCATCGGCAAAATCTAGCGGCTCTGGGAGCGCAACCAGATTCCGCTCCACCTCGCCGCGCGCCAGTCGGCGCAGGTGCAAGCCTTCCGGCCCGAGCCGTTCGGCGATGCCCAACGGCGGCAGCGCGGCCAGGTCATGAAACCGGCGAATCCCCCACCGCTCCAACGTCTCTTGCAATTCAGGCGAGGGCCCCAGCAGCTTCACGGGCAGCGGCGCCAGGAACTTGGCTTCGTCGCCCTGGGGGACAACACTGACGCCGGCGAATCCGCGCGCCGCGTACGTGGCTGCATCGGGATTGGCCGCCAGCGCGAGGCTTGCTTTGATGTCCGATTGCCCGGCGCGGCGCATGACGGCAACGGCAATCTCTTGCCCGAACAGATGCTCCAAACCGGAAGCGTCCAACGTCACGGTGTCGGGCGCGGTTTGCTCTACCACCGGTGAAAACTCGAACGCCAGCGCCCGCAAATTCCCGCTGCCGTGAAGGGATGCGAACATGGCTACTCTAAGGCGGCAGCGTGGAAGCAAGCCATGATTTCGCGAACCGGCTTGCGCCGCGCCACGCGCACGCGCATCCCGCGCAGCAACGGAGTTCCGCCCGACCAGGTCACCCGATCGCACGCGCATTCCAGCACGAGCGAGGCGCAGGTCTTGGCATTGGATTGCCGCGCCACCGCCACCAGCACAGTGGGAGTATTCTCGACCGCCCGCCGCAGCCGAAACCAGGAAGCGAGCGAGATGCGGCGCGCTGTTTCTAGCGGGGTATCTCCCAGATCCAGGGCCACCAAGCCGAAGCCGCCGCCGTGGACCAGCAGGTCGGCAGCTTTCAGCGCGTGCTCCGCATGATGGCCGCAACGGACCCATAGCAGCCGCTCCAGACTCACTCCCGCGGCTGCGGCCGACACCGGATCAAACATATCTTCGGCATCCACTAGGGCGCACACCTCCTCGCGCGCGGTGGCCGCGGCGAGCATGGACACCAACAGGCTAGTGCGCCCGGAAGAAGCCGATCCGAAGATTTCCGTCAGGCACCCGCGCGGTAACCCGCCCGCTCCCAAGGCCGTCCCGGCGTCCAGCTCCGGAATGCCGGTACGTACCCTCTCCGGCGCCGGCCGGGCCCGCAAGCAAAGCACGGTTTCGAACTGTTTTTGGAGAGCCGCCGTCCCCATAGATTCGCCTTTTGTTCGCCCATACTCAATTTATACAGATCCCCGGCAGATGTCAACCTTCGCCTTCGAAAAAGAGCATTTCGACGGCATCCAAACGGGCGCCGACGACCTCCCGTTCTCAAACCGAATCTGGTCTGTTTTTGCTTGCGGCTGCGCCTGCTGATGCGCCATATTGGGAGTGGCGCTCAAATAAAGCCATGTAGAACGCAGGGAAGGGACCAAATCGGAAGCTGTTCCCGATAGGCACTCAGGCTCTGTTGTGGCGCCGGGGCGTTTTCGATGATGGATCACTTCCTGTTCTTCACCGAATTAGCGTCGATGCCGGTCTACGACGTCAAGGGACGTCGCCTTGGACGCGTAAAAGACGCGGCCCTGGTTCCACTGGTCAACTCCTCCCGGATCGATCGCTACCTGGTGGGCGGGGGCGACGCCTGGCTGACCATCCGTTACGATCAAGTCCGCTCCATCAGTCTCGAAGAGGGTATATTCCTCAGCGACGAACACCTCACACCGTATCACGACGACGAGTACATGCTGCGCCTGGGGCGGGATCTGTTGGACCAGCAGATCATCGACGTAACCGGCCGGAAGGTGGTGCGGGTCACCGACCTGACGTTCGAAGTACGTCCTGACGGGACGCGTGACACGCTGATCGTCAGTGACGTGGACATCGGAGTTCGCAGTATTCTTCGGCGCCTGTTCCAGGGCGTGTTGCCGCCGCTCTGGATCCGCCGGCTGCAGGCACCGATCCCGCCCCGATCCATCCGCTGGGAATTCTGCAACGTGGTGGAACCCGATCCGCTAAGGAGGCTGCGCCTCAATATCTCCTATCGGAAGCTCGAGTCGATCCATCCGGCCGACCTAGCCGACATCGTGGAAGATCTGGCCCCAGCCGAGCGGGAAGCTATTTTCGAAACCATCGACAGCGAGGTCGCGGCCGAAACCCTCTCCGAAGTCGATCCCAAAATGCAGGCCAGCATCCTCGAATCTCTCGAGCCCGAAAAGGCAGCTGACATCGTGGAGGAGATGGCGCCGGACGAGGCCGCCGATGTGCTTTCCGGACTCGAGGAGGAAACCTCCGAAGACATTCTCGAAGAGATGGACTCCGAGCCGAAGACCGAGGTTCAGGAGCTGTTGGAATTTGAACAAGACACGGCCGGTGGCCTGATGAATACCGAATATGTGGCCCTGCACGATAACGCCACGGTCGCGAATGCGATGGCGGCGCTCAAAGGCAATGAAGAGCTGCTCGAGAACCTGAACGTGCTCTTCCTGATTGACGAGGAAGACCGGCTTTCGGCGGCGATCCCGCTGGCGCGCCTGTTCCTGGCTCCACCCGACGGGCGCCTGAAGGATCTGGCGGCCGAGACCCTGCTCCAGGTCACAGTCGAAGAGCATCAGGACCGCGTTGTCGAGCTGTTCGACAAATACAACCTGTTGACTCTGCCGGTGGTGAGTGAAAACGGCAAGCTGAACGGCGTGATCACCGCTGACGACGTGATTTCCGTGCTGAGGCAGAAATAGGGAATGCGGGAACTGCTAAGCCGTTTCCGCTACCACATTGCGATCTTTTTTTCGGTCATCGGGCCGGGCTTCATCACCGCCGTTGTGGATAACGACTCCGGCGGCATCTTCACTTATTCGGCCGCGGGCGCGCGCTTCGGTTACCTGCCGCTTTGGACGCTAGGGCCCATCACCTTGGCATTGATCATCACGCAGGAGATGTGTTCCCGCATGGGCGCGGTGACCGGAAAAGGCCTCTCGGACTTGATCCGCGAAGAATTCGGCCTGCGGATCACGTTCCTGATGATGACGCTGTTGGTCTTCACCAATCTGACCAATGTCATGGCGGAGTTTGCGGGCGTGGCCAGTTCGCTCGAGCTATTCCGCATCAGCCGGTATATCTCGGTGCCTTTGGCGGCAGCCGCCGTGTGGTTTCTGGTAGCGAAGGGGAACTATCACAGTGTCGAGAAGATATTTTTGTTCGCCTGCGTCTTTTACGTGACGTACGTGATTTCGGGATTCCTGGTGAAACCGGACTGGAAAGAAGCGGCCATCAACAGCGTTAAACCCGTGCTGTTTCTCGATCCGGCCTACATTTACATGTTGATCGGGATGGTGGGAACGACGATCGCGCCCTGGATGCAGTTCTATCTGCAGGCGGCGGTGGTGGAGAAGGGCGTCACGGCCAAAGAATATGGCGAATCGCGCATCGAGGTGGTGGTGGGCTGCTTCATGACCTCGGTGATTGCCTTCTTCATCATCGTGGCGTGCGCGGGAGCGATCTATAGCATCATGCCTAGGGATATCGAGACCGCCGCCGAGGCCGCGCTAGCTTTGCGGCCTTTTGGAGAGTACGCCTTCCTGCTGTTCAGCGCCGGGCTGTTCAATGCCTCTATTTTCGCGGCGTCGATCCTGCCCCTCTCCACGGCCTACACGGTCTGCGAGGGGCTGGGGTTCGAAGCGGGGGTAAACCGCCGTATGGGCGAGGCGCCCCTCTTCTATACCCTGTACACTCTGCTGATCGCGGTCGGGGCCGGCGTAGTGCTCGTTCCGGGCTTTCCGCTGGTCCGCATGATCGTGCTCTCCCAGGTGCTGAACGGCATGCTGCTGCCCTTCGTGTTGATTCCGATGGTGCTGTTGATCAACAAACGGGACCTGATGCAGGAGTGGGTCAACCCGCGCTGGTTCAACCTGGTGTCGTGGTTTGTGGTGGTGGTCATGATCGGACTCACGCTGGCCTATGCGGGAATTGCGCTGCGGGGGCTCTATTAGGCGGTCGCAAGAATAAATTCCATCGATCCAATCGGACATTTTCGAATACCTCTCGAACGCTGAATGTGAAGGGCTCGCCTCGCGAGGCGGTTGAACCGATAATCGGGGGGTCGTTCGCCACTGTCAGGCCCAAACCCGCTTGCGCCAGCTTCCAACATCCGGCGTGGTTGTGAATCCTCGGCCAGGCGCGACGATCCAGCGTTTCTGGTCCCTGCTGACCTCGAGGCCACGCTATCGGTATTCAGTAGATGCGAAATGGGGCCGGCCGGCGACTACCGCCAGGCTGTTTCCATCGTGCGCGAGCTTGTGACGACAGCCTGCTCGTGACCCCGAGAAGGGGTCTGGTGCGCTCGTCCGCCCCCTCGGCGCTCGATCGGCCGCCCGCACCCGCGAGCGACGTCGGTCGGGACGATTGGGCCGGCCCACGCGGTTTTCTGCGCCGCTCCCGACGGTTCCTTCTTAGACGAGTTATGGGATTCTGCTCCGACAACACAGGCCTTGAGCATTGAATGCCCTGCGCTACAATGAGCACATCACCATGCAGGTGCTTCAGGCGGGCCAACACAAGCTGATCTACCTCGAGCTCGATCCCGAAATGGTTGCCAATATTGCGCGGCAGGCGGGGTTTGAGCCGCGACTCAAGGACGGCCCCAGGATCATGTCGCTCGATCTGAGCGCGCCGGGGCGCCAGTCACCCTTGCTGCTGTTCGATGCAGCCGATCCGGCGAACCTGGGCTGGTTTTCGCGTTGCCAGTTCTATGTGGACGGACGCACCGGCACAGTCATGCAAACGCCCATGTCGCTCGCCAACAAATGCGACCGCAGTGGACGCCCCCACCTCACTTCCGTGCGGGTATCGCTCTCCAAAGAACTACCGGCAACGTTCCGGCTGCCCGGCAAACAGTCGCTGACCGAGCCGGTGTTCTATTCGTTGCTGTTCAATTTTCTGACGGCCTTGGCCAAGACTGGAGTGGCCGTCTGCGGCACCGGCGTGGTGAGACCTCTGGCGGGACGGACCGAAAGCGTCGGCGTCCGCAACTGAATTGAAGAGCCTCTTCAGACGCGCCTTGCCGTGGCGCGAACCGCCTCGGCCACCACGTCTTCCACCTCAGACTGATACTCGCGCAGCAACTCGGGAGTTGCCGCTTCGAATCGCATCACCAACACGGGTTGTGTGTTGGAGGCGCGCACCAGTCCCCAGCCCTGCGGGAAAAGCACGCGCACGCCGTCGACGTCCACGGTCCGATGCCGGGCGCGCAATTGCTCAGTAGCACAGCGCACCACGTCGAATTTTGCCTCATCGGGGCAATCGAAACGGATTTCCGGAGTGGTGACCAAGCGGGGCAGGTCGGCCAGCTGGGCTGAGAGCGGGACTCCGGAATTCGCCACGATCTCCATCAGCCGGCAGGCTGCGTAAAGCGCATCGTCGAAGCCGTAGTAGCGATCCGCAAAAAACATGTGGCCGCTCATTTCACCGGCCAGCTGGGCGCCAGTCTCCTTCATCTTGGCCTTGATGAGCGAATGCCCGGTTTTCCACATGATGGGGTTGCCGCCGCGCGCCGCCAGATCGTCGTACATCAACTGCGAACACTTCACCTCCCCAATAAAAGTGGCTCCTGGCTTGCGCGTGAGGATCTCGCGGCCGTAGATGATTATGAGCTGATCACCCCAAATCACAGCGCCCCGCTCATCCACCGCCCCGATGCGATCGCTGTCGCCGTCGAAGGCGATGCCGAAGTCGGCCCGGGTTTCCCGCACCCTGGCGATCAACGGCTCCAGGTTTTTGAGGACGGTGGGGTCGGGGTGATGGTTCGGGAACCGGCCGTCCATTTCAAAAAACAGCTCGGTGGCGCGAACGTTCAGATTCTCCACAAGTCGGTGCATCACCGGGCCCCCACAGCCGTTGCCGGCATCGACAACGACGTGGATCTGGCGCCCGAATCGAAACTGGGAGGAGATTTCGGCCACGTACGGGGTAACCACGTCGGCGGTCGAGTGAGAGCCGGCGCCGCGGGCCAGCTCGCCCGTGTCGACCAAGCGGCGCAGCTGTTGGATGGCCTCTCCATGGATGGTCGAATCCCTACATACTACCTTGAACCCATTGAATTCTGGAGGGTTATGACTACCGGTGATCATCACCCCGCCATCGGCCGAGAGATGGAAAACAGAATAGTAGAGAACCGGTGTCGGGACCAGGCCGATGTCGGTAACGTGACATCCGCTGGCCACCAAGCCCGCGAGCAAGGCCCGGTTGAGCCGCAGTGAACTCAAGCGGATGTCATGACCGAGCGTTACTTTTTTTCCCGCCTGCCGCTGCAGGTAGGTGCCGATCGCCCGGCCCAGCCTCTCCACGTCGGCGTCGGGCAACTCCCTATCGGCCTCGCCGCGAATGTCGTATTCGCGGAAGATCGTCGGTTTCAGCACGGCAACTCTCTAGTATCGCAGTCCGGCACCCACCAAGAAAGGTACGGTTCTCTCTCTTGAGAGTATCCGCGCTAGGATAGAGTTCGGATGGGGATCGAGGCCGCACCCGACGAGCAGCACCGAACCACGAGCGGCGTGGCGATTGAGCCGGTCTACGGCCCCGACGAACTCCAGCATTTCGACCGGCAACGGGATCTGGGTCTACCGGGGGGGTTTCCGTACACACGCGGCATCCATCCCGATATGTATCGCCGCCAGCTGTGGACCATGCGACAGTTTTCCGGATTCGCCACGCCGGACGAAACCAACCGCCGCTATCACTATCTGCTCGAGCAAGGCCAGACGGGTCTCTCGGTGGCGTTCGATCTCCCCACCCTGATGGGCTACGATGCCGACCACGCCCTGAGCGAAGGCGAAGTCGGCAAGTGCGGCGTTTCGATCTCGTCGCTCGAAGACATGGAGATCCTGTTCCGAGGGATCCCGCTCGAGGATGTGACCGTCTCGATGACGATCAATTCGCCGGCGGCGGTTCTTTGGGCCATGTACCTGGCCGTGGCCGAGGAGCAAGGCGTGGGCTGGGAGCGGCTCTCCGGCACGATTCAGAACGACATTTTAAAAGAGTACATTGCGCAAAAGGAGTTCATTTTTCCGCCGCGGCCTTCGATGCGCCTGGTGACCGACACGATCGAGTTCGGAGTGCGGCACACGCCGCGGTTTAACCCGGTCTCCATCAGCGGCTACCATATTCGGGAAGCCGGTTCGACTGCGGTCCAGGAACTGGCGTTCACGCTGCGGGACGGAATCGAATATGTCGATTGGGCGCTCGAGCGTGGCCTCGCGATCGATGAATTCGCCCCGCGCCTCAGCTTCTTCTTCAATGCGCACAACGATTTCTTCGAGGAAGTCGCCAAATACCGGGCGGCCCGGAAGATCTGGGCGTATGTGATGCGCGACCGCTACGGCGCCTCGGCCGAACGTAGCCGGAAGTTACGGTTTCATGCCCAGACCGCCGGCTGTTCGCTCACCTGGCAGCAGCCTTATAACAATGTGGTGCGGACGGCGTTGCAAGCCCTGGCGGCGGTCGTCGGCGGAGCCCAGTCATTGCATACCAACTCGCTCGACGAGGCGTACGCCTTGCCCAGCGAGCACGCCGTGACCATCGCGCTCCGCACGCAGCAGGTGCTGGCCTACGAAAGCGGCGTCACTCAGACGCCCGACCCGCTCGGCGGCAGCTATTTCCTGGAGAAGCTGACGCTTGAGACCGAGCAGGCGGCCCAACGGTACATTGAGCGCATAGACGGGATGGGCGGTATGATCGCCGCCATCGAGGCCGGATTTCCGCAGCGGGAGATCGCAGCGGCGAGCTACCGGTACCAGCGGGAAGTGGAGTCCGGTGAAAGGGTCATCGTGGGCGTCAACCGGTTCCAGTCCGGCGGCCATCCAATCGAACTGCTCCAGATCGACGAAGCTTCCGCCCGCCAGCAGTCGGCCAAACTGGCCGCCCTGCGCCAACGCCGGGACAACGGCGGCGTTTCCCGGAGCCTGGACGCATTGCGGCGCTCGGCCGAAGGGCGGGAAAACACCATGCCTTCGATTCTGGATGCGGTACGGGCATACGCCACCCTTGGCGAGATCTGCGACGCCCTACGCGCCGTCTTTGGCGTTTACCAGGAAACGAGTCATCTGTAAGCTATGCCGCGACCGATTCGAGTGCTGGTGGCCAAGCCGGGTCTAGATGGCCATGATCGCGGGGCCAAGGTGATCGCGCGGGCCTTGCGGGATGCCGGAATGGAAGTGATCTATACGGGCTTGCGTCAAACCCCGGAGATGATTGTCAACGCAGCGTTGCAGGAAGACGTCCAGGTCATCGGTCTTTCGATTCTCTCGGGCGCCCACAATGCAATCGTGCCGCGGGTGCTCGAATTGCTG
>Ga0182037_10001690_pt1 | contig 11636 bp, 4 predicted proteins | sample sta12Cox44000082_FD_125974 | JGI IMG/M metagenome (GOLD analysis project Ga0182037, IMG submission 125974) | Lab enrichment of tropical soil microbial communities from Luquillo Experimental Forest, Puerto Rico - statoxic.12C.oxic.44.000.082 | ecosystem: Environmental > Terrestrial > Soil >... | reverse complement strand
ATTGTGAAGAATGGAGAAGTAGTGCTGGAAGACTACGAACTTGGGACTGTGCCGGAGACACACTGGCCGTCGTATTCCATGGCGAAATCGGCGTCGTCAACGTTGGTCGGCGCGGCGTTGCTGGATGGCTCGATTGGGAGTTTGGATGATCCGGTGACGAAATATGTGCCCGTTCTGAAGGGCGGCGTGTACGAAGGCGTTAGCGTGCGGAACGTGATTCAGATGGCGTCCGGCGTGAAGTGGAATGAGACGTATACGGATCCGCAGTCAGACCGACGAAAACTTTTGGAAATTCAGCTTCAACAAAAGCCGGGGACGATTCTGCCGTTTATGAGCAGGCTGTCGCGCGCGGGAGCGCCCGGGACGATTTGGAATTACAACACGGGAGAAACGTTTATTGTGGGAGCGGTGCTCGAAGGTGCGACGCACAAACCCTTGGCGGAGTATTTGTCGCAAAAGATTTGGAAGCCGTGGGGAATGGAGTACGAAGCGCAATGGCAATTGGAATCGCCGAAAGGAATGGGTTGGGCAGGAGGAGGGCTTGCGGCGACGCTGCGGGATTTTGGCCGGCTGGGATTGCTAGTGCAGGCAGATGGGGTGATTGACGGAAAGCGTATGGTGCCGGAAGGGTGGTTTGACGAGGCGGGGACCGCAAAAGAGATTGGCGGAAAGACCGTGGAGTACGGCTATTTGTGGTGGACGTATCCTAAGGCTGATGACGTGCATGGTGGAGCGTTTCAAGCACAGGGAATTTTTGGGCAGCACCTGTACATCAACCGGAAAGAGAAGGTCGTGATTGTCGTGCTGAGCGCGCAGCCCAAACCGACTGGGTCAACGGTGGTGGATGATTCGGCGTTTTTTGGCGCGGTGGTGAAGGCGCTGAGATGAGTTTCGAAGGTGACAAAAAAACAGCCGGTCTTTCGGCTACGGATTCCCGCTTTCATGAGTCCAACTGTGAAGCCTCGCGAGCAATGCCGCACATTACAATGACGCGATACATGTCGTCCCTCCTTAACGGGATTCTCTTTTGGACATCCCAAGGGCGCAAACCTATTCATCCTCTATGTTGTGGGGACTAACAAACCGAGGTAGGTTGCTCTATTTACAGCATCCGTCGGCGCGTGTCAACGACTGGCTCGCATACTCGCATACTGGCTCGCATACTTCGCATACTACCCGGCGGACTCGGCATTGTCCCGGGCGGCCGCCCGTTCGGAGTTGGGATAGCGAGTGCAACCCCTCCTGGTCGCTTGGCGCGGCCATCCGCCTGCGAACGTATGAAGAGGGATCATGGCGCTACTCAGCGGGATGGAAAGGGCGTTTGACGAATAGTCCGAACACCGCGCATCTCCTTTCGCAGGAAATCCACAGAGCATGAACTTCGGCGCTTGTCTTCCCCGAGTCCGGAGGGTAATGTGCGGACGTGTTGCTTTCTCATCGGAACGGAAAGATTGGCAGAAATGACCCTTGTCCTTGCGGCAGCGGTAAGAAATACAAACGCTGCTGTTTGGAGCAGCAATCTGCGATCTACAGTTTTTGGGCACAACAACGAGACGCATCCGACCAACTGACCCGGGACATGCTGAGGTTTGCCGAGCGCAGGTTTGGCGACCAGATTCACGTGGCCTGGAAACACTTCAACATGACCGATCTGCCGTTTCCGTTCGATGCATACCCCGCTGAGCAGCAGATTTTCCTGCCTTACTTCTTGTTCCATTGGGACCCCCAAAGGCCGCGCACCGGAAAGGGAACGATCAGAAGAGGCGGCATTGTCGCTCGATGGTACGAGCTGGAGAAAGGCGGCCAGCTGTCGGAGATGGAGCGGCTGTTTCTTGAGCAGGCCACCACACAGCCACTCAGTTTCTTTGAAGTCTTGTGGAGTGAACCCGGCGAGCGGATTCGGCTGCGGGATATCCTGATTGGCGGAGAGACGGAGGTTGTCGAACGGTCGGGCTCACGTATGCTGCAAAAGGGAGATATAGTTTACGCCCAGATTTGGAAGCTGCCGACACTTTCCATTCTCGGGTGTACAGCCCCGATCGGCATCCCGCCCACGTGGAAGGGCGAAGTGATTGGTCTTCGGAAGCAGTTGCGAAAGAAGATCGCCAAGCAAAATCGGGATTTGACTCCCGACGATCTTGTACGACACCAGGATGCGATTCGTCTCAAGTACCTAACGATTCGGGATGGATTGTACACTCCCCCGCGATTAGCCAATACGGATGGTGATCCGCTCGTGTTCCACACGCTGAAATTCCGCATTGAATCGCCTGAAAGGGCGTTTAATGCCCTCGCGCCGCTGGCCCTCCTCCAATCGAAAGAAGAGCTTTTGGAAGAGGCGAAATTCGGCAAAGATGGGAGGCTCGAGAGCATTGAATTTAACTGGCGCAAGAAGGGCAACCGGAAGATCCCGAGTTGGGATAATACCATCCTCGGGAATATCAAAATCGCCGGGCAATCCGTGATTGCGGAAGTGAATTCCGAGAATCGCGCTAAACTTCTCCGAGCGGAGATCGAGAGGCGGCTCGGTGCTTCGGTTACCCACCAGAGCACAACTGCACAAACGGCCGATGAAATGCTCGCGAAAGCTTCCAAACGAACCAAGGCACAAGCGAAGAAGGATGACGAATTCGAGCAAGCGCTTCTGCGCGATCCAGAGGCAAAGCGCAGGCTTCAGCAAATCATTCAGAAGCAAGTCGAGGACTGGGTTAACCAGAAGGTGCCTGCACTCGGAGGCCGCACGCCATCCGAAGCCGTTCGCGATCCTGATGGCAGGGAGATCGTGGAGTCCCTGCTGTTGGATTGGGAACGCCATGCAGGCGATGGTGCGTACCAGGCCGGAATTCGCCCCGACTTCGACGCCGTTCGCAGACTCTTGAACCTTTAGTCCGCGGCCTGTTGAGACAATGGCGGCCTCGTTCGGTGTAAGGGTATCGATCTGGTTATTACTGCGCTTGAAGGCGCCACTGCCTTCAGACTGTGGCCATGCCTGACTTTCGCAGGAATTCGCCAATGCTCTATACACTTTTGCAAAACGAACTCGGCTAATCCGATCGTCAGCGGCATTCTTTTTATCCAGCGACTCAGTCAACGGCGTGGCCGCCGTCTCATTCAGCGCGCAGCGCTTCAACGGCGTCGACGTGCGCAGCGCGGGCGGCCGGCACCAACGACGCCACGACTGCTGACGTGACGATGATTGCTGCCGATCCTATCAACGGAATCGGCCCGGGTAGCTGGAGTTCCGCAACGTAATTGCCGGCCAGGCGTGACAACCCCCAACCCACGAGCCCACCTGCCGCAATGCCAATCGCCGCGATCTTCGTTCCGTCGATTAGCACGCCCGCGAGAATCCGGAGGGGCTGGGCGCCCAATGCGAGCCGGATTGCAAACTCGCGCGTGCGCCAGCTCACCGAAAAGGCCAGAACGCCTGCAACTCCGACCACTGAAATCGCCAAGGCGAGCGCGGCGAACCCGCCGAACACGATGGCATTCACACGGTTGTTCGCTAGAACTTCCGTGCGGACATCTTCGAGCGTGCTTGGGTGCTCGACGGGCTGAGTGGCAGCCGCGGCGCGAACCGTTTTCGTGATGGTCGGGACGAGTGCGTAGGGATCGTTCCTCACGCGCACGACCAGGCAGGCCCCGAATAGGGGCCCCTGCACGAATGGCTCATAGATCGTCATGTTGTGTTCGGGTATGACGTTCGCGTCGTCGACATCGGCCGAGACACCGACGATGCGCATAGGAGCAGGGCTGATGTCGGCGAACTTGATCAGAGGATCGGTCCACACGATGTGCCGGTTGATGGCGTCTTGCCCGGGGAACAGCTGTTCGGCGATGCTCTTGCTGACGATGACTACGGGTTCGGCTTCCTTCCGATCGGCCTCCGTGAAATCACGCCCCTCGAGAAGCGGAATCCCCAGAGTGGCGAAGTAGCCGGGAGAAACAAAGCGGAACCGAGCACGCCGATCGTCCTTGCTGCTCTCACTTTTTCTACCCTCGACCGCGAATTGCAGAGTGAACCTCAGGAAACCACTATCGCGCCACGGGGCCATCATGCCGGTTGCGGCGCCTTCCACTCCCGGCAGCGCACTCACGCTACGCTGGGCTTCCTGATAGAACTGGGCGACCTGTTGCGGCGTTCGGCCGTCGGAAATCAAAGGCAGGCTTGCAATCAGAACGTGCCCGGTTTCAAAGCCCGGCTGCGCTTTTTGCAGCGAGAGCAACGTCGTTAGCAGCACACCCGCGCTCGCGAGCAACAGGAATGACGCGGCAATCTGGACAACGGTGAAAGCGCGAATCCGGCGGCGGCTGCTCCCGGTCACCCGGCCGCCGCCACTAGTGAGCCCCAGCCCGCGCGAGCTATCGGCCGAAGGCAGGCGGGGAACGAAGGCAAGAAAGGCCGCCGCTGCTAATGCCAGAGCCAAGCCCATCCAAAGCATGCTGAGATCGACGGTCAGATCCGTCGCCCGCACCGAGAATCGCAACGCGTAACGCACGAGTACCGTGACCATCGGCATGGCCACCAGCACGCCAGCCAAGCCTCCGCTGCCACACAGGACCAGGCCTTCTGCCAACAGCGACCGGCGGATGGTGGCTGAGCTTGCTCCGAGCGCGGCGCGGAGCGACAGCTCCGATTCGCGACGAACCGTTCGAGCAAGGATCAAGTTCGCGACGTTCGAGCAGGCGATGACGAACAGCAGGCCTGAGGCGCCAAACAAAAGCCACAATACGGTGCTGGCTTTCGCGTTGATCTGGTCACGCAACCTCCTGGCATCGATCTGGAAGTGATACTCCGGCTTGTAAACGCCAGGGTGCGCGGCCACCATTGCCGAGTAGACCGTGCGAAGCTCCGCGCACGCGGACTTGAGGCTGGCCCCGGGCGCCAACCGGCCGAATACATCGGTCATGCGGTGCTCGCGGCCCTGTACCATCGTTGCCGACAAGTGGTGCGGGCTGGTGACGATGTTGGCGATTAGCTCCGTTTCCGCTGGATACGGTATTGAGGGCTCTAGAACTCCGACGATGGTTGCTGCGCGGACCTGCATCATGCTGCCCAGCCGTATCACCTTCCCTATCACGTTGGGATCAGAATGCATGGCGGTGACCCAGAACTTGTAGGTGAGCACTGCGGCGCCGTCAGCGTTGGGGCCATCGTCGCGGGCGTCGAGCAGGCGGCCCAACACCGGCTTCAGCCCCATCACCTCAAAATAGGTGCCGTCGACAACTCCGGCGTGGATTTCACGTGCCTCGCCGAATCCCTGCACCGTGAAGTCGACCGTCGAGAACGTGCCGAGGTTGCTGATGGTCTTCAAGTGGGTGCCTAGGTCAGTGATCTCGGGAACGGAGAACGTGGCATTTTCCACTTGCAGGCCCGGCGCGCTCTGCCGGACGTAAATCAGGCGATCTTCATCGCGATTCACCAGCGGACGCAACAGCACGCCGCGCACGACGCTGAAAATGGCTGCGTTCACGCCAATGCCCAGCGCCAGCGTGAGGGCCACCGTGGCCCACAACGTGGGGGTCCGCCCAAGTGAGCGGAGCGCGACCCTGAGGTCGCCCAGAAACCCAGCCACATACCTCAGCGGACGAGTAATTCCTGCCGCTTTGCGCTCTGATGGGTCGGTCGTGTAGGTCGTCATTTGGCCTCCTCGGGCGGCTCTCACCTCCGAACCCGCATAGCCCGGCGAGGCAAAAAGCGGTGGAGAAACGCCGCTTTCGGGCTACAGGGTGCGGCCAACCGTCGAAACGGTCGCCGAAGAACGCTTGCGCATTGACGATGTATCTACGCAGGCTGCACGCCACTACTAGCCCATCGGTAAGTCGCTGAAAACTAGATAAATAGAGTTATATCTGGGCGTTCTCTCGCGGGCGGCAACGTCCGATTGCGGCACTACCCTTCCCAAAAGCAAACACTCGAGCAAACTGACCGGTAACAATCGGGACGGCGAAGGCGGTTATCAACCGCTCGGTGAGGAGATCTGGGAGCAGTCTGGCCACCGCGTCGACGCCTTTGTGCACCCGGTGAGCACGGCGCACTCCATTCACGGAACGGCCCACGCGCTGCGGAGTGGCAACCCACAACTGCGCGTTTTTTTGCAGTGGAGCCGGCTGAATCAGCGGTCCTTTCAGGCAAGCCTTCGGGCTCGCACAAGATTGCGGGGATCGGCATCGGCTTTATCCCGCCTCTGTGGAAGCCCAGGGAGGTCGATGAGATTTTGGCGGTGACCACGGAAGAGGCCAAGGACATGGCCCGGCGCCTGCGACGGAAGAGGCCATCTTCGCCGGAACTTCAACCGGTGCTAACTAATGTGGCAACGGCGGTCCGTGTGGCGACACGCCTCGGCGCAGACGACGGCGGCCACCATTGCGGTCGACTCCGGCTTGCGCTACCAGTACGGACGTGTTCCGCCCCTGATCACGGTCGCTGAAACCCAAGGGCATGACAGGCTCGAGGCAGCTTACGACTCCTGCCGAGCGGTTTTCGAACAACCGTGTTAGCTCACTTCCGCTTCTTCCGGCACCCCTGCACCGATGGCGGGATCGGTCATGGTGGGTTTTCCGGTTTCTACGTGCCCTGCCAGTTGCCGCTGGAAGCTGGCGTCAGTCTCGACTTGTAGGGTCAGGTCGTACCAGCCGAAAGATTCATGCAGCTGGGCAACAAACGTGACACTGCCGTGCGGTTGCACATGCTGCGTATGCGTCTTCCCGGAGTACGCGTCAAAGATGGTCACTTTTTCCGCACTTGCGCCGTGGTTGCAAATCACCAGGGCGATGCCTTCCGACTCCTTATCGTAAATCGCATCGACGGTGAGGTCAGCGCTGTTCTCCGCGAGGCTGCCCAGAAACGTGCGAAAGAAGCCATTCGGACCGTAGACCAAGAGGGCATACGAAGCGGCGCCCTTGGTTCCGATAGTGTCTGAAGTTTCGTCCCCAGCGCCCACGGTGTAGGTCCACGGCCCCGTCTTGCCGTCGCCTGACCGCACTTGAAACACCGCGCCAGCTTTGCCGATATTTCGGAACAAAAGCTCCACCCCGCCCTGCGAGTAGTCTACTTTTCCGTTGACTTGCAGCTCATAGGGCAGCGCGCGTGCCGGACGTATGCCGTGTTCCTGCTCCGGCAACGCCTGCTTGGCCGGCGGAGTGGGCACGTAATCGGGGAAACGTGTGCCTGCAACTACGTCTTGGTTGGGCGGCTGATAGGAGGAGGTGTCCGGCAGTGCAACAACCGCGGCGTTCGGCGACTCGAAGTTTAACGCCGAAGTCAGGTCGCCGGCCACCGTGCGGCGCCACTTTGTAATGTTCGGTTCTATCACGCCGAAGCGCTTCTCCAGGAAGCGGATCAACGACGTGTGATCAAACACCTGGGAGTTGACCCACCCGCCTTTGCTCCAGGGCGAAATCACGATCATCGGCACGCGCACGCCAAGTCCATACGGTCCGGGCGTGTAGCTAGACGCGGGGTAGCTGGGGCTGCCGTTAAACAACTCATTGGTAGTGCCCACCGTCGAGATGCCTTGCGCCCTCGACATGGGAGGAGTGGGCGGCAACATGTGGTCGAAGAAGCCGTCGTTCTCGTCAAACGTAAGGAACAATACCGTCTTACTCCAAACCTCGGGTTCGCGGTCAGCGCATCGAGCATTTGCGAAGCGTACCACGCGCCAAAGTTCGGCGGCCAATTTCCATGCTCGGTGTACGCTTCTGGCGCCACGATCCAGGACACTTGCGGCAACTGATTCGCCAAAACGTCCTGGCGGATGATGTCGAAGAGCGTTCCGTTGTTGAACGTCCCTCCATTATAGATATTTGTCCCTGTTCGCGCTTTCTCCGCGAGCGGACTGTTGTTCGGAGCGTTTTGATATTGGAAGAAGTACAGCAGCGAATTATCGCCGTAGTTGCCGATGAAGGCGTTATCGGTGAAGCCCCAGAAGTGGGTGGCATCGAGCCCGAGGCCAATGTCCTGATATATCTTCCAGGAGATGCCTGCCTCCTCCAGAAGCTCGGGGTAAGTCGACCATCCGTAACCCAGCTCAGCATTATCGATCACCGGGCCGCCGCCGCTTCCGTCATTGCCGGTCCACCCCGTCCACATGTGATACCGGTTCGGATCCGTCGGTCCCAGCAACGAGCAATGGTACGCGTCGCAGACCGTGAACGCGTCGGCCAGCGCATAGTGGAAGGGAATATCCTTGCGCGTCATGTGGGCCATGGAGGTCGTGCCCTTGTTTGGCACCCACTGGTTGTAGTTTCCACCATTCCACGCGGCGTGCGTGCCGTTCCAGTCGTGCGGCGTGTCCTCCAGGAACTTTAGCCCCAGATTGTCCGCATTCGGACGGAAGGGCAGCACGAACCCGTCGGGGTTGTTTGGATCAGGTTGATGAAACACACTCTTGCCCGTAGGCAGCTTAACCGCTCGTGGGTCTCCGAAGCCGCGCACTCCACGCAGCGTTCCGAAATAGTGATCGAACGAACGATTTTCCTGCATGAAGATGACAATGTGCTCGACATCAAGGATGGACCCGGTCCGGTCGTCCGCCGGAATTGCCAGAGCGCGGGTGATGGAAGGAAAAGCGGCCGAAGCGGCAGCTGTACCTAAAAGCCTTAGAAAGTCGCGACGACCTGTGCTCATGTGGAATTTGACCTCATCTTGATTACCTAAGGCGGTAATCGCGGGCTCGAGCCTATTTGGCCTTTATTGCGCTTGCGTGATGCTCAGGTTGGGATTGTGTGACTTGCTTGTCCCGAGATTCCCGAGATGCGAACAATAGGACTGAAAAATAGGCACTTACATCAGGCTAATTAGACGCCCATTGATACGCTGGTCTCGTGTTCGTCGTGAGAGAACTAGCTCGCCGAAGTCGCTCAAACATGTCAAGAAGAAATTTTGGAATGCGTAGTGGGGACTTCAATACCTTCCCGGGGATGAAGCTGGGGAAGGGTCTTGAGGGGAGCGAATCACCGGCCGATCCTACTCCCTAGGAAGTCCCGCGATGCACCACTCGCCACGTTTCGATGGGAGGAGAACGAGCTATGAGAGTTTGCTTCGTTTCGGCAATCACCTCAATCATCCTACTTGCCTGCGTGTCACCCGCTCCCGCGCAAGAAAGAGACGACAATCTGACCGCACTTCGTTCCGCCGCCTATGCCGGGGACCCCAAGGCGCAGTTCGCTCTCGGGAATCGCTTCCTGCATGGTCAGGGAGTCGAGCAGGACTATCAGCAGGCCCTCGAATGTTTTCGCAACGCAGCCGATCAGAGTTTTGCGCCGGCGCAGAACCAACTGGCGGTGATGTACCAAAGAGGTCTGGGAGTCCCGAAAGACTATCTGGGAGCAATGAACTACTTCCGCCAGGCTGCGAATCAAGGCTACGCCCTGGCGCAATACAATCTCGGGGTTATGTATGACACCGGCCGGGGCACGCAGATTGATAACCAGCGAGCCCTGGATTGGTTCAAGAAGGCTGCAAGCCAGGGTCAGCCGGACGCGGAAGATGCCGTAGGGTTCTATTATCAGCGTGGACTAGCGGTGCTCCAGTTCTTCCCCTGGGCCCTCGACTGGTATCGGAAAGCGGCGGACCACGGGTCAGCTCAGGGGCAGAACGACCTCGGACACATGCTTGAAACCGGACTGGGAGTCCGGCAAGACTACGAGCAGGCCCTGACGTGGTACTACAAAGCCGCAGAACAGGGAAACCCCTTTGGCCAGACCAACATTGCCCACATGTACGAAACGGGGCTCGGGCTGGAAATTGACTACGCGCAAGCGCAGATGTGGTACCGCAGGGCGGCAATCCAAGGGAACCTTTTTGCCGCGAACAATCTCGGATGGATGTATGAGAAGGGCGAGGGCGTGGACCAGGATTATGGGCGGGCGCTGGCCTGGTATCAGGTAGCGGCAAATCAGGGCTTTCAGACGGCAATTGAAAATATCGAGCGAGTAAGGGAACAGCTGCAGGCAAGCGACCCAGCGCAATGGGAAGCCGCGAACAGATCTGCCAGTCAAGCCGTGCACGAACAGGAAGAGCGGATTAGGCGGGGAACAAATCTTGGATGGGAGATCACCGAACTGGAACTCGACGCCAGGCAGGAAGACGGCATAGCCGCGCAAGTAGAGCAATCCGCAAAAGGTGCTGCGGTGCCCGGGGCCACTCCGATCAATGCAATGGATGGTCGGAAGTTCCGGTTTGAGGCCCAGAAATACCGTGCCCAAGCCGCTCGTCTGCGTCAAACACTCACGGATGCTGACGAGCAGCGGACGGCCAGTTCTTGGCCGCAAACTGCGCCGTCTCCATTTGGTTCTACCCCGACTCCCGTTGCGGATACGGCCATGGTCCCCGACGGACAGGACGACCCCCCTAGCCGCGTGGCTCAATTGCGCTACATCAAGGGCCCTGTTTCTTTCGAACCCGCAGGCACGGATGACTGGACCTCTCCTACTGTGAATCGCCCCATGACCACCGGCGACAAGCTCTGGGCCGATAGAGGGGCACGCGCCGAATTGGGCACCGATTCAGCAAAGATTCGCCTGAACGAGGTAACCGGGTTCTCGTTTTTGAACTTGAATGACCACATCACGCAGATCCGGCTCACTCAAGGGAGCATTCAGATTCGTTTACGTCGTCTTGACGACGACGAATCTTTCGAAGTGGATACTCCGAACCTCGCGCTATCTCTTCTGCGCCCAGGCGACTATCGCGTGGATGTGAACGAGGACGGCGACACCACTGGGGTGACTGTCCGCAGCGGCGCTGGCGAAGTCACCGCAGCCGGTCTGGCTATTGCACTCCGAGCCCGTCAGACAGCCACGTTTGCGGGGGTAGATGAGATCTCACAGGACATCGAACCCATCGGAGACAGAGATGATTTTGACGATTGGTGCCAACGGCGAGATCGTCGAGAAGAACACGTCCAGACCGCCCGCTACGTCTCGCCCGACGTGATCGGCTACGAGGATCTGGATGATTACGGCGAGTGGCGCCATGTGCCGCAGTACGGCGATGTCTGGGTGCCCACCACGGTTCCCGCTGGATGGGCGCCTTATCACAACGGGCATTGGGCTTGGATTTCGCCTTGGGGCTGGACGTGGGTGGACGATGCGCCCTGGGGTTTTGCCCCGTTTCACTATGGCCGCTGGGCCTATGTGGACGGCACCTGGGCCTGGTGCCCGGGACCTGTTGCCACCGCCGACGCCACCGTCGCACCGCGTCCGGTGTATGCGCCGGCGCTCGTGGCCTGGGTTGGCTCGCCGCAGCTCGGCCAAAGCAGCGGCGGAGGCGTCGCGTGGTTGCCGTTGGGTCCGCGGGAAGTGTACGTTCCGCCATACCGAGTCAGCCAGACTTATGTGACCAACGTCAACGTAACGAACACGACGGTGACGAACACCTACGTCACGAACGTCTATAACAACAATACGAAGATCACTAACAACGTCAACGTGTCGAACGTGAGCTACGTCAACAAGACTGCGCCCGGGGCCGTCACCGCTGTGCCGCAGAGCGCGTTCACATCTGCTCAACCCGTTGCCAAAACGGCGGTACAGTTGGATGCAAAGCAGGTTGCTACAGCGAAAGTGGCCACAAATTCCATTGCGCTGGCGCCACAGCCGAAGAGTGTCCTCGGAGGTGCCGCACCGAGTGT
>Ga0182037_10001689_pt1 | contig 11639 bp, 9 predicted proteins | sample sta12Cox44000082_FD_125974 | JGI IMG/M metagenome (GOLD analysis project Ga0182037, IMG submission 125974) | Lab enrichment of tropical soil microbial communities from Luquillo Experimental Forest, Puerto Rico - statoxic.12C.oxic.44.000.082 | ecosystem: Environmental > Terrestrial > Soil >... | reverse complement strand
CAGGCGCGCGAGGTGATCGCCCCGGCGCTGTTGAAAGAGCAGGCGAAGGGAAAGATTCGCCATCTCGGCGTCACCGAGGCCGCTTCCGAGGACCACGAGCACGAAATGCTCCGGCGTGCTGTCGATGACGAGGTATGGGACGTGGTGATGGTCGCGTTCCACATGATGCATCAGAACGCCCGGGCTATAGTCTTTCCGCGGACGATGACCAGTCGCGTCGGTACGCTTCTGATGTTCGCGGTGCGCAACATCTTCTCTCGCCCCGAGCGCCTTGCCTCGGCGTTGCGCGACCTGACCCGGCGCCGCGAGCTGCCTCGCTGGCTCGCCGATGCGCCGAATCCGCTCGGCTTCCTGCTGCACGAAGCGGGGGCGAGCAGCATCATCGAAGCGGCCTACCGCTTTGCTCGGCACGAACCCGGGGTCGATGTTGTGCTGTTCGGCACTGGCGACCCCGACCATCTGCGGGCGAATATCGCCTCGCTGCTGGCGCCGCCGCTGCCGCTCGCCGATCGGCTGACCCTGACCAAGCTCTTCGGGCGTCTGAGCGGGGTCGGGCTCGACCCGCCCTGGGGCACCGGCTCGCCCTGATCCCCGGTTTTCCCGAGGAAAGCCGGAAGGCCTTGGTGTCTGGGCCGGGAATCCGAAACCCAGAACCTCCGCGTCATCCACCCCTGGGTTTTTCATTGGCGACAGCTCGGTCGAAATGTCGGAGGGGGATGGTGGGTGAGCGTCGACGCCGCCGGCTCAGTGCTCAGTACAGCCGCCGAGCGGCAAACCAGCAGCCGCGATTGGGGAAACCGGCGGCCTCGGTGAATTTCTTCCGAATTAGTTAGACGACGCGGCTGCTTCGAATGCACAAAATCTAAGGGCCCGGACCCTCGGCACCTGCAGCGCGCGTTTGCCTCTAGAGACGGGGGGCAAGGGCTTTCGCTGATTGGATGTCGTCGATCAGCGAATTGTACATCGTGCGCACCGCGTCGGAGGCATGCGCGTTCGGGCCGAGGCGACGGTTGAATGAGCCGAACACCAGCTGCATTGACGAATTCTGGCGACTTGCCAGCGGCATGAATGCCGCCCGGTACAGTTCAATCTGGCCATACTCGACAATGACACCACTCGAGCGGACGGGAGCCGCCTGGCTGATTGCGTCGCGACAACCCTCGGTGAAGAGCTGCAGATATCGCCCCGGAAGCTGCCGGTTGATTGGGAAGTCGCCGATCGGCTTTTGCGACAATTCAAGCAGCTCCGCAAACTTCGATCCGTAAGTCAGAAATTTGAGATCGCTCGACACCGGGTCGACATAAACTACGAAGCGATGGCTCCAAGCGCCGCCGATCATCGGGGAAAAATCGAATGCTGTCGGCGGAGGAAGCCCGCCAAATTCGCATGCCTTACGACGCCAAAACGAGATCGTCCGTTCGGTGTCGCGCAGCTCGCCTGCCAGACCGGGTTCGGGTCTTCCGGGAGCGGGCGCACGATCGCGAGCAGCAGAGCCGCCGGCGCGAGGTGGAGCGGGTTGTTTCATCAACGGAACCCGGGAAAGGTTTGGTACACCCGCAGTAGACCCTGTCGCCCGTTAAATTTCCTTCAACGAGCGCCGGATAGTCTGAATGCCATGCCCGCCGATATGCCGCCCCCGGAAAGGCCGAGCGGCCAGCACATTGTTGAAGAGCGTTTGGTAGGCGCTGATGCGGCGTTCTCCAATGACCAATATCAAGACGCCTATCCGCCGGGGATCGAACGCTCATTCTGGCACGTTGCGCGCAACTTTACGATCCTCAAATGGCTGAAAAATTTCGGCATGGACAAGCAGCGGCTTCTCGAAGTCGGCTGTGGCCGCGGGATCCTCGTCGACTATCTGCTCGGCAAGCGGATCGATTGCATCGGCTGTGATCTCGCGGCCCCTCGCGTCCCGGCGCACCTTGCCGACCACGTGTTTCCAGCGACCGACTTCAGAAGCCTTCCGATTGCTACCAGGCGCGCGATCGAGGGTGTGCTGCTGTGTGACGTCATCGAGCATCTCGCCGATTCGGTCCAGTTCCTTTGCGCATTACCGAAGTTTTTGACGGGGCTCACCCGGGTGCTCGTTACCGTGCCGGCGCGAAGCGAGCTTTGGTCGGAGTGGGATGACCATTTTGGCCATGCGAGACGCTACGACTTGGCAATGCTCCGGCGTGAGCTCGACGCTGCCGGCTTCGACCTCGTCTCCGCGCGCTATTTTTTGCACACGCTTTATGTGCCGGCGTACATCGCGAGACGGCACCGCCGCGGAACGATAACGAGTCCGCGGGAAGCGGGCTGGCTTCACCGGCTGGTTGGCGGCGCTTTGGTTTTCGAGCAGCTGTTCGTCCCCTCGCGGGTTCCAGGCACGTCGATTATTGGTATTGCGGATATCAGGCGGTCGGGCGCGGTCAAACGGCATAGGTGATCCGGCAACGCGCGACCCGCGAAAGTGGCGCGACCAGCTTTACAGCGGCGGCGCTGCACCGGAGGGCGGATCCGCGCGAGCGGCATCGCTCTCGGATACCGGAGCGGTCGAGAGCCACCACCCGTCACCGGCGAGCCAGCAGGATGCATCCGGCTCTTCGGGCGCACGGCGCAGCGACTGGACGGCGGTCAAGGGAGCCTTCTCCAGGGCCTGTTGGAGGCGGGCCTCCGCCGCGGGATTGCGACCGCCGATGCACGGGATGATCCCGACGTGATGGACGAACCGGGCCGGATAGCGCTGCGCACCCCCGGCCTGCCGAGTGATCAGCAGGAAACCTCCGTACATCTCCGCATTGGTCAGCGGGACCAATAGACGGCCGTTCTCCGCGGCCAGCGAGTCGAGCCAGGCCGGCGAAAGATGCGTCACCCCGGCATTGACGATCACGGCATCGGCGGGCTGCTCGGGGCGGAAAGCAAAACCGTCTGCCGAGACCACTCTCGCCGGCGGCCATGCGAGGCGGAGATTTTCTCGCGCCCGGGCGGCAAGGACGGGGTCGATCTCGATCGCTGTAACCTGTCCGGCGAGACCGACGATCTCGGCCAGGATGGCGCTGTAATAGCCGGTGCCGGCGCCGACGTGAACGACATGCGCCCCCGGCCTCAGGTCAGCCGGTCGTAGAGGCAGGCCCAGAGGCTGGGCTGCCCGTTGTTGAGCCGGCGCGTCTCGTCGATTGCAACCAGCACGTCGTGATAGAGGTGGCGTGGGTCGGCATTCTCGGTTGTCCAATACGCCGCCAGGCTCATCGGGCTCAGAATGCGCCAGGGGCCGGGGCCGAGGAATTGTTCGCGCGGCACGGTCGCAAACGCCTTCACGACGGCGGCATTGTGGATCGGGACCGTGCAGCGGAGCTCTTCGGCGTAGCCCCGTCGAGCCGCTGCAACCGGATCGCGCTGGAGCTTGCCCCACGGCGGCGGTACTGAGACGTTCTGTGCACGGGGGTCGAGAACTCGGCACAGGTCGAGCTCGTCATGCAGGGGAATGCCGTGCTCGCCGACCAACGGGATCGACGGCTTCAGCCCGCGAGCTTGGTCGACTGCACCGGGCCGCACCTGGTTCAGCCGAAAGCCGCGTCGCAGGTAGAATTGCAGCGCCGACAGATTGGCATTGGTCATCGTCAGCCACAGCCGCGCGCAGCCATCGGCGCCGAGCTTCCTCGTCAGCGCTTCGAGCAGCGCGGTGCCGGTCCCGCTGCCGGGCGGCACGGCGTCCAATGTCACGAGCTCCGCCTCGCCCCCCAGCCGCCGGTAGGTAGCGAGCCCGCGCCGCGGCTCGGCGACCAGTGCGGGTAGTTGCGCGGCATCGATGACCTCGCCGTGCACGACCACCGTGGCGGCCCCCCACCGCTCGCGCAGGAAATTACTGATCCATACGCCGTCGTCCGCACCGGCCGGCCGGATAAGTGGGGCGGAAGAACCCGGTTCATCGATGGGACCCATATCTCCCGAGTGATCCGTTCAACAGCCTGGCCTGGAAGATCAGGGACGATCATACACCGCCTGCCGGGGCGGCGAACCCATCCGCACTTGCCGTTTCCCTGCTCACCGGGAAAATAGTGGGAAAACCTCGATTTTGTCCCCTCCAAAGACCACATCGACGCGGCCAAGCCGTTGATGTCTCTGCAAACTGAGAGGTAAATTCCCTAAGCGGTCGAACAGGGAAATAAATCGGCCGAACAGGGAAAAAATCCGCCGAAGACGGAAATAAATCGGTGGAAGAGGCAATCAGCGGCCCGGCCGCCGCGGGTACGTGGACAGTGGGTGCGGAACGGCGCAGCTTCTCCCGGCAGAGGGAGTTAACCGAATAAAATTTATGCGCATGTCAAAACCGGAAACGATCATAAATTGCACTGCCGCTGGTCGGCGACAGTGTTCCTAAGGGTTTCCTCATAATTTTATGATAAATCGAGGGGACGGCACTGGCGGTTTCGATACGCGAGATGGATATTTCGGTCGTCATCCCGGTCTACAACGAAGCGCCGGCGGTGCTTTTTTTGCGGCTTTCAAGATGATTTGGCGCACACCAGGCATTCGATAGACCTCTTTGGACCGCTGCTGTGCCATCCAGTGTATCGCGACACCAGACTCGACCGCTTGGCGCGATGGTTTATTTTTGGTATCCATAATCTTCGTCTGGTAAGCCATATCGCCAGGGGTCGGATTTTGCCGGGCTGGGAGTTGCCGCGGGTTTTGATGTGCGCGATCGGGGACCGTCACCTAGAGCATGTCACGGCTCTTAAGCCGAGCGGAACACCCGCACATTCTTCGAGTAACTTCGCCTTTATTATAATCAATATTACTCTGATCGTTGCAGCCTGCACCATCTTCGTCTATTTCCGCTGGGATGATCTCAGTAATTGGGATGTCCGAACATATGCATTCGCCGCTATCGACTTCACTTCGCACCCGAGGCTGTACGAACGAGCCTATGTGGACAAGCCGCCGCTGGCGTTTCTGATGTTCTTGCCAATGGCCTTTCTCCCGACCGTCGCGGGACCGGCGATTTTTTTTGCGATGGTGATTATCATTGAGGCCCTGTTGCTGCGCCGATTGTTACTCCTGCTAGGCTTCGATGAAGCTGCTTGCCTCGGCGGAGTTGCGTTACTCCTAACAGATACAACGCTTAAATATCAGCTTGATTACGTGTCGCTCTCGCATCTGACGAACCTCCTGATCCTAGGTGCCTGTACAGCGGCTAACAAAGGCAAAATCCGGGGCATCATCATCTCTGGGGTGTTGATTGGCGCATCGTTTTACATCCGCCAGAACAATGTGATCTTTGCGCTTTACCCTCTGATCCTAGGTCGCCTCACTGATTTTAGGTTGCTCGCGATCTACACGATATCAATGCTCACGAGCCTTCTTTTCCTCCTCGGTCTCTTTTGTCTGATATCGGATGTACCTCTGCTCCTTTACACCATATTTGCCTACCCCTTCAAATACGCCGATGTTTCGGTCGGGGGGCGCCCGCCTACAGCGGTAGCTGAAACGGCGTTATTCTTTGGCATTCTTTCGCTGAAACCGTTGCTACTCTTCGTCGTGGTGTGGTGCGTCGCGGCTCTGACGGGCGCACGCCCTCCCGTAAGCGGGAGGCAAATGGTCCTTCTTTTCGCGGTGGGCTTCATCGCTATGGTCGCACCAAGAAAGGAGTTTTGGCACTACCAGGGATATCTGTTGATATGGCTCGGGCTCCTCGGTGCGTGGAGCGTCGAAATCCTAGTGCCGCGGTTCCTTCGCCACCGCCAGAGCCTACTCGTCTGTCTAGCGGCTGGTTGTGCGGTCGCGCTCGTCGTGGCGGTGGCGGGTATTGAGGCCGGGTTGCGTCAGAAGATTGCGTCCGCGAAAGATAGGCTCAATCTAATAATGCCAGAAATCGAGAAGGCGCGATCATCGCGACCAGGTCACCCCACACTCCAGGTCTTTGAACCGGTGTACGATGAGCATGGGATCAGCGACGCGCTAATATTGGCGCTAACCGATGCTAAAACCTCAACTCCGCTCTTCGCTACGGTATTTTTCGCGGATTGGTTCAGTTTCGCATTGCCTCCCCCTTTCCGATCTCAGTGGGGTTTATTGGCGAAGAGCCCACCGGACGTTGTCGTGCTCATAGATCTTGCGTCAGGTGGATCGGTCGGGGTGGATTTTGCAAGGTCGGTCAACGCCTTCCTCGACAGTCATGGCTACCGAGTTCGACGGATAGCTGATGACGTCGCAATATCGGAAAGGCCCAATCCAGCTTCCGCAATAAAATAAATTGAGTGGTACGCTCACTCGGTCAGGTGAACCTACTTCACGCAAAGAACTGAATAACCGAGCGGGTCTGACTTGGAGCCGAGATCGAACGCCAGCGCGAGGTGCGCGATGGTCATCAATATCGCCAGCACCGGCGCAAAGATCACGAACGTCGGCAGGCGCCAAATCAGTGAGGCGCCAACATGCGGCCGGGCCAAGCGAACAGCGACCACGACCCCCTTGGCCGCGATTGAGACAAGGTCGCTGCCACGCGGGCTTATGTTTACCTCCTTGAACTCGGCAAAGAGCCGTTTCAGTCCCCACGAGGTAAACCGCTGGTAGTCGTAGGGCTCGTGATGGACCCGCGCGGAGAAGGGAATGGTGGCTACGAGTGTTCCACCGCTCCTGAGCACGCGGCGAAGCTCGGTCACGAACGGCTGGGGTTCTTGAACGTGCTCGATGACTTCCGTGCAGATGATGTGGTCAAAATACTCGTTCGAGAACGGCAGGGTCCTTCCGTCAAATGTCATGGCGTCATTCCTGGTCGTCATACCGAATTCGTCGGCGTAAACTATGTCAATGCCGGTATAGGAAGCGCTCGCCGTAAGAAGGTGGGCGTACGGGCTTTCTCCACACCCGACGTCGAGAACCTTACCCTGCATCGCCGGGACCGTCTGCCTCAGAAAGGCGTAAACGGTTTTTACCTGCAGGTCGACGAGGCAGCGTATGGCGAACAGTACGCGCCCCGACCAGGATCCGTCGTATCTTACACTAATGGGTTTGAATTCTTCGTGCACGGTCATTTCTGGCACGTCCTTCGCCGAGTTCCCATCAAAGCCGAGTGCGCTTGGTGTCTGTCTTTTTAATGTTCATGCATTGATGCGCTTTTCTGGAAGAAGCTGCGTCATTTCGCCATTCCTGAGCAAAACCGAACGAATCAGGCGCGGTCGACCCTTTACCTCTTCCATGATCTTGGCGACATATTCACCAACCAGCCCGATGGCAAAAAGATTGAGCGCGCCAAAGAACAGGATGCTCAAAAGAATAGTTGTTGCACCCCGAGGAGCCAGCCCAGGGGCGAACACTCGTATCAATATAGCGATGATCCCGAGCACCGCTGAGAGTCCCAGCATAATGATGCCAGCCGCCGTCAGGATGGTGAGCGGTGTATTGCTGAACGAGAAGATGCCGCGCTTTGCCCAAGCAATATTCCTCAACAGATTGTTTGTGCTGGCGCCGAACATCCGCTCGGGACGGATATAGTCGACGCCTGTCTGCTTAAATCCGACATAAGCTCGCAGGCCGCGCATGAACAGGTCCCTCTCGGGGCAGGTTAAGAGCCAGCCGACCACACGCTTGTCGATCAGTGAGAAATCACCTGCGTCAAGAGGGATGTTGACATAACTGAACGCCGCGAAGACCCGGTAGAACGCCTTGTACAGCACGCCCCAGGCCATCGGCATCTCCCGCTTGATGCGGCGACCGTAGACAACGTCATAACCGGCTTGCCATTGCTGGTAAAACTGCTCGATCAATTCGGGCGGGTCCTGCAAGTCGCCGTCGAGCAGCACGCAGGCATCTTTGGTCGCAATCTCCATGCCGCTGCGGAAGGCCATCTGCGAGCCGAAATTGCGCGAATGGGTGATCCCGATCACGCGCGGATCGCGAGCTGTAATCTGCAATATCGCCCCGGCACAGTCGTCGGGGCTGCTATCGTTGACGAAAATGATCTCGTAATCGACGCCAATCTTCCGAAAGGTGACGACCAGCCGCTCATACATGATCGGGATCGCCCGCTCATCGTTGTAGCAAGCGACAACCGACGTGATACTTTTTCGCTCGGGAGCGCGATTGCGCTTGGTCAGCCCCTCCAAGCCACCGGGTCCCAACGAGCGGACCCACTCGGCGGTCAGGCGCAACCCTTCGGCGAGCGAGGTGGTCGCGGACCATCCAAGCAGGCTGGCGGCCTTGGCCGGGGCCGCATACCATTCGTCGAGGTCCCAGGAAAGCCCCTGCATCGAACCGAATTCGGCGGGTTGTGCGATCCCGAACACCTCGCGCGCAGTCTCGGCGAGGTCGCGGATCTTGATGCGCATGCCGCTGCCGATATTGAAGGATTCCCCGTATAACTCGGGGGTCAGGCGGGCTGCGGCGATCAGAAACGCCTCGCAGACATCGCCGACATAGACGAAGTCGCGTGATGTCTCGGGAGACACAAACGGTGGGTATCGGCCCTCAATTCCATGTTTGACGACGTTCGGGATTAACCGCGATGCGTCCTCGAGCGGTCCATATACCGAATAGAGCCGCAGGTTGACTGTCGGCAGTCCTAAGGTCTTGCCGGCGTAGGAGATGAAAAGGGCAGCGGCAGCCTTGGAGACGGCGTAATCGCTGTTGGGCAGAAGTGAAGCCGCCTCTTCAGGACCAGCGCTGTTGGAGCCGTATTCGGAAGAGCTGCCGGCGTGGACAAATGAAGCTAGCAAATTCTTGTCGAGCAGTTCGACCAATGTGACGAGAGAATTGAAGTTTGTGCGGTAGATCAGCTCTGAGTCAGTCTCGAATGAGTACGCGCCATAGGCACTGCAATCGAGCAATGTCCGCGGGCGAACGGCGTCCAGCATCTGCCGTATCTCGGCAACGCTGGTTAGGTCGACCTCGATCAGATGCTTGGTGTCGAGAGCGGCCAACCGCCACGCCGGCAAGCGGCGCACCACGGCAATCACGTCGGAGCGCGTCTTGAGCAGCCTCTGCACCAAATTAGCGCCGACGAATCCACCGCCTCCCAGGACGAGGATCGGGCCCTTGAGTGGCACTGCCCAATCGATTTCCCGGGTCTCGGCTGGGCTTGCCACTGCGTCATTCATCACTGGGCAATCTTCAGGATGGCATACCGTATCGAGTCCGGATCGAGCCCACTGTCCTTCCGATGGTACGCCTGCGATCCGTAGCGCTGAGAGGGATAGCCGCGCGCGCAGAGATGGTTGTAGCGCAGGAGCCGGAGACCAGTCTCCAGCAGCCACTGTGACAGCATGGCTCCCACTCCGCCGTGCGCCACGTGCTCTTCAATGACGCAAACTCGGCCACATCGGGCGATCCGCTCGGCCAACTCGTCTGGCGGCGGCGATCGGCCGAACGGCAACTCTGTTACCACCCAGAGCTCGGGCTGGCATGCCCCGACGGTTGGCAGCGCGCCCAGCGTCGAGCCTGCGAGCGGGCCAGCTACGATGACGACTGGGCCGTCCCCAGCAGCGAGCCGTCGCCATGGGGCATAGGTGGGTGCCTCAACCTGGGGCGGGAGTTCTCCACGCCCGAGCCGGATGTAGCACGGGCCATTGGACGCTCCGGAGCGGGCCACCACATTAGCGACATCCTCGTCGAAGGCCGGAACATACACCTGCATGCCAGGGAGGGTCAGCATAACTCCATAATCTTCGAGGGCGTGGTGCGTCGGGCCCATCACACCGTACCCATAGCCGCCACCGTTGCCCAGCAGCCGGACGGGGAGGCCGTGGAGGCAGACGTCGTTGCGAATCTGCTCGAATGCGCGCGCGTAGCAGAACGGCGCGATCGAATAGACCCACACGTCGAAGCCCGCTTTCGCCAGACCGGCCGCGACCGTGACCATGTTCTGTTCGGCAACACCGCAATTTATGAACCGGTTTCCGAGGCTGTCACGCAGCGGCTCGAGCGCCATAAAACCGAGGTCTCCGGTCAGGAAGACCATTTCCGGCAGCTTCGAGCGCGCGACGAGAGCCGTGCAAAGCTCTGTCCTCATGAGTCTTCACTCAGGCGCGCCATCGCCGCCTGATATTGCGATTCGGTCAGCGGCAAATAATGCGATTCCATACGCCCTTCGAAATCAGGTACGCCATGTCCCTTGCGGGTATCCATGATCACCACAACCGGGCGGTTGCTAAGCGGCGCCACGGTGTCTCGCAGAGCTTGAAGATCGTGCCCATCGCATCGGCGCAGGTCGACATCAAAGCCGGATAGTTTATCGCTCAACGGATCCATCGTCGCGACCTCGGCGGTGGATCCGAATCCTTGCAAGCCGTTGTGGTCTACCAAGATTGTCAGGTTTGACAGCCCGTGGTGGCAGACGAAAACCAGGGCTTCTAATGTCGAGCCTTCCTGCCATTCACCGTCGGAGGTCAGACAAAAAATGCGCTGCTGCCCGCCCCTCAGCTGCGCAGCCAGCGCTAAGCCCGCGGCGAGAGACAGACCGTGCCCGAGACTGCCGGTCGAGAACAGGATCTGTGGAATGCCCTGCGCCGGCGGATGCCCCGAAAGACGAGTGTCGTCCTTGTGAAAAGTGGTCAATTCAAGCTCAGAAATCAGGCCGAGAGACCAGAGCGTGACGTAATACGCGCCTGCGGAGTGACCCTTCGACAATATAAACCTGTCTCGCGCTCCCATCAGCTCATGATGTAATACCATCATGGCATCGAGAGCGGAGAGATTGCCCCCGAGGTGCCCGACGCGGCTGCGGTAATGCATTGTCAAAAGCTGTCGCTTGGCGATATTGATGTCTGCCGTGGACAAACGCATAGCTCGGTCTCCAATGTCCGAGAAAAATCGCGAGATACGATAGTCGGCACGCAAACGATTTCCCGTGATCCAGGGATTTGGTCCAGATCGCGAAAAGTAAAAACATCGTAGCAACACCAAGCCGGGCGCAGCAACCCCGCTGGCAAACAGATTGATGATGCTTGCCGAGACGAAGAGCGCCCGATCCGTCCTCGACGCGCTCGGCGAGCCCAACTTGGAAAATTCTACACAGCTGGCGCGCTTATAGCCGAAAGCTGCCCGCCGTATGATGAGATCGGATCAAAGAGCGGAGTTGTAATCGCGCTTCTAGGGTAGTCGGTGTTTCTACGTGCGCTCTTCTGGGAGAAGCTGCGCCGTCTCGCACTCCGCTCGTCCCGACGCGCGCGGCGGCCACGCCGCTGATTGGCTGTTCGGCCGATTTAATTCCCTATTCGACCGATTTATTTCCCTGTTCGGCCGATTTAATTCCCTGTTCGGCCGCTTAGGGAATTTGCCTCGCAGTTTGGCGAAACATCAATGGCTTGGCAGCGTCCGCGGGGTGCTTGAAAGGGGCAAAATCGGGGTTTTCCTAGTATTTTCCCGTCGAACAGGGAAAGGGCTGCCTCGGCCATGGCGGTGTTCCTAAGGGTTTCCTCATAATTTTATGATAAATCGAGGGACGGCACTGGGGGTTCGATACGCGAGATGGACATTTCGGTCGTCATACCGGTCTACAACGAACAGGCGGCGCTGCCGGAATTGTACCGGGCGCTCGCCGACACGCTAGACCGGCTGCCGCAATCGGCCGAGATCATCTTTGCCGATGACGGGTCGACCGACGGCTCGGCGGCCGCTCTCGACGCCATAGCGCAGAGCGACCCGCAGGTTCGCGTGCT
>Ga0182037_10001688_pt1 | contig 11640 bp, 11 predicted proteins | sample sta12Cox44000082_FD_125974 | JGI IMG/M metagenome (GOLD analysis project Ga0182037, IMG submission 125974) | Lab enrichment of tropical soil microbial communities from Luquillo Experimental Forest, Puerto Rico - statoxic.12C.oxic.44.000.082 | ecosystem: Environmental > Terrestrial > Soil >... | reverse complement strand
GATGAAAACATACGCAGAACATCATCAAGATCTGCCATCGTTTCGCTAATCAACGACTGATCATGACTGGGAGCGCTCCTATCGATGCTGGCCTTCTCGAGACGGCCACGCATACGAGCTAACGGCGTCCGTAGGTCATGCGCGACGTTGTCGCTGACCTGTTTCACTTCCGCCATGAGCGTCTCAATGCGCTCGAGCATTGAATTCAGGTTTTGGGCTAAATGATCCCACTCGTCTTGCGTTCCGCGCAGGGGTATTCTTCTGCCGAGGCCCCTTTCCATAATGGCGCGGCTAGTCATGTTTATGGATTCGATTCTGCCAACAGTGCGGCGCGTAACACTCAGGCTCGCTACCGCTGCGAGAACAAATATCAACAAGATCGCAGAAGCGAGAGCTGCATAAATTTCGTTCCGGAACCGACCAAGATCGCTGACATCGTTTCCAACCAAAAGATGAAATCCATCCGGGAGCGTCTCCCATGTCGCCCTAAACAAGTGCTGATTGGGAGCTGTCTTTCGGTCTAACGCGTCAGTACTAAACTCACTCCACTGCCCTGCGCCTTTAAGAGTTGGCCAGTCCTTGAGATTTCCAGCGACGGGTGCAAATGATGCGTCGGATAGCAGATAAACACCACCGCCGAATCCCGCCGTGGCGCTACGTCGTTGAATTGCCTGAATGAGGCCTTCACGACCGCTCGTATCGTAGATATTGCGCAAGGTCGCCCGCTCGGCCTCAATCGCGCTATTTGATCTGCTCAGGACGAAACTCGTCGTCGACCAATAGACATAGCCGAACAGTGCAATCACGATAGCGCCGAACACGCCAATACTGATCAGCGCCAGCCTGCACGTTGTTGAACGCAGGGTCTTAGCGAGGAGCACGGACGCAAAATCCGACGCCACGTATAGTGTGAATGAGCGGATAAGTCTGCTCGCCATCGACTTTGCGGCGGACACGTCCGACATAGACATCGATAATGTTGGTTGAGGGGTCGAAATGCAAATCCCAGACCTTTTCCAAAAGCATCGTTCGTGGCACGACATGACCTTCGTTACGCACCAAATACTCTAGAACTTGGAATTCGCGCGGCAACAATTTGATATCTCTACCACCGCGATTCACCGTACGTGCCACAAGGTCAAGTTCTAGATCGCCGACACGCAACACTGTTTCCTTGACCACGGTTGCACTGCGACGCGCAAGTGCTTCGATACGAGCCAAAAGCTCGGCAAAAGCAAAAGGCTTGACCAAATAATCATCGCCGCCGGCGCGCAAGCCACGCACCCGATCATCTACCTCCCCAAGAGCGCTTATAATCAACGCTGGCGTGACAATACCCGCTTGCCGAAGATCCCGAATGATCGCGAGACCGTCCACGAACGGAAGCATGCGATCGAGTACGATAACAGCACATTCAGCAGATTCGCCGAGACGCATCCCTTGCTCCCCATCGACGGCAAGGTCGGCCTCGTAGCCGCGCGTCGTGAGGAACTCCACGATCTGCTTTGCCGTTTCAGCGTCATCTTCGATGACGAGAATGCGGCGGAGCGCCCCTGTCACAATTTTCCTCTCCAAATTTGTTTGATTGTTGCAGCGTAGCATAGCTTGGGAACGCCAAAACTGACTTATCTGTCACAATCTAAGTCCCTTGTAATTTGAGGCTTTTCCTTATCCTAACCGGGTAGGTTGCCGTCTTATGTGACTGCGGTCGAGCAACTGCAAAGTCACTTTGGCAGCTCTCTTTCTCTTGATCTTGATAAACCTACGACAAGAAATCCGAACGGCTCGCTTAGCGAGGCCACAGGAATGGAATGAGCATCGGGACACGACGGCAATAGGACTTGTAGTCATCTGGGCCGAGCTCAACCATCAGAAAGCGTTCCTCCACGCGCGCTTTCAGCCACAGGCCCGAACATATAAGCGTTGCGCCGACTAACGCCGTGACCGTAGCCTCAACAGCCGCTGTCGCAAGTACCGCTGTGATAATACCCGCATAAATCGGATGACGCATGAAGGCATATGGTCCAGTATCGACTATACGGTGCCGTTCCTTTCTTGTGATTGCGCTTGACCACAGGCGGCCGAGATGGATCCGCGCCAACCAGGTCAGTAAGAGTCCCAAAAGCGTGACGACGATGAGACCATATGCAACGTTGTTGCCAACTTCCCAGATGCGGCTCTCTCCGATTACGTGCGCCGCCCAAGGTGTCATTAGGACACCTCCAGTAAAAATGGCCGCGCGATAGATCCATGTTTCTTTCGTCGCTGCGCGCTTTTCCGTGCGGTTAGACCAGAATGACGCCGTCATCCAGCTCAAAAACCATCCAATCCAGATGACTGCGAACGCTTCGTTTGGCTTAATGATCACAATTCGCGACTCACCTTAGCACTATCTGAAACGCTAGACGTATGTACGGTATTCTCGTTCCACCAGAAGCAGTGCCGTGCATCGGCACCATGGTCTTTGCCAAACGGGAAAGCCTTCGATCGCAGCGCACTGCCAGCTGAAGGCTTGTCAGGCGACTAATAATTCTAGGACCTTGCCCTGCTTCGGCCGCTCTTCTGCCGCGAGCGCCAAATTTTTCCAGCCGCGACGATCGAGCACGTATTCTGACATGGAATTCATCTAGGGGACTCCAGTCTCGGCAAACCGCGCATGAGCCGGGTCCCAGCGGCAGGGCGCCGGTTCGACAACGAACGCAGCCACAATCCCACGCGCAGGCTTAAAACGCGCGAAGCTGGAATTATCCGTTATAGAATCGCAACTATGCTTGCGCGGCCTCCTTGAGCGATGAAGCTGGTCGCGATTTGAAATGTTCAGGAGCGGAGGCTTTTGATGGACATCCTGTCCTTAGACGCTACGGATCAATTGCAGGCACTTGCCGCGCTGCGGATCAGCGCGAGTGAGCTACTGGAGGCCTCCGTCGTCCGAATGGATCGGCTGAATCCAAAGCTGAACGCAGTGGTGTCGCGTGATCTCGACCGCGCCTACGCCAGTGTGCAGATGATCGATGAGCGCCGCGCGCGAGGTGAACCCTTAGGTCTGCTCGGCGGCCTGCCCATGACTGTGAAAGATACGTTCGACGTGGAGGGTCTCCCAGCTTCCGCCGGCATGAAGGCCTTGCTCAACCGGACGGCCGAAGATGCGGCAGTTGTGGCCCGGGTCCGTTCGGCAGATGCGATCGTGTGGGGCAAGACCAATACGCCAGTGTATGCCTCTGATTGGCAGACCTACAATTCGCTCTATGGGACCACGACTAATCCTTGGGATCTAACAAGGACGCCCGGCGGATCTTCGGGCGGATCGGCGGCAGCGGTTGCAGCCGGCATCACGGCGTTGGAGATTGGTGCCGATATCGGTGGTTCAATACGCGTCCCCGTGGCGTTTTCGCGCACAAGCCAACCTATGGATTGGTCTCGCAACGAGGCCTTGTGCCGCCGCCGGGCGTTGTCGCTGATCTGGACCTTGCGGTAGTTGGCCCTATGGCACGCTCGGCGCGCGACCTGCGCCTTCTCCTTTCTATAATCGGCGAATCGGCAATCCCGGCGCAGGCACTACCTGCTGAACTGAAAGGATTGAAGGTGGCTCTGTGGCTCGACGAGCCCACTTTTCCCCTCGATCCTGATACGAAAGCCACGCTCGAGACTTTTGCTAGACGCCTCCAGGCCACAGGCGCAATCGTGGATCAAATTGCGTGTCCGGTCACCGCTGAACGGCTGATGTCCACCTATATATTGCTGCTGTACGCGATTATCGGCGCGGACTTGTCATGGGCTGAGCGCGGCCTCTACGAACTGCTGCGCGGACCAGCAAAGATCGCGCGCGCCATGGGTGCGAATGCCTTGTCGTGGGCGCAAAGCGTTCTGGCCTACACCGCGCGCCATCGTGAATGGCTGCAGGCTAACGACGCTCGGGCACAACTGTCCGATGCCATGCGACGATTCTTCACGCGATTTGATGTGCTGCTCGCGCCCATTTCTCCGACTGCCGCCTTTCCGCATGATCAGCGACGGATCCGGCGGCGTACGCTCGAGTGTTCTGACGGGCACGAGATTGAGTATATCGAAATGTTGAAATGGATCGCGCTTGCGACGGTCTGTGGACTGCCGGCAACGGCGATTCCCGCCGGGCTGAATGCTCAGGGCTTGCCGGTAGGCATTCAGATTATCGGCCCGCGCAGTGGCGACGGGCTCACCCTCGCGGTTGCGCAGGCCATTGACGAGCAGTTTGGCGGCTTTCGCGCTCCGCCTCTCAAATAGAAAAAGAACAGCATCGGTTTTGCTTCAGATGCTGTTTAACGGTGCTGCGACACATGAACCCAACCCGATCAAATTCCATTTGTCGCCCCTGACTTATCTGTCAGAAAATGACTTAATAGTAATTTGTAGTTCCATTTGCATAGTTTGAAAGTTCGTTCACTAAAAACTACTGGCCTACGAGCGACGCCGTCAAACGAGAATTTTGATACCGTAGCGGCTCAAGGTTGAGATTTGGCAGCCAAATACCGGAGGAACCATGCGCAAAACATCGATACTTGCAGCTGCCCTTCTTGCGGTCACCGTCTCAGGTGTTCCCGAGTTTGTCGCCGCGATGGGTTCGAACAATCCCACACCACCACAAAGCAGTCAGCCGTCGGGTACGACCACGACGAAGCAGAAGACCAAGAAGCAAAAGAGCGGCTCGTCCAAGGAGTTCCTGGACCGCTATCACGCGGCCTACGCCCTGATTTACGAGAAGAGCGATTACCAAGCTGGCATCACAGCACTGCGCGCCATGGGCTATGACGACAACGCAGATGTGGCAACCTTGCTCGGCTACGCCAGCCGCAAGCTCGGTCGCTACGACGATGCCAAATACTGGTACGACAAAGCGCTTGCCGCCGATCCCAATCACGCTCTGACCTGGTCCTATTACGGCATGTGGCATGCCGAGCAAGGCAACCTGCTCAAGGCGAAGGACGACCTAGAGAAGGTGCGCCTAATCTGCGGCACCGAGTGCAAGGAATATGTCGCGCTCAAAGAGGTGATCGACGGCACCCGCACTTACTGAGGCGCGCTAACTTCGTTGCGCGTCCAGCACGGTTTAGGGGTTGCGCGCATTGACGTTATTGCCTTAGCTCGCGCTCGAAGCGAGCGGTGTGATCCGCAATGCGTCTAGAGGCGTATCTAACTCATATTCCTCAACAAGCGATCACTCGGTATCTTAAGTATGGCGATCACTGGAGTCAGGCGTTCTTAGCTGGTGAGAGACCGCGCCGAAGGTGCAAACTGCATAGGGAAGGCAGTATGTCAAAGCCAGCTTCAACCAGTCTGCGTCGCCTTGATCAAATTAAGTACCGCTGAGTCGTTTTCCGAATACACAGGATCGAAGTTCGAAATACGATGGACATCGGGTTTAAAAAAGGTTGTCGCAAGCAAGAAGCTGACTCGCACGTCAGAAACTGACAGACTTTTAATTTCAGATATCGACGTTTGAGGGAACGCTAGTCGTCGACTATCGTTTTCCCAATCTAGAACTACGCGCCCATTTGCGTACGCATAATGGATGATGAACGCGAACGGCCGACGGTGGGGCGCGGCGCATCGGAAGACCATCGCGCGGAATGCGAAAGGCTTGAACACGAGAGATGTAATGTGTCGTGCAAAGACACCGTCGCCGTATACTTGTAACCGGAGCTACGGGGCTGATCGGCAGCGAGCTTTGCGGCCAGCTTGTGGAGCGCGGCCATGCAGTCATTGCGCTTGTCCACCGGAGACATGATATCCTGCGTAACAATGGGAGCGTGCTGCATCCGGCGGCCTATACCGGAACTCCTCCGAGATATGGTGCCTTGCACTGGACGGCAGGCGATGTTCGGAAGCCCAGCTTAGGTCTTGAAGCCAACGAAGCTATTGCCCTCGCCAGCGTGGTCGAGGTGATTATTCATTGTGCGGCGGAAACTAAATTTTCCTCGGCATCCGACCTGCATCGTATCGTCAATGTTGAAGGTACACGCAACGTCGCTCGCTTCGCCCGCGCATCACAAGGACCCATTCCCGGCCTTGTCCATGTCAGCACGGCCTATGTCAGCGGAGAACGTTCAGGTCATGTCGCCGAGGAGGAGCTAGATGCTGGACAGCCCTTCGCCAACAGCTACGAGGCGAGCAAAGCCACGGCCGAGAAACTGGTACGCGCTTCTGGCCTGCGAGCAGCGGTCGCCCGACCATCCATCATTGTGGGCACATCAGACACCGGTGCCATTGGACGGTTTGGAAATATCTACGCCTTCCTGCGGCTTATCGGTGACGCTCGGATTACTGTGCTGCCATCGACACCAGATGCAAGTCTCGATCTCGTGCCGATCGACCACGTAATCGGAGGTTTGACCGACATCATCGAAAGCTTCGAAATGGCGGCGGGAAAGACCTTTCACCTGGTCTCCGGCGATCCGGCGCCTCTCGCCGCTCTGACGGCTTTGGATTACCCGGGTTTTCACGTGCCGCGGCTTGTCTCCACTGAACGATTTGACCTATCTCAGCTCAGGCCGGCTGAGCGCGCTCTCTATCAGAGGGTAACATCCGCCTATGCGACGTATCTCTGCCGTAACCCGCATTTTGCCGCTCGGAACCTTGCTGCGCTGTCAGGGCGGATCTGTCCGCCGACGGGTCACGGATTTTTGCGGCGCGTCGTCGAGTACGCCACAGCAGCCGGTTACCTCCGGCCGAACACCGACCGAATGACTGCCAGCGCCACGTCTATCTGATGTCGGGATAGTGACGCTCGAGGCGATGCCGCAGACCGAGACCCCAGCGGATTCCGACGTAGAGATAGATCAAGTTGGCTTTGAGCTCGCCCCAGACTGCTATTCTTCGGTCGGAGGTTGTCACGGTTCGATTAACGAGCCTGATGCGACCACGACGGCATAATCGCAAGCAAAGGTCGGCATCCTCCATCACGGTAAGTTTCTCGTCGCAGCCTTCCACGGCAAGGAAATCCGAACGACGAAAGAACATGGCTTGGTCGCCGAACAGGAGACGGGCGCCCCGGAAGAATAAGTGAGGTCGAAAGATCAGCGGCGCATACCAAGTCTTGATCCAATTATGGAAGGTCGTACCCCACCGCACTCGCTTGGCGCCTGCGATCAGCGATATGAAACCCGCAAGGGCTAACCGCGGGTCCTCCATTGTCGCGCGTATCACCGCTATGGCGTCATCGGGAAGGATCGTATCGGCGTGAAGCACGCACACGAGCGGCGAGCGGGCCGCAATCACTCCACAATTAATCGCCGCCGCCCGCCCGCGAACGGCGTGCTCGATCAGGTGCACGGACCCGCTTTGGCGCATGAGCGCGGCTGTGTTGTCCTGGCTTCCGCCATCGACCGCGATGATTTCCGCGGGCGCGGGATGAAGGATTCCGAGCAGACGAAGGAGTCGCGGTATGACTGCCGCCTCATTCAAAACCGGGATGACGAGTGCAACATCGTCAAGCTGTTCGCCTTCTCTGAGCATTGGCCGCCGCTCTCTACGCCTCCACTGGTTCGCCCACCGAGCTAGATGTAGCTGGGAAGCCGAGTCTATTTTGGCTTTCTACCGGCAACCGTGCGATGCGAACGGCCGGCGGTCGCTCCAGTTTATGAATCCGAGAACGCTGTCGGAAGTCGCTTCTTTATCTTGAGGCCAGCATTCTGACCCATTCGGAAATCCGGATTGGCATTGTCTCGACCATGACTTCACCGGCGTCGTCGCCACGCGAGGAGCCAAAAATCCCAAATACGTCCCAACCGAGCCCCGGCCGCTGGTCTCGTCACAGCGCGATATGGAGCATGCTTAAAGGGGTGTGTGTCGTCATTTTAATCCGGCGGCAGGGGGTCGAAGATATTAAGGGCGGGACCCCGCTCGTCAGACAACCAAAACTGCCTCGCCGCAAACTAAGCAAGGCCGAACTTCGTGAGCAAGCAGCGGCCGCATTCCTTGCTTGGCGTCATCCAAATACAAGTGACGCTTTCGCGCCACGTCTACTACCAGCGGCAACGTCACCAGCAGCTGCAGCAGCCACCACCACCGCAACCACCGCAGCCACCACAACCACCACAACCTATAAAACCGCATCTGCAATGCCGGAAGTGGAAGCCGCATCTGCAGCCGCGACATCCGCGACATCCGCCGCACCTGCAGCCCCAAGCAACTTGCTCAAACCGGGCCAGAGATGTTGAAGTGTTTTCCTTGTCGAAGACGTAGAACGTCGCCAAACTGACGTCGGAAATTTCTTCCTCACCGAGGAAGAGTTCGTGATGCGTTGCGGTGTTTTGCGCCGGCACATCCACTGCCGACCCACCAGTTGACGCGGATGCTCCACCGGCCATTGCCAAGGACAGTCCGGCGACACCCAACGCGGGTGCGGTTCTCGTCCGATTGTTTCGCTTTGAATTAGTCCTCGCGCGCGCCATTGGTATCCTCCATACCTTGGCGTATGTCGCCCTTTCACGAAGGATGCCACATCGGTCATCTCAAAAAAATTAACAAACGAGCTAGTTTCTGACAAACGAGTTAATTTATGACACCGCGCGATGCAGACAACCTCGCATTTTGTGCTGCGAGCGAAGCTCCTCCTTAGCCCTGCGGCTCGCGTCCGTTCCTACTTCCAAGGATACTGCACGATAGTTGAGCTTCGCTCGATCACAAGATTAGCTCGCCGCGAGGATTAGATCAATCAAACCCCGCGCTTGGGCTTAACGCTTCTCAACCACCAAACAAGAATTGCGCCGACGACAACGACAAAAAGAACGGTCAGTTTCATTTGGCCTCCATCCCCTTCGATGCCAGTGAGGCAAGGGTACCTAAGCACTTCAATAAGCGGCCTTCGACGTTAATGCACTCTGCATGTCCCGCACGAAAGCCTTCCCAAAGCTTTTCGAGGCTCGCCGGTTTCGAAGTCGCGTGAGATCAGAATTTGTAGCAGTTCCCGGCCTTTCCCTTTAGGCTCGCGCGACAATCTTTCACGCTCAAATATGAGCACTCGGGCGGTGCAGTTGCTTCTGCAGGTTTCGCACAGTACCTGTTAGCAGCACTTGCAGCACTCTTGACTGACCCTGGTGCAACGGCACCCTTGGGCCGAAACTGCCGGTGGAGTTCGGCGGCGAAGTCGCTCGAATAGCTCACCACGATGATGCGGGCGAGTCGGATCATGGCCGAGCAGCCAAGCGACATAGGCGACCGACACACAAATCGATTTGAGCGAACGCGGTGGCTGGTTGATCAAGAGGGCGCCGGCTCTCGCCGGAGTGAACCCGCATCAGCTGATCGCAGTTCCGGGAAAACCTCCGCATACCACGGCGCGGCGATCACCATGCGCGGTTTGCCAAAGAAACCGGACTCGAACTCGTCACGTCCCAAGGCGGCAGCCGATATGCGACTTCCGTTGGCGGAACGCTTACCGGACGCGGCGCCGATCTGATCATCGTCGACGATCCCCTGAACGCCAATGAGCTCCATTCGGAGACCGCCAGGAAGCGAGTCATCGACTGGTACGGCGGCTCGCTTGTCTCGCGCCTCAACGACAAACACACGGGCCCCATTATTGTGGTCATGCAGCGCTTGCATGAGGATGACTTGGCCGGCCACCTCTTGCGACAGGGCGGCTGGAAGCATCTGAACATGCCAGCGATCGCGTTGGCGGATGAGACCGTTGAGCTGGGGCATGGGAGAACACATTCGCGCCGCACTGGCGATATTCTCCATCCCGAGCGCGAGACCCAACAGGCCCTGGAGGCGATAAAAGCCGAAGTGGGAAGCCTGCTTTTCTCCGCCCAATATCAGCAACGGCCCGTGCCGGTCGAGGGTAATCTAATCCGCCGGTCATGGTTGCAGGCCTATGACGACTTGCCCGGCCGGTCATCGACAACGCGGATCGTTCAGAGCTGGGACGTCGCCATGATGACGGGCGATCGCAACGACTATTCGGTATGCACGACCTGGCTGATTCATCAAAAAGATGCCTACCTCGTTCATGTCTATCGAGGCCGCCTCGAATATCCGCAACTGCGCCGCAAGGTCATCGGCTTGGCTGCAGAGCATAGCGCGACTACAATCCTGATTGAGAATGCGGGGCCGGGCATGAACCTTTTGCAGGATCTCAGGACCGCCATGCCGGACGGCATGTCGCGTCCGATCGGCGTCAAGCCGGAGGGCAGCAAGGTGGAGCGCATGGTGGCGCAATCATCGAAAATTGAGGCGGGACACGTCTATCTGCCAAAGACGGCGCCATGGCTGGGCGAGCTCCTCACGGAACTGTTGGCGTTTCCGAATGGTCGCCACGATGATCAAGTCGATAGCGTTTCTCAGTTCCTTCTATGGTGGCAGAAAGACGCGTACGTACATCAGATTCCCATTGTGATGCCGTTCATCGTCTGCAGGCCGAGGAATTTTCCTTAGAGCAGATCTGAGCCCCTCGCCTTCGCGCGACGCGCGCTCGCGCTTTGGGTCAAAAGCAGACGTGACACTCTGAAATCGCAATGTCCGCTTTACCCCCGAAAGCGGACATCATGAGCGTGATTGCCATGTCCGCTCTGTGCCAAAAGCGGACATTCTGCGCTGCAGCGAAGAATGTCGTTATTCGATTACCTCGTCGGCGCGCGCCAGGGTCGGCGGGATTTCGAGTCCGAGCGCCTTGGCGGTTTTCAGGTTGATGACGAAGTCGAACTTGGTGGCCCGTTGCACTGGCAGATCGCCCGGCTTCTCGCCTCGGAGAATGCGGCTGACGTAAGCGCCCGTGAGACGATGCGCCTCGATGAAGCTCGAACCGTAGCTCATCAGCCCGCCGCCCTTCGCAAACTCCTCGACCGCAGCGATAGCCGCTAGTTTCTCGCGAATCGCAAACGTCGCGAACTCCTCGCGATTCTTGAGCTGGAATGCCACGTCCGGCTGAATGATGAGCGCCTGCGACCGGGCGCCCAAGCCGCTAAGCGCCGGTTCGACTTCAGCTTCGTTGCTCGCAAAGACAAATTCTATTTGCAGACCCATAGAGAACGCCGCTTCTTGTGTGTCCGTGATTATCAACCGCGCGGCGTCCGCATTCTCAATATTGACGAGGATAGCGATACGCTTCGCTGCCGGCAGCAATTCGTGCAGCAGTCCGACCCATTTCGACCCGAGTTCGAGGTTCATCGTGCTGATGCCGGTGATGTTGCCGCCGGGACGGTTAAGGCTCTCGACAAGTCGGGCTCTCACCGGATCGGCGCCCGTCGCAAAGACAATCGGGACCGCCGTCGTCACCGCTTTGGCTGCGCGCGCGGCCGCCAGCGTGTCGAGCGACACGATGACTGCCGCCCTGTGCTGCACTAGTTCAGTCGCCAGTCCGGGCAGGAGGTAGGCGTCACCGCCTGCCGACCGAAATTCGCTGATGTAGTCCTTGCCTTCGACCAGGCCGGTTTCGCCAATGCCGTTGCGCACGGCAGCGGCGAGCACAGCGGTACCCTCTGGCTTACCCTCTGCCAGATAGCCAATCAGAGGAGGAGCTGATTGCGCACCTGCCGCGAGCGGCCAAGCGACGGCTAATCCAGTAATTACCTCGATGAAATCGCGCCGTCGCATTGCCAGCCCCAAGGCTCAGGACCAATCGCATCGAGATTACAGCAGGGATTTGCGACCGGCGAAATGGGGCCG
>Ga0182037_10001687_pt1 | contig 11642 bp, 9 predicted proteins | sample sta12Cox44000082_FD_125974 | JGI IMG/M metagenome (GOLD analysis project Ga0182037, IMG submission 125974) | Lab enrichment of tropical soil microbial communities from Luquillo Experimental Forest, Puerto Rico - statoxic.12C.oxic.44.000.082 | ecosystem: Environmental > Terrestrial > Soil >... | reverse complement strand
TCCGACCGTGATCAATGGCGGGATCATCAATGCCTACGGCACCAATACTCGGTTGGGGGCCGGCGATTGGATGGTCGTCGAGGCCGACGAGAGCGACGGAACCTTCACCCGTCTGCCGGCTACCATTGCCATCGTCACCAATATCGACCCCGAGCACCTCGATTTTTACGGGAGCTTCGATTCGCTTCGCCAAGCTTTCGAGGACTTTGTCGGCAATATTCCGTTCTACGGCTTCGCTACGCTGTGTATCGATCATCCCGTCGTGCAGGGAATGATCCCGAAGCTCTCGGACCGGCGTGTCCTGACCTATGGGTTCAGCCCGCAGGCCGATATCAGGGCTACCGATGTCAGCCTCGGGCGGGACGGCGCGTGCTTCGACATCATCATCTCGGACAGCCTGTCGGATCGCGGGCGGACGATCCCCAATCTCTTCCTGCCGATGTTCGGGCGGCACAATGTGCAGAACTCACTCGCCGCTGCGGCGGTCGCTGAAGCAATGGCGCTCGGCGATGAGGCATTGCGATCCACGTTGCGCAACTTCAAGGGGGTCAAACGGCGGTTTACCAAGACCGGTCAATGGAACGGGGTCACCGTGATTGACGACTATGGTCACCATCCCGTCGAGATCGCGGCGGTGCTCAAGGCCGCTCGTGCCATCGCCGACGGCAGGGTAATCGCCGTCGTGCAGCCGCACCGCTTCACTCGGCTCGCGAACCTCTTCGACGACTTCTGCACTTGCTTCAACGACGCGGACATCGTTTTGGTGGCCGATGTCTATGCGGCGGGCGAGCCTCCAATAGAAGACGTGAGCCGGGATGCTCTTGTTGCGGGATTGATCGAGCACGGGCATCGCCAGGTCCGTCCGCTGCCGGATCCGAGCGAACTCGCTCCGATCGTTCGAGATCTGGCACAGCCCGGGGATCTGGTCATCTGCCTGGGAGCTGGTTCGATCACCAGCTGGGCGAACAGCTTGCCGGGTGATCTCGCCGCTCTGCGGTCTGCGAGTCGCGTTGCATGATAAGAAGCCGCCGGTCCAATTTGATAGGGATGCTGCCGCCTGTCCGCGGGCCGCTAACCACGAACTCGGCGGTAGGAAAGCAAAGTTGGTTCGGGGTTGGCGGACCGGCGGAGATATTGTTCCGGCCTGCCGACGCTGCTGATCTCGCCGTGTTTCTCTCGGCTCTTCCGCCAGAGATACCGATAACCGTCGTCGGGGTTGGCTCAAACGTGCTGGTGCGCGACGGCGGAATTTCCGGTGTCGTGGTCCGCTTGGGGCGAGGATTTGCAGGTATCCAGATCGAGCACGACGAAGTGCGCGCCGGTGCGGCAGTCCTCGACCGTATCGTGGCGTTTGCGGCAGCCGATGCAGGGATCGGCGGCTTTGAGTTTCTATCGGGTATCCCAGGCTCGATCGGCGGCAGCCTCCGGATGAATGCGGGAGCCTATGGCCGGGAAATCGAAGACCTGCTCGTGTCGGTAACCGCACTCAGCCGCAGCGGCAAAACGCTCACAATCGATAACGCGGGAATGGGGTTTTCCTACCGCCACAGCGATACCGACCCCGGCTGGATCTTTATCGAGGCGCGGTTGCGGGGCGCTCGCGACGATCCTGCAGAGATCGCCTCCCGGCTGGCCGAAATCCGGGTCACGCGCGAGGCGACCCAACCAGTGCGTGCCCGCACGGGCGGATCGACATTCAAAAATCCACCAGGCGACAGCGCATGGCGCTTGATCGATGCCGCCGGTTGCCGCGGTCTCGTTTGCGGTGGTGCAATGGTTTCGGAGAAGCACACCAATTTTCTGATCAACACCGGGAGCGCAACGGCGGCCGATCTCGAAGGACTCGGCGAAGAGGTTAGGCGACGGGTCTACGAGACCTCCGGCATCGTGCTGGAGTGGGAGATCGAGCGCATCGGCTGCTCAATCTCCGGGAGAAAATATCGATTGCAGGACGACCCTTCTCTCAGTCAAGAGGGGCATCCCGGGGTGGCCCAGAGGGCCAGGACTTGGATCAACACCGGCCTATCCGAATGATCATAAGTGCGTGGTGGGCTCGCGTCCCCGAGCGGCCGGCCCTCGCGGGCCGTCCCGGGGATTGCCCACGCCCCGGAATGACCACCCCTTTTGCGGGGTGAGGTAATGCAGGGCGAGAGGGGATGTTGACCAAGAGCGTTGTCGTGGTGATGGGGGGGTGGTCGCCGGAGCGCGAGGTTTCGCTGTCGACGGGGCGCGAATGCGCTAAGGCGCTGGTAGACTGCGGCTACACGGTGCGGGTCTTTGACGTAAGCCGCGATCTGCCAGGGTTGCTTCGAGCGTTGGATCCTCGCCCTGATGTCATCTTCAACGCATTGCACGGAGTGGGCGGGGAAGACGGTACGGTGCAGGGTATTTTCGAAATGCTGGGTGTTCCGTACACCCATTCCGGTGTGCTCGCCTCGGCGATGGCGATGCACAAGCCTACGGCCAAGGCGATCTTCCGCGATGCCGGCCTACCGGTTGTGGAAGGGCGGGTCGCTTCCCCCGACGAGGTTGCCGAGTGCGATCCGATGCCGGCTCCCTTCGTCGTCAAGCCAGTAAATCAAGGATCGAGCGTCGGAGTGCGCATCGTAAGGGTCCACGATAATTCGTGGCGCGAAGAGGTGGGCGAATGGTGCTTCGGCAGCGACATGCTCATCGAGCGCTTTGTCCCGGGGCGAGAGCTGACAGTCGCGGTAATGGGGGATCGGGCTTTGGGCGTTTGTGAAATCATCCCGCGCGGCACCTTTTATGACTACACCGCCAAATATGCGATGGGTGGGTCGGATCACCTGATCCCCGCCCCCATTCCGCACACAATTTATGAAAAGGCACTCGAGATCGGTCTGCGCGCCCATCGAGCCCTCGGGTGCCGCGGGGTGAGCCGCGCCGACCTACGCTATGACGATACGCCGGGCGGAGGAGACGGGCTCTACCTGCTTGAGGTTAATACCCAGCCAGGAATGACCCGAACTTCGCTAGTCCCTGACATCGCGCGGCATGTCGGAATCAGTTTCGACGAGCTGGTCGCCTGGATGGTGGAGAACGCTGGGTGCAACGGGTGAAGGGGTCATCTGCGCGCCGGCGCCGGCCGAGCCCCGCGAGTATTCTGCTTCGGCGGTTCGGCCTTTGGGTCGGAGTTCCGGTTCTGCTCGCGGGTGGGCTTTATGGCGGCGTTCAATGGAGCCGTTCGCCGCCGGGACAATCGGCGTTGCAATATGCTGCCGACCGAATGCTCGACTGCACCGCGCGATTCGGCCTCGTCGTGAATGATGTCCGGGTCGAGGGGCGCGAAACGACCGATCGCGAGACCATCTTGACGGCGCTCGGTGCCGGGCCCGGCACTCCGATTCTCGCAGTGAGCCCGAAGCGAGCGAAGGAGCAGCTCGAGGCCCTCCCCTGGGTCGGCTCAGCGGTGGTCGAGCGGAGGCTTCCAGATACTCTTTACGTCCGTCTCGTCGAACGCAAGCCGTTGGCGCTTTGGCAGCATAGCGGCAAAATTGAGCTTATTGATCGCGAGGGTGCCGTTATTCCTGTCAGCCACCTAGACCGCTTTGCAAAGCTGCCATTGGTCGTCGGCGACGACGCAGCGAGCCATGCGGCCGAACTTCTCGACATCCTGGCGACTGAACCCGACTTAGCCGCGCGTGTCAGTGCCGCGATCCGTGTCGGCGACCGCCGCTGGAACCTCCGAATCGACAATGCGATCGACGTTCTCCTTCCCGCCGATTCGCCGGCCAGCGCGTGGGCGCAACTCGCCAATCTCGAGCGCTCGAGTGCCATCCTGAAACGGGATGTCCAGGTGGTCGATGTGCGTCTTCCCGACCGCCTCGTCGTGCGGGTCAACCCGGAGGCACCCAAAGAAGCGCCACCACCAAAAAAAGGACGCCTCTCGGCGAAGAGCACATGAGCACGACTGAGGAAGCGCCGCCTCGCGCCAAAAAAGCGGTAAACCGGTCTTCGCCGACCGGAACCGACGGTCAGGCAAGGCTCCGCAAGCCGGCGATCCGGCAACGCGGCAGCCTGATTTCGGCGCTTGATATCGGCACGACAAAGATCTGCTGTTTCATCGCACGGGTCGAGGACGACCAGCCGCGCGTACTCGGTATTGGCCATCAGATCTCGCGCGGTGTGCGCAATGGCACGATCATTGATCTCGAAGCGGCGAGTACCTCGGTTCTGAACGCGGTACACGCCGCCGAAGAGATGGCGGGGGAGACGATCGAGCGCGTCGCGGCAAACCTGTCCGGCGGCTTCTCCGCGTCACGCATCATCAGGGCGGAAATTGGCATTACCGCGCGAGAGATCAGTGATGCCGATATGCGGCGGGTCCTCGAGCACGGCTACCTGATGCGTGAGCCGGGAGATCGTCAGGTCATCCATTCAGTCCCGGTCGGCTTCTCGGTTGACGACAGTCGCGGCATACGGGATCCCCGCGGGATGCTCGGCGAGCGGCTCGGCGTCAACATGCATGTCGTGACCGCGAGTGCGGCAAGTGTGCGCAATCACACATCTGCTATCGGGCGCTCGCATCTGGAAGTCGAGGCGCTCGTTGTCAGCTCCTATGCCTCCGGCCTGTCTTGTCTGGTCGAAGACGAGATTGGTCTCGGCGTGACTGTGATTGATATGGGGGGTGGGACGACGACGATCGGGGTGTTCTTTGATGGGAACCTGATTTTTGCCGATTATGTCCCTGTCGGCGGGGGGCACGTCACTAATGACATCGCCCGCGGTCTCTCGACCTCGATTGCTGACGCTGAGCGTATGAAGACGTTGTTCGGCAGCGCGATGTCATCAAGTACCGACGAACGCGAGATCATCGCCGTCCCGCAAATCGGCGAAGAGGATGATGGTCATGTCAATCATGTGCCCAAATCTCTGCTCGTCGGGATCATTGCCCCGCGAATCGAAGAGATCTTCGAGCTCGTTCGCAATCGTCTGGAAGCAAGCGGCTTCGACCGGATTGCGGGCCGCCGGGTTGTGCTAACCGGCGGTGCCTGTCAGCTGCATGGAGCGCGAGAATTTGCCGGATTGATCCTCGACAAGCAGGTCCGGATGGGACGACCGCAACGCATCACCGGCTTGGCCGAGGCGACCGGCGGGCCCGCGTTTGCGACCACGGCCGGACTTCTCCATTTCGCCCTATCGGAACGAGCAGAGGAGTCCCGTGCGAGACACGATTTGGTAAGCACGCCGCGAGGCGTCTTCGGGCGCTTCGGCCATTGGCTGAGGGTAAATTTTTGAGGCACATTTCTAGTATTGCTCGCCCGGCCACAGCTTGAGCCGGCGAGGGGGGAGCCCGGACCAGACCGGTATCGTAAAGGCAGCGCTGCAGTGGGGGACAACAGCATGATCAATCTGAGCATCCCAAGGGACGAGCACGAGATGAAGCCCCGCATTACGGTTGTTGGGGTCGGCGGCGCCGGGGGCAACGCCGTCAACAACATGATTCGCTCGAATTTAATCGGGTGCGAGTTCGTCGTCTGCAACACCGACGCGCAGGCGCTGCAGCAATCGAGTGCGCCCCACAAGCTCCAGCTCGGCGTCGGCGTCACGCGGGGGTTGGGGGCGGGGTCGCGACCCGATGTCGGCCGCGCTGCAGCGGAGGAGGCGCTTGACGACATCCTCGATGCGATGAACGGCTCCAATATGGTGTTCATCACCGCCGGAATGGGCGGCGGGACCGGCACTGGAGGAGCGCCGGTGATCGCGCGGATCGCACGCGAATCAGGGATTCTGACCGTTGGTGTGGTGACCAAGCCCTTTCATTTCGAGGGCACCCATCGCATGCGAATTGCCGAGGCAGGTATCGAGGAACTCCAGAAGTTCGTCGACACGTTGATCATCATTCCCAATCAGAACTTGTTCCGCGTCGCCAACGAGCGGACGACCTTCGCGGACGCGTTCAAAATGGCCGATGACGTGCTTCACTCCGGTGTGCGCGGTGTCACCGATCTTATGGTCATGCCGGGCCTCATCAATCTCGATTTCGCCGATATTCGCACTGTGATGGGCGAAATGGGCAAGGCCATGATGGGCACGGGCGAGGCAGAAGGTGAGAAGCGGGCAACCGACGCAGCCGAGGCCGCAATTTCGAATCCACTCCTCGAAGACGTGTCGATGAGGGGTGCCAAAGGCGTGCTGATCAATATCACCGGCGGCCTCGATATGACTTTATTCGAGGTCGACGAGGCGGCGAATCGTATCCGCGAGGAGGTCGATCCCGAGGCCAACATCATTTTTGGTTCGACCTTCGACGACAAGCTCGAAGGGAAGATGCGGATCTCAGTGGTCGCCACCGGGATAGACGCCGATGCCCTCTCCCAACCACGGCCGACGATCAGCCTGGTCAGTAACCGTGAAGGGGCTAGTCCGCCGCGGGAGGCAACGACCGGTGGGTACACGCAACCGGTCCTCACGCAGAATGCCGCGCACCCACCTAAACAGGCGCCGCGGCCCGAACTCGACAACACCCCCCTGCCGCAGGCGGCAGAAGCGGCCGAGAACGCCGCTATGCGAAACGGCGCGTTCATCGCACCAAAGGCGGTCGATGTTGGGGCGGCTCGTCCGGCTGCCCTGACCCAACCAGCGGTTCCTCCCGCCGCTTCGAAGGAGGCCGCCCCGAGACCAAAGGGCCGGGTCCCGAGCCTGATCGAGCGTGTCACCGGCGTCGGCCGCGCCCGGGTTAGTCCACCTGAGCCGTTACTACCCCCCGCGCAACCCGCCAAGCCAGCCGTCCAGTCGGCTACACAGCCCCGGCTTGCACCGCTCGAGTCCGATGACAGGCCAAATCTGAGCAAGGAAGACGATCTGCTCGATATTCCCGCTTTCTTGCGGCGCCAAGCGAATTGAGTGATCGCCCCGGCCGGACCGGGCCCTTCAATTGCATCTTCTATCGCGTCATCGCAGTCTACGGCGGAGACACGGCAAGCTCTTGCGCTCTGGCCAGATTAAAGTCGGTCCGCCGGTAGAATTACCAGGCGACTCCTGGCTACTACCCTGTTCAAGGCTGAATATCATGCAACAATCCGCAACAAAGAGTGATTTGAGAGGAAGTTGGCGCGACGGTAGCGTTTTGTTGGTTTGGGGATCACTTCCGAGAAGTCTATCGAGTGATGGGGGATACAGCAGCGACGTTCCAACGGACGCTGAAAACCGTGATCGGGTGCCGGGGGGTCGGGCTTCATTCGGGCCAAAAGGTCGCGATGAGGCTGTGTCCGGCCCCCCCGCACACGGGAATTATATTCCGGCGCACTGATGCGGGGGTCGAGATCCCAGCCCATTGGGCCAACACGATCCAATCGCCCCTCTGCACGATGCTGTGGGACGGCGAGGGGATCCGAATCGGGACAGTCGAACATCTGATGGCGGCTCTCGCCGGGGCAGAGATCGACAACGCGATCGTCGAGCTCGACGGTCCCGAAGTGCCGATTATGGACGGGAGTTCCGCGCCGTTCTTGTTTCTGCTCGAATGCGCTGGGGTTGTCCAACAAGATGCGGTACGGCGCGCGATCAAGGTGCTGAAGCCGGTCGCTGTTAGCGAAGACGACGCTAGAGCGGAGTTGCTACCCGACCGCGGCTTCTCGATGAGCTTTGAGATTCATTTCGATAACCCATTGATCCGCCGGCAGGACATATCTTTAACTTTCGGTTCGGAGACGTTTAAGGTCGAGCTCAGTAGGGCACGCACCTTTGGACTGCTAGACGATGTCAAGCGGCTCCGAGCGGCGGGTCTTGTCCGTGGCGGTTCTCTTGAGAACGCCATCGTCGTCGGTCGTGATCATGTATTGAATATCGGCGGCTTACGGTATGCGGATGAGTTTGTCCGGCACAAGCTGGTGGACGCTTTTGGCGACCTTTATCTCGCGGGTGGTCCGCTAATCGGGCGCTTTCGGGGCGTGCGTTCCGGCCATACGCACACGAGACGGTTGCTCGCGGTGCTATTTGCTGATCCCGATGCTTGGTGCTACGCGACCGCGAGCGGTGCGATTGGTTCCGGTGGGTTCGAATGGCAAGACGAATTGCAGTTTGCTGGGGAATAACGCGAGAGGTACCGGCTCTCGCGAGTTGTGCTATAAATGGGACATTAACACCCCTTTACCGAGTTAGCTCATGCGCCGATTGCCCTTCCTTCGTTGGTTTGGCGTCACTGCATTGACCTGTTCGCTGATTGCATGCGGTGGCTCCAAAAAAGAGGCATACGTCGAGAAGCCGGTCGACGATCTCTACAACAGGGCCATGGACGAGCTGGTCGAGGAGCGCTACACGACCGCAGCCAAGACCTTCCAAGAGGTTGAGAGCCAGCATCCCTATTCTGTTTGGGCGACCAAAGGACAGCTAATGGCCGCTTATGCGGAGTATGAGGCAGGGAACTACGGCGAGGCAATCATCTCCGCCGACCGCTTTATCCAGCTTCACCCTGGTCATCGCGACATCGCTTACGCGTATTATTTGAAAGCCATCTCGTATTACGTTCAGATCGTTGATGTAGGCCGTGATCAGAAGACGACAGAATTGGCCTTGAAGGCGCTCGACGATGTCGTGCGTCGCTTCCCCGATAGCAAATATGCGCGGGACGCCAAGCTCAAGCTAGACTTCACTCGAGATCACCTTGCCGGGAAGGACATGGAAATCGGCCGTTATTATTTGAAGCGCGGTCAGTATTTGGCGGCGATGAACCGTTTCAAACGCGTCGTCGATAATTATCAGACGACGACACATGTTCCGGAAGCGTTGGAGCGCCTCGTCGAATGCGATTTGGCGCTCGGCCTCACCGACGAGGCGAAGGCCAACGCCGCAGTGCTCGGCCACAATTATCCTGGCAGCGAGTGGTACGTCGATGCCTATAACCTCGTCACCACCGGCAACCCGGGCGAGCAGCCTCAAGGTTGGTTCGCGCGCAATTTTGGCCAGCCGTTCTGACTTCTCGGCACCGGCTGTTCGGTTTGAGAAGATGAAAAATTGTTAATTTCGGTCTGATCACCGGCTGACGTATTTCAGCGCGCGAAACGAACATCCGGCTATTCCGCGCGATTGGGACAGCGATGAAGGGTTGCCGAGGATTGATCTCGGAGGGTCAAAGCATGTTGCTGCGGGTTGTCGCAGTTTGTCTAGTCGGGCTCGTAGCGCTGACCGCCGATGCCGCCGACAAACCGACCGGCATTACCGGGGTCTATCTGACGACACGGTATCCGGGATTGACAGTGCGCGCCGGCGAGACGACGACAGTCGATGTTTCACTGCGGAATTTTAATCACCCGCCGCAAGAGTTCGCTCTCTCGGTGCCCGAAGTGGCAAGGGGTTGGAAAGCGACCGTACTCGGTGGTGGCCAACCGATTGCCTCGGCGATAGTGGCGCCGGACAGCGAAGAGAAACTGCAGCTACGGCTCGAGCCCCCGGCAGGTACAGGCCCCGGCGACTACCGGTTTATTGTCGAGGCAAAGGGCGAGGGAACCGATCTCAAACTCCCGGTTACGGTTACGATCGGGCAGGAGTTGCCGGCCAAGCTCAAACTCACGACTAATTTCCCGTCGCTTCGCGGAACTGCGACGACGTCCTTCAAGTTTAGGGTCACCGTCGCCAACGACAGCGGGCGCGACGCGACAATCAATTTCAGCGCCGACGCGCCCAAGAATTTCCAAGTGACCTTTACTGAAGCCTATGGCAGCCAGCAAATCACCAGTATTCCCATCGAAGCCGGCAAATCCAAAGATATCGAAGCCTCGGTGGCGCTCCCGCGTGATACGGGGGCCGGCGACTACAAACTTGCTCTGCACGCCAAAAGCGAAGCTGCCTCGGCCGATCTCGACTTGGGCATCACGATCGTGGGTCAAGCGCGGCTGACCTTGGCTGGCGAGGGAGGCCGTCTCAGTGGCGAAGCCTATGCCGGGCAGGACGGCCAGCTGACCGTCATCGTCCGCAATGAAGGCAGTGAGGCGGCGCACGATGTCGAATTCAGCGCGACCGCACCTGAGGGTTGGAAAACGAGCTTCGATCCAAAGCAGTTGCCCGATCTCGCCGCCGGCAAGTCGCAATCGATCAAGGTCACGCTAACTCCTTCGCCGCGCGCGATCGCTGGTGATTATCAGACGACGATCCGCGCCAATGCGACGGGTGGTCAATCCGAGTCGGCGAACTTTCGTATAACGGTGTTGACCTCCACATTGTGGGGAGCAGTTGGGATCGGTGTGATCGCCATCGCCTTGCTGGTCGTCGTTTTCGCGGTTGCCCGTTTCGGCCGCCGCTGACGCAATACCGGTCTCCAAGGGCGAAGAAATCAGAGCGTTGGGATGCCAGAAGAGGTCGTAATACGAGCCCAGGAACTGACTAAGCGCTACGGCACTACCGTCGCGGTCGATCACGTCGATTTCGATGTTCGGGCGGGCGAGATCGTCGGCATTCTCGGACCGAACGGATCCGGCAAAACGACGACGATTCTGATGCTGCTGGGGCTGACCGAGCCGACTGAAGGACGCGCCGAGGTCGCTGGTTTCAATCCGCTGCGCGACCCGCTCGAGGTTAAACGACGGGTCGGCTATTTGCCGGATTCGATCGGCTTTTATGATGGGTTGTCGGCGCGTGACAACCTCGCTTACACTAGCCGCCTCGCAGGGCTGTCGCGTCGCGAAATCGACCAGAGATTCGCTGAAGCGCTGGTACGGGTCGGGTTGCCCGATGTCGGCCGAGACCGGGTCGCAACATTCTCGCGGGGAATGCGCCAGCGCCTCGGGCTCGCCGAAGTCCTGATGAAACGCCCGAGCATCGCGATCCTTGACGAGCCGACTGCGACCCTCGATCCGCATTCGACTCAGGAATTTCTCGGCATGATCCGCGGGCTGAAGGCCGATGGCACCGCGGTTCTGCTGTCGTCCCATCACCTCGATCAGGTGCAGAGCGTGTGCGACCGGGTCGCGCTCTTCAATCGCGGGCGGATTGCGCTGTCCGGCAGTGTGACCGAACTGGCGCAGAAAGTCTTGGGTGGTGGATACGTCATCGATGTCGAAGCTCGCGGCACCGGTGTGCGCGACCGGCTCGCGGCGATGACGGGGGTCGTGCGGGTTCAGGTATTGGGTCCGGAGCTCCACCGGGTCGATTGCGAGCGCGATCTGCGCCCGGACATCGCGCGGCAGCTATCTCCAGCCTGCGAGCTTCTAGGCATTCGCTTTGCCGAACCGAGCCTCAACGAAGTCTACACCCGTTACTTTGACGAGGTCTGTCATGCGGCGTAGGGGCTCGCCCTTCACGGGTCTCGGGACTGTTCTCGCCAAGGAGGCCGCGGATTATCTCTCTGGCGCCCGTATGTGGGTGCTCGAAGCCCTGGTGTTTCTGACTGCAATTGCCGCCGCCTATGCCGCGATCCTGTCAATCCGCGCCAATATCGGGGAAAGCCCGTTTCTCTTTTTGCGCCTGTTGACAATGGCGCAGGATCCGCTTCCCTCATTTATCGCGCTATTGGGGTTTCTGATACCGCTCGTCGCGATCGCGATCGGTTTCGATGCGATCAATGGCGAGTTCAACCGCCGCACCTTGAGCCGCGTGTTGGCGCAGCCGATCTACCGCGATGCGCTTCTATTGGGAAAATTCCTCGCTGGATTGTTGGCGCTATCGATCGGCCTTCTCTCGCTGTG
>Ga0182037_10001684_pt1 | contig 11650 bp, 11 predicted proteins | sample sta12Cox44000082_FD_125974 | JGI IMG/M metagenome (GOLD analysis project Ga0182037, IMG submission 125974) | Lab enrichment of tropical soil microbial communities from Luquillo Experimental Forest, Puerto Rico - statoxic.12C.oxic.44.000.082 | ecosystem: Environmental > Terrestrial > Soil >... | reverse complement strand
GAAATTCGGACCAGGCGGTCCTGATCGAGCGTCGTTTTCGACTGCCCACCCTTTAGCTGATAGAACGCGCCGTTAGAGATTCCGCCGAGCAGTTGTTTGGCTTCTTCGTCGCGAATTTTCCAAGCGGTTATGATCCTGAAGAAAGCCTTCCGGGCAGTTGGGCTCAGTCGCTTCTGGACATGCTTGTCGGCCAAATTGGTCGACAAGTCCACGCCGAATCCGGCAAGCGGTTGGGATGATACTGCCATTCGCAGCCTCCTGTTATGGATAATTATAACTCCACTTATGGAGAAATGGCAAAGACGGGTTACATCGTTTACGATTCGTCTTTTGTTCGCCTATACTTCTGCCCTTGTCAGAGTTGACATGCCCAAGCGTGTCGGAGCACTATATGTTGGCATGAAACATATAGGTAGGAAACAGGTTGGCGGCGAATTGAAGAAGGGCAGCGCAGAACTGTTAATACTTTCCTTAATCGAGCACCGCCCGCGCCACGGATACGAGATTGGCAAGCTTATTGAGATGCGCTCCGCGGGTGTTCTGCGCTTTAATGTCGCCTCCCTCTATCCTTTGCTTTACCGCCTCGAGCAGCGGGGGCTGATCAAAGGCCAGTGGGTGGAAAAGCCTGGGCAGCGGAGGAGGCGCTTTTATCAGTTAACTGCACAAGGCAGAAAGATGCTCAAGCATGAACAGGGCATGTGGCGGGAATTCGTCAATGCCATGGAGCTGATCACGGGAGCCGAAAATGCCTGATTGGTCGAAACAGATACGACCCCTGCTCGTGGACATTCAACTGGAAGCAGCCCATGAAGCTGAAATCGTTGTAGAGCTGACTCAACACTTAGACGATGCCTACGAAGACGGGCTTGCCAACGGCCTCAGTCCCCAGGAAGCTGAGAGAGTTGCACTGGCATCGTTAAGAGATGGCGCACTTACGGCTAACCTGCGATCGATCATGACTAGCGCGGGCCCGGCGCTCCATTCAGGGAGAACCCAAAATAGAAACCTCCTGGCCAGCATCTGGCAGGATCTGCGGTTTGGCGGGCGTCTTTTGCGCCTGAGCCCGATATTCGCTGTGATCGCAATCTTCTCGCTCGCACTCGGCATTGGCGCAAACACCGCGATCTTTCAATTGCTGGATGCGGTCCGGCTGCGGAGTTTGCCGGTACAGGATCCGCAGGAACTCGTCGACATTCGCATCGTAGATAACCCCTACGGTCGAACTGGTGACTTTCTCAGCCAAAATCCGCAACTGACGAACGCAATATGGGAGCAGCTCCGCGCTAAACAACAAGCATTCTCTAGAGTTGCGGCCTGGGGTTTAGACCGCCAGAATCTCAGAGAGGGCGGCGAGGCACAGTATGCCGATGTTCTCTGGGTTAGTGGCGGCTTCTTTGAGACCCTGGGAGTGAGGCCGATGCTCGGACGGCTGATTTCGGCCACAGACGATACTCGTGGGTGTGCCTCTCCTGGGGCTGTGATCAGCTATTCGTTTTGGCAAGCTCAATTCGGAGGCGATGCAAGTGTATTGGGTCGTAAGGTGATTCTGGAAGGGCATCCCTTGGAGATTATTGGCATTACCCCTGCGAGCTTTTTCGGAGTGGAAGTTGGACGCAAGTTTGATGTTGCACTACCGCTTTGCGTGGATCCAATAATCTCCAGTGGCAGGCCGAGGCTTAATAGCCCGGAGACTTGGTGGCTCGCTTCCATTGGCCGTCTCAAGCCGGGCTGGACTGCTGCGCGAGCATCGGTGCAGCTTGCGTCCATTTCGCCGGGGATTTTTGACGCCACTCTTCCCCCGGACTATGACCCCATCGACCGGCAGCACTATCTTGGTTTCAAATTGGGAGCCACTCCGGCTGTTGGAGGTGTCTCGGCTTTGCGTAGGGGGTACGAGACTCCGCTCTGGCTTTTAATGGGTATTTCAGCGTTGGTGCTCATGATTGCATGCGCGAACTTGGCAAATCTGATGCTGGCGCGCGCAAGTACCAGGCAGCGCGAGATGGCCGTCAGGGTTGCCCTTGGGGCATCCCGCTCCCGACTCATTCGTCAAGTGCTGGCCGAGAGTTTGCTACTCGCAGTTGTTGGTGCGGTGTGTGGCGCGGTGCTGGCACAAGGCCTCAGCCGGTTTCTGGTTGCCTTCCTCAGCACACAAAGCACGACCCTGTTCCTCAACCTGCACCCTGATTGGCTTGTACTTGCTTTCACCGGTGGGCTGGCCATACTCACGTGCCTGCTGTTTGGTCTCGCACCAGCGATCCAAGCGTCGCACACAGCGCCGGGCGAGGCGATGAAGGCAAACGGGCGCGGACTGACGGCCGCCCGTCAACGCTTCGGACTCCGCCGTGCTCTGGTGGTGGCCCAGGTCGCACTTTCGCTGGTCTTGCTCGTCGGCGCTTTGCTGTTCGTCCAGACATTGCAAAATCTGTCGAACCTCGACGCTGGCTTTCAGCAGAACAACATACTGATCAGCGATGTCGATCTATCGCATCTCCAGATCCCAACAGCCCAACGCTTGGCCTTTAAGCAGGAATTGCTCACACGTCTCCGCGCCATTCCCGGCATTACCTCGGTCGCCCGCGTCGCGATCGTCCCGGTGAGTGGGAGCGGTTGGAACGACAACGTCAATGTGAAAGGTTCGGATGCGCAGCGACGCCTCTCTAACTTCAACCGGGTCAGTCCTCAATATTTTCACACGATGGGAACCTCGCTGATTGCCGGTCGGGATTTTCTTGATACCGATACCGTCTCTTCGCCCCGAGTAGCCATTGTCAACCAGATGTTTGCGCGTAACTTTTTTGGAGGGGCCAATCCCATCGGTAGTACCTTCGGCGTAATTCAAGGTGGCGGTAAGCCGGATGAGTTATACGAAGTCGTTGGCTTAGTGAAGGACACCAAGTACAGCAACCTCCGCGAAGAGTTCACGCCTATTGCGTTCCTTTCCGAGGCACAGGATGAGCATCCCGATCTCGAAGCTCAGTTCGCAATTCGTTCCGACGAACCGCTCCTCGAAATCGCCTCATCGGTAAAGACAGCATTGGCTGAGATCAACCCGGCGATGGTAGTCAATTTCCGAATCTTTAAGACTACCGTTCGTGAAGGACTGTTGCGTGAACGCTTGATGGCGACGCTTTCAGGATTCTTTGGCGCGCTTGCGGCTGTCCTTGCGATGATCGGCCTTTACGGTGTGATGTCATACATGGTGATACGGCGAACAAACGAGATCGGCGTCCGTATGGCGTTGGGTGCGAGACCGCGACGAATTCTGACCATGGTTCTGCGTGAGGCCGCTTCTCTGCTGGGCATTGGCCTGGCGGTCGGAACAGTCCTGGCCATACTCGGCGCAATGTTCGCGCGGGGCCTACTGTTTGGACTTCGTCCGAATGACCCGAAGACAGTGCTCATGGCTATCACCATGCTAGCGGTAGTTGCCATGGTCGCAAGCTACTTCCCCGCTCGGTGGGCCGCTAGCGTCAATCCGATTGCCGCGCTACGTGATGAATGAACTCAGGAAGATCGCAGGCGATCCGCAACGCAAGGTTCTAGCCCGGTAGAGGAGCCGAAAGCATGGATAGTCGCCGATCCCGAAGTTGGTCAGAAGTGGGATGACCAGGTCTTCAGATCGGAGAGGCTGTTTCTCATGTCCATGGTGTCGAGCACTTCAGCCAGTACTTCCATCGCCGTCCCGATCAGCTTAGCCCGGAACATATTCGCCAGTACCAGGCGATGCTGTTCAGCAAGCTGAAGTACAGCCCCAACATTGTGATACTACGGCTGGCGTCGCTGCGCTTCTTCTACATCCATGTGCTGAAGAGAAGCTGGAGCGTTGCCGAGACACCTTATCCGAAGAAGGTGGTTCGTCTTCCGCTGATTCACGGCAACAGGAAAAGACTCATGACGCTGCCCGCCGATGAGTTCCTGCGCCGCTTCCTTCTCCACCTGCTGCCCCGCGGCTTTGTCCGCATCCGCAACTTCGGTTTCCTCGCCAACCGCCGCCGCGCCACCCTGCTGCCCCTCTGCCGACAACTGCTTCCTGTCTCAGCGGAAGATAGCCCCACTGCCACACTGCGATCTTCCAGTCAGCAACAGCCACTGTGGCGCTGCCCCAGGTGTGGCGGAGCTATGCATTTCGTCGAGCGCATCTCCGCCGCCTGGCTCCTGCTCCGCGCTCCTCAAACCCTCACAAAGCACGGGACCGCTGGACCTGATTTCGCGCGTCTCAAGAACTCTGGGTTTTGGACACGGTAGTATGGTGTCGACACTGCCAGTTTCCGGGCAAGCTTGGATCTCGAATGTGTCGTATATTGGTGCCGACTACATGCGGCGCCAGGGAGGGCATTCTAGATTATGTTCACTAGATTATGTCCACCTCGCCAAAGGGTACGTACATCCAGGCTTTGAAACGATAGGTGACGAAGAGTTCTTTCCCATCCTTGCGGAGACCTGCATTGAATCCCCAGCTTGACTTGAGTGGATCGACAAGTGGCTTGCCGCTAAAGTCGAAATTCACGACGTGTTGAGAGCCGGTTTTTTGCGACCAAGAAGTGCAATCCTTTTTGTCGCATCTGACCCAATGGAAATCTCCGGGCCATCTGAGACGGCTATTGGGAGGAGCAATCAGTAGAGCAACGAAGTGACCAGGTATTCCATCAGGCCTGCGTTTCGCCAGCTCTTTCATCGATAAAGGCTTTCTGCTGATCATCCTCAAGCCGTCCTTCAACGCGCCTTCGATAACCCTACGGGTATCTATCTGTTTCTGAGAGTTAACGGCAGAGATTGCATGCTTCCTGCCCGGCTGGGCACATGTATTGGTGGCGACGTTGCAGGCGTAGTTATAGCAATTATTGTTGGGCTGGTTTTTGAACGGCATGAAGTTGCCTCTGCAGTCTTTCGCTGGATTGAATCCTCGCACCAACCCCTCAACGGTCTTTCCCCACTGCGGTATGGTCATTCCGGGCACTTTAACCTGCAATGGCGCAGTGATACGCCTGGCTTTCGCCGGCCGCTTGGCTGCGACTCCAGCGAGGGTCACAGCGTTTGCGGGTTTTTTGGCCTTAACCAGCACGGGGGCGTGGCGAGGATCGTCATCACGGATTCTCCCGCTATAACGGTAGTAGGGAAGGGTGAGAGCTTGTGACGCCATGGTGATACCTCCTGGGTCCTAACCTATAAGGTGCTGCGAATTATGCCCTTTAGATCTTCTAAGAAAATATCGATTAGTTGTCTTCAGCGTGCTTCGCCCGCACTCTTGTCGCAAGAAGACTTAGAAGCAACTTAGCGTCATTAGCCTTCAGGCTAACAGTGTTTTGCAAGAACGACGTCAGCTCAGGACAAAGCTGAGAAACCAATCGATATGACCGATCAGGAAAGTATAAGGACTTCAATCTTCGAACCAACTCGTCAGCCCGATAGCTGCTTATGATACCTGCACGCGTAGCCGAATCCAAGGCAAACCGAATGTTCACCAGCGGCTCGGAACAGGAGACGAACGTGTCCGGCGTATAAAGTTGCGCGACCTCATCATCCGCATCCAGAATCCCGTCTCTATACATGCGAAATATCTCGCCGACTCCGATCATCCCGTAAGGGTGAAGTTCAGCGGCCCGCAGCGCTCCCATACTGGATGCTCCATAGACCACCACACCCCGTGCCAGAAGTTCAAGAATCTCTTTCGGAGTGACCGCGAGACTCTGGTAGAACTCGCCATCGATTATTGCGATTACGCAGGTATCCGCGGGCACCTGGGCAAGGTCACCCCTCTTAATAGGAGGAAGATAGTCTGCATCTACGACCGCGTTCGCCTGCTCAATTGACAGGCTGGGACCGAGATAGACGACAAGTCTAGGCATGTGCACGCCAGTAATCGAGAGCACGTTTCCCGACCGTTTCCAGGTGTATGGACCAGGATTCCAGTCCAGGAACTATCACCCTTACAACAGCGAAATCGCAGTCCGGTGTCGTGAAGTCCACTACAATAATCTGGCTCAGACCATGTGAGACAAGTCGGTCCGTTATATGCCCTATATCCAGACAAATGTCTGCGTGAACTAAGGAGGGAAGATCCGCAAGGGTATGGCACTTTGTGGACCTACCGAGAAACCACGCCTGCCAGTTAATGCTCGATATGCGGCGGGTGTGCAAATTGAAGCTCGTAGCCACTGAATCGGCCGGAATGATGTCTTCACGAACACCCTGAATGTCGACGCACCGGGACTGCGCAGCTTCGGCCAATGCGCGGCGGGCGGCCACACGCGCGTCAGGATGGGTACCCAGGCCACAATGAACCATGGGAAACCCTGGCAGATAGTCGTCTGGGACGGCCGCAAACACGGTTGGGATGCCCAGATCTGAAGTGATATTGTGCAGCACTGGATACAGGCCGGCATCGTGAAATAAATCCAGAAGAGGTTCGCCCTCCAATTCTAGGTAAGGGAACATCTCAAGGTCGTCTGGAACACTATCGCAAAACGAGCCCTCCGCAACCGCACGCCGGGCCCAAGGTAACGAATGGGCTCCCAGTTCGGCCATGGACCATGAGTCGCGCTCAATTAGCTCGCAAAGCCCGTGGCAAATTGCTTCCTCTCTACAGTTCCCTGATGCCAAGCCATTCGATGTGCTCTCTGCGATACAGGGTCGATGGGGAACGTCCGACCATATATACCCAGCGAACTTTGCCGGAACCAACACTCGTCTTTCCGTAATCAGATCGGTCCCGAAAACCCAGGAGTAAACGTTCCTTTCCGAATAGTCTGGCTGCAACGGTTCATTGAGCGACCGAGGATCGATGATGTCGTGTTCTTCTTTGAGCTTTTGGTAACTTCCCTCAATAATCGGAAGGCGAGTTCGTAATACGACTTGACGCTCGATGGCTTCCATCAATGCGCCGACTCTGGCGTCAATAGGCCGGAGACCCTTCCCCGTGTATACCGATATGATGTCATCGGATCGGGGCACAATGGCACTGTAGGTTGGAATGCCCACGCGATCGAGGCCGGTGATATCAGCTAGGCGAGTCACGCCGAGCGCGTCCGCCATAGCTTTAGCTCGCTCAAGAGTCTCGGCGGCGGATGCTATTCGCTGAAGACCATCGCGTTTGAGGCGCGCGCCCAAGCTAGACTGCACCTCACTGGGGTTTTCCTGTGGCTAAATTAATTCCAGACAACGTGCCAACACTTGGCTTATGTTTCTTGATCAGGGCCCGAAGATCAGCCACGCTGGCATTTGGCCCGAACGAGGCTGCCGCCTCCGTTAAGGTCGGCAGCGATCTTTTCACGGCTTTTTGCTGGGCTGTATCAAGAGCCTTCATAAAGTCGGCATGTTTCTTGAGGAGGTCTCGGAACTGTGCCTCAGTAAGGCCGAGTTTCTTGAGCATTGCCTCATGGGTCATAAGCGCCTCCGAAGTGTAGCTCTACTGCAAGTGGATGCTGGAAAGTAACCGGCGAAAGCGTTCGTCGGAACGGATTGGATCTGCAAGGGGGTCAACGTTAACAAACAAGATGCTGGTCTGTCTAGCAGAAAGTGCTTTTTCAAGATAGCCGAGCGCCTTATCGTGGTCGCCGAGGGCGGCACATAATGTACCCACCTGGTAATTAAGAGGGTAGCCATGGCTCAGCTCGACTTCCGCCTTACTTAGCTGCTGTCGAGCAAGCTCTTTCTGACCTGACTGGACGTAGGCGAGGCCCAGCAGGATGTCCATCACCCGGCGCGCCTGCTCAGAGGGCGGGGGGGCTTGCTGAATCACCTTAATAGCTTCACTGGGCATGTTCTTCGCTAAGTAGTCACTAACCAGGATCTCGTCGGCAACAGGTATGGATAGAGACTTCTTCTTCATCTCCTGGATGACTCCGATCGATGCATCGTACTGAGCGGCGTAATATTCAACCAGAGCAAGGCCTAAGGAGGAAATGGGAGCTTCTGGATCGAGGCGGCGTGCAGATTCGAGCTGAGCCAGTGATTCAGTGTGACGGCCAAGAGGCGTGAGCAGGGTCAGGCCGTACCAAAGATGAGCTTGGGCATGCTTGGGATTGAGTTCGATGGAGCGACGATACATCTCCTCTGCGACGTCCCAGTTGAAGTCCGCCAGAGTAACAGCGCCGGCCAGGGAGCTGTAGGCATCTGCCAGAGTACTGTCGAAGTGGAGGGCGCGATTGGCGGCGTCTTTGCACTTATCCAAAAGGACCAGAGTGGGCTGAATTCGGTTGTATGCCATCAGACAGTAGCAGTCGGCCATTCCTGCGAAGGCAGGGGCGTACTGAGGATCATGGTCAATCGCCTGCTGGAAGAATCCGAGTGCAGACTCAAAACCCGCCGGAGAACGGTCCTTCAATGCGTACTGGCCTTTCAGATATGCGTCGTACGCGGCCGAGCTCGTTCGATATTGGCGCTGCAAGCGATCGGAAGCATTACTTTTCAACCGCATACGTAGCCGGTACGCCAACTCGCGGGCGACTTCCTCTTGCAGGCCGGCGAGCTCGCCCTGGCTGCGGAGGTACGTCTCGCCCCAAATAAGAGAACCGCTGTTAGCGTCCAAAAGCTCAATTTGCAACAACAACCGTGAACCGTCGTTAGCCAGGCTCCCGGTGACGATTGCTTGGACACCAAGATCGTGGCCGAGGGTCCGCAGGTCCGAGTTCTTAGCTGCCTCTGCATTCGCGATACTTTCGGCAGTTACAGTCAAGCCCAAGACCTGTGAAAGATCATTGGTGAGGGCTGTTGTCATGCCGCCGCTCAGATAATTTAGATTGGCATTGCCTGTGCGGTTTACGATCGGAAGGACCGCAACGGAGGGTACGGGCGTCACCGAATTTCGGTAGTAATACAGCGAGGCAACTGTAGCCAGCAGCGCGGCAATCAGTGTTAGGAACAGGAGTACCGCTCGGCGCCGAACGAGCTGCCTCACTCGATAAAGCGAGCCAGAGAATGACTGCCACGGCCCCAAATCGCCTTGGACGGCCTCCTTGACTTCTAGCGCACTCTGGAACCTTTCACTCGGCTCCTTTCGCAGACAGCGGAGAATCGTATCGTTCCAGTTTGAGTCCAGGTTCGGCGCAAAGTCGCGAGGGGGCATGGGCTCATCATTGAGGTGCTTCATGGCGACAGCGATCTTGGATTCGCTCGTGAAGGGGCGATGTCCGGTTACCATCTCGTACATCACGACGCCCAGTGCATAGATATCGCAGGCTGGCGTCAGGTTCTCGCCCCGGATTTGCTCCGGAGGCATATAGTCCACCGTCCCCGCCATTCCGGCATTGCTGCGAAAATCACTCGTGCGCACCGTGCGTGCTAAACCAAAATCGGTGATCACCGCACGCTTACGGTTGCCTCGCATTACCAGCATGACATTGCCGCTCTTGAAGTCGCGATGTATGACATTGGCTTCGTGTGCGGCAGTCAATCCCTCGGCCATATCCTGAAGAAGGGGCAGGGCTTCTGATAGCGGAAGAGGACCACGCGAGATCCTCGTTGCCAGAGTCTCGCCATCGAGGTACTCCATGCTCAGATAAAGCACCTCGCTGCCGTTGTCACTGCGATCGATCACCAAGTCATGCAGTCGGCAAACGTTGGGATGGGTAACGCTTTTTCCCAGGTGAATTTCCTGTTTGAAACGTTCTATGGCACGCTCGTCTGAAACGAGCCCGGGACGGAACGTCTTGAGTGCGACACGTTCCTGAAGCTGCAGGTCTTCCGCTTCGAATACGGTGCCCATGCCGCCCTCGGCAATGTAGCGGATAATGCGGAAGCGCCCCGCAACAACGTCGGGGATTGACAGCGTGGTAACCGTTGATGGCAGCTCCGCAGCCGGCCGCTTCTCGTCTGCGTGGAGAAGCGAAAGCACGTTATCAAGCAGGTTCCTGTCGGCTCCGCACTGGCCCCTCAGGTAATCCAGGCGCTCCTGGCCGTCGAGTTCGCGTGCAGCCTCAAACAGCTCGCCGATCCGCTTCCAAAGTAGCGCGTTCACCGATCACTTTCTCTTCCGCTATGCTGCTGGGCTGCCGGCAACACAGTTGCTCCGAGTGCGCCCTGCAGAACCCGCACCAATCGCCGACAGAATGCCCTCATGATCAGTCAGAAAAACACCGTGACCGGGATACACCGAGCAAATCAATCATTCGGATACGGCCTGCCTGATCCTTGAAACGGTAAAGCCACCTTACTTTATTGACGAACCACACCAGCAATCGTCCTCGTCGTTATCACTTCAGTTCGAGAAGAGAATGCTCGTTTTGCAGCCAAAATTCAAGCCGAAGTACCTCCTTCCCACTCGCCAGATCCACGACGGCTACTACGGAGGCCGTACCACACAGAAGCCGATCCAAAGTCCGCTTCACCCGACCCCGTACGACGACGTCCAAAATCCGCCAACGTGCTTCGTTAGGGATCGGCGCAGCCAATGGCCCCGTCTCAAAACGGATTGCGATGTTGTTGCCATGCGATTGTTAGCCATTGCAGTTTTGAAGCCTATGCTAACTTCCGGCCTGTCAGCGACTTTTCTTCTGATTACCCCATATGTTCGACCGTTTTGGACCGAAAACGACGGAGCGATTGTGTCACTGGTGCGTGGGTAATGATGCGGAGCAGATGCACGGGCTGCCGATTCCGGCTACCAGGAGAGTGCGCAGCTCATGGACGAACTTCTCCTGAAGGTGCTCGCAGGGTATCGCGATATCGCCCCGCATGGGATGGTGATTTCACTAACTGACGCGAGTGCGGACGACCATAAAGCAGGAAACCCAAAGTCGATGGATGCCAGGGCGTTTACCCGTACATATACGGCTGCGTCAGAAGTCCGGGATAGTCGTTATACGGCAAAGTGATTCCAGGTAGGTCCGCACTAGCCGACTTCGCGTTACAAATCTGGTTTCGATGAGTGAATTGGCGATGAAGCACCAATCGAGAGCTATGGTCTTCATGTTTTCAAGAGCGCGTCCTGCGCGCCTCGAAGACAGATCTCATTCCTGCCGAAGAGCGGTCGACGGATTCACAGAGCTTGCGCGGAGAGCCGGAAGAAAACCAGCAAGGCCCCCGGCGACGGTGAGAACAAGCGCTGCTCCCAACAGGGTGAGCGGATCACGAGGATCCAATCCGAAGAGCTGACTGCGGATCAGGTCCGCCAGCGCCAGCGCCAGCGGAATACCAAGTCCGAGGCCGGCGGCAACCATGACACCGGCTTCTCGCATCACGATTCCGACAACATTGGCGCGAGTAGCTCCGAGCGCCATCCGAATGCCCATTTCACGAGTTCGCCGGGTGACCGAATAGGCCATCACGCCGTAAAGGCCGATGGCGGCCAGCAGCGTGGCCAGTCCGCCGAAGACCGCAGAAAGGCTGGCTACCAACCGCTCGGTCCGCAGCGAATAGCCAATCTGCTCTTCGAGCGTCTGTAATCCAACGACCGGAATATTCGGGTCGAATTGGCGCATGCGTTCGCGAAGCGGGTCCATAAGCAGGCGGGGGTCCACCTGTGTGCGCAAGTAGAAATTCATGAAACGGAATTTCGTGTCCTGGTAGTACGGGAAATAGGCTTGCGCTGGAGGCGTCTCCCGCAGATCTCTGTATTTCATATCGGGGATCAGCCCAATTACTTCGACGTCGGGCTGCAATTGGGACGGGTCGTCGAAGTTCACGAGCCTGAAGCGTTTCCCAAGGGGAT
>Ga0182037_10001676_pt1 | contig 11668 bp, 9 predicted proteins | sample sta12Cox44000082_FD_125974 | JGI IMG/M metagenome (GOLD analysis project Ga0182037, IMG submission 125974) | Lab enrichment of tropical soil microbial communities from Luquillo Experimental Forest, Puerto Rico - statoxic.12C.oxic.44.000.082 | ecosystem: Environmental > Terrestrial > Soil >... | reverse complement strand
GCCATCGTCTGTTCGCGTCGGGGATGGCGCGTCTTGAGGCGACCCGATTTAAGGCTGCCGGCGGCGGCAATCGCGGTCTTCGCGATCTTTGCCGGCCTTTATTATTGGGCGCGGCCGGTTTATGAGTTCGCGCTCACCTGGTACGGCATTGCGCCGTTCCGGTTCCCGTTTCTCGATACCGACGCGATCACCGCGGCGATCGAATGTTATCGCCAGGGGATCGACGTCTATATCGCGAACCCCTGCGATGCCCTGGGCCGTCCTCATGTCTATTCCCCGCTCTGGCTCGCAGCATCGGTGCTGCCGGTCACGAGGGCTTGGACCATGCCAATTGGCCTCGGCCTCGATCTCGCTTTTCTCCTATCGTTGGCGGCGATCCCGGTTCCGGCCCAGGCGCGCGACCGCCGGATCATGTTGGCCGCCGTGTTCTCGACAATGACGATCTATGCGGTCGAGCGCGGGAACAACGATCTCTTTGTTTTCCTCCTCGTACTGCTGGCCGGGCTCACGCTCGCCAGCCCTGCTGTCTGGAACGGCTCTTCGATCAGACGCTGGTGGGGCTATCTGCTGATCGCGACCGCGGCATTGCTTAAGTTTTACCCGGTTTCCGCGTTGATCGTATCGTGTCGCGAACGAAGGCATGCTTTTATCGCGATCAATCTTCTAATGCTCTCGGTGATCTGCGTCTTCGTTGCCATCGTCAAAGACGATCTCAAGCATACTGCCGCACTGATCCCCTTCGGGAGCTATTACACCGATCTATTTGGCGCCAAAAATCTGCCTTATGGCATTGCGCATTTGATCTACACGCCGTCGCGCGAGTTCATTGTCGACTTCGTGCCGCCCCTTCTTCTGGCTATTCTCTGCTTGCGCGCGCTTTGGTTGGCGATCGGCCTTGCCCGGCGTCCGGCGCTGCACACCGCCTTTCTCAAACTGGAGGAGCGCGCGCGGATATGGCTGATCCTCGGTTCCGCGATCATTACGGCGTGTTTTTTTGCCGGACAGAGCGCCGGCTACCGCGGAGTGTTTTTTCTTCTCGTCCTGCCGGGACTGTTTGGACTGGCGCAATGCGCGGAGGATGATCAGGCCGCCAGGCTCGTTCGCCAGGCTCCCTGGCTGATCCTCTTCGTCATGTGGAGCGAGGCTCTGCGTCATGCCATCGTTGCCGTGGGACCGGGCTGGCTCGTCATCGAAGCGACATTCTGGATCGCCAAGGAACTGGTGTGGTGGCGGATCATCGCGACCCTGGGGGGCGTTCTCCTCTGCTTTGTGCTGGCCTCTCCGGTCTGGCGCAGGGGCTCAGCCGACCGGGCAGCGACGGCGGAGCAGGTCGCGGGTGCGTAATTTTTTTCGAGACGTTTTGGTCCCGCATAGATTGAATCTCGGGCATAGGATTGTTCGCATCAACCGAAGCGAGTTTCCGGACGCGATGGACCCGGTATTGACGATCGCCAAGCTCGGCGCCGGCTTTGTGGTCATCACGTCGGCGATTTTTGTGATCGGGCTGGCGGTCGAGACGGTCGCGCCTGCTCAAAGGCGGCAGCCGGCAAACGGGACCCGGCTCAACATCGGCTATGCCATCTTCCACGCGTTCATGCGGTCGGCCGCTACGCTCTTGGCTGCTATCCCTGTTCTCGGCATCGGAGCGCTGGGCGGGGGCTTGATCGCCTTGCCGAGCGAAGGATGGACGGTTGTCCTCTCTGCAATCGTCTATGTCGTCGCGATCGATTTCGCCGAATACCTGTTCCACCGGGCGCAGCATGGATGGCCGCCGCTGTGGGCGCTTCACTCGCTGCACCACAGCGACCGGGCGGTAAACGTGACGACGAGCACGCGCCACCATTGGGTCGATCTCTTCATAAGATCGATCGTGATCTACCCCATCGTCGGGCTGCTGTTCGCCGTCCCCTACCAGGCGGTGTTGGCCAATGGGTTGATCGGCTACTACAATTATTTTCTGCATTTCAATATCAGAATATCATTTGGGCCGTTGTGGGCGGTGCTCAACAGCCCGCAATATCACCGGCTGCATCACTCTCATGCGGCGCGGCACCAGAACAAGAATTTTGCTGCGCTGTTCCCGATATTCGACGTGCTTTTCGGCACTTATTGCCGGCCGGCAGCCGGCGAATATCCGGCAACCGGAATCGAAGGGCGGCAAGGTCCGAGCCGAGTCTGGGGGGCGGTCGCATGGCCATTTAGAGCGTCACCGGGGGCGGTCGGGCGCGTGCGCCGAGCGGCGGATGCTGCCTGATCACCTGCAGGCCGGGACGGCGAACGATTTCATCGAGCCGGCCAATATCGGCCTGACGAAGCGACCCGGTGCGCGCGGCCCACGGACCGGCGGACCTTCCTGGAAATGGTCTCCCGCGAGCCCGGGCTTCCGCTTTTGGGCGGGTGTGCTGTTGGCTCTGTGCGGCGCGTACAGCGTCACGTGCCTAACGCTGTTCGCTTACCGATCACCAGGCGCGCCGCTCGGCGATTGGCGCGCTCTTTGGACGTGGGCGCGGTTTCTGACCGAGCATCCGGCCGCGGAAATGTATGACCCGTCGATCCTCCACGCGGGCCAAGCTGCAGCGGGGCTCGAACCGGGCCAATATTATCCCTTCGCATACCCGCCGAGCTTTCTGCTCGTCCTTTGGCCAATGGGCCTGCTTCCGTCCGGCCTAACGTACGGGGCCCTCCTCGTACTCGGTTTGCCGTTTTATCTTTGGGCGACTGTCGGCAAGCGGTGGCGCTCCCCGATGACATTGGCGGCGCTGATAGCGCCGACGACCGCCATCTCGATCGTCGCCGGGCAGACCGGCTTTCTCGCGTCGGCTCTCCTGATCGGCGGGTTGCGACTGGCCGGCTGCCGTCCGATACTGGCCGGCCTCCTCCTCGGCCTGCTGACTTACAAGCCGCAAATCGGGTTGCTGGTGCCGGTCGCGCTGGTATCGGCTAAACTGTGGCGCTGTGCCGCCTCCGCCTGCGCTACATTCCTGCTGCTGTTCGCGGTCACGAGCGCCGCATTCGGGCCCGGCATCTGGATCGCGTGGTTCGCCGCGATCCCCGGCTTCTCGAGCCAAGTAGCGGCGGGGGGCGGCAGGATCCTCCATCTGATGCCGACGGTCATGTCCACGCTGCTGCAGATCGGCGCCTCCCCGACAGCCGCGCGGCTGGCCCAGGGCGCGGCCACAATCGCCGTAATGGGCGTCGTATGGGCGTCGTTTCGCGCGGGGCCGACACGGCTGGCCGCCGCCACATTGCTGGTCGGCACACTTTTGGCGACTCCGTATGCCTTCCTCTACGACATGCCGATTGTGGCCACGGCCGTGTTGTGGATGATCCAGGAACGGCATGACCGCGGTGGTTCCTTCGGATGGGGCGAAATCCTGGTGCTGACGATAGCGGCAATCGCGCCAATGACGATGCCGGCGGAGACAGCGCGTCCGCCGATAAGCGCAATCTCTCTCGTCCTGGTGTTGGGTGTTATCCTGCGGCGGAGTTGGATGCTGCGATATCGGGCAGAATCCGAAGTTGCAACCCGGGCGTTACACTGCGGAAACGCGAGTTAAGCGGCGAGCAAGGTTGATGTGCTCACAGTTCGGCAATTGGAGCACATCTGGGCTGCCGGAGACGCCGATGCCCCACGACCAACCGCGATGCGACGTGTGCGACTGCGAGTTGCGTGCTGGCTTTCCTCGAGTGCGCGATCCGCAGACGGGGCATTGGTTCGCTATCACCCACTGCCCGGAATGCGGTTTGGGCCATACGACGCCGCAGCCCGACGACTTGGATGAGTACTATGGCTCGGCGTATCACGGCGGCCGCTACGGGATCGCTGAACAGCTGTGCGTGAGACGCCGTCTGCGCTTTGTGAGAGCGGTCGCAAGCCCACATCGCGTGCTCGACTTTGGCTGCGGGGATGGCGCCTTCATCGCAGCGGCATCGGCCGCCGGATTGCAGGCGACTGGTGTGGAAATGCGACCGGAGCACGCCCGTTCCAAGGGGCTGACGGTAGTCGAGCGCGTCGAGGACGCCGGAGCTCCGTTCGACCTCATAACCCTATGGCACAGCCTGGAACACGTCCGCTCGCCACGGGAGCTGCTCGAGCGACTGTTGCCGCGGCTGAGCGATGACGGTTTCCTTGTTGTTGCTGTGCCCAATGCCGAGAGCGTACAGGCGCGGGTTTTCGGGCCGGGCTGGTTTCACCTCGATGTCCCCCGGCATCTCTTCCACTTTACACCGCGCGCGCTGAAGCGATTGTTGGAAAGCTGCGGCCTGGAGGTGGTCCGGCGCTGGGACATCGAAGTCGAATTGGATCTGTTCGGGTGGGCTCAGAGCGCCCTCAACCGGGTAATTCACACTCCGAACGTGCTCTTCGATGTGGTCACCCACCGGCGGCGGCGTCATAAGCCATTGGAGATCGCGGCCAGCCTTGTCCTAGGCACCGTGGTCACGATAACTGCGGCGCCGGTGGTGCCGCTTGCCGCCGCGCTGTCAAGCGGCGCCGTGGTGATCTTTGCGGCGAAGAACCAGCGCGCTAGCCGTTGAACCGCCGGTAAGCTCGTGCAGTATTTTTAAAGCTGCATCTGAACTTGTGGAGCCAGTGCTTTGCGAGGCTCCCGTCGCTGCAAGCCCTCGAAGACGCTGCCGCGCTCCCACCCCCAGCACGCCAGGCGAAACTCGGTAGCAGTCCGAAGTACGCCAACGCCATAGGCAATGCTTCGGCGAAAGTTTATAGAAGATGCCCCGGTGAAATACCGGGTGGGACAGGAAATCTCGCCAACCCGAAAGCCGCGGTAAATGATCTGGGAAAGCATCTCGTTATCGAATACAAAATCATCCGAGTTGTTATCGAGAGGAATATCCTCTAGGACAGCGCGAGTGTAAGCGCGATAACCGGTATGGTATTCAGATAGCTTATAGTTCAGTAAGATATTTTGTGTAAATGTAAGCATACGGTTGGCAACATATTTGTACAGCGGCATTCCCCCTGCCAAGGCGCCAACACCAAGTATCCGAGATCCCAGGACCACGTCGAAAAAACCAGACGCCAATAGGGATGCCATGGGTAAGATAAGCTTCGGTGTATATTGATAGTCCGGATGCAGCATAATTACGATATCTGCGCCTCGGTCGAGCGCTGTGCGGTAGCAGGTTTTCTGGTTGGCGCCGTAACCTTTATTGTGATCGTGGGCAATCGTGATAATACCAAGCTCCTTGGCAAGCTTCAGAGTCTCATCTGTGCTAGCGTCGTCAACAAGAATGATGTCGTCTACTACATCGATCGGGATTTCGGCGAACGTCCGTTGCAGCGTGAGCGCGGCATTAAACGCCGGCAGAACAACACAAAGTCTATTTCCAATTATCATCACTTAACCTATCTGATCTTGACGCTGGAGCTCCGGAAATTTCGGGGTATTACATATTCCTGCGGTGGACCACGGCGTAGTCGTCGCTGTAGACGCGTTGCCATCCGGGGAGGTGGTCGAGCAGGGCCGCGGCCGCGCTCGACGGCTCGAACAGCGTCCAGGCGATGGCGTAATGGTCGAGCAACCCGGGCAACGCCTCGCCGATCCCAGCGCTCGCCGCGGCATTGCGGGCGAGGAATTCGTCGCCGAAGAGGTCGGCCCGGCCGTCGATGAAGGTGGGTATGCCGACGAACGTCAGATACCCGCCGAACCGGATCGAGTGGAGGACGTGGCCGGTAAGGCCCGCTGCGCGCGCGGCGTCGACAGCCAATACCGGCGCGACGGCTTCGCGCGGGCCAATGCCGCGCCGATCGAGCGCAAGCGCCGTCGACAGAAATCCGAGCGCGATCAAGACCGCAGCGATCACCGCGGCGGCAAACGGCACCATCGTCAATCCGCGCGCGGCCCGCTTTCCCGCCGAGCCGGTTCGCGCCGACACCGGGGAGCCCAGCTGAGCGGAGAGCGGGGCGGCGATCAGCAGCGGGCCGATGATGCCCAGCAGCTCCTGGTTGCGCACATGGGTCAGCGCCAGGTGCAGCAGCACGAGAACCATCGCGGTTCGCGTCCACGGCAGTCTCAATCCCAATGAAAACCCGCCGAGGATCGCCAGCGCGATCCACACCTCAAGCGGCTCGAAATGCTGGAAATCGGCGGCGTGCCACTCGGAGAGCGCGGAGATTGCAAAACTCATCCGCAGCATGCGCAGCGGCAATGTGAACAGGTCGAACCCGTTTGGCGATACCAGCGCAGCGAGGGTGGACAATCCCAAAAAAACGCCCCATCCCCGGAGCGTTTGCCAGCGGGCCGAGGCGGGAGCGACCAGCACCGCCTCCGCGGCGAGCAGTCCGGCAAACAGCAACCCGACGACAAAACCGCCATGCAGGTTGCACCACAGGATCATGACCGGCAGCAGGGCGAAGGATGGGGCGGCGCCCTCGTCTCGCGCTCGGATCACGCCCGCCATCCACGCCACCAAGAGCGGCAACGCCAACACATGGGGGCGGGCGAGCAGATGCGGCTCGGTCAGTGCGAAAGCCAGCAGCGCGCCGATCGCGGCGCGGCGCGGCCCGAGCGAGCGCTGCAAGGCGCGGGCGAGCAGCGCAAACGCGGCAGCGATCGCCAAACCGGTCGCGGCGATGACGCCGCCCCATCCGAGCCCGTCATAGACGGCGGCGAAGACGATCTCCGCTAGCCATTCGTGAGGGACCCAGCTCCCGCCAGGGAAGGTGAAGGTAAACGGATCATGGAACGGGATCGCGCGGTGCTCGACGATCCAGCGTCCGATAACGATATGCGAGAGCGTGTCGCCATCGTTGAGGAGAGCAAACGCCGAAGCTACCGCGACAGTATAAGCTCCCAGACCGACGAGGAGCGGCACCAACCACGCGCGAACCGGGTGCAATAGATGCGTATCGGTGAGGGCCGGCGATCGCGGAAAGGACGCGCCTATCGACTGCATGCCGCGCGCCCGACGTGCCTGACCAGGACTCGCTCAGCTACCAACCGCGGCGAGCGCCGGCGGGGACTGGTGCGGTGCGACTTCGGGCTCAGCCACGGGCGGGCGCGGAGCAAAGGGCGGCCGCGTGTCGCTGCCGTTCATCGCAGTTTTGAGGCGAACGCGACCACGGGCTAGATGCGAGCGCACGGCACCGACGGAGGTGCCCATGCTCTGCGCCGCCTCGTCGTAGGACTTACCCTGGACGCCGATCAGGATGACGGCCGAGCGCTGGTTGGCGGAGAGACGGCGCAGCGCAGCGCCGAGGTCGCGCAACAGAAGCCGCAGCTCAGCCATATGCGTCGCCGGCGGCGGTTCGGCGGCGGCAATTTCCTCCAGCGCTGTGGCCGAGCGGTTGGATCTGTTCACACCCGCGAGAAAGCGATTGCGCATGATCGTGTAGAGCCAGCCGCGCAGATCCGTCCCCGCCTGCCACAAATGCGCGTTGGCGAGCGCTTGCACGAGCGTGTCCTGGACGAGATCGTCGGCATCGGCCCTTTCGCGATGCCAGCGCCGCGCCGCACGGCGCAGGAAAGGTATCTCTTGCTCGACTTGTCCCGCGAACTCCGCCTCCGCAAGCTCCGCCGATGCCGGCGCGCGGGTACTTGGCTGCGGCGCTCCGGCTGCGACTATATCATGCGAACCCGGCGCCTCGTAGTTCGTTGACATTCTACGTGACCCACACGCAAACAAAGGCGAATTGCACGGACCGGTAAACGCAGCGTCGAGGTGAAACAGCTGATGCGTTTATTCAGGACGCTTCTCTGACACAAAATGGACAGCAATTCAAGCAAATTTTACCGAAGGGTTAACGGCTGTTACCGGACTGTTACGATTGCCCACTCTCCTTGACGAGAGACCGGGTCGACACGCGACCCGGCGGTCCACGGGGTTGAAGCGCGGCGCGCTGCGGGCATCAAGACCCCGATTTTGGTGCCGCTATCGGCGGACGGCGACCAGAGGACTGCGCTCAGGCAAGTGTCCGCGGCGTTCAGCAATTAAGTCAAAGGAAAAGGATCCACACGAGGGCGTCCGCTTCGCTCAATATTACTCGAGAGTCACCGTCATCTCACACTGCAGGGTCACTGAACGTCAAAAATGCGTTCGGATAATATTTTTTGCTCGAACTTTTTTTAGTGGTGCTTATGTTGCAATCGTCGCGAAGTAGCGGCGCACGGAAATAACAGTCCGGAAGAGGACCAGAGGAAAAGTAATCGATGGCTATACTAGACCAGATCGGACAGGAGAAGCAGCGGATCTCCGAACGGCTCATGCGGGTCGATGCGGAACGGACGAAGTTGAGCGAGCAGCGCAATGAACTGGAAACCGCCGAACGTGCTCTGAGTCGACTCGGGGAGAAAGCGCTGGTAACCGAGAAGCGGAGGAGAGGGCGCGCGGCGAGCGCCGCATCGTCAGCGGTAAAGGGCACAAGAAACGAGGTGGCAAGCGGGCGCCTAACCTATCGTTGCGTGACGTCACTTTGAAGGCCGTGCAGGCGCACGCTAACGGCGCCAGCGCCAGCGAAGTCCTCAACCACCTCTCGCGAAAATTTGGCCTGACGGTCCGGCCGAACCAGCTCGGTAGCGCGCTTCAGGGGCACCGTCGCGCAGGTCGGCTCGAAAACCGCGATCAGCGCTGGTACATGCCGCGCCCGGCGTAGAGAGCCACAGCAGCGAACGACAGCTCGATCGTCCCGAGAGATCCGAGATTGCCACGCCATCCGTTCGGCCGTGACCAATGGCTTCGAACCGCGTCGTCAACCAGGCGGACAGGAATTGCCGATCGGAATGGTGGCGGGCGTCGAAATTCCGGGACCTCAACCACTTTCGCGCGGAGGTAAAGCCCGCCCCGCCCGACCAGCACGCCGAACGAAAGGTATCCGTTTGCCAGGCGACCTCTTGCGACATTTCGGAGTTCATCAGATCCGGCAGAAAGATCGCCGAGGCGAAGGTGACGGCAGCAGATAACAGAATATAGAGCGCAATCACGTAGCCCGATCCGGTCCACGCGAGCAGCGCCGTCGCGATCAACGGCGCCGAGCCGCCCGCAGTGATCGAGGCGAAATGGAATCCGAGCGAGAAGTGGCTGTACCGCAGCCTGGGGGTGAAGCGACCTTGAGATATTCGGGGCAGTCTTGTTATCGGTTGATGCAGCCGCAACGCAGCAGGAAAAGCTCAGCGTCCGACGGCGGTGATTGCCGGTCGTCTCCCAACCCTAACCGTTCATTCACTGCACTTGGCGAGATCGGCGGCTCCCGACGCGTGCCGATCTGGTACTGTGGGCATGCCAAAGCGAGGCTTCCGTCGGTGCGCGAAATACGGCAGCGGCTACATGCCGCTGGCTTATCCAGCGGATGATGCCGCGTTGGCGGCCTTCTCCAAGTTGCGCGCGCTGCCGCAGGAAGCGGAGCGTGATCTTTCAGCCACGGGGCTGGAAATCTGGGTTTCTTCTGGCGCCGGGAACGCGGATGATCGTCGCCGCCAAATCAGCTTCTGGAAAGACGCAGGGGTCACGCCGGTGACGGAGCACACGACCGATGTGAGCGGGCACCACAAGCGCATCGGCGGCCGCAGCGCCGCAGAGCACTTAACGGCGATCCCCGGTACCTTGAAGCAGTGGCCAACCTGCTGTAGATCGGTGTTCGCGAGCTTTGGCAAGTCGCTTCGTGAGGGCTCTGTCCGTCGAAGCGACAAAGTCTCGGCGGGCGAGGTCCGGATTTTGCGCGCACCCTTTTTCGCAGGCCGAAGACAGGGAGATTTGATCGATTTGCTGCGGTAGCGATAAAAGTCGGCGACGCTTCGCATTGGCCTCCGGCGGCACAGGTCCGGACGGAGCGGTTCTGGCCTTTTCGGTTAACCCGCACGATCTCGGGTAGAGTAGACACTCGTGCGCGAAATTGGCGAGGCTTGTCATGTGTCGTAATATCAAGACGCTCCATAACTTCAAACCGCCCGCGACAGAGGACGAAATCAGAGCGTCTTCGCTGCAATTTGTGCGCAAGCTGAGTGGTTTTACTCAGCCCTCCAAGGCAAACCAACTCGCTTTGGACCGCGCCGTCGACCAGGTGGCCAGCGCAGCACGCGAGCTGCTTGACTCTCTCGTGACCAATGCCCCACCCCGCTATCGCGAAGTGGAGGCGGCCAAGGCCCGAGCGAGGGCGGCGGACAGGTCCGCTCATCCGACACCCGACGCGCTACTTAGCGGCGGGAGCGGGTCAGCGCCGTGGCGCCGCTATAGCGCTTCGTCGGCGCGGAGCGCATGATTGCTCAGTAGGCAGCTAGTCCCGCCGCCGTATCGAATGGCGGCTTCGTGCCGGAGTCGACATTCACGGGACCTGCCCCGTACTGCCGCAGTCGACACACAGCGGTGAGTGGCTGGTCTCGCGTCGAGATCCTGTGCATAGAACCCCCAGCAGACAGTCAACCTCAGGCACGGCAGGTCGCTTGTCGATTGGCCCGGTATTTGCTAGGAAGACTAAGAAAATTGAAACGCGCCGGGCGGCAGCTAACGGAGATCGGCCATGCTCAACGGGAAAATCGCTCGCTTTGCACCGACCGTCGCGGCGGCGCTTTTGCTGGCTTCGCTGAGCCACTCGGCTGAGGCTGGCGGGACGTTGCGGATCGCAATGACCGCCTCGGACGTGCCAACGACCACCGGGGCCCCTGACAACGGCTTCGAGGGCCTGCGCTTCCTGGGCTATCCGGTCTTCGAGGGACTGGTGCTGTGGGATCTGTCACGCGCCGACAAGCTCGCCGAGATCCGGCCAGGGCTCGCGGAAAGTTGGGAGCAGGACAAGGGTGACAGGAGCAAGTGGGTCTTCCACTTGCGCCACGCCGCCAAGTTCCACGACGGCAGCGACTTCAATGCTGACGCGGTGATGTGGAATCTCGACCGCTATTTCAAATCGGATAGTCCGCAATACGATCCTACCGGCAGCGCCATCGCGCGTGCGCGCAATCCTTGGGTCTCCGGCTATCGCAAGATCGATGATTACACGATCGAGATCGCCAATCCACGATCGCTCAGCTATTTCCCTGGGGCGCTTGCCTATCTGTTCTTTTCGAGCCCCGCACAATTCCAAAAGACCGGCTCATGGGCCGAGTTCGCGAAGGCGCCGTCCGGTACCGGCCCATTCAAGATCACCGAATTCAAGCCGCGCGTCAGCGCGACCCTGAGCCGCAATGAGGGCTATTGGGACCCGCACCGCGTTCCCAAGCTCGACAAGATGGTGCTGTTCCCAATGCCGGAAGCGACGACGCGCCTTGCGGCGCTTCGCTCCGGACAGGTCGATTGGATCGAAGTGCCGCCACCCGACGCTGTGCCGAGCCTTAAAGCCGCGGGGTTCGAGATCGTGACCAACAGCTACCCGCATGTCTGGCCTTGGGTGATGAGTTTCGGCAAGCCCGACACGCCCTGGCGAGACGTGCGGGTGCGCCGGGCGATCAACTATTGCGCCAATCGCGAGGGGCTCGTCACGCTGCTCAACGGATTGGCCGAGCCTGCCGCCGGCGTCTACAACAAGACCGATCCCTATTTCGGCCACCCCAAGGAGCAATACACCTACGACCCCGCCAAGGCGAAGTCGCTGATGCAAGAAGCCGGCTACGGACCGGGCAAGCCGGTGAAGGCCAAGATCATGATCTCGACGAGCGGCTCGGGGCAGATGCTGCCGTTGCCGATGAACGAATATCTGCAGCAGAACCTTAAGGAATGTTGG
>Ga0182037_10001672_pt1 | contig 11677 bp, 8 predicted proteins | sample sta12Cox44000082_FD_125974 | JGI IMG/M metagenome (GOLD analysis project Ga0182037, IMG submission 125974) | Lab enrichment of tropical soil microbial communities from Luquillo Experimental Forest, Puerto Rico - statoxic.12C.oxic.44.000.082 | ecosystem: Environmental > Terrestrial > Soil >... | reverse complement strand
CGGGAGCAGTTGCGCTGCTGTAACTGGATACGACTTCCCATTGGGCCAATTCCCGAAGAATTTCGGGGGTGAAGGCGGGAAGAAGGTGCGGTGCCGCACAGGCATCATAAGCCAGGAGCCAGAATATTTGTCCGGTCCACCTCATTCGTGTTGTAGGGCGGCTGTGTCAGCCGCCCGGCGTTCGCCGCGGCGAACGCCGCTACAAAAGCTACAGCGTGAAAAAACTTCTTCGCAAAAAGGAGAATGAGAGCTGGACGACGCGGCCCGCTGTAGCGGCGGTCTATGACCGCCGAAGCGATTAGGGCCTAACAAGTCCAACTCTCGGAGTTGGAGGTAACTTGTTATGCAAAATCGTTCAGTTTGGTTGTTTCCGGGGAGCTCCGTCTCGGATGCTGGGTTCGGCGTCGCGCCGAAAATATCTTTTCTTAGCGCGCGAATCTCGGGCATTGGTGCGGCGATAGAAGAGTTCGTGATCGCGAGACGTGCTCGTCAGCACCCGAGACGGGTGCGCTACCCAGTTGCATGTTTCTCATTCGCGATGGCGGTTTCCATCACGCACGCGCAGGAAGCTTTGCCGACTCCTTCGCCAAGCGAAGCGGAGGTTGAGCAGGTGGTCGTCTCGGCGACTCGTTTCGACATTCCTCTCGATCAATCGCCCGCCAGCGTAAGCGTGATCAGCTCGAAAGATCTCGAGCAAAAACAGACCGAGCGTGTGAGCGACGCGCTGCGCGACGTGCCGGGCGTGTCCGTGGTCCAAACCGGAACGGCTGGCCAACTCACGTCCGTTTTCATGCGCGGCTTGCCGAGTGAAGACATGCAAGTGCTGCTTGACGGCATTCCGATTAATCAGGGCTTGTCTGGCGCAATGAATTTTGCCGATTTCGTCACAGATGACATAGATCGCATCGAGGTCGTGCGCGGGCCGCAAAGCACGATTTACGGACCACGCGCCCTCGCAGGCGTCATTCAACTTTTTACCAAGCAAGGCACAGGAACTCCAGGTGTAATGGTCGCTGCCGAGGGGGGCTCGTATGACAGCTTTCGCGAATGGGCCGAGAGCGACGGCAAAATCGAACAGTTTGATTATTCGGTCGGAGCGAGCCGTCTCGACACCGAGAACGCGCGTCCCAATAACAATTATCGCAACACGGCTGCGATCGCGGACGTCGGCTGGTCGCCTGACGAAACACTACGCATCGGCAGCTTGTTCACTTACTCCGTGAGCGACACCGGAAATCCCAACACGATTTTCGATCCGCGTCCCATCGATCATTTCCTCACCGAGCGTTGGCTGATCGGCCCGCACATCGATTGGAAAGCGACTGACTGGTGGGAACACAAACTCATTTTCGATTACGATCACGAGCGGCAAATCAACAATCCGAATGAGGACGGGTTTGTTGGCCCAACTCGCGCGCTCTTCGAACGGACGCAAGTTGATTATCAAAACGATTTGCGTCCAACATCGTGGCTGACGTTGACTTCGGGATTCTTTTACAGCCGCGTCAACGCAGGTCAGGAACGCCCGTTTGTTCAGTTTGGTCCTACATTCATCAGCGATCACACCAATGAGATCGCAGGTTTCTTGCAGGCGACGCTAACGCCGGTCGAAAACCTGATCTTCGTCGCTGGCGGGCGTTTCGATCATTTCAATCAGTTTGGCGGCGTCTGGACTTATCGCGTCGCTGGCAGTTATAAGATCGACAAGACCGACACAACGTTGCATTCCAGCGTAGCGACGGGATTCAGTCCCCCGAGCAGCCAGGACAAAATTTTCGGCAACAACCCTAATCTGGAGCCGGAAAAAGATTTCGGTTGGGACATCGGCATTGAGCAGCGGCTTTGGGAAAGGCGTGTGACTCTCGGCCTGACTTATTTTCATAACGACCTCTCCAACGTGATCGGGTTCAACGGTCTTTTCCAAACACTCAACCTCGGCGCAGCGGTAACGCAGGGATTGGAAGCCGAATTACGCGCCCAGCCGATCGCGGATCTCGTGTTCACCGCGAGCTACACCTATCTCGACGCCAGAAAGACCTCGTCGGCGGACATTTCGCAGCCGCAAGGCGCGCGTTTGCCGCGCCGGCCCCGCAATGAAGTTTATGTTTCTGCTTCGTATCTTTGGTGGAAAAAATTGCGCACGACGATTGAAGCTAAGTTCGTGAACGCACGCGAGGAATTGAATTTCGGCGGACCGAACTTCGATATCGAGGATTACTCATTTGTAAACATCGCCGCCGAATACGAAGTCAACCCGTACCTGTCAATCTTCGGCCGAATCGACAACCTCACGAACGAACACTACTCGGAAGTTTTCGGTTTCCCTGCGCTCGGTCGCGCCGCGTACGGAGGGATCAAGGTGCAGTTTTAGTCGCTCTTGTCATTCCGAGCGCCTGGCCGCCGGAGCCTTGGCGAAGGAGGGAAGTCGCGTGCCAAGCCATAGCTTTATGCGAAGGTCTGGAGGAATCTCTTGATATAGGCAAGGCGTTGAGCATGTCTCTGAAACTTTCTGAAAAGAAATTAGCCGTGCTTGGCGCCGGCAAGCTGGGCGGCATCCTGCTGCGCGCATATCTGAAGCAAGGGCTCTTTGAGTCCAACCGCGTCGCCGTTACGGTGAGGCATGCGGAGAGGGCAGCGGCGCTCGCAAAAGAGCTCGGCATCTCAGTAACCGCCGACAATCGCGAGGCGGTAAAAGGTGTCGACATCATTCTGATGACCGTAAAACCCCAAACCGTGGCGGAAGTGCTGCAGGAGCTCGGACCCGAAATTGCCGCTAAGACGTTGCTTGTTTCCGTTGCAGCTTCTGTGCCGACAAGCTATGTGGAGCAGCAACTCGCTGCGGCGAGTGGCGGCGAGTGTAATGAAGTGGCGGTCGTTCGAGCAATGCCGAACACGCCTGCCGCTGTCGGGTGCGGGATGACGGCAATTTGCCCGGGAGCTCATGCAACGGCGGATCATCTCGAAATTGCTCGAACTATGTTTGACGCCGTAGGCCGCACTATCGTGGTTGATGAAAAGCACATGGATGCGGTCACGGGTCTTTCGGCGAGCGGCCCTGCATACGCGTATATCATTCTGGAATCGCTCGCCGAGGCGGGCGTGAAAGTTGGTTTGCCGCGCGGCGTAGCCACCCTTCTTGCGGCACAGACCATGAAGGGTGCCGCGAGTGTCGTGTTGGACACCGGCGACCATCCTGCGCTCCTAAAGGACGCGGTCACAACGCCGGCCGGTTGCACCATCGATGGCATCCTCGAGCTCGAAGAAGGAAAACTCCGCGTGACGCTGATTAAGGCGGTCGTCAAAGCCACCAACCGCGCCGGCGAACTGCTGTTCGAAAAGTAGTGCCAACATTGCTCGCCTTGTCATTCCGAGCGAAGTCGAGGAATCTCTTGCGGATATAGGATGACCGCGCTGCTTTACTTGGTTAGTGGATTGATCGCCGGCGCTCTGGTGGCTGCTGTCGTTTTCTTTTTAGCCAGGCGCAGCGGCGGGTCGCATTCTCAAACGGAACTCGTCCGCCGATTGGAAATGATTGATCGCGGGTTGCGGGATGAGTTTTCGCGCAACCGCGAGGAAGCAGGCGCGGCCGCGAAGAACCAGCGCGAAGAACTGACAAAATCTCTCGAAGGCGTGCGCTCGATTGTCGATGATCGGCTACGACAACTGCAAGAGGACAATGCGAAGCAAATCGACAAGATGCGCTCGACCGTCGATGAAAAATTACAAGGCACACTGGAGAAACGCCTCGGCGAATCGTTCAAGCTGGTGAGCGACCGCCTTGAGCAAGTGCATCAGGGGCTCGGTGCGATGCAGCAACTGGCGAGCGACGTTGGCGGATTGCAACGCGTGCTGACAAACGTGAAGACGCGTGGGGGCTGGAGCGAATGGCAGCTCGGCGTCTTGCTGGAAGAAATGCTGACGCCAGATCAGTTCGCCAAAAACATGAAGACCCGGGATGACAGCGATGAGCGCGTTGAATTCGCGATCAAACTTCCCGGTGACGAAAACGGCGCGCCAGTGTGGCTACCGATTGACGCGAAATTTCCGATGGAACACTACGAACGGCTGACCGACGCGCAGGAAAGTGGCGACTCCACTGCAATCGACGCCGCGATCAAAACTTTGGAGACGCAGTTGAAGCGCTGCGCGAAAGACATTTGCGAGAAATACATCAACCCGCCAAAGACGACCGACTTTGCGCTTATGTTTTTGCCGAGCGAAGGACTTTATGCGGAAGCGATTCGTCGCGTCGGCTTGGTGCAGAATGTACAGCGCGATTGCCGCGTCACGTTTGTCGGGCCAACCACGCTCGCGGCATTGCTTAACAGCTTGCACATGGGTTTTCGCACGCTCGCGATCCAGAAACGGTCCAGCGAGGTCTGGAACTTGCTGGCAGGAGTGAAGACCGAGTTTGGAAAATTCGGTGAAGCATTGTCGGCAGTGAAAGACAAAATCGATCAGGCCTCACGGAAGATGGAAGATGTCGATGTTCGCTCGCGTGCCATCACAAAAAAGTTGCGCGACGTTGAAGAGCTGCCGTCCAACCCGCAGCCATTTCTGAGAGATCTTCTGCCGAATGAGGATAACGAAGATGTTCGTCAGTGAGTCCCTTCAAATCACAGCACTTCGTTCCACTTGCTCTGGTCTTTGAGCATGATCTCGCGGAGGAGACGAATGGGCGGCATACCGTGGTTGAGCAACTCGTTATGGAATTTTTGCAATGAGAATTCGTCGCCTTCTTGCGCCTTGTAATCGTCGCGTAATTTCAGGATCTGCAATTTTCCCAGGGTGTAGTTGAGGTAACCGGGATCGAAAGTGCCGCGGATCGCCTCCTGACGCGCCGGTTTTTCCTCGTAGTAACAATTGTCCTGGAAAAACTTCGTGGCCTCGTCGAGCGACATGTTTTGGGTGTGCAATTTTATCGACACACATAACCGGCATAAACGGAGAAGCGCTTCGTCGGCCTGCGCCATGCGATATTTGGCTGCCCGTTTCGCGTCGTCCTCGCTTGGAGTCGAACTGGTCGCGCCGCCGAATCCTTCGTCGAGCATCATTTTCTCGCAGTAATGTGCCCAGCCTTCAATGAACGCGTAGCTGCCGAAAATCTTTTCCACCTTGGTCGCTGGCGATGCGTTCAAGTGCAGGAACTGTACATAATGACCGGGATAGGCTTCGTGGATCGACGTAATGTCGGAGGTGTAATAGTTGAAGGCGGTGAGCCACTCCTGCTTTTGTTTTTCCGGCCAATCGTTCTCGGTGGGCGTGACGTAATAGTAGGCCTCGGTTGCGCGCTTCTCGAACGGGCCGGGCGTGTCCATCGAAGCAAAGGAGGTGGCGCGCAGATATTGCGGAGTCTCTTTGACCTTCGCGCGAATCTCCGAGGGGATGCTGACCAAGTGATGGCTCACGACGTACTTCCGAATCTTGTCCAGATCTTTGGCTACATCCGGAATGAGTTTGTCCGGAGTCGGATGTTCGCTCTGGATTTGCCTGAAAACTTCAATTGGCGATTTGTTTGGATCGATCTTTTTCGCGGCTTCGGCGAACGCGTCCTGTTCGGCCTTTAATTGCGCCCTGCCGATTTCCAGAATTTTTTCCGGCGGAAGATCGACCAGTTCGGTTTGGGCCAGGAAGCGCCTGAATTTTTCTTCGCCCAAGGCGAAATCGAGCGAAGCCTTCGGGAGTTTCTCGCGCCGCAACCAGGCGGCATAATCGTTGAGCGCGTTTGCGGCTTTGCGGTTGGCGTCCAAAAACGGCGCGCGGAGCTGTTCGTCCTTAAAACCGCTGACGGCGGATACCAGATCTTTTTTGAGAAAATCGGCGGAACCTTTTGCGATCTCAATAGCCAATTCCACATACGGTTTGGGAAGCACGTCATTGAGATTTGTCCTGGCTGCAATCAGGATGTTTGGGATTTGCGATTCGATGGCGACCAGGCTGCGGACGCGATCCTCAATCGGCGCAAAATTTCTTTTGATGTAAACGTTCACGTCAGCGGCGCCTGCATAGACCATGGGATTTCGCTCGAAGACCGACATATCCTGCATTTCAAATAGATCCTTCTTCACGGCTGCCTGCAGAATTCGCAGGTCGATGGATTGGCGTTGACTCAATTTGGCTGGATCGAATTTGGCCAGGCGATCATCAAAGCGGCGGAGCCGGGAAAGCTCGGCATCCAGCGCCAGGCGGCTGTAATCGCTGATTTTCCCGTCGTATTCGTGGAGACCGAGGCTGGTTCCCTCCAGCGGGTGGGCTGCGAGATACGTTTTAATGTATTCCTCGGCAACCGCTTCGTACTCGGCGTCGTCTGTTTGATCGGCGAAATTGCTCGCACTGGGAAAACAGAGCGTGACGAGGATAAGAACGAGCGATAAGAAGTTCGCGGCAAGCTGCCGCAAACTACAGGCTGGCAGCCTGTGCTCCCCGGAAGGTTGACAGAAATGGTTACTCATGTTTGCGAGTCTCAATTAAGACAACGCTTTATGTTGGGCGTTGCCAAAATTTCCGCATGAGCGATGGTTAGGTCGTTCCGAATGTTGGGTTGAATATGAGGCGCTTGGTCATTGTCTCGTTGCTGGCTTATCTCGTGCTCGGCACTTTTCCCGGTGCGTTCGCGCAAGAAGCGCAGCCAGGAAAGAGCGAAGAAGATAACGGCTACGCGCAGATTTCCATTTTCGCAAAGACTCTGGAATTGCTCAGGCAAGATTACGTGGATGAAAACAAGACCAGCTATCACGATCTCGTCACTGCGGCAATGAAGGGCATGCTTTCTTCGCTGGACCCACATAGCCAGTTCATGGACCCGAGTGATTTTCGCGACATGCAAGACGACACGCGCAGCCGCTTCAACGGCCTCGGGATCGAGGTTTCCATGAAAAACGGCCTGCCTACGGTGATCACAGCAATGGAGGACACGCCTGCCGCCAAGGCGGGCATTCTCTCCGGCGACCAGATCTTGCGCATCAACAGCATTTCCACCGAGAGAATGGATCTCCAGGACGCGATCAATGTTTTGCGTGGCCCTGCAGGCGCGAAAGTGACCCTTACCTTGCTACGGCCTTCCACCAATGAAATTAAGGAATACACGCTGCAACGGGCGGAAATCAAAGTCCAAAGTGTAAAAGGCACAAGATTGCTCGATGCCGAGCTGACAGGCTCATTCAAGATCGGTTATATCCGGCTGATCCAGTTTAACGAACCTACCGCCGAGGAACTTTCGAAGGCGCTCGATGATTTGCAGAAGCAAGGCATGCAAGCGCTCATTCTCGATCTTCGAAATAATCCGGGTGGCCTGTTGAATAGCGCTGTGGACGTGTGCGGCCAATTTTTGCCGCCCAACACGAAAGTGGTCTCGACGCAGGGACGGGTCGTCTCCCAACAGCATGATTACTCGACTTCCGGCGCGAAAAAAGAGCGTCCGAACTTTCCGATGGTGTTGCTAATCAATGAAGGGAGCGCGAGCGGAGCGGAGATCGTTGCCGGAGCACTCAAGGATTTGCATCGAGCCGTCCTTGTGGGCGAAACCACTTTTGGAAAGGGTTCCGTGCAAAACGTCATGCAATTACCCGACGGTTCGGCGGTGCGTTTTACCACTGCAAAATACTATACGCCGAGTAAACAAGTGATTCAGGGAAATGGCGTGACTCCGAATATTCGTGTGGCCGTGACGCCCGACCAGGATCGCGCTCTTTTTGCCTTGCGCAATGCGGGAAACGTAAAACCCGAGGACGAGACCAGGATTATCAAGACTAAGGATCCTCAGATGTTGCGCGCAATTGATGCGCTGAAGGGCGTCATGACTTATGCGCAACAGAGCGCGCCGAAAGCTGAAGCGGTAAGGAAATAGTTGTGGAGGCGCTTGTGCCGAGCGCCGTCAATTTGTCCGGCGGTTGACACAACCGCCGCTACACCGATGAAAGCGATCCTGGCACTTGAAACTTCCTGCGATGAGACCGCCGTTGCGATCTTGCGCGGAGGCGACGATCACTCGCACGAATTGCTTGCCAGCGAAGTCGCGTCGCAAGTTGCCGCACATGAAAAATTCGGCGGGATCGTGCCGGAGATTGCCTCGCGCAATCATTTGATTTACGCGCCGCGGTTACTCGATCGCGCTACAAGCGCGGCCAGGATCGATTTGTTAGAAGTCGATGCATTTGCGGCCACCAGTGGACCTGGACTGGCGAGTTCGCTCATGATTGGTGCGTCCATTGCCAAGGGTCTCGCAATCGGCTTTGGCAAACCTTACCTCGCAATCAATCATCTCGAAGGCCATCTGCTATCCCCATTTTTTTGTGGGACAGATGGTGCGGAACAAATCAAGCCGAATCTTTCGTTGATCGTAAGCGGTGGCCACACGATGTCGGTCCTCGTTCGTAGTTTGGCGGATTATCAATTGATCGGGCGTACGGTGGATGATGCTGTGGGCGAGGCGTTCGACAAAGTCGCTAAGATGCTCGGGCTCGGCTACCCCGGTGGTCCCGAAATTGAAAGACGCGCACGCGGTGGTGATCCGACGCGCTTTGATCTTCCACGCAGCATGCCCGACTCGGAGAATTTCAGTTTCAGCGGGTTGAAAACAGCGGTGCGATATTTGCTGCCGAAAATTACAGGGCGTTTCTGTGAACCCCGAAACGATTCGGGGCTGACACAGACGCCCTACAAATTGGATGAGCGCGTGCTCCGTGATCTTTGCGCTTCATTCCAACAAGCACTTATCGACGTGTTAGTGACAAAGACGATCACGGCCGCGGCGAAATACCATGTCGATCTTGTCACTGTGAGCGGTGGTGTGAGTTGCAACGAGGAGTTGCGACGACAATTGGGCCAAGCATGCCAGCGCGCTGGATTCGAGTTGAAGACTGCTAAGAGTTCGCTGTGCACTGACAATGCCGCAATGATCGCGTTTGCGGCGCTATTGCGATTGCAGGCTGGATTTCAATCGCAAGTGACCGAAGAGATCGACCCGAATCTTGCGCTGACACTGTAGGCGTTTCGCTGTGCGAAACGTTCGTACGCATCGATTGCCACTCGCCCGCCGCGTCGCCCACAGGGCGACGGCTACAGTCAGTACTCGCGCTCGAGAAGATAATTTGCGAGTGCGTGTAGCGGTTCGGCATCGCGGCTCCTAAACACTGAGAGAGCATTGTGTGCCTGACGTGTGAGCCGTCTCGCTTCAGCGCGGGATTTATCCAGCCCAATCACTGCAGGATACGTCGCTTTTTTTGCCGCCACATCTTTGCCGGCGCTCTTTCCCAGTATCTCGGAGGTCTGCGTCAAATCGAGAATGTCGTCGATGATTTGAAATGCCAGACCAAGCCGCTGCCCGAAGCGTGTAACAGCAGAGAGTTTTTTGGCGTCTGCGTTAGCGCTCATCGCACCGAGTCGTACCGAGCTTTTCAAAATGGCTGCGGTCTTGTTCTGGTGAATAAATTGCAACTGATCGCGTTTGACGTTTTTGCCTTCGGCTTCGAGATCGGCCACCTGACCGGCGATTAGTCTTTGGCTGCCCGCCGCAACTGCGATCTCGCGCAACAAGCTCGATGTGTCGTAGCGCGATGTCGGCTTTGCGCTGGAGACAATTTCAAACGCGATCGTCAATAGCCCATCACCGGCCAGGATCGCGATGGCGTCACCGAAAACTTTGTGGCAGGTAGGACGGCCGCGCCGAAAATCGTCGTTGTCCATGCTCGGCAAATCGTCGTGTACTAACGAATAGGTATGGATGCACTCGAGCGCGCAAGCGAGAGGAAGCGCATTTCGGATTTTTCCCCCGGAAGCTTCGGTTGCCGCGAGGCAGAGAATCGGTCGCAACCGTTTGCCTCCCGCGAAAAGACTATAGCGCATCGCCCGGTGTAAGGTCGCGGGTTTCGTATTCGCCTTTGGCAGGTAGCGATCGAGCGCGCGTTCGATCAACTTCTGGCGAGAGACGAGATAGGTTTTGATGTTCACGGATGCTTGATGCTGGATTACTGGATGTCGCGCGGCTGATTATCTAACGTCGAGCATCGAGAATCCAGCATCGGAATGTGAGGCTTTAATCTGTCTCAAATATTCTCCGCTGCTTCCGTTGTCGCGATGGGCTTCGTGCGCATGGCCAGGAACGCGCCGAGGAGAAGGATGGCCGCGCTCCAGATCTGGGCGTGGGTGAGACGTTCGCCGTAAATCCACGCTGACAGAGCCATTGCGCCGGCAGGGCACAGAAGTTGGAGCGATTGGGCAAGGGCCACGCCGATCTCTCGGATCGCCACATAGTAAAAGACGTGAGCGAGCGTGATGCAGGTCACGGCGGAGACGATCAGAACCAAATTAACTTGCGGTCCTGCATGAATCGGAGTGCTAATTTTTCCAAATGCAAATGTAAGCGGAAGCAGTAGCGCGGAAGTGATCAGGCTGATCACCCCGAAGCTGCGAATCGAGCCGAGTTCCCGTGAAGGTCGTTTGACGAGGATGCCATAAAGCGCCCAGCAAAATGTGGCGGTAAATGCAACCAACAATCCGGGGAGGGCGATATGACCTGATTTCCACCCCGGTTGAAACCAAACAACACCAAATGCGCCAATCAATCCCAAGCCAGTGCCCAATTGAAACCGCCATTGCCTGATGACCTGCCGTTCCTCAGGGAAAAAGGCGAGCGCGAGCAGCGCAGTGAAAATCACCGAGGCACGCGCGAAGATGGTATAAACGCCCGGGCCCATGTAGAAAAGAGCGATCACCTGCGTGACCTGGTGGACCACGTTAGGCAGGCAGGGCACGAAGCAGATCGTTACAGCGCGCCAGTCGATGGGCTGCTCGCGTCGTCGGATTCGATAAATTAGGAACGGCGCGATTGAAACGCAGGCTACCAGATAACGATAAAAATTTTGCGCCCACGGATCGTAGTAACGGTTCAGGTAGTACTGAAAGAGCGATGGTGTGGACCAGATGAGAATGGTGGCGAAAACCGCGGCATAACCTTCCGAAGCGCTCGTACGGCTCGCACGCCGACAATCTCCCGGGTGGAATCCAGTTGGTTCATCGCTATTTTTTTGCCGCATTAATTTGCTCGCCTACGAGCGAAAAATCGCTCAAAAAGTAGGCCAATAAGGAGAACACAACCATGATGATTACCAGTCGAATCACAACAGCCTTGATCGCGGCATACCTTTTCGGCACGGCTAGTTTTGCACCAGCTAAGGAGAAAGCAGCGGCCAAAGAGAAGGCCGGAGCTGGGACTAGTGATTACGCAAAGGGTGTCCAGTTGCTTGACAGCAAGCAGTACGAACAAGCGGTGACGGAGTTTACAGCAGCGATTCAGGCAAACGCTAAGCAGCCGGCGTTTTATGAGGCTCGTGGTTTTGCCAATTTCGAGCTCCAGCGATTCCAAGAGGCGGGCGATGATTTTTCGAAGGCCATTGAGCTGTCGCCTAAAGACATGCGGGCCTACGTGGGCAGAGCGCAGGTTTTCCTGCAGCAAAAAAATTATCAGCAAGCCCTGGCCGACACCGAGAAAGCAATCGAGATCAAACCCGATGAAATCACTGCGCTCAAGCTTCGCGCGTTCGCCGAGCTCGGACTCAGCCAATGGGACAAGGCGGTGGCCGATTTCACTTCCGTGATTCAAAAGAAACCGGACGACCTGCAGACCTATGATCGCCGCGCGCTGGCATATCGGGGATTGAAGAATTTTGATGCGGCTGTT
>Ga0182037_10001665_pt1 | contig 11699 bp, 5 predicted proteins | sample sta12Cox44000082_FD_125974 | JGI IMG/M metagenome (GOLD analysis project Ga0182037, IMG submission 125974) | Lab enrichment of tropical soil microbial communities from Luquillo Experimental Forest, Puerto Rico - statoxic.12C.oxic.44.000.082 | ecosystem: Environmental > Terrestrial > Soil >... | reverse complement strand
GACGACAATTCGGGCCTCGGGAAACTCGCCGCGAATGGCAAGGATCGCGTCAATGCCGTTCATCTCTGGCATCTGCAAGTCCATCAAAGTGACGTCCGGCCGGTGTTTACGGAATTGCTCGATGGCTTCACGACCGCTGCAAGCTTCGCCCACCAACTCCATGTCTGTTTGATCTGCCACCAACCCAGCGACTCCGTCTCGGAGCAATGGATGATCGTCAGCTAAGAGAATGCGGATTAGACTAGGATTCGTCGTAGCCATGTTCTCCTACTTGTCCTGGCCATCAGCTTTGTAGGCGACCCTGCCGGGAACTCGCAACTCAATTTCTGTGCCAGCTCCGTCTTCGCTCCACACTTCCAAATTAGCGCCGATGAGCTTGGCTCGCTCGCGCATGCCCCGCAAGCCATAGTGCCCGGCCCGGCCCGGCTCTCCAAGATGTGTCTCCTTGATGCCGATCCCATCATCGCGGATACGGACTCTCAATAGCTTTTCCTCATACGTGATTTCCGCTTCAATGGTTCGGGCGTGTGCGTGGTCATTCGCGTTTCGCAACGCCTCCCGCGCAATGCGATAGATTTCATCCCGCACGACTGGGCGAATGGCTTTAGGGCTCCCCTCCACTACCACGCGGAAGACAGATGCGTCGGAATGTTCGTTCTCAGATGCCAATTGTTTTCCTAAGGCGGATATTTCCTCTGCAAAATTGCCATTGGCGGTAGCGGAAGCTCGAATGTCATGGATCGCATCACGGCCTTCCATTATTGCGCGCTCCGCTCTGTCGAGCGCATTGTCTAGCGATTCAATCGCCTGATCTGGTCGTGCAGGCAGCAGATTGCGTGCTTTCTGAAAGTTAAGGATAAGACCCTGAAAGCTTTGTAAGAGCGTATCGTGCAATTCCCGTGCTATACGTGTCCGCTCATTCACGCGTGCCTCCAGCCCTGCGTTGAACTCCCGCGCAAGTTGCCTGAGGCGGAGGAGAAAGAGGGCCCAAAGTACAGCAATGGTGGTGATGGCACAGAGCGTTTTGAACCACCACGTGGCCCACCATGGCGGCAAGATCGTAATGGTCAATGCTAGGCCAGGTTCGCCCCAACCGCCTTGCCTTGTCGCGGCCTGTACATGAAATGTGTATTTGTCGGCTGGCAGAGTCGTGTAGGTCGTGACCCTCCGATCGCTGCCAACTTCAGTCCAATTGTGTTCCAGTCCCTCCAGTTTGTATCGATAGCGGTTGGCATCTGGATTGAAATAAGTAAGTGCCGCGAAAGTGAGTGAAAAAATGTTTTCGTCGTGAGTGAGTGTGACATCGCTGGCATAGCTGATGGACTTCTTGAGAGGAGAACGAGGTCCAACCTCTACCGAATGCCCCGCCAGCCGAAAATCGGTCAGAACAAGAGGCAGTGGATACGACGAATCCGTAACCTTGTTGGGAAAGAAGGCCACGCCGCCGCTAAACCCGCCAAAAAACATCTCCCCGCTTCGACTCTTAAAGCAGGCATCCCAACCGGTAAGGTCATTACCCGGTAGACCGTCAACCGTGGAGTAGTTCGTAAACTTGTTCGCGACGGGATTGAACCTGGATAGACCCCGGTTCGTGCTCATCCAGAGCACGCCGGACTGATCTTCGAGAACGCAGCTCACTTCGTTGCTGGGCAAACCATCTTTCACGAAGTAATGAGTGAACGTCCCGTTTTCGCGGTTGAACTTGTCCAATCCATTTTCAGTGCTCACCCAGACGGTCCCCGAATGATCTACGTAGACCGAGGTAACGGTATCGTTGCTCAAAGAATTGGGATCACGCGCTTTGTGTGCGTAAACAGCAAATTGACCAGTTTTTGGGTCGAAACGGTTCACCCCCCCGAAGCTACCCATCCACAAGGATCCGGTCCGATCCTCCGTTATATTGAAGTACTGCTCATAGTCACTCTTTTTGTCCTGCTTGTAGGTAACAAAACTCTCATTCTCGGGGTCAAATCGATCAAGGCCGTTCCACGTGGTAATCCACATTTTGCCAGCATGATCGACGAGCAACCGGCTCACTGTGTTGTTGCTCAAACTGGACGGGTTGCCGGGCTCATGGAGGTAGGTTTTATAATGCCCCGTCCTGCGATCGAGTCGGCTTAGTCCCGCGTCGACGGTACCGACCCAGAGAGTTCCTGAAGCGTCTTCGTTGATCGCGATTACGTCATTGGACACTCCCAGGCCGGGTGGGGGGTAAGAGACGGTTTGTCCAGATCTTCGATCAATGCGGTTCAAAGCTCCTGTCGTCCCGGTCCACAACACACCCTCATGATCTTCGTAGACGGCGTTCACGAACGGCTCACCGAGACTCTTGAGATTGTTTTGGTTACGAGACAGAAGCATGAATGGCGAAATCTCAGTACGAAAAAAGTTTGGCTCCCTGGCATGCAAGCCCGCCCAAATATTCCCCTCGTGGTCCTCGCAGAGCGAAATCACTCGGTCCTCGGCGAGGCTCTCGAGATCGCCCGGATGATTCCGATAGCGAATGAACACATCATGCTCACGGTCAAACTTCAGCAACCCGGCGCCGAAGCTTGCGAACCACAGTGTCTTCTTCTGGTCTTCAAGCACTGCCGTGAACCCACCGTAGATTCCTTTGCCAGATTCCTTGTCATAAGGCGAATAACGAATCAGGTGATTCGCGGATCGATCCAAAGTGGCTAGGCCGCTTCCAGTCCCACCTCTGATCCAGGTGACCCAGAGGGCACCGAGGTGATCCTCAAAGAGCGACGCATCCCCGACACCCTTATCCAGCCGAATTCGCAAGAGGACCCTTCCACTGTTACGGTCAAACTCTTCAAGGTAGTCGCCGTCGGCTATCCAAAATCGGCCGGTGCTATCTTCCAGAGTCCACTTGACTTCGTTGTTGCCTAGGCTAAATGGATTTGACGAATCGCGGAGGTGATGAACGATCTGACCTGTGTCTGGATTTAACCCAAAGAGGCCCTTCCCTGTTGCCAGCCAAAGCACGCCAGTCCGATCCTGACTGATTTGGATGACAGCGCTCGCAACTTCACCTGGAGCCTCGGTTTCGATCTGATAGTGAGTGAATGTTTCCGTAACGCTGTCGAACCTGTCCAGAAAATGATCGCACCCGACCCAGAGTGTGCCAGAACGATCCTTGAATAGCGAATGGATGTAGACACAACTCAAGCTGTTCTCGCGAGTAGGATCTTGTGTGAATACTCTGAATTGATATCCGTCGTAACGGTCCAGACCATACTGCGTCCCGAGCCACATGAATCCCTGATTGTCCTGTACGATTTGAAGAACTCTGGTTTGGGACAAGCCTTGAGCGGTGGAGAGCCGCGAGAAGCGGATATCATTGCCGTCGATTACGGGAAATCGGACGCGAAGAGCCCCGCTGCGCGATTGTTGGGCCGTATTTGAGGGATCGGTCCGACCGTCTGCTTGCGCCGCAGACAACGACGCAGCAGATGACACACCAGACAGGGTGACTAGCAATAGAGGCGTAATAATTCGTGTGCAGGAGCGGGTCGGCTGAAAGCGCACTCGTCGCCATTGCCATATTAACTGGGTCACACGATGGCCTAAAGGAAGCAAGGAGTCTCCCTAGTGCTGTTTGGCTTCAAGTCTATCAGAAGAAACAACGCTTGCGGCCGTCGGGATCCAGGCGAGCCAAGTGACAACGACAAAAAAAAGAACCGCCTCCCGGTCCAAACCAGATCGCGATTCAGTGCTAAGAATTCGCTTGAACCGCGGCGCTTGAGTCGATTTGGCTTTTCTACTGAGCTCACCGGGAGACTCTACATCGCATTTCTTAGCAAACGAGATGCTTACAAGTCCGCAGCAAAGGAGCAGCTCCCCTCCCCTCCGTGCCGAATGAAAGAAATGAGCGAGATCGCTCCCACAAAACATCGAACCCCTCATGTAACAAACATCGATACAATGCCATATGAGCGTTGTCCGAAAGTCCACTTCAAGAATTACGATTTTCGTTAGCTTACGAATTTCGGGACCACCATAATCCAGAAGGTACCTTCTATCAACAACTTGCCTCTGGCATTAGTGTTGCTTTGAAACAAGCAAGATGTAAGAACTCGAGGATTCGCGGCGGGGAGGGCTTTCGAACTTCATTCTTAAACTGATCTGAGCGGATCCACCACGGATGCAAGGCATGGGGGCAGATTTCTTTTCATCTTTCCCCTTGCCATCCATGGCGCCTTCACATGTGCCCTTAGGAAACCAGCACAATCAGGGGGAAAATCATGCCGCCAACTGAGAGTCGTTATTGCCAGCTGCTTCATGTCGTTCTGGCCAAAGTGCCACTCGCCATAAGCCAGCGGACGCACAGAATCGCCGTAACCGCGGCGATGTCGGTCGCTGTTCTTGGGCTTGCCAGTTCGGTTTTTTCACAGACCACGGTTTCGACAGGAGGTATTCAAGGAACGGTTACCGACCCAAGCGGAGCTCTTGTCACCGGCGCCAAGGTGTCCCTCACGAATGTAGCGACTGGGCAGATTGCTTCGGTCGATACCAATTCAGCAGGCGCATACACGTTCGCTTTCCTAGAACCAGGCGAGTTCGTGATGAGAATCGAAGCCAAGGGCTTTAAGACCACGCGATTGCCCCTCACCGTGAAGGTGGACCAAACAGCGAATGGTAGCGCCAAGCTCATAGTCGGCGACTCTACAGAGTCAATCGAAGTTCTGGCTACCAACCTCCAAGTCAACACGGTCCAAGCTACCGTCCAGGGCGTGCTCACTTCCAGTCAAATCGCCAATCTGCCGGTAAACGGGCGGAACTTTCTCGATCTCGCCCAGCTTGAACCGGGCATCCAGATTCAGGACGGTCAAAATTTTGATCCTACAAAAGGCGGCTACTCTTCGATCTCTTTCGGAGGCCGCTTCGGCCGGACTGCACGTATCGAAGTGGATGGTGCGGATGTTTCGGACGAAACCGTAGGCTCCACGACAACCGACATTCCCTCCAGTGCCATACAAGAGTTCCAAATCAGTCAGTCGAGCCTCGATCTGTCCACCGAGCTGACCTCCTCTGGCTCGGTCAACGTAACCACTAAATCAGGAACCAACAACTTTCATGGCGAGGCTTTCGGTCAGTTCCGTGACAGTTCGCTGGGCGCTGCGCTACCGACTCCCCCTGGAATCAAGGCGCCTTATCAGCGCAACCAGTACGGAGCGGCATTGGGTGGCCCCGTCATAAAGGACAGGTTGTTCTTCTTTATGGACGGGGAGCGGAACATTCAACATACCAGTGTACCCGTGCCCGTCTCTGCTCCTTTCTCTCAATATTCCGGCACTTTTTCTGATCCATTCCATGAGGGCAACTTGTTGGGCAGAGTAGACTACCAGTTAGGCCACGGCGTTCGCTTCTTCTATCGCTTTTCGTACTTCAAGAACTTGCTTCTTGCGACCTCTGGCGCAGGCTACTCGCTATACGACACGAAGAACAATACGCGCGATCATGTACTGGGCGTGGACTTCAGGACCGGCAGTTTCATACACACGATCCGTTTCTCGTACTTGAAATTTGAGAACCAAATCGTGGACGCTACAGCGGGGAATAGTGCGCTGCCGCTGAACAATCTGGGAGCCCAAATCGTGATGGGCAGCACCGGCTTCGTGGCCGGGCCAAACTTCCTTGCGCCGCAGACCACCGCACAGAGTAATCACGAACTTAAATACGACGGGAGCAAGGTCGCTAGTTCGCACGTCCTCCGCTACGGGGTCTCATTCAACCACATTCAAGGCATGGTTTTCGCGCCATTACTAAACTACGGCCCGCAGATCGTGTCGACTGTCTCTGCTTCCGAAGTGGCGGCCGCCACAGGCGGTCCCTTCCCGGGTGGAGCATCGAATCCGTTGAACTACCCGGCGGATTCCATCACCATTACGAACGGTCTCGGCTATTTCACAAGGGCGCCTGCCTTGGGCTTTCCGGCTGGTGGCCTCGGACCGGACAACCGCCTACTCGCCTATCTGGGCGATAGCTGGAAAATCAAACCAAACTTAAACCTCACCTACGGGCTACGTTGGGTTCGCGACACGGGCCGCACGGACAGTCAATACGCTGGATTCCCCGAGCTCAATGCACTCCTCCCGGGACAGGGCCTTGGAAACCGGGTAGCGCAGCCCAACCTCAACTTTGCCCCGCAGATCGGACTCGCTTGGGACCCCTGGAAAAACGGAAAGACCGCTATCCGCGCCGGCATCGGCTTGTTCTACGAAAACGCAATCTTCAACAACGTCTTGTTTGATGCCCCGAACCGCCAGGTAACCGGTGCGTTTGAACTCTTCCCCAGCGCTTGCTCTGCTCCGGGAACGCCAGCCCAAATCCCGACTCCAGGTGGCTTTCTCACACCGAGCTCGGGCACTCCCACTTCGGTTTGTGGGACATCAACGGGCGCTTCTCTGATTGGCAACGCTCTGCCAGCAATCGTCGCACTGCAGAAGACCTATCAGGCTGACTCGCCACTCAATCTGCAAGCGCCAAATCCGTCCTATGTCGGACAATACCTCACCGATTGCAGCACGGGAGGACCGAATTGCTTTTTCCCCTCGGGAAGCTCCGGAGCTCCGGCATCCATGTTTGACCCTAACTACAAGTCCCCCCGCTCCGTGCAGATGAACATTGGGGTTCAAAGGCAACTCAAGCCTGGGGTCGTGTTGAGCGTCGATTATATCCGCAACGTTGGGACGCATTATTTGCTAGGCATCGATGAAAATCACGCTGGAGACATTCGCTACTTCAACAAAACCGGGGCTCTGGACGCCATCGCTGCAACGAACACAAAATTCGGATGTGCTCCCACTCCTGGAGCCGGCGTTGACTGCGCGATTTCAGGTATGAACCACGGCGGCGTTGGGGCAAGCATGTCCGACTATGCCAGCGCCGGTTTGGGGTCCTCGTCCGATATGGGTGGCAAGAGCTGCTTCGCTGCGCTCGGCTACCCGTGTGCCTTTGGAGGTGTAAACCCACAGGCACCCCCGCTCGGTTTTCTATCGTCGATCGGTCGATCGGTCTATGACGGGTTGGAAACCAAATTGGCGACGAACGTCAACCGTCCGTTCCGCGGTGCACGGGCTCTCAACGTTGAGGTGTCATACACTCTGTCGCGTTTTGAAAACACAGGCGGTGGTGTACCTCCTGGCGGTGCAATTGGCCCGGGCAAAGCGGACCAGGACTACATTATTGCCGCCTTGGACAACAGGAAGCCGAACCGGTACTTTGGACCCTCGACTTTGGATCGAACCCACCAATTCTCGTTTGGCGGCTATCTGGACTTGCCTGAACGATTTCAAATGGGGCTGATAGCCCACTTTTATAGCCCGCTTTCGACCACCCTCACCGTGCCGAATACAGCGGAAGGCGCGGGTGAGATATTCCGTACAGACTTTACTGGCGACGGTACGACACAAGATCCTGTCCCCGGAACGCACGTTGGCCAATTCGGTCGCGGGATCAACGCCGGCAATATCAACAGAGTCATCGACAATTACAACGCTACAGTTGCAGGGAGGCCCACTACGGCAGGCCAAGTCTTAATCCAAGAAGGCTTGATGACCTCTGCTCAGCTAACAGCCTTAGGCGCCGTGGCTCCAGCAGTGCCTAATGCACCCCCCAATCAGGTGAACCTGGGTTGGCTGCGGGCCTTCGACGCAACGATGTCGTGGACCTATTCCATCAAGGAACGAGTATCCGTGAAACCATCAGTCGGGTTCTACAACATCTTCAACTTTGCCAACTTCGATCTCCCGACGAGCATCATGTCCGGCCTTCTTGCCGGCACTGCGGGTACGATCAATGGCACGGACCCCGCGGCACATAACACCAATCGTGTCGGCGTCGGGACCGGCGTGTTCACGCTCGGATCGCCACGTGAAATTGAGTTTAGCCTCAAGATCAGCTTCTAGCAGTGCACCTTAGTCCTTAGTTTTTAGTCCGGGGTCCCGTGGAGAGAACGGCGGCTTCAGCCCACTTTGCCAGATTGGTGGCCCCCGCTCGATCCAGCTGGGCCCTCAAGCTTCAATTCTGAACAATAGAACCTGGGCGTTTCACAGGCACCAGTTACGGTTGTATCTCTCGATACGCGCATCACAATTGTTTTTGCATCGAGTCCAGCTCGATGCGGCACACGTCGCCGAACTCTCTTAGTGGATTCTCGCCTTGGACGGCACGAGATTGGATCTGCTCGGCTGTCAGGTTGGGTTGCTGGTACCTGGTTAAAATGAGCTTTATGACCTTCTCTGCGGCCTCCAATACGTGCAGGGACGAGCTGAGGCGAATGCGACTGAGTAGAGCATAGACCGGTATCAGTTTCTGGGGATTGGTCATGTTGTACTCTAAGGAATCGACCAACAGCCGCGCGCTCTCGCCGATAAAATCGGAATACAGCGCCTCCCGGCGAATGATTCTTTTCGCCAGCACGTCGCGCCGATCCTGATGCCTTTGCGTTATCCAAGTTCCCGCAACGGACCCCAAGGCGCCCACGAACGATCCAGTAATGGCGGCGCAGGCGGCGATCAAACCTGGGTTCATTGAAACCGCTCCGTCACGAAAATCAAGCCAAATAGCAAAGGAAGGTAGAGGATCGACGCTAGCAGTAAACGCCGCGCCGCCGCATTCGATTGACGAAGCGCCAGTTGCGCCGCAAAGTAAGCAAAAATCGAACTCACCAGAAAGGCTCCGACGATGTACGTGACACTTGAACGGCCGAGCAGTTGAGGGCTAAGGGTGACAGGGAGCAATACCAACGACGGTAGGACGCTCTGCCAAGCCATGAAACGGCCGCTTTTTTCCCCAAGTGGAAGAACCAGATACTTTGCCCGCGCATAGTCCTGACGATACATCCACGCAATCGCCATGAAGTGCGGGAATTGCCACAGAAACACAATCGCAAAAAGCACCCACGCGCCCGCTGTGATATGTCCCGTCGCCGCTGCGCAGCCAATCAACGGGGGCGCCGCTCCGGGTACAGCGCCACTCAGCGTACACCAAGGGGTTATTCGTTTGGCTGGGGTGTAGAGGAACAAATAGCTCAGGAGTGTCAATACGGCGAGGACGGCCGCGAGAGCACTTGTAGTGAAGACCAAGTACGCGACTCCAATCACGGACAGCCTGACTCCGAAGCATAGTGCGTGAGCGGGTTCGACTCTTCCCGAAGCGACAGGCCGCCGTGCCGTTCGCCTCATCTGCGCGTCGAAGCGCATCTCAATGAGCTGATTCAATACGGCGGCTCCGCTTGCGACAAGGAGAGTGCCGACGAGCGTGTGAAACAGCAGTATTCCGGAATGAGAAAAGGGGTTGGCCGAGCCGATCCAAAAACCAGCTGTCGTAGTGATTATGATCAGGAAATTGATTTCTGGTTTCGTCAGAGCCCAATAATCGGACAGGGTGCCCGGCTCAGAATGGCCGCGCGGCACAGCACTCACATCAAGGCCGGCAAGAATCGAGTTCGTCGCCATTTGTCAGACCTCGGCAGGAGCCGCCCGACTTGGCAGAGCTGCGGTCCGGGCTCCCACGAATGTGCTCATGGAGTACAGCGCTATTGGCCAGACGAGATTCGCGCCAATCACGCTCAAAATAAAGGCTACGTTCATGATGCCAAGAAGCGCAAAGACAACCAGCGCGTAAGGGAAAAAACAGCGACGCACCATGAATTCCATGTGCCGCGCCGCATACAGCAACGGATTGGATGACCGACTCTCGGCATGGGCCTGCCAAATCCTCAAAAGCTGTTCGGGGCGATCGGCGGCCATCCGATGCCGTTCCCATCCCATAACCACGAAGCTTGCTATAGCACCAACAAGTAGAAAGGCCCCCCACACGAGGTAAGCTTTTGATCCGGAGCTCCTCCATTGCCCGATGGTCATTCCGACAAGAAGAAACAGATAGAACACGTAGTCGCAAACTGTCTCCAGCCAGCATCCGAAATCAGACTCCAACAATTTCAAGCGCGCGACCTCGCCGTCGCATCCGTCCAGGATGCTTGCAAACAAACACAAGAATGCGCCGAGGAGCGTGTTCCAGTAACCGCCAAGCGCAAAGAATGCCGCAGAAGCAATTCCAACTCCGAGCGTGAAGATGCTGACCATATTTGCTGTAATCGGAAACTTAATGAGTTGCCGGCTCATCGGAATGGAGATGCGGCGATTCAATCGCGCGTACATGCCATCCGTAGGTTTGACCAGCCGACGATCCAGTTTTCTTTCCGCGATGCACCGGTCGTCTTCTGTGCGGACGCGCTGCCACAAGCCTTCGCTCACGTTCGTCGAAGCGGCAGACTGCGCGGAGTTCATCCATACGTGCAGTTCGTCAAGGCTGGAGCCTTGGATCGGGCAGTGCTCGACAAGATCGCGGAGTAACTTCGCAGACAAAGCATAAAGTCCGGCCGGTGCTCCGGCGGTTGTTAGCGCCAAAGCGGTTCCGTCGCTGTTCCATTCACTAGCCTGCCGAATCAAGGATGTGTGATAGGTTGTGCTGCCGTCGATGAGGACCACGCGCTGGCTGCGCACCTCGGCGGCGAAACGGCGCAATCGCTCTCGAAGGGAAGCGTCTGCTTCCGCATCAATCCACTGCACGGATGAGGGGAGGCGCCCCGTGCTGATTAGCTCCTGCTGAACGCTTTGTCCTGCATTGGCCACCACGATGATTTGCGCAGGATTCATTCTTTGCGCACCTAAGATAGTCCGTAGCGGGATCGGCAGGGTGCCAACCCGCGGCAAGGGAAATTGCGTGTCTGTGGGCAGAAAAATAGTGAAAGCGACACCACTGGACGGGGGAATGCTGGAAACATCGGTGGACTCCGTGGCCTTCGTGGTTCGCTCTTTCTCGATCGCACCGTGAGCATGGGACCTCCTGGACCTTGTCAGCAGCACCAGGCAAATGCAACCGACGGCGGTCCAGAAGAGCGCGCGCAAGCGCCTAGCTAACGCCAGTGCGAGTCCGGCGGCGCTACTGAGACTGAAGATTTTGCCAATCAGCATGTTTCCGGTCTCATAGGTTCCAATATTTCCTGGGTTAAAGTTGCCCGCCGCGTTCACAAGTTTGGTCAATCCTTCGATGCTCAAGGCGCCTACAAAGCCAATCTGCGCTCCGAGCAGCCAAAGAACCAGGCACACTTCCAGGACCGCCAAGCAGTGCCCCGCAAGATTCAGGAAAAAGCTCCCCCAAAAAAGCTTGGGAGTGTTGTGATGAAAGTCGAAGAGCGCATTCTCGACCGACTGAATCAACTGTCGCTCTCGCTCGACCCAGCCCTTGAGGGGAGGAATGCGCCCAAGGAGACACGCACCACGGGACAGCAGCGGGGAGCGCTTTCTCACCGCCAACAAAATCAAAAACAGGAATGTGATCGATGCGAGAACGAACAGCTCGGCATAGAGACGCAAAGCATGGGAGCGCGGCAGCATCCGCAGGACTGATAGGATTCCGGCGATTGTGACGGCGATTCCGGTGACAAAATAGAGTCCGCGATCGAGAGTGACCGAAGCGAGGCTATTGGCGGCTTGTATTTGTTGGTTTAAGTGCGAGACGCGGATGGAATCCCCAAATGTCTGGCCAAGAATTCCGAGTTGTCCTGCGGCCTCGGCGCCCAGACGAAGACCCACAAGGCTCGGAAATGAGATCTTGTGCCGGTCTTTGCCAAGCGTCATTTGCCACGCCCATGTCCTCACAAGATGGGCGACACCCGCCAGAGCAAT
>Ga0182037_10001661_pt1 | contig 11712 bp, 10 predicted proteins | sample sta12Cox44000082_FD_125974 | JGI IMG/M metagenome (GOLD analysis project Ga0182037, IMG submission 125974) | Lab enrichment of tropical soil microbial communities from Luquillo Experimental Forest, Puerto Rico - statoxic.12C.oxic.44.000.082 | ecosystem: Environmental > Terrestrial > Soil >... | reverse complement strand
CTTTGGATCAATCCTGGCAACAGCAGCATTCTACGCTCTCTTCTTTGGTAAAGGTCTGAGAACAGTTCAGCGACGGATTGCTTCCGAGCTATCGGATGCAATTCTTTCGAGCGAAGAGCGTCGGAAGCGGCTCCACGATGACTGGCTGAAGGATCATCAGGAATGGGACCTTACTCTCAGCGAAATCCGTGTTCCGGATTCGGAAGCCTGGTTTGGAAAGAGCCTCGGCGATCTTTCGCTTCGCAGTCAATTCGGCTGCTCCGTAGTGGGCGTCGAACGCCAGGGTTACCCCGTTCCAAGTCCCGGTCCGGATACGGAGCTATATCCGAGCGATATCTTGTTAGTGCTCGGAACAGAAATTCAAATTCAATACGTCCGCGCGTTCTTTGACTCCGCACCCAATAAGACTGAAAAAGCGAATTTACTGGACGAAATCAGGCTTGAATCGATTGAAGTGTGCGAAGGAAGCCGCCTGTCAGGAAATGCCTTGGCCGAGTTGGAGATTCCACGGCATACCGGCGTTCAAATCGCGGGGGTGGCCAGGGGCGATTTCCGTATGCTGTTTCCCGGGCCATTTCAAGTACTGCTCCCCGGTGATTGGTTACTTGTAGTCGGAACGAGAGATCAGATTCAGCGATTTCGCGAATGGATATACGAAAGCTGACTGCCTGGCTATAAATTGAGCCGTCGGTTGCATTCGGATTGCGATTGGCCCAAACTCCTGTTTACGATCTACCGGTGACATATGGCTAATGGTCAAGGACGACATTTGCTTCCGGGTTTTGACGTTGCGCTCGAGGAGCTTCGTACGAATATCTTGCTGATGGGTGCGCTCACCCGGCGCAATTTTTCTAACGCGAAAATCGGATTTCTGACGCGCGATGACGATAATTGCGCGGCCGTGATCGCCGATGACGAAGAGGTGGATCTCCTGGAGAAGCAGGTAGACAAGGAAGGTACAGCGATCCTGCTCAAGTTTCAGCCGGTGACCTTCGACCTGCGTAGAGTTTTGGCGACTATTAAACTCGGAGCCCATCTGGAACGCTTGTCCGATCAGGCCGTGGTTATCGCGCGGCGAATTCGGAAATTGAATGAAGAGCCTGCTATCGACGAACTCAATCAGGTTCATTCGCTCTTTGATGCGCTTGAGCGAGCGCTCATCGAAGCGTTGGACGCATTTGCGAATTTTGATAGTAAAAGGTCTGAAAAGGTACGTGCCGCAATGGAGCCGCTCGCGGAGCAAGCTCGAAATCTGGATGACGAGTTCACCGAACTCGTAGAAGAGCAGCCTTTCCGGGCCCGTGCATACATTAACCTCATTGCAATTTCTCAGAGTCTGGAGCGAATAGCCTATGCGATTGAAAACGCAGCCGAAGACGCAATTTACGTTTCAGAGGCTCGAGACGTTCGTCATCCTCGAAACGTGCTCGAAGTCGATTGAGGTAACCGGCTCAATGTAGGCTGCCCCCGCCGGTTGACGCAGCAGACTCCTGAGGAGAAGGCTCCTCTGCCTCATAATCCGCCATACTCTTCGATTGCGACATGTTCCTGTTCAGGACCTCCTTCGAAACCTCTTTCTCCCATCGACTGACTACGACCGTTGCAACGCCGTTACCCACCAGATTTGTCAGGGCTCTGCACTCGCTCATAAAGCGATCAATTCCTACCAAAATTGCCAGGGATTCAACCGGTATAGAAGGGACCGCCGCTAAAGTTGCCGCCAATGTAATGAACCCTGCGCCCGTTACTCCTGTTGCCCCTTTTGAAGAGAGCATTGCGACTGCAAGAAGAACGACCTGCTGTCCGAGATCAAGAGGAGTGTTTGTCGCCTGCGCCAGAAAAATTGCGGCCATCGACATATAGATATTGGTGCCGTCCAGATTGAAGCTATATCCGGTAGGGATTACCAGTCCAACCGTGGAAGAGGAGCAACCCAGTTGCTGCATCTTTTGCAGCATCCCGGGAAGAGCGGCTTCGGAAGAACTTGTGCCGAGCACCAAGAGCAATTCTTCCTTGATGTAGCTAATAAAGCGGAAGATAGAAAAGCCGTTGAACGCCGCAATCGCTCCCAGGACAATAATAACAAATAAAAACGCTGTAATATAGAAGCAGACTATCAGGAATCCCAGATTCTCCAGCGCTCTCAATCCTTGGCTGCCGACCGTAAAGGCCATCGCTCCAAAAGCCCCGATCGGCGCCAATTTCACAACGTTTCGCATGATCCCGAAAAAGACGTTCGCCCCCAGATCAATAGCATGAAGAATAGGCGTGCCCCGTGTTCCCATAGCCGAGATGGCAAACGCGCTCAGGATGGCCACCAGCAGCACCTGTAAAATATCGCCGGACGCAAATGCGGTAAAAAACGAAGGCGGAATAATGTCCATTAAGAACTCGGTCGGATTCAGAGAATGAGCCTTCTGAGCGAATGACTGCGACTGCTGCACATGCGCGGCGTCAAGCGTTTTCAGATCGACGTTGAAGCCGGCGCCTGGGCGCAGGGTGTTGACCACAATCAGTCCGATAATGAGCGCCACCGTTGAGACGAGCTCAAAATACACCAGCGCCTTTATTCCGACCCGCCCAAGTTTCTTCAGGTCACTCATTGAGGCAATGCCGTGAACCACTGTGCAAAAGATGACTGGCGCGATGATCATCTTGACCAGGTTCACGAATCCGTCCCCTAAAGGCTTAAGGCTTTTGCCAAGGGCAGGGAAAAGAGCCCCGATAACGATCCCGATGAATACCGCAATTAATACCTGGACGTAAAGAATGCTATACCAGGGTTTTCGGGAAACGTTGCTTTGCATGGGCAAATTTTACGGCGTTTAAGTCGTCCGTGCGTATTTGGGGGGCGGACAATTGAATCAATTTAGGCATTTCCAACCTGAATCACAATCCTTTTCAGGGAGGGATCGCCTCCGCCTTCGCCAAGGCTTCGGCGGACACGTCCGTGCCGTCCCATTTTTTTCCAAAGTCAAGAACGGAGATCGAAGTTCTGATCGAGCCCTGGAGGGCGTCCGGTCCCTCGGCGCCGTGCTGGTCGATGCCAGCTTCGTTTTGCCGCAAGAAGCGCGCGCAATGTGGGGGCCTTTATTGGTTTCGCGGCTGCGAGGGACCGCAGCCCTCCAAAGTCAAGAACGGAGATCGAAGTTCTGATCAAGCCCTGGAGGGCGTCCGGTCCCTCGGCGCCGTGCTGGTCGATGCCAGCTTCGTTTTGCCGCAAGAAGCCATGGGTACAATGTTGGGCCTTTAGTGGGTTCCGCGGCTGCGAGGGACCGCAGCCCTCCAAAGTCAGGAACGACTATGGAAGCTTTGATCAAGCCCTGGAGGGCGTCCGGTCCCTCGGCGCCGTGCTGGTCGATGCCAGCTTCTCAACCCAAAAAAAGAAAAACCCGTCCGGCGTCGTGCCGGACGGGTTTTCTACAGACAAACTCGGCTTAGTAATCCATGCCGCCCATACCGCCCATGCCGCCGGGACCACCAGCTGGCGCCGGCTTTTCCTTCTCCGGAAGTTCGGTCACCAGAGCTTCGGTCGTGAGCAGCAGACCGGAGATCGAAGACGCGTTTTGCAGCGCGTAACGGGTCACCTTGGTAGGATCGACGATACCCGCCTTGACGAGATCGACATAAGCTGCCGAGGAAACGTCATAGCCTTCGTTACCGGCGCGCTTCTTTACTTCCTGTACGATCAACGCACCTTCCTGACCGGCATTGTCGGCCAGTTGGCGAAGCGGTGACTCAAGGACCCGGCGCACAATTTCGAGACCGGTCTTTTCGTCTCCCTCAAGTTTAAGATCATCCAGCACCTTCTGAGCGCGAAGAAAGGCCACACCGCCTCCGGCGACGATCCCTTCTTCAACGGCTGCACGAGTCGCATGAAGAGCGTCTTCGACGCGGGCTTTCTTTTCTTTCATCTCGGTCTCGGTCGCCGCGCCGACATTGATGACCGCCACACCGCCGGCGAGTTTCGCGAGACGTTCCTGCAGCTTTTCACGATCATAGTCGGAGGTTGTTTCCTCAATCTGACGGCGGATCTGGTTGACCCGGCCCTGGATGTCCTTGGTCGAACCGTCACCTTCGACGATTGTGGTGTTTTCCTTATCGATCGTTACGCGTTTGGCCCGTCCGAGATCGTCCAGCGTGATGTTTTCCAGCTTAATGCCAAGGTCTTCGGTGAGGCAACGACCGCCGGTTAGCACGGCTATGTCCTCAAGCATCGCTTTGCGGCGATCGCCAAAACCTGGAGCCTTCACTGCAGCGACCTGAAGTGTGCCTCGCAGCTTGTTTACGACCAATGTCGCAAGCGCTTCGCCTTCGACATCCTCCGCGATGATCAACAGAGGACGGCTCGCTTTGGCCACTTTTTCGAGCAGTGGGAGCAGATCCTTTAGGCTGGAGATCTTCTTCTCGTGAATAAGGATGTGTGCATTCTCAAGAATTGTTTCCATGCTCTCTGCGTTCGTCACGAAATAGGGAGAGAGATATCCTTTATCGAACTGCATACCTTCAACCACCTCAAGAGTGGTCTCGATCGATTTGGCCTCTTCGACCGTGATTGTGCCATCCTTACCCACCTTATCCATTGCGTCCGCAATGATCTCCCCGATGGTCTTGTCCCAGTTGGCCGACACCGTGGCGACCTGGGCGATCTCTTTGCGGTCGGAGACCTTCTTCGAGATCTTGGCCAGTTCGGCCACTACGGCGTCTACTGATTGCTGAATTCCACGCTGGAGCAAGGTGGGATTCGCCCCCGCGGTAACATTCCGCAATCCTTCACGAAAGATTGATTCAGCCAGAACGGTCGCGGTAGTTGTGCCGTCACCAGCGACGTCGGAGGTCTTGGATGCGACTTCGCGGACCAGTTGGGCACCCATGTTTTCATAGGGGTCCTCGAGTTCGATCTCCTTGGCCACCGTGACTCCATCTTTCGTGATGGTTGGGCTGCCAAATTTCTTGTCCAAAATCACGTTGCGTCCAGATGGGCCAAGCGTGGCTTTGACCGCTTTGGAGAGTTTCTCTACTCCGCGCAGAAGAGCGTGCCGCGCTGCTTCATCGAATTGCAATTGTTTTGCTGCCATAATTCTAGCTTAAATCTTCTAGCTTAAATCTTTGTTCAGGTTCTTGATTATCCAATGATTCCGAGGATGTCGTCCTCGCGCATAATAAGATAGTTATCACCATCGATTTTGATCTCAGTTCCCCCATACTTGGAGATTAGCACTTTGTCCCCGACTTTGACGTTGAATTCGATTTTCTTGCCGTTTTCGTCGAGTTTGCCGGTGCCGAGAGCAACGACAGTGCCTTCCTGCGGCTTCTCTTTCGCCGTATCAGGAATGATAATACCGCCTTTTTTGACTTCCTTCTCTTCGAGGGGCTGAACTAGTACCCGATCTCCGAGAGGTTTCACGTTTATTGCCATACTTAATAATATCCTCCTTCTTCTTTAATGTAGGTTTTTACGGACCAACGCGCCTGCAGCGAAGGATTGACCGCAGGCGACGATGGGGAAAATTGTTAGATCTATTAGTTTTTCTTCTTTTCGTCATCGACAACTTCGAAGTCTGCGTCGACCACATGATCGCCGGATTTCTGGGTTCCTGGACCTTGAGCGCTAGCAGCCTCCTCTCCGGGTTGTGCACCTGGCTGAGGCTCGGCCCTTTGCTGCGAGGCAGCCTGCTTATATAATTCGGCGCTCACCGCTTGAAAGCGCGTTTGGAGCTCTTCCGTCGCTTTTTTGATCGCGTCGACATCCTGACCCTTCAACTTCTCGCGCACATCGTGGATAGCGTCCTCAACGCCCTTTTTCTGGTCGGCGGACAGCTTCTCGCCGAGTTCGTGCAATTGTTTCTCGCTTTGATAGGCAAGATTGTCCGCGTTGTTTCGAACCTCAGCCGTTTCGCGGGCTTTTTTGTCTTCTTCCGCGTGCGCTTCGGCTTCGCGTCGATGCCTCTCGACTTCTTCTTTCGTCAATCCGCTGGAACCAGTAATCGATATCTTCTGTTCTTTTCCGGTTCCCAGGTCCTTTGCTGAAACGTTCAGGATACCGTTCGCATCGATATCAAAGGTGACTTCAACCTGAGGAACTCCTCTCGGGGCGGGTGGGATCCCATCCAGGTGAAACGTACCCAACGTTTTATTGTCGCGAGCCATCGGCCGTTCCCCTTGCAACACTTTGATTTCAACCCCAGGTTGGTTGTCACTGAAGGTAGAAAAAATCTGCTGTTTGCGCGTCGGGATGGTGGTGTTCCGCGGAATCATCGGAGTCGCAATATTGCCGGCGGTTTCAATCGCCAGCGTCAGCGGAGTGACATCCAGCAACAGAACATCTTTCACGTCGCCTCGGAGCACGCCCCCTTGAATCGCGGCGCCTACGGCCACCACTTCATCGGGGTTCACGCCTTTGTGCGGCTCTTTTCCGATCAATTTGCGCGCGGTTTCGATCACTTTCGGCATCCGCGTCATGCCGCCAACGAGAACCAATTCGTCTATTTGGCTCTCAGAAAGCTTGGCATCGGCAAGGCAAGCTTTAACCGGACGAACCGTTCGCTCGAAAAGTTCATCGGTCAATTGCTCCAGCTTGGCCCGAGTCAGCTTCTTTTGAATATGCTTTGGACCGGTCGCATCCGCGGTGATGAACGGCAGATTAATTTCATATTCCTGAGAGGATGACAGTGCGATTTTGGCCTTTTCGGCTTCTTCTTTGATCCTTTGCAGAGCATCCGACTGTTTGCTCAGATCGATACCCGTCTCAGAACGGAACTCCGCAATGATCCAGTCCATCAATTTGTTGTCCCAGTCGTCACCTCCGAGATGTGTATCGCCGTTCGTCGCCTTTACTTCGAAAACGCCTTCGCCGATCTCAAGCACCGAAATGTCAAACGTGCCGCCACCCAAATCGTAAACGGCAATCTCTTCATCTTTCTTCTTATCCAGACCATAGGCAAGAGAAGCCGCCGTAGGTTCGTTGATGATTCGAAGAACTTCCAAGCCAGCAATCTTGCCGGCATCTTTCGTCGCATTCCGCTGGGAATCGTTGAAGTATGCCGGAACGGTGATAACGGCCTGGGTGATTTTCTCTCCAAGCTTGGATTCCGCGTCCGCCTTCAGCTTCGAGAGAATCATCGCCGAAATTTCCGGCGGTGAGAAAACTTTGCGTTCGCCAGCTACCTGAACTTCGACATGGGCATCACCATTTGAAGCCCTCACAATCTTGTACGGTACTCGTTTCGCTTCACTTTGAACTTCTTCAAACTTCCGTCCCATGAAGCGCTTGATAGAGAAAACCGTATTTTGTGCGTTGGTAACCGCCTGCCGTTTTGCTGCCTGCCCGACCAGGCGTTCGCCGCTCTTTGTGAATGCCACAATCGAAGGCGTCGTGCGCGCTCCTTCGGAGTTTTCAAGGACTACTGGTTCGCCACCCTCCATTACAGCCATACAGGAGTTGGTAGTTCCAAGGTCAATTCCTAAAATCTTAGCCATACGTCGATCGGAGGTCTAGGGCATTTAGCATGCCAAGCTTGAGCCTAAGACGTAATAACCTAATTCTCAGCGAGTTATGATCTGGCCCGAAATTCTGGTGCTGCGATTGGTGACACTCTGACACAGATTGGCGTGTTCAAGGTGAGCCATGCTGTCGCCCTTGGATTCGCCTCTCGTGGCTCAGTGTGCCTTGATTTTCTCTCTCCGGGAATCAAAATTGCCTCCTCGAAGAGTGCTGGATATGGCCGACGATAACCAGAATCAAAACCTTCCTCCCCCGGATCAAATCGAGACGGCTGGAGTACAGATAACGGAACGGGACATTGTGTTCGACTGTCAACATTGCGGCGGGGAGTTGGTCGTGGATATGGATGGCGCCGGGATGAAGGTTGCATGTGCACTATGCAATGGGTCGCTGGTTGTTCCGGAGTATCATGGCCCTTCGCTTCAATTCCTGCAGGCTGCTACGGCCAAGCTGACCAAGGCAATTCAGACGGCCCGAAATGCATCGCCGAAGAAATTTCACTTTGAGGGACACTCTTCGGAGGAACTGAAACGAATACAGAACGATCTGCAGCGCGCGATTCGTGAAAATCAGGCGCAAACCACTGAAGTCAGGGGACGCATCCACCACGCAACAATTCAACTCCATCGCTTCCAGCTTAAGCTTGAAGTTATTCAGGAGCGACAGAGCGAACTCAAAGCCGAGCTGGATGCACTGCAGCGGGCCATGAACCAGAGATAAATAAAAGCTACCACCAGCCCGCGCCGGCGTAGATGGCTCGAACTCCACCAAAATTGGCTATTGTTCCGCGTGGCGGGGTGTCGATCACAAGCACGCCTTCGGGTGAGGCAAGCCGGCCTGTGCGGGAATCGAACAGCAAGAGAAATTTTACAGGGACGGCCGTCGGATCATCTGGATCGGAAGCGTAGTAGTAGGTTGCATTTGCGACCTGGCCTGCGGCCAGCTGATAGACAAGGCCTGGAACCTCGTTCGCGTCGATCTGGTTCGCTTGGACCGCAACAACAGGATTCTGCCCGAGCAGCCCTCGTTGTCGTGCATCAGCGCGCTGCAGGAAGTTTTGCAGGCGCTTCTGAGCTAGCGAGATCTCCTCACCGTTAGGCGACGCGCGCCGCACCGCGTAGTCATTCGTACCGGATCCGGCGTCAACTGAGGGGTTGAACGAGGCGCAGGAGCTAATGGCGAGGGCGGCGAGTGAAGCCAAGAATGCATAAGGTGGTTTCATACGAAGTAGCCGGCGTTTACGAACAGACCGCAGAATCCTTTCATGGAGGTGGCTGCGAGGGCCGTGCCGAGAATGCCTCAAATTCTCGCAGAGCCGCTCCCATTGCCGAATAGCCGAAATGTCCCTGCCTCACTTCGATGAGGCGTGACCCCGGCCAGGCATCCCGAAGATTCCTCAGAACGCCGAGAGGAACAATCTCGTCATAGCTCCCGCCTACAAGGAGAATCCGGCGAGGATCAAACAGAGGCAGCCCATCTTTCGGAGAGGTGAGATGGGCATGGCGTCGAGTGATTCCAACCGGAATCGATGCTTCGTCCAACCTGCAGCGAATCGCTCTACCGGCGGGGCTCTCCCAGATCGCATGCTCCACATCGGCCACCGGTTGCAATAGAGCGACGAACGAAAAATCTTTTTCCAGGAAGCTGAGCAGGGCTCCGATCCACCCACCAAAGCTTGTCCCTATCAATCCAAACTCGGCGCAGCCCCTCTGTCGAAACAATGCCAGAAGCTGTCGCGTTTCTTTGACGGCTTGCCGGATTGTTTCAGCGTTGCGCTGCAAATTTGAAGTCAATGTCAGTACACCGTTGGCATAGCCCTTGGGGACTCGCGAATAGTGGAATGGAAGGTGGACAAGCACCGCATTCCAACCGCTGCGGTTTAATCGGCGTGCGATCCGGCAATAACCAAGGTCATGAGCAGACATCAACGCATGAAGGAAAATGAGGGTCGGAGCCGACCAACCTTCTCGGCTCAGGAAAAGCCGGGCGCCCGCCGTGTCATTTTCCTCGTAACCGCTTCTGATCGGACTCTTCCATCGAAGGAGAGATCCTTTGCGCTCTAACTCGGTCATCGGGGTAACAGCGAAAAATTCTTCCCGGGTAATCTTTTCTCCTTGGGCCAAATACTTTTCCAGGTCCGCGGGGTTGCAGACGTCGTTGGGCGAGGCCCAGTGGGCAGTGTTCAGCAAGAAGCGGGTTGCCGCGTCAACCAATCCGGACGTCAACTTCCTTATCATTTTTCTCTTGCTTTCAGATGCTCCGCGTTCCGCAGGGCACGCGTACGTGCGGACGTGGGCAAATGATCTTCTCGTTTTCGAGCTTGCGGTGTAGCGGGCAGATCACATGGCCGCAGATGGTAACGCTCTTGCAGCCGATTCTTCAGATTTATGAACGATCCGCTCAGTTGCGCCTGGAGCAATTCACGTCCATCAGCTCGCCGTGAAGTCTCTTCTGGGAACAGAGGATCTCCCACTCCGATCCAAATGGGTACGCGGCGAAACGGCAACCAGTTGCCCGGATGATACAGCCGGTCAGTTCCCAGGATCACGCATGGAACAATCGGCTTGCCGGAAAGAACGCTCAAAGCGCATACCCCGGGCCACATAGGCGCTCCCTCCAGAATCGACTGAGGCCCAGCCCGGATGCCGCCTTCCGGAAAAAGACCGACCGTCCGGCCGATTGCCAGGCGCGCAAGGGCCTCGCGTACCGCACCTCGATCCGTACCGTCCCGCCGCACTGGAAAAGCACAGAGTCCGCGCATCAGCATGGCGCTGAATTTCGACCGGAACAACTCTTCCATTGCCATCCAATCCACATAACGCGCATACCAGGCGCCAACTATGGGAGGATCAAAATGGCTGATGTGATTGCTAGCCAGGATAAATCCTCCACGCGGCCGAAGTTTACTGAAAGTTGCAAGATGAACACGGCAAACCGGAAACAATAAGATTCGTACCAGGTACCGGCAAATGTGACTGAAAAGACGCTGAGGAATTTGCCTATTCACTCAAGGACTATCGGAATTAAGGGGAGCGGGCGCTGCATAAACCGGGAGGAGCAGCATCATCGCTGATCGCAACCTCCAACGCAATGATGCCCTCGTCAGGATTGCTATCAGCGACAAAGCGACACAGATCACGCTACAGAGGGCTCCTGATAGGAGGATTCTTTTCGGAAGTTTGGCGGGTATAGTAGAGTGTTTTGAAGTCGGCCAAAGATATCCCCCAATGGCGAGGTGAGAATTTGAAAGAGTTGCATGGCAGTGGGTCGACGACAGTATGTTTTTCCTCGAGAACTATAGTTCGTATATGGTTTATCGCTTTTGTGGGCTCCATCTTCAAAATTGTGCCGGGTCGATCGAAACGTGCTACTGCTTCGAGGCCGAAGGGGATGCCGGCGCGCCGCCGGTTGCAGATTGATGCCTTGTCAAACGAAATTCATTTCACTAAAAGGGCTTTTATGCGACCTCTCATAGCTCTATTGACCGCCGCCGCATTTGCCGCGGCTCCTCTTGTCTACGCTCAACAAGCAACGCCGAGCCCTCCGCCGTCCGCGGCGACCAGCCCCGCAAAGAAACACCGGAAAAAGGCAGCACCTGAACAAAGCCCTGCAGCGGCAACTTCTCCAGCCGCTTCGCCGGCGGCTTCGCCTGCTCCAAAGAAAACTTCCAAAGCCGTTCCGACGCCGCAGGCCACCCAAGCGGCGGGTGGCGGCAATGGGCAGGTCTGGGTCAATACCGAAACGCACGTTTATCATAAGGAAGGTTCCAAATGGTACGGGAGGACCAAGAAAGGCAAGTACGAGAGTGAGCAGGACGCCATCAAGGAAGGCGACCACCCCGCAAAGAACGAGAAACAATAATAGGCAATCTGTAGAGATTCCTCCGTCCTTCGATTGCCGGCGCGGCGCTGAATTTCTGACAGATCATTCGGGCCGCTTTCACACGCGGCACAGGCCGGATTTGTAATATCATTCGGGCCCGCCGCAATTAAGGCAATTTCAGGAAGTAACACCTGGGAACCAGGCTGAAGGCGTATTAGACCTCAGAAGCCCAGAGTGAAGTGCGGCCACTGCCGGACGGAACCCTGGCCCGCTTCCAAGGAAGTGGTGTTAGAATCTATTGATTTGCAAAGAGTTAGACCTCCAAGGCGGTCGGAACTGGTAGGGTCGCATCTCCGAGGCGACCGGCTTTACGGTGAAGTCGTAAG
>Ga0182037_10001659_pt1 | contig 11714 bp, 10 predicted proteins | sample sta12Cox44000082_FD_125974 | JGI IMG/M metagenome (GOLD analysis project Ga0182037, IMG submission 125974) | Lab enrichment of tropical soil microbial communities from Luquillo Experimental Forest, Puerto Rico - statoxic.12C.oxic.44.000.082 | ecosystem: Environmental > Terrestrial > Soil >... | reverse complement strand
GCCGAGCCGCATCTGCGGCGGCGCCTCGGGCAGCGAGACGCGAACAGTGTAGGTGCGGGTTTCCGGGTCGGCCTGCGGCGAGATGTAGCGGACGGTGCCCACGGTTTTTATTTCGGGATTGCTGATCAGGTGCACTGCTACGGTCGGGTCCGTCGGCCGGTTCTTGAAGGCGCCCTCGGCGATGTTGAACACCCCCTCGCGCTCGCCGGGCTGTGCCAGCCGAACGACCATCTGCCCGGCACTGACGACCTGGCCGGGATCGGCGCCGATGGCGCTGATGACCCCGTCATTGTCGGCCTTTAATTCGGTATAGCCGAGATTTTCACTGGCTTGGATTTGCCGGGCGCGCGCCGCATCAGCCTCGGCTTGCGCGCTTTTGAACGTCTTCAGGGCTTGATCATACGCGACTTGAGTGGTGTGACCATTCTTCAGCAGTTCGCGCTGGCGGTATTCTTGAGCCTGGCTGCGTGTCACTTCCGCATCCGCTTTCGTGACCTCTGCTTTTGCGACCTCGAAATCCTGACGGTACTGCTGCGGGTCGAGGCGGGCCAGGAGATCGCCTTTCTTGACCTCCGTCCCCACATCGACCGGCCGTTCGAGGATCTTGCCGCTGACCCGAAAGCCGAGATCGGCCTGGTAGCGCGGCTGGATCTCACCGGTCAGCGATACCTTTTCGCCCCCCTCCTGCATCGCCACGGTCACAGTGCGCACCGGTCGCACCACCGTCGCCGCAGCCTTTTCTTCCTTTTGGCATGCCGTCAAAAGTGAAATCAAAACCAAAGCTACGGCCGGTCCTGCACCACAAGGCAACCATCGGGTTGGACCGCGCCCGGGAAATCGTGTCCCTTGTGTCATGGGCATTCGCTCGGTCTGGGTTTGCTCCAGGATAGGGGTGTCGTGGCTGCCTCGCCAAGCGTCGGCGCTGATCCATATCATCAAGCTGCCGGCCGGACCATAAGTCACCTTTTCATCGACCCCATTGTGCGTCTGCCAGCTGGTAATCGTTAAGCGGCTAGGGAGCGGGACCTCTAGCCGTGTGAGCGCGTAACCGTCATCCGCAACGTTGAGCGTGTCATTTTTATGGTGGACGGATCAGCGATGACCGCCGAGACTCACACTGATGACGGGCTTGGCGCGTAGCCGTACCGGCGGCGCGCGGTCACACCGAGGCTTTGGCGGAGAGAAGTATGCGACTGCGGTCACCACGTTTGTTGTCGGCCGCCCTCGCGGCATCTGTGTTCCTGCCCGTGGCGGCCCATGCACAGGTCATTCCCCTCATCGGAAACTTCGGCCCTGGCCTATCGCCTTCGGACAACCAAATGGTATTCGAGAGCGCGGCGCGGCTGAATGCCGCAGAGCCGAGCAAGCTCGGCGAGTCCGATTCGTGGAGCAATCCGCAGACGAAGAACTCCGGTAGCTCCACGATACTCCGCATATTCCGCTCAGGAGGCATGTCTTGCCACCTGGCGCGCCATCGTATCATCGCAGCGGGGCGGCGGCCTCGCGACTACCGGCTCACCTGGTGTCGCACGCCGACCGGAGAATGGAAGATCAAGGGCTGAAAAGGCGACCGAAATCGTGTTCAGTGGCCTGCCGCATGTCGCATGGCGACGCCGGGGCGGGCGGGGCAGATATCATTTTCAAGGGTGAGGTGGACAGTGTCTCCAGTAAATTTCCCGGTCACCTTGTAAGCGCGCGCGTAGGTTGACCCGACGACACCGGCCTGCGTCGTTCCGGAGAAGCTCCCGTCCGGCAGAAGCGAGAGATCCTGGAGTAGCACGCTCGATCGCGCTAGTGAGACGACACCAGACAATCTACCGTATAACGTTGGTTAAGCGAACCAGCCAGTGGCCGCATCGGGTGCCCGGGATCTCCCGTCCTTGGACGGTCCAAGTTCCATTGGCGAGCGCGGCGGGTCCCCTGGCGGGCGATTGCGACCGTGCCGGCGTGACTGCCGTCAATGATGCGTAAATCGCGATAATGAGATAGCTCAGCAATTTCGAAAACACGGCCGGTACTGAGGGCTCTTGTGCGAAGCACCGCCGGCACCGCCCTGAAATTTGGCCCGCCGGGCGGCCGTCGTTCAGCGCGATGCCCTCGACTCCCCGCCGACTGGACAGCATGGCGGCTTCAACCGCCTTTTTTCTCATCTTCTTTCTCATCTTCAGCGTCGTCTCCGATGGGCCTGATCGAGGTCGTTGCGGCGATGCTCCTCTCCACAGCCGCTCGACTAAAAGAATGCGGCGCCGAGGGGAGGTCAATCCCCGGCGCCGCAGCCCGATTTCGGCTCGGCTCGGGAGACAACAGCCGAGCCTTCGATAACTATCGTCAAAGAGAGTAACGGCACGGTTAATAGCTCCGGAATTGTAGCGAGGTGTCAGTTTCGGCAGACGATGCGGCAGTGATCGCCGGCGGCGCCGCGTCAACCGATCGAGCCGGAAGGGCCCGCCAGCCACACTGCCCAGGTGGCGAGGGCAAGAAAGGGGCCAAACGGCATAGCCGAGCGGGCGCCGAGGCGGAACCCGATGAGCCGCAGGCCGGCGGCGGCGAAGAGAGCCGAGAGCGCAGCGACCAGAATGACCTGCGGCAGCGCCGCGGCGCCGACCCAGGCCCCGGACGCCGCCAGCAGTTTGGCGTCGCCGCGGCCCAATCCCTCGCGCCCGCGCAGCTTTCGGTACAGTGCAGCGACTGCCGCGAGGCTCATGTACCCCAGCGCTGCGCCGAGTGCGCGCTGCGTCAGCCCGGAGGGGTCGAGTGCAGCTGCTGCGGAGAGGCCGGCTAGCACCAGCGGCAAGGTCAAAACGTCCGGCAGCAGCCAGCGGCGGAGGTCGATCCAGCCCAGAGTAAGGAGCCACCAGCCCAATAGGCAATCGAGCCACGCTCCCTCGCCGCCATCGACGAGCACCGCGCTCAAAGCGACGGCGACGGCGGCGAGCTCGACGCCCGGGTAGAACCAGCCGAGAGGGTGCCCGCAATAGCGGCATCGTCCCTTTTGCCAGAGCCAGCTGAGAACCGGCACGAGGTCGCGGGTCTTCAGCTTGACGCCGCATTCCTCGCAAACCGACCGTGCGAAGGCGATCGGCAGACCGTCCGGCAGACGCCGAATGATCAAGCCGAGAAAGCTGCCGATGAATGGCGCGACCAATAGCAAAGCCCACCCCGCCGCGCCGGCTTCAGCCACCCCGTATGCTTTCACTGGCCGAGAGCTCTGCCTCCGGGTTATTATCTTTTCGGGACCAAGGTGCCCGCTTGTCGCCATATAGCGCTGTTATGACCTTCGAGCCTATTACTTCGCCGAGCACGCAGGACGCCGCCGAGCTACTTGCAAGGCTGGGCGGTGTGCTCGTCGATGGCGGCGCGATCGATCGGCGCAGCCTCGACCGCGCACGCCGTGTCGCGACCGACACCGGCGCGCGCCTAGATCAAGTCCTCACCCAGCTCGGACTGATCAGCGATCGTGGTCTCGCCGAAGCGATGGCGCACCTGATCGCGGCGCCGGTCATCGGGACGGCGGACTACCCCGAGACACCGCTATTCCCAGACCGGCTCAAACCGAAATTCCTGCGCCGCGCTCGGGCACTGCCGATCGCCGCGACCGACGAGCGCGCAACTCTGGCGATGGCCGATCCGCTCGATGTCTTTACCCGCAACGCGATCGCGACGGCGCTCGGCCGGCCGGTTGCGGTCGCGGTTGCGGTCCCCATCGAGCTCGAGGCGGCTTTCGACCGGCTCTATGCCGAGACCGCCGATATTGCCGATGCCGGAGAAGTCCTCGACGAGATGGCCCCTGATACCGAGCCGGCCGAAGAGGATGCGGAGAGGCTTAAGGATCTCGCCAGCGAGGCGCCGGTCATTCGCCTCGTCAATCAGCTGATCGCGCGGGCGGTCGAAACCCACGCATCGGACGTCCATCTTGAACCATTCCCCGACCGGCTGCGCGTGCGCTACCGCTATGACGGGGTGCTGCACGAGGTCGAGCCGCCACCGGCCCGGCTGCAAGCTGCAATCATTTCGCGCGTCAAGATCATGGCGCGACTCGATATCGCCGAGCGGCGGCTGCCGCAGGATGGCCGCATCAAGCTCACCGTGCGCGGTCACGAGATCGATTTCCGTGTCTCGACGATCCCATCGCTTTACGGCGAAAAGGCAGTATTGCGCGTGCTCGACCGCACCGCTGTCGAGTTTGATTTCGCGAGGCTCGGATTGCCGCAAGACGTGCGGGAGGGTTTCGTTGGGGCGCTCGACCTGCCGAACGGGATGGTGCTGGTCACCGGTCCGACCGGCAGCGGCAAGACGACCACGCTCTACACCGGCCTGCTAAAGTTGAACACGGTGACGCGCAATGTCGTCACCGTCGAAGACCCGATCGAGTATCAGCTCACCGGGATCAACCAAATCCAGGTCAAGCCGCAAATCGGCCTCAATTTCGCCAGCCTTTTGCGCTCGATCCTGCGGCAGGATCCCGACGTCATCATGATCGGCGAGATTCGCGATCTGGAGACCGCGCAGATTGCCGTGCAGGCGGCGCTGACAGGCCATCTCATGCTGTCGACGGTGCACACGAATTCGGCTGCCTCAACCCTGACGCGCCTGCGCGATATGGGACTCGAGGATTATCTGATGACGGCGACGTTGAAGGCGGTGCTGGCGCAGAGGTTGGTGCGGCGTCTCTGCCCGGTGTGCAAGACTGCCGATCCAACGCCGTCCGCGCTGATCGAGCGGCTCGGCCTCGAACGCCTGGCTCCGGCAGATGCGATCACGCTATTCCACCCGCGCGGCTGCCCCGAATGCCGCGGCACCGGCTTTCGCGGCCGTCGCGCAATTGCCGAGTTGCTGGTGCCAAACCGGACGATCGACCGCTTGATCTTCGACGGCGCCGACGATGCCGCGATCGAACGGGCCGCGGTCGAGCAGGGCATGCGCCCGATCTTTGATAGCGGCCTCTCTGCGGTCATCGAAGGCGATACGACAATCGAAGAAGTCGTGCGCTGCATCCGCAGCGAAGCCTAGCCTGGGGAACCGTGATGCCGTCCTTCCGCTGGTCGGCGGTAAATCCCGGCGGCGATGTCGCGCGCGGGGTCATGGAGGCGCCAGACCAGGCGACTGTCGTCGAGCGGCTGCAGCGTCAGGGCCAGGTGGTCCTGCGCGCTGACCCGGCCGACGCGCGGCGGGGCTGGGCCGACCTGCTCCAGATCGAGCTGCGGCGCAGCCGCGGTCTCGACAAGACAACGCTCGGGGAGATCACCCGGGAGCTGGCGATCATGCTGGCAGCGGGACAAGATCTCGACCGCGCTCTGCGCTTTGTCGTCGACAACACCCGCAATGCTCGCGCCCGGGTCATCCTGGGCAGTGTGCGCGACAAGGTACGGTCCGGCAGCTCGCTGGCGGCGGCGCTCGCCGCGGAGCCGCGGAGCTTCTCCAAGCTCTATGTCGGCGTCGTGCGAGCGGGCGAAGCGGGAGGCACCTTGCCGACGACCCTCGACCGGCTGGCCACCCTGCTTGAACGCGAGCGCAGCCTGAGCGCCAATTTGCGCTCGGCGATGATCTATCCGGCGCTGCTGGTCACGGCCGCGGTCGGCTCGATCTTCCTGCTGCTCGATTACGTCTTGCCGCAGTTCACGCCGATCTTCGAACAAGCCGGTGCCGAATTGCCCGCAGCGACCCGTGTGCTGATGACCCTCGGGACGGTGGTCGGGACTGCGGCGCCGTGGCTCCTGCTAACGCTCCTGGCGGGCGCACTGGTTGCCCGGGAGCTGCTCGCCCGCCCAACCTACCGGCTGAAATTCGATCGCATGTTGCTGCATTTGCCGGTCGCCGGCGGTTTGTTGCGCGAGACGCTGGCGGCGCGGTTCACGCGCACGCTCGGGAGCCTGCTGCAGAACGGGGTGCCGCTGATCTCCGCGCTCGGCATCGCCAGGGACGCGCTCGGCAACCTCGCCGCCGCCGCCGCCGTCGATGCAGCGGCGGTTGGCGCGAAGGGCGGCGCCGGTCTCGCCCGGCCATTGGCGGCGGCCGGCCTGTTTCCGGCCCGGACGATTCATCTTCTCCAGCTCGGCGAGGAGGCGGCACAGCTCGCGTCGATGTCGCTCAAGGCCGCCGAAATCCACGACGAGCAGGCGCGATTGATGGTGCAGCGCCTCGTCGCGCTAGCGGTGCCGACAATCACGATCGTGATGGGCCTCGCTGTCGCCGGGATCATCAGCGCCCTCCTGACGGCGATGCTGAGCCTCAATGACCTCGCGATGTAGGCCGGCACGGTCGGACCCGGACCGCTATCGTGGTTTCACCTTGATCGAGGTAATCGTAACACTCGCCATTCTCGCCCTCGCGCTGGTGTTGGTCACCGGGTACAAACCGCCGTGGAGCAGCGGGCTTGGCCTCAAGGCGACCGCCGCCGAGCTTGCTTCGGGATTGCGCCTGGCGCGGTCGGAGGCGATCGTGCACAATCGATCGGTGGCCTTCAGTCTCGACGTGACCGGCCATCGCTATCGCGTCGGTTCGGGAGCCGAACGCCCGCTTCCCGCTAGTCTCTCGCTCCAGCTGTTGACGATCGCCGGAGAAAACCGGGAAGCCGCTGTCGGCGATATTCGCTTCCACCCCGACGGCAGTTCCACCGGCGGTAGGATCTCGCTGGCCGACCGACAGCGACGCATGGTCGTCGGGGTCGATTGGCTGACCGGCAGGACAAGCGTCGCCGATGTCCGCTAATCGAAGCCTGTCGAGCTGTGGTTTTACTCTGCTCGAGGTGGTCGTTGCGCTGGCTATCGCCGGATTGGCGCTGGTAGGGCTGTTCCGAGCCGGGAGCGGGGGCCTGTTTGCTGTAGATACGGCAGCGCGAGCGCAGGAGGCCGTCCAGCGCGCGCTGTCGCACCTGGCGGCCGTCGGGCGCGACGCTGCTCTGGCGGAAGGCGAATTCACCGGGGAGGACGGCGGGGGCTACCGCTGGAAACTTCGGGTTCGACCGCTGACGGCGCGGCAATCGCTCGCCTCCGACGGCGTTACTCCGGTGAACACGACACTCTTCAATGTCGAGGTCGCCATCTCGTGGCCTGGGCGTGCCGGCGAGCGGGCGGTGGTGCTGAAGACGCTGCGGCTGGGCACCGCAGGGAGCGGCGGATGAGGCCGCTTCCCGCGAACTCGCGCGTATTCGGCCGGCAAACCGGCTTCACGCTGCTGGAGATGATCGTCGTCGTGGCGGTGCTCGGCCTTCTGACCATCGGCCTCACCCAAGGCGTTCGTGCCGGGCTTACGCTGTGGGATGCGCAGTCGCGCCGCACCGGCGAAACCGCGGAACTCGATGCCGCCGCGCGAGTTCTGCGCACCCTTCTGAGCGGGATCACGCCTTCTCCCGCCGCCGGCTTTGGTGCTGGCGGCGCAAGCTCCCCCGAAATGAAGGGGACCGCCGACAGCTTCTCATTCGTCAGCGATCTACCGACCGGCCTCGGAACCACTCGGCGCGCCGACATCACGCTAGCGCTCAGCCAGGGGCGGCTGGTACTACGATGGACGCCGCATCGCCACGAACTCTCCATCTCACCGGCGCCCGAGCCTACCGAGACCGAGCTGGTTCGCAGCGTCGACCGCCTCGAACTCTCCTATTGGGGCTCACCCTCCCCGGATCAGGCGGCGGGTTGGCGTACCCAGTGGGACGGGCTGGCCATCCCGGAATTGATTCGCGTCCGCCTCATGTTGGGAGCGGATGACCGCCGCCGTTTTCCCGATTTAATCGTTGCGCCTCAATCTTGATTACGCGTGTGGATTGAGAAGGCGATTCGCGCCATGGCGCCGCTCTTTTTTCTGGCAAGCCAGCGGTTTGCTCCAGCATCCGCCAGGCAAGATCGCCTTGATCGAGCCAACTTCGACAAGTTTGTTGGAGATCAGGAAGCATGGGGAGTGACGGGTTTTCTGCGCACCCGCCGTTTTGTCGTATATTGGCAATGACGCGCGCGGATCTAGGTCGGCCTGGTCTCAGATCATGGTACGTGAGTTCTTCACCTGGTGGGTTGGCCAGCTAGCCGAGCTTCTACCGTCGGAGCTGCGGCGCTCCGCAATTGGTGCCGGCGATGCTCTAATAATCACCCCGATCGGGCCGCTCGGTCCAGGGATTGAAGCCGTAGCTGCCGACCTGCGCCGAAACGGCAAAGAGATCCCCCTCGGTCATTTCGCCCTCGGTGCGGTCGGCTTGGCCGAGCTGCCCCGCAGCGTCGACAGGACGGCGGTGCTTCGGCTGGGCGAGGCCGACGTGCTAGGAAAATCGGTCAGTTTGCCGCTTGCGGCCGAGCGTGAACTCGACCAGGTGCTCGCCTTCGAGATGGATCGCGAGACCCCGTTCAACCCCGAGGAAGTCTACTGGAATCATCGGGTCACGGCAGCCGACCGGCAAACCGGGCGCCTGTCGGTGCGTCTGTTGCTTTTGCCCAAGGCGAAGCTCGACCCGCTGCTGACCGACCTCGCCGCAGTTGGCATCCGCCCGTGGCGGGTGGAGCTTGGCGATGGTCCCGATCGGGGGTTTTTTGTGCCGCTCAATGGCGATGGCAATCGCGCACATCCCGCCGCGAACCGCTTGTTATGGCCGGTTGCCGCGTGTTGCGCGGCGTTTGCAATCGCAGCCGTAGTCACACCCTTCGTGCGGCAGGAGCAGCGGCTTGCCGCGCTGGATCGCGAAATCACAGTCAGCCGCGCCGCGGCCGCTGACGCCGAGAGCCTGCGCCAGGAAATCGATCGGTTGTCCGGCAGCGCTGGTTTTATCGAAAGTGAGCGCGACAAAGCCGGCCGGCCGCTCGCCGTCTTGGCGGCCACGACACGCATTCTGCCGGACGACACTTATTTGACCGAGATGGAGCTTCGGCAGCACAAATTGACGTTGAGCGGCCGATCAGCCGGGGCCGCGCGATTGATCGGAGCCCTCGCCGTCGATGGCGAGTTTAGGAACCCTGGATTTTCCGCTCCGGTGACCCGGCTCGAGGCACTCCGAACGGAGCTGTTCACGATTAACGCGGAGGTCGGACCGTAGCCTTGCTCGCAACCATGCCGACAGGCCGGAAGGGCCGGCTTCTGGCGCTGAGTTTACTGGTCGTGGCGCTGGAGGGCGTTTACCTCGTGGTCGTCTCGCCGCTTCTCGATCTCTACGCAGAGCGCGCGGCGAGGTTGGAAGACCGGCGGATGCTGCTGCCACGGCTGCGGGCAGCGGCAGGCGAGCTGCCGGCGCTGCGCGCGCGTGTCGAACAGCTGCGCACGACGGCGGGCACGCGCAAGATCACGCTCGAAGGCGCCAGTGACGCGCTGGCTGCCGCCGCGTTGCAGAGCCGCATCGAGGAACTCGCGGCCTCGGTCGGGGCAACCATCGGCAGCACCGAGAGCCTTCCGGCGGAAGCGCGCTCAGGCTATCGCCGGATCGGACTGCGGTACGTCCTCAGCGGCCAGTACGAGACCCTGGTCAAATTCCTTGCCAAACTCGAGGCAGCCACACCGCCTCTTGTGATCGACAATTTGCATATTCACGGTGTGCTGAGGCGGCCGGGCACGCCTGCGGCCACCGGGCTCGATGCGGGCTTGGATGTCTACGGCTACCGCGACGGGGAAAAGTCGGTCACTAAGCCATGACGCACCGCCTCGTTATGCTATTGCTCGCCGCCGGCTGCCTGCTGTTTGGCGCCATTATCTTAATAGAGCTCAAACCTTCCGGTGCCGATGATGGGCTGATCCCCGAGGTTCCCGCGCGGCCGGAGACACCGGCCGGCATTAATCGACAGCAAAGCCCGCACCTCGACGAATTGGTTGCCACGGCTCTCGCCCGCCCGCTCTTCAGCAGCACCCGACGGCCGCCGCAAAGCGCTTCTGCGGGCGGAGCGGGCGAAAGCGATCTTGCTGACAGAAGGCTCACTGGGATCGTCACCGCGCCCGGGCATCGTCTGGCGATCTTCGCCGTCAATGGTGACAAGCCGCTGATGGTCGCGGAAGGCGACGAGGTGAGTGGCTGGCACGTCGAAAGCATCACACCCCGCGAGGTGTCGTTGACTGGTCCCAGCGGCACCAAGATCCTGCTGCCAAAACTCGATCCGAACCTGGCCGCGCCGCCGGCCCCGCCCCCTGTTGCTAATCTCGCCGGACGCCCCCCAAGCCCGCCATTGGCGCCGCCGCGTTTACCTGGAGCCCCTGCCGCGGCTGCGGCCGGACCGCAGAACCCGGGTGTCCCGATCAACGTTCCCGGCGCGCTGCCACGGCCGGCGCGTCTGAGACCGCAGCGCTGATGACGACGATGCGGCATATGCGACGACCCGCTTGCGGTGTCGCGCTGGCGCTGCTGATGGGGTGTCAGGGGCAAATGCCGGCACCTCCCGGTCTGCTGCCTCTCGAAGAGCCGAGCAATCTGCAGGCGGCGGAGCCCCGGGTAAACGGCGCAATTTCCTCCGACCGAAGCCAGCAACGCGCCTTTGTCTCGACTACCAGCCCAGCCGTCCCCGCGCCCCCGCCCTCATCTTTGAGCGTCAAGACAGAGCAGAACGGAGATATCACTCTCAATTTTGTCGACACCGACATTCGCGAGATCGTTCGCACCGTCCTCGGAACCACATTGAATGTGAACTATACGATCGACCCGAATGTGCACGGCACCGGATCGATCGATACTCCCACACCGCTGCCGCGTTCTGCGTTGCTGCCGACGCTTGAAACCTTGCTCAATGAGAACGGGGCGACGATCATTCAGCGAAACGGGATCTACGCTGTGGTTCCATTGCCGGCCGGCGCGACCCGCAACCTGGTCTCGGGCACAAATGCTCCTGGGGCCGGCACACAGGTCGTGCCGCTGCGCTACGCGTCGGCGAAAGACCTTGCAAAAGTTCTCGAACCTTACGTTGCCGAAGGCGGCAAAATTGCCGCAGATCCGGCACGCAATGCGGTGATCGTCTCTGGCGACCAAGCGGTTCGCCAAACCTTGGTCGGCCTCGTCCGGGCCTTCGACATCGATATTCTCGTCGGCCAGTCCTATGCCCTATTCCCGGTCGGCGACGGCGATCCGGCCAAGCGCGCCAGCGAATTCGAGCGGGTTCTTCAGGCCCAGGGCGAAGGCGCGCTCGCCGGCCTCGTCCGTGTCATTCCGATGGATCGAGTGAACGCCGTTCTCGTGGTCTCCTCCCAGCCTCGCTACATCGACGCGGCAAGGCGATTCTTCCGGCTCACGCGTGAGGTGGAGGATGCGACCGCGCGCAGCTGGCATGTCTATTATGTGCAGAACGGCCAGAGTGCGGATCTCGAACTGCTGCTCCAACGGGCTTTCACCCCGCGCAATGTTTTACCGACTCCGGCCCCGCCGGGTACCACGGCGCCTGGAGCAGCACCGCTAGCAATCGCCCCGGGGGGCGCTCCTGGCGGCGGGCCAATTGGCGGAGGTTTAGGGGGGGCCATCGGTGTTACCGGAGCTGCCGGGGGCCTCGGCGGAGCCGCGGGTGGAATGAGCGCGGCGGCAGGCGGGGCTGCAGGTGCGTTTGGTGCAGGAATTCCGCCGCCTCCGCAGACGGCCGAGGCCCCGCCCCTCGCTACTGAGCCCTTGTCCGCCGAGACGGGCCCCGCCGGCGCCGGTGCGGAGAACCGCATTCGCATTATCGCCAATCGCCGCAACAACGCTCTATTGATCTATGCCACCCCCAGCGAGTACTCGGTAATCGAGGGGATGCTGCGAAAAATCGACATCATCCCGCTGCAGGTGCTGATCG
>Ga0182037_10001630_pt1 | contig 11803 bp, 10 predicted proteins | sample sta12Cox44000082_FD_125974 | JGI IMG/M metagenome (GOLD analysis project Ga0182037, IMG submission 125974) | Lab enrichment of tropical soil microbial communities from Luquillo Experimental Forest, Puerto Rico - statoxic.12C.oxic.44.000.082 | ecosystem: Environmental > Terrestrial > Soil >... | reverse complement strand
GCCTTGATCTGCGCGGGATCGCCGATCCACAGCTCGAAACCTAATTCTGCAAGCAGTCGCTCGAACCAGCGTGAATATCCCGTAGCCTCCATGCCTACCCGCACGCTGACTTCTCTCTTCTTCAGGTCTCGATAGAACTTTTCTGCTTGTCCATCACTGTGCTTCAGCTCCTGTTCACCACACTCACCTGTCTCTTCTATAAGAAACGCAATCGTCTGAAAGCTCGGGTGGTAATCTACCCCTATCAAGTACATGTTCGGCTCCTTTCTCCCGAGCCTCTGGTCGTCATGCAACCAAAGTCTACTCGGGTCGAGGAGCCGACATTTGTTATGCAATCAAGTGCCTTGAAATCTCCGGCTGCCTCCTAAGACATCGGCCATTGCTCGCTGATCTTGGGACGGCCTGTCAATTCAGCCGGCTGTACCAAAACTGGTCTTTGGAGCAGATGCCAGGAACATCCCCGCCAGCTAACCTCTGCTGGTCGAAATCTCCAAGAAACGTTCGCCAGCACGGGGTAATCATGCGTCTCGGGTCGATTTTTCTTTCTTTGCTAGGACTTTCCCTCTCCAGTTTGACGGTGTGGCAGCCCAACGCGGGCGCGCAGGAACCAACGATCGCGCAAGCCGTGGACAAAATCGTCGCGCAAGAACAGGCCGAAGTGCAGGCGCTGCGCCAGTATTCGCCTCTGGTGGAGACCTACATTCAGCTGGTTCGGCCCGACAAGGAACTTGGTGCTGTGCCCGAGGGCGACCGCTACTTTCTCGGTCGCGCGGCGTTGGGCAAAGGCGTTGAGCTGGAGCCGTTGATTGCCAACGGGTCCGGCGGCTCCGCAAAACAAAGGCTCCTTTCGAGCATTGGCGGTTTCTTCTCGGCGGAGTTCCTGCCACGCGGCTTCTTGCAGATGATCTATCTCGATATGGACGGCTTCGACCGCCAGCACTACAAATTTACCTACATGGGGCGCGAATTTCTGGGAGAAGTGCGCTGTCTGGTCTTCGATATCGATCCCCTCCCCAACACCGGGAAAGGCAGGTTTGCCGGGCGCATCTGGGCTGAAGACGACGGCTATCACATCGTTCGCTTCAACGGCGCCTACGGCGGCTCTTCGCGTAGCAGCTACTACTTCAACTTTGACAGCTGGCGCGTCAACACTGGCAAAGATAGTTGGCTGCCGGCTTACATTTACAGCGAAGAAGGCAACGTGCAATACGGTGTTACCAACCACTCCGCCTTTCGCGCATTCAAATCGCAGACCCGACTGTGGGGCTACGATTTGAACCAGGCCAAGGACGAGCAAGCTTTAAGCAGCGTTTCGATCGAAGCGCCCAAAGTCAACGATCAGTCGCAAAAGGGAAATGGCTACTCGCCGCTGCAGGCCCGCCGTGCCTGGGGTCGCCAGGCCGAAGACAACGTCACCGGAAAAATGCAGACGCTCGGTTTGCTCGCGCCTTACGGCGACGTGGACCGCATTCTCGAAACCGTGGTCAACAATCTCGAGGTCACCAATGAACTCGACATCCAGCCGGACATCCGCTGCCGGGTGCTTATGACTTCCACGCTCGAGTCCTTCACCCTGGGACATACGATCGTCGTCAGCCGCGGCTTAATCGATGTGCTGCCCGATGAGGCCAGTCTGGCCGCCGTATTGGCTCACGAACTCGCTCACGTTACCCTCGGCCATCGCATGGACACCCAATTCGCTTTCTTCAACCGCACGCGGTTCGACGAGAAAGAGACATTTCATCACTTCGGCTTCGCCAGGAACGCCGAGGAAGAAGAAGCGGCCAACCAAAAGGGAATCGCACTGTTGAAAAAATCGCCCTACGTCGACCAGTCCGGCACCGCGCAGGCGTTCTTCCAGGCTCTCGAGAGTCGGGCCAAACAGATACCGAACTTGATCAGTCCGCACCTGGGCGATCGCGTTCTAACCAACTGGACGGTGGCCGAGGTCGCCGCAACCTCAAGCTCGACGGCGCAGGACGCATCGTCGAAAACCGTCAAGGCCACCACCGCCGCGCTCCCCCTTGGCGGTCGCATTAAAGTCGAGCCTTGGAACGATCAGCTCACCCTGCTCAAGCCTCAAGCCGAAAGCGGCGCCGTCGCCGAATACGAAAAAATGCCGTTCGAGGTAGCGCCGTTCATGGTCTACCTGACGCGGCGGAACGACCCTGCTACCATCGCCAAAGACGTTGCGCTCAAAGCCGAGGCGGCGCCTGATTCCGACCATCACTGAGGCCCCGGCCACCCGGGCCGGAGCGCACCTTGCCCCTATCTGCGGCTAGAGGCGGACCAGCGTCAGCTGGCGCCGTCGCGAACGCCGCGGCTGCCTGCGCAGCGATCTTTTCCTTCCCGATGGCTCCGTTCTGTACCTCTGCAACGTTCACCTTGGCACCAGTTTCATCGAGCGTCGCCATCAGGCTCGCTAGCTCTTGAGCGAGAGAGTTGCATGGCACTCATCGCATCCGACCACCTCCCGATGATCGCCGAATTTAAGATCAAACCTCACCGCTAACCGCGGGCCGAGGCCGTGGTAAGTCCTTGAGGGAGTGCAAGCTGCAGTGGGAGAACCCAAGCCGCGCCCGGAAACCTTTGGCCCGCCAAGGCATCTGATAGGCACGACAATTGGAGTTAGAATGAGGGCTGATCAACAGGAAGGAAATCACATGAGTGAAACTGCTACCTTTGCCGCTGGCTGCTTCTGGGGAGTCGAAGCCAAGTTTCGCATGATCCCTGGAGTTGTTGATGCCACCGTCGGCTACAGCAACGGCCACACGCAAAACCCGACGTATAAAGACGTTTGCACCGATGAAACCGGCCACGCCGAGGTCGTTCAGGTGACCTTTGACCCGGCCAAGGTCGGCTATGAAACCCTGGTCGAAGCCTTCTGGCACATGCACGACCCAACGCAAGTGAATCGCCAGGGCCCCGATTATGGCTCGCAGTACCGCTCGGCGATCTTCACACACTCGCCCGAGCAGGAAGCGATCGCCAAGAAATCCAAGGCCGCTCTCGATGCCAGCAAGAAGTTCCCGCGGCCGATCGCCACGGAGATTACTCCCGCCGGCACGTTTTACCGCGCCGAGGAGTATCACCAGCGCTATCTCGAAAAGCGCGGCGTGGCCTCCTGCCACACCTGACAGATTCACAGCAGTTCTGGCATTCCAGGCGGACGCTAACCACGTCCGCCTTTCGTTTGTGCGCAGTTAGGAACCGGCCAGCGCGGAGAAACTAGCCTCCGCCGATCCCGCTTGACCGTTGACTCGCCCTACGGTAAAACTCGTCCGCCGCCAACTCAGTCCGCGATGACCGTTCCAACTCCGAAAGAAGGCCCGATGAAGGTTCAGGAGCTGATCCGCGAATTGCAGAAATTTCCGCCAGGCACTGAAGGCGAGATTTACGCAGGAAAATGCTGCGAGGTCCAACCGATACATCAAGTCTACTTTCATCCTGGCGGCGCGGAGTTCCCGAGCGTCGTCCTGGTGGATGAAACCCAGCAACCCTGCATCCCAGGACGATGCAACTGCACCTAGTGCGCCGCTTGTTGAATTTGCCTGGACGGAAGGCTCGTGGTAAGTCCAGTTTGTGCTAAGCTTTTTGCCTCAACCCTGAAGCCCGCCCTTATTAAGACCAGTACCGCGAATCGACAGAGAATCGGAGCAAACGCGACAGCTGCCCGGACGTTTCTCCTCCCGGCGCAATTTCAAAATTCCGGTTACAGCGATCAGACGGAGGCATTATGGCAACTACCAAATTCGCAGTCACACCGATGAAGTCGGCACAGATTTCGAGGCCGGGAGGCGATTTCGAGATCGTGGAACGGGAAATTCCCAATCCGAACGCAGGCGAGGTACGCATCAAGGTTCAAGCCTGTGGCGTCTGTCACAGTGACGTCTTCACCAAGGAAGGCTGGTGGCCGGGAATTGAGTATCCACGGGTTCCCGGTCACGAAGTCGCCGGGATCGTAGACCAACTCGGTGCGGGCGTCGCCGGCTGGCGGGAAGGGCAGCGCGTCGGCGTCGGCTGGCACGGCGGTCATGACGGAACTTGTCTTCAGTGCCGCCGCGGCGATTTTGGCAACTGTCGCAATCTGAAGATTTCCGGCATCAGCTACGACGGTGGATACCAGCAATACATGGTGGCTCCGGTCGAAGCTCTCACGGTCATTCCCGAGGGCCTAGGCGACGTCGAAGCCGCGCCGCTGCTCTGTGCCGGAATCACCACCTACAACGCGCTGCGGCACAGCGGCGCGCTTCCAGGCGATCTCGTGGCCGTGTTGGGCATCGGTGGTTTGGGGCACCTCGGAATTCAGTTTGCCGCCAAATTCGGGTTCAGGGTCGCGGCCATCGGCCGAGGGGCGGAAAGCGAGCCGCTCGCGAGAAGGCTCGGAGCGAGTCTGTACATAGACAACAAGTCCACCAACGCGGCCGAAGCATTGCAAAAATTGGGTGGTGCACAGGTCATTCTTGCCACTGCTCCCAGTTCCAAAGCGATGTCCGACGTCGTTGATGGCCTGGCCCCGAACGGCAAGCTCATGGTGGTGGGCGCTTCAAGCGATCCCATCCAGGTCACCCCGGTACAGCTCATCATGGGCAACCGGACGATTCAGGGTTGGGCGTCGGGAACGCCAACCGACTCCGAAGACACGCTGCGTTTCGCCGAGCTCAGCGGCGTGCGGCCAATGATTGAAACCTATCCACTCCAACGAGCAGCAGAAGCTTATGCGCGCATGATGAGCGGCAACGCACAGTTCCGGGTCGTCCTCACCATGTGAACTCCTCCGTTGGGATTCAAACCGGCTTCTGCGCCCCTCGGACTGTGTGGGACCGGTGTTGGCAGCCAATCCGAGGAACGGCCTCGACGTCACTTCCACGTGATGTTTTGACGGGCATCTCTTCCTTGTACTTGTGCCAACCGCAGTCTTCTGCCGTGCATTTCACATCGAACTCGGCGTCCGCAAGCTTTTCTCGGTCCACCGGCTCTTGCGAGGTATGCGTTCCAATTGCCCACCAGCCGCATTGAGCGAGGTAGCGCGCCCGGGGAGACGATTTTAGAGCCTTCCTTCGAGCATTGTTTGGGCGTTGCCACAAGTCAAAATCCCTGCCGTAATACCCGCGGTATTGCCATTCTGACAGATTAGAGTTACCCTGATGGACGATATGAAGGGGATTACCATCAAGCTTCCGGATAGCACGCTCCGTCAGTTGAGGCAGGAGGCCCGCGCGACGGGACGAAGCGTGGCCGCCTTAATTCGCGAAAGGCTCGAGGCCGTGCCGCGCCGGCGGGCCGGTCGGTCCGTCTACGAGATCACCTCTGATCTTGCGGGCAGTCTAGCAGGCGACCGAACGCCTGCGACCAATGACCGGCGGAAGTTCGCGCGGTAGTGATCGCGATTTGCGACACCGGGCCGCTCGTAGCGTATCTCAACCGCAATGACCCGTATCACTCTTGGGCCGTCGCGGTGATGAAGCAGGTGCGTTCCCCGATGCTGACGACGGAGCCGGTTCTCACCGAGGTGGGTTACTTCCTACGCGCAGACCGGGTCGATGTCGACCCGTTATTTCAACTGCTCGAGCGCGACGCAGTTAGGCTGGACCTGCCGGTTGCAACACATTGGCCGAGACTGCGGACCCTTATGACACGCTACGACCAAATGGATCTGGCAGATGCATCGATTGTGGTCTTGAGCGAGCGGCATCCGCGGTCCCAAGTGATCACTGTCGACCGTACGGATTTCAGCATCTATCGGAGGAACGACAGGCAGGTGATTGATTTCATCGCTCCCCCGAAAGCGTAGAACGAATCAGCTCACGTCTCGGATTGATGCATTAACCCGCCAAAACTGCGCTACTGGTTGAGCTGGAGGCCATTCCAGTCGGACAATTGGACAAACTTTCGATTTGCAAATAGGGCTGGCGTCTCAGTTGGGACCAAGAGTTGGTCGGGCACCCAAGTTCCGATAACCCGGCACGATTAACCGGGACTTGACTGCAAGATTCAGCCTTGCACTGAAAAGGCAAAGAATATGTCACCATATTCATCCTCGGCGCACAATTCGGTAGTATATGGCGCTGCGTTAGTTCGAATTTGCTCACCACAGGCGCCAGCCTGATTTTGTAAGTTTTATGCGCAAGGTTAGAAAGCGCAGATCATACGAGGAACGCCGGCTCCGAGATCTACTGGACCTCGCACCGGACGCAATGGTTGTCGTAGATGAAGCGGGCAAGATCCTCGTCGTTAACGCCCAAACGGAAAAGGTATTTGGGTATCAGCGAGAAGAGGTGCTTGGGCGCGATGTGGACTTACTCCTGCCAGCGCGTTTCCGCGAGCGATATCGCAGGCACCGAATGAATTTTGCCACTGAGTCGCGTGTGCGGCCCTTGGCAGCGAACTTGGAACTGTTCGGCTTGCGCAAAGGAGGAACCGAGTTTCCCGCGGAGATCAGCCTCAGTCCAATTGAGACCGAGCGGGGCCTTCTGGTCACAAGCGCGATCCGCGATGTCACGGAACGCAAACTTGTGGACGATGCGCGGCTCCTGCTTGCCGCGATTGTCGAATCGTCGGAAGATGCAATCATTTCTAAGACTCTCGACGGGACAATTACGAGTTGGAATGCTGCTGCGCAGCGTATATTCGGATACGCGGAGCAGGAAGCGGTTGGACAGCCGGTTAGCATTCTCATTCCGCCTGATCTGTTAGGTGAGGAGAACACGATTCTTGCGACGCTGAAGACGGGGAAGGGCATTGAGCACTATGAGACGGTTCGAGTCACGAAAACAGGGAAAAGAGTAAACGTTTCCTTGACTATTTCTCCAGTTAAGAATTCGAAAGGCAGGATAATCGGCGCTTCCAAAATCGTACGTGATGTCACGGAGCGCAAAATGGCGGAAGAGGCGCTACGCACCAGTGAAGAACGGCGGCGATTGGGGCAGTGGGCTGCTCACGTTGGAACCTTTGATCTGGACATTCGAACTGAAGTGGATATTTGGACGCCAGAAACGGAAGCATTGTACGGCTTGCCGCCGGGCGGCTTTGGCGGAACATTGGCCGCTTTTGAGAATCTGATTCATCCCGATGATCGGCAAACAGTCATCGGGCTAGCGCGCGAAACGATGAGAACCGGACAATCCACAGAGGGAGAATGGCGCACAATCTGGCCTGACGGAAGTGTTCATTGGATAGCTGGGCGCGGGCAGGTGCTTAGGGATGAGTTCGGCGAGCCTTCCCGAATGGTCGGGGTCAATATAGATATTACCGAGCGCAAGCGGGCGGAAGAGGCACTGTCCGGCATGACCCGAAAGTTGATCGAAGCACAGGAGCAGGAACGTGCGCGGATCGGGAGAGACCTTCACGATGACGTCTCCCAACGACTCGCAATGTTGGGGTTGGAACTAGACCAAATCCTCGACAATCCCTCCGATGTGAAACGCCTTGTGCGAAAAGTCCGAAAACGCTTGATCGAGATTTCTAGCGACGTGCAAGCGTTATCGCATGATTTACACTCATCAAAGTTGGAATACCTGGGTGTCGCGGCCGGCATAAAAAGTTGGTGCAAAGATTTTGGGGCGCGCCACAGGATGCAGATTGATTTCAAAAGCAATGTTTCTAGCGGCCTCCCCCTGGAAGTTGGAGTTCCCCTATTTCGGCTGTTGCAAGAAGCCCTGCACAACGTTATCAAGCACAGCGGCGTAAGACAGGCTGAAGTGCGACTGCTTGTGGATTCCGAAGAGATTCACCTCATCGTCAGTGATTTGGGTAAGGGCTTCGATGTTGAAGCAGCATTAGCGGGTAATGGTCTAGGTCTTACCAGCATGCGCGAGCGCGTTCGACTGGCGAATGGGACTATTGTGATTGAATCGAAGCCCGGCGGTGGGACCACTATCAATGTTCATGTCCCGTTTGGATCAGGACGCGCTTCTAGGGCTGCGGGGGGCTCGTAGACGCATTTATCGCTCCCGCGTTGACTTCAGTGGAAGAGTCGTTTAGCGGACGCGCTCACTCGGCCAGACTCCGGTCGGAACCGCCGAAATCTCTGACTCTGTAGATCTCCCTCGTTTCACATGCCCGGTTTACGACTTACCGAGACCTATCTATGATTTTTTGTCCATGTATAGTCGTATCTTACGCTGAATCCGACAACGGCTGGACCATTGTCGTGCACCAGGGCTTTGCCAAATTCGAAGATCAGCGTGTTTCGTTCGCTCAAAAAAATGTTTATCTCTGCGCCCAAGACGAAATCCTGTTGTGCATTGTCCTGAGGGACCCCGTTAACGGCGGTACTGCCGCGAAAGGCGTAGCGGGTATCAAGCGAAGCCCAAACATTATCGGTGAACGAGTAGCTGAGATGTCCTTCAACGCCCGGTAGCGCACCTTGACGCAAGATGTTCTTTCCGTGATACGCAGTGTTATCGGTGTAGAACGAGACGTTTCCGTACGCATCGAAATCCCATCTCTGCTCACGTCCAAACGGGTGCGACCACGCGATCTCCGGTTTGAACGACCAACGACCAGAGCCGAGGTTGAGAATTTTGTTCGCCTGATAGGAGCCAGTGGGTACGGTCATGGTCAGGCTCAGGCCCAAAGTAGTAGTCGGCTGGTAATTTTTAAATTGTTCCGCTGTAAGGGCCGGACCTCCTTTCAGCAACACTGCCAATGCGTAGCTGGAATCGCCCGCGCCAGTTGTCGAGCCTTGAACGTTGGTGCCAGTGATGGACCCGCTCAAGCCGGCGACCGGGACACTAGCTTCGACCCACATCAAACGGTGAAAAAAGCCGAAGTATCGGGTGTAATCGATAATTCCTTGATTGAGGTTAAGTCTTGCGCCCGCGACAATCAGCGAAGTATCCAGCGAGGCGTTTGCGTGCACGTAGGCATAGCCAAGTTCGACCTGATTCGTCCCTACGGGAGTATTTTCATAATTACGGGGATCCGTGAACTGAGCGCATGTTCGGTCCGGGATGTGCAGAACGGCCACAACTAAGCAGGAAAAAAACAGCGGGCGTGATTTCATTCTTGTAAAGGCCGTCACTGGCTTTCCAGCGTAACCCGGTCATATAGCGGCTGCGTCGGCCGTGCATCGTTGCGGTAAAGCCGAGAGAACCGCACGATTTCTCCTGCCGAAACGGTTGTGGGATGCTTAAGCACGAACCACGTCACGTCCTTGCTGCAAGGTGGCGTTGTGAGAGAGCCAGAAAAATGTGCAGTAGCTCCGATCCGAGGGCAGCAACCGGGACACATCGAATTGGGTTTGGTCCAAGAGCTCTTCTTTCTCCTTTTCATAGCAATCAGAAAACTTCGTTTTTCACCCGACACCACTGCCTCCGGGCAGCCAAGAAGGTTTGGCCGTGCTGTTGACAAAGTATGCCGCATCGGACGCAATGATGGACCTACGATGGTCGACCGACACTGCCAGAAAATACAGGCTGACTTTCTCGCGCTATGGCATATCCACGTTCACACTGCCCTGTTAACCCAGCGCGCCCTTTTGCAGTAGGTTTTGATCGTTCGCATCAACACCTACAACCAGTAGCGCCCTCATGAATGAAGATGCACACCCTAGTCGCTATTTCGAATTCGATGTCCTCTTTCTCACCTAGGAGCACCCTTGTACACCTCGCCGCCTTTCATGACGAAAACGACTTTATCCATCACCGTAATATCCATCAGTGGATCGCCCTCCACGGCAACAATGTCTGCGTACTTTCCCACTTCGAGTGAACCGATGTCTGTCGCCTTGCCGAGCAACTCGGCGCCGTTGCTTGTCGCCGCGCGTAGCGCTTCGAGCGGCGTCATCCCTCCGCGCACCAACGCGCCAAACTCTTTCGAAACAAAGTCCACATCGTCGTCCAGACCATAGGCGATCTTCAGGTGATGCTCCAGCGCGCGTTTGAAGGCGGGCCCCTGCTCCTTCATGATCGCGACGCCCTTGGCGAAGCTCGCAGGATCGCGACCCTGTGACAGTCCCGTCTCCATATCATGCTGAAAGCAATAAAGCGTCGGTACCAGCCACGTGCCGTGTTGCTCCATCAATTTGGCGCCTTCCTCATCGAGCACCGTGCCATGTTCGATTGAGTCAACACCGGCGCGCACCGCCGCCTTAATCCCCTCGGATCCTTCAGCATGTGCCATGACCTTTTTGCCTGCGCGGTGGGCGATTTCCACGGCCTTGGCCATTTGTTCCTCGCTCAATTCCTGCACGCTGTAATCGCTGATGGGGTCCATCACGCCGCCGGTCGCCATCAGCTTGATCCAGTCCGCACCGTACTTGATATCGCGTCGGACCGCCACGCTGATCTTATCGACGGTATCCGCGATGTTCGGACCTGTCGGTAATGCCTTGTCGGGCGCCAGCACGTCCCGGTCGCCGTGTCCTCCGGTCAGTGAAATGCAACCGCCCGCCGACAACAAACGTGGTCCCCGTATCAGGCCTTTTTCCACACTATTCCGCAGCGCAAGCTGCCCGTAGCCGTCGTCCGATTCACAAGCATCCCGCACGGCAGTAAACCCATGGTCCAGCCACACGGTCAAGTTGCGAACTCCCCAGATAGCCGCCTGTGCCGAAGACATCCGTAATCCTGCTGTCGAACTTTGATCTTTCGGGTTCCCAAGCACGTGCGAGTGGACGTCGATGAGTCCCGGCACCAACGTGTACTTCGACAAATCGATTTCCGCGGCGCCGGCCGGAAAGGAGTAAACGATTCGTGTAATGCGATCTTTCTCCACGACGATGTACGCGTTTTGTATTACCTTGCCGTTGCGAACGTCGATCAGCCTCCCGGCATGAATCGCCGTTATGCCAACGCTCGTGGTGCCCGATGGCGATTGGGCGACAGACCGGCTTGCAACCGCCAGCAGTGAGATAACCATGACCAAGAGCAACTTCTTTGTGAGCATGATTTCCTCCTGGTCCCGCCTTTTTAGCCTCAAGGTGGGTCGCTGAGTATAACCCATCCAGAGCCAGCACCAATTAAAAGACTCGCCTTGTTCCAACGTACTTTCCCTTTCAATGCCCTAAAAACACGGGGACAAAGCACCGGATGTAGTACTCAATAATATATTATCCAAAATCGTAATAGTCTTCTGGTTTTGCAAAAAAGCGAAAAAAGGTGGTGCACGGGGGCTTGCACTCCTCTCTTGTACGGCAACGCTTTTTTTCGCTTGCCGGCTAAAAGCTGTGTTCCAGATCACCGCTGCAGCAGCTGCAGCCCCAGCGAACATCGTGGCAACGAAAAATGGTACGCTGCTGGCCAAAGTGGCGATGGGTTCGTCGCAGGGAGACGCTTATGACCGTAGGCCGATTCACAGGGATGGTTTTGGTAGTGCTCCTTGTTCCGTGTGCCGGTACGGCACAGACGCTGGATCCCGACATGGCCAAGCAGGTGGACAAAGTTTTCGCCAAGTGGGACCGGACGGATTCTCCTGGGTGCGCATTGGGCGTCTATCGGAACGGTCAGGTCGTTTACAAGCGCGGGTATGGCATGGAGGATTTGAACGAGGATGTCCACATTACACCGGGCACAGTGTTTCACGTGGCGTCGATGTCCAAGCAGTTTACGGCCGCAGCAATTGTGCTGCTGGCGCAGCAAGGGAAGCTTTCGCTGGACGACGACGTAAGGAAATACATTCCTGAGCTTCCGGATTTCGGGCAGAAGATCACGATACGGAATCTCGTGCACCACACGAGCGGGCTGCGCGATCAATGGAACTTGTTGGGACCGCAGGTTGGAGGTACTCGAAAGATTTGATCACCGATGACGACGTGATGTCGGTGATGACGCGCCAAAAAGAACTGAATTTCCAGCCGGGG
>Ga0182037_10001619_pt1 | contig 11823 bp, 7 predicted proteins | sample sta12Cox44000082_FD_125974 | JGI IMG/M metagenome (GOLD analysis project Ga0182037, IMG submission 125974) | Lab enrichment of tropical soil microbial communities from Luquillo Experimental Forest, Puerto Rico - statoxic.12C.oxic.44.000.082 | ecosystem: Environmental > Terrestrial > Soil >... | reverse complement strand
GCCTTGTTGTAAGCAGCCACCGCGCTGAGTTCCAGGTCCAAGTCGTTCTGCAACTGCTGCTTCACCTCTTTGCCGATATTGAGCTTCGGTAGCTCGGCCATGTTGGGCATGCCTTCCAGAAACAGGATACGTTCAATCAGGACCTCGGCGTGCTTCATCTCGCCGATGGCCTGTTTCTTGATCAGATCGCTCAAGCGTTCATAGCCCCAGTTTTCGCACATCTCACTGTGCACAAAATACTGGCTGATAGCGCCGAGTTCCTCCTTGAGCATCTCTGCCAAGACTTCCAGAACTTCGGTTTTACCCTTCATTCGCGGCGGTCTCCTTTATGGATATTCAATACAAGAAATCAACGGCTTCACCACAAAGGCACAGAGGGACTGAAAAGAAAAAGAGATGGACAGGACAGAACAAAAGTGTGCGCGAGGCTCGCGGCTTGTCCTAAGCGTCGCCGGTCTGTGGCTGGTGGCCAATGGTCCTTTTTTCACTTGCTCCCTTCTCTGTGCCTCGGTGTCTAGATGGTGAAGGAAGTTGTCCTAGTCTTTTCCAACGTGCTGCGCTTGGGGTCGGGTTGTCACCTCACCGTTCCTTTTCTCGCGCACGTGGGAGATGAGTTCGCGGACGCTGTTGGCAAGCTGGACCACCTCGCCGTCACCCTGCAAATCGAACTCGATTTCGTAGTTCCCGGCGGCGGCGTGATCGACGGCGGCCGTCAGGTCGGCAAGGGGCCTAACGACCTCGCGGGGCAGAATGAAGCTGACGAAAACGCTCAGGATCAGAGTAAGGGAAGAAACGATCAGTAGCACGACTTCCGCTCGCACCTTCAGGTTGCGGGCTTCCTGATGGTCAAGTTGCACCCTCCCCCAACTGCGCCTCTCCAGCTCGTTGGCCAGTCCTAGGACTTCGCTGCTGGAAGCCTGCAAGTCGATCGATGACTGGCGCAAGGCTGGATCATCCGCCAGAGTGGCGCTGATTTGGGCGTCAAAGGAGCCCACCTGGTTGCGCAGGTCATCGATCAGGCGCGTATGGCTCTCGTGCCGGGCGCGCCTCAGAAGTTCATTCGTCTGCTTCTGGTAAGCTCGAACCACCTCCTCGATGCGCGCGAGTGGGGCTTCGTGGGGTTCTCCCATGTGCGATACGAGCGCTTCCAGTCTGCGCTGGTAGAGGTTGACTTGATCCAGCATCTTGCGTGTTGTCACTTCCTCTTGGGGCTGCAGGTCCCGGCAGGTGTTGATGATCTGAATCAGAGCGGCGAGCGATTCGTGGTTGTGCTGTAGGTCCACTGGGTCGTGCAACAGAACGTAGTTCCTTTCCGAGCGACGTGCATCCATCATCTCGATGGAGGCTCGTTCGGCAAGCGTGGCCACGGGCGCATCCACACTGACGATACGGTCGACGATCGAGCTCATGGCAAAAAGGTAGTAGATCGCCAGTAAAATGACGGGAACGAGGATGAGGCGGACAACGGCCAAGCTGTAAGCGACCCGCCGACGCAGGGAGGCGCCCCGCGCGAAGACCCGCATGGGCTTCACAGCCAAGCGGCTTACCCGTCGGACTCCCCCGAGAATCGACTGGAACTCTATCCTAGGCATACCACGTGCTCAAACAAACCAGTGGGGCGAATCTTACCTCAAAACAGCCTCGAACGCACAATATTCCTCTGCCGTGTGTCGGTACCCGCGCCAGGGGGTGTGCCGTCAACAGCAGTCTGAAAGCTGACGCCCACGCGCCCCCCAAGCAATGGAACTTTTCGGCGGCTAAATCGTATTATATGACAGGAAGTAAGAACAGCGCGTGGGAGGAGGAAAGCATGTTTTGTCCTCAATGCGGAATACAGTATACCGAGCCAGTAAACTACTGCTGCCAGTGTGGCGCGTCCCTGAAGCTGAAGGCTTCCAACCGTCCCCCGAAGAAGCTCGCGCTTTCCAGGACCGACAAGAAGATCGCCGGTGTGTGCGGTGGCTTCGCGGAATACCTGGACATGGACCCAACTTTGGTGCGTCTGATTTGGGTCATCATGGCCCTTTTTGTCGGCTGGGGCGTAGTGGGTTATCTGGTCGCCTGGATTGTTATGCCGGAGGCGTCGCTTCACGAACCGGCGTCGGTGGCCCTTTCCTCGGTACCACAACACTAGCGCATCTTGCGAGGAGGCCTGGAAACTGCTCAACTGATGAGCGACGTTATTGCGGCAGGCCCGGGGAGTCCGTCCGCACACGCAAAGCGATCGTCCCGATTGGCTGCCCGTTGGCTTCAGCTTTCCAGCTTAGCGTTTGCCACTCTGGCTCGTGCGTGGACGGGGCCACGTACGCGGTTTGAGCCGGGTAAGCCTCGTGGGGTCGGACGGGATAACGTGCGGTACCGTTGATCTCCCGCCAGCCCGGCGGGAAGGTAGAGGAGACGGTCACCTCCACGGGGCCGTCAGTGTTGTTGTGAATCAGAATTGGGACGTGCAGCTGCCCGCCGTTCGAAACTGCAACCTCCGGAGTGGTGATCAGACCGGGCAGCGTGTCCAGATTGTGAGCCTTCCAGAACTCGCGATAAAAAACCCAAGGCCCACCCAACTCGATTGAGATCCCTTGGCGAGCTTCGAACCGGTAACCGCGTGCGGGTGCGCACGGAATAGGCTTGGGTGTGACACCCTCAAAGACGTCACCGGTCTTACTGCCCCCCACCAGCGATTTCCCGAGGACCATCCGCTCAGGTTGCTTGAAGTACGTAAAGTCGCCGGTCTCGAGCGCCTTCTTCGCCATCTGGCCGGAGTCGTCTTGAGTCAGGTGATAGGCCATCTCCTCCGCCGCAAGTTTGTAGTAGGGCTCGTGCTTGCTGGGCGAGACGTTCGTCGTGCTGTACTCCGGCCCCTTTCCCTTCAGAAAATCCGTACTCGCGGCATCACTGAAGAAGTATATTTTCTTAACCTGCCAGGGTTCGAGGCCCTCCGTCAGGTTGGCGATGCTCGAGCGATTGCGCGGCGCGGAAACTTGCTCCGGAAATGCAGTGGGGTCGCCCGCCAAGTCGAATGCTTCCGTAGCGATAACCGCCGCGGCTTGATGGTCATCGTGATTTTCACCCGCCACGTAGTCCGGCAACCATGTGAGGATAACTTCCGGCCGCGTCAAACGCACAAGGCGGACGGCTTCCCAAAGCGCATTGCCGTGGTTCCAGGTTTCGAGCGAACGTAGCACGTCCTGGCCCGGCGTGTCGGGTCCGCCCAGAAACCAGACGTGTAAGACTCCGAAAAAAGCCAGCGCTTCGCGAGCCTCGGTGGCGCGGATATCCCCGAGCGCTGCGGCCTGGACGTTGCTGACTGCGTCGCCCCCACCATTACCCGAAGTGCCGAAGATCGCCGCGACGCGCCTGTGTTCGTCGAAAATCGCACGCGCTAGATAGCCGGTGATCTCCGTTTCGTCGTCGGGATGCGCCACGACCACCAGAATGTCGGCTTTGAAGCGTTCGTCCGTTGGCGGGTTCGGTGGCGCCTCCTTGATCTCGCCGCCCGCTCGCCGTTCGGGCCGCGGTCAATTGTCGTGAGGGCTCAAGCCGTGGTGCTAGAAGAAGGACTCCACCCACAATCATGAAGGCAATGATTAAGATGCCCTGACGCAAGCTCCCGATCGTCATTGCATTCGCACCTCCCGCTGACCTATTGATCTTTACCCATATTTTCTGCTCGACACCATGCGTTGAGCCCCCAAGGGGCGATCTAGCAAAGCCCAGGCCAACGGCCCATAGGCGCTAGGACAAGCGTGCTCGTGGCGCCTGAGTCCGCCTTGGCGGGCTCAGCGTGGCGGATACGAGCCGCGGACACCAAATAAAGCTTACCTTAGCGCTTGTGGGCCTATGGCCTGGACTGCGTGGCCCACCCCTTCGGGGCTTGTTTTCAGTCTTGACCAAGCGTTTTGCTCAGCCATTCTAGCATCCGGCTCTTATAGAACATCCATTCTGGATGGCCCTCCCAGTTTTCCATGCCGTGCGGCGCTTTATCCAGCAGAATCACGTCGTCGCGGGCCTGCACCTCGCCCAGGCGTTTGATGTACTCTTGAGTTCCCGCGTAGAGCTCATCCGCCGTGCCTTGGATAATGAGCATCGGAGGCAGGCTGGCGCTCGCGTGATACAACGGCGAGTAGTCCCGTAATACGGCCGGAGACGTGTCTGCGAACAGACGCCCGAGCATACCGCCGAATTCGGCATCGTTTTTCCAACGCTCGAAATTGTAGACGCCATAAAATGAGACTGCAGCCTGGACCTCGCATCCCGGACAGCGCATCGACACCAACTGGGCCACAAGGTGCCCGCTAGCGGACTCCCCAAGGAGCGCGATGCGATTGGGGTTAACATGGAACCACGCGGCGTGCTGTCGGACAAAGCGTACGGCGTTGCGCACGTCCTCCAGTTGCTCAGGAACGTGAACGTAGGGCGTTAGCCGATAGTCGATGGAGAACCACGCGAATCCGGCTTGGGCCAGGGGGGCGAAGACAGGTGAAACGTAGGTGATTCTGTCGCCGGCCTCCCAGCCGCCACCGTGAACGATGATTACCGCCGGAAATGGACCCTTGCCTTGCGGAATGTAAGCATCCAGCAGCAGGTCTCGGCCGTCGGGACGCGAATAAGGAATGTCCTTCCACAGCCCCCGCCGGTCTCCGCGCAACCAGGCCGTAAGCTCTTCCTTCCAGTACCACTGGTCCGGGTGCCAGTTCTCGAAATCATGAATCGCTCCGGCAACCGGAAGGTAAGTACAATCTGGAAGATGCTTACAAAAGCTCGCGACCTCGCCGGCCTTCACCTGGTCATCTTTAGTACCTTGGATCATCAGGACCTTGGTGGACGCTGGAAGATCCGCCAGTTGGGCCGCGTTCAACTTGGCGCCAAGCGCAACCACTCCGTCAAAGATCCCGCGCCCCGCTAACTCCAGGGCGATAGCGGCTCCACTGTCGCTGCCAATCAGGACCATATCGCCCGTGATGTTGAAGCGGCCCGGACAGCGAATGTATTCGATCGCGGCCCTCACGTCGTCCGCCGATCCGTAATCGACGGAGAACCACGCGTAGCCGGCTTTGTCCAGGAGGGGGAAGAGCTGATCGACGTGCGTGCTCTTGCTGCCGGAGCTGCCGTGGATGATCACTGCCGCCGGCCGAGGTTCGCCGGCCGGGGCGTAGGCATCCAGCGAGTAGGCGGTTTCATAGGCAAGATTGCTGCGCGCCCCCGGCAGGATGAAATTCCCCTCCGGTCCTCGCGCCACGGGGAACGCGCACGTGCTCGGTCCGATTAACAGCGCAGTGGCAAGGACAACAAAGGCAAGCATCAGGCTCCTAGTCTAGTACGCTACGGGACACCCTCAGGAGGTCGTGGAAGTTCTCAAGCTGTCATTCCGAGCGCAGCGAGGAATCTGCTTCTTCTATTCTCGGCCGCAAAAGCAGATTCCTCGTCGCTGCGCTCCTCTCCAGAAACAACATGAGCAACTCCTGTTGTTTCTCGTATATAGGCGGCAGCGGCCAAAGGCCGCTGTAGTTGCTCGGAATGACAGGACTCGCTTCGCTCTACATGACACATGCCCTTTTTTCGGCAGTCTGCTAGACTAGAACCGAAAGTGCAATCCGAACTGCATTTGCCGCATGGGGAACAGCGTCGACGTAATCTGACCGCCGCCTGCGACGTCAATTGTCGTGTTGGGTAGGTTCAGGTTATCGATGTTGAAAGCGTTATAGTTTTCCCAGCGGAACTCCAGGGTCTTGCCTTCCTTGATCACGAATTGCTTGTCGAGGGCGAGATCAAACAGGTATTCCGCCGGACCGCGCAGTGAGTCCCTGGACGCTGTGCCCTGACGGTACGGCTGCTGCGGATCGACGTATGCCGCCACGTTAAACCACTCCGCCGGGCTCGGATTCGACACGTGCGGGTTGCCGATCTTGTCCGGCCGGATGGTGGGAAAATCCGCGTTCACGATGGCTCCGGCGTTGGCCGTGGTGGGTGAGAAAGCGAGGCCCGACCCCACGGTGATGAGACCGTTCAGGTTCCAGCCGCCGATCACCGCGTTCAGCCACTTGTTGGCACCTGAGCCCAGCGCCTGCCCCGCCCAACCGGAAGTTGGTAGGTGCCAGCATACGTTAGGAAGTTGGCCCGATCCCAGGTGGCAGGACCATAGTCATTGCGGATATTGTAGTTGTCGGCTGGAGAATTACCTGACTCCGTATGAGTCATAGCCCTCGCGTAGGTGTAAGTGAGCAGGAAGTCCAGGCCATGCGAGACGTGCTGTTGCAGCTTCACCTGCAGCCCGTTGTAGTTCGAGGTGTCGCAGTTGCACGTCTCGTAGATACCCTGCTCGAGGTCACGCCCTTCGGACACAAACTTGGAATAGAACGGCCGCCTGGGCGCGAACGGCCCTGGACCCGGGACAGCTTGGTTGAAGTTGGGGTTGACGTAAAGGTGCCGTCCAACGTTGCCCACATAGGCGATTTCGGCGGTAAACGCAGGCGTGATCTGCTGCTGCACCGTGAAGTTCCAAAAATAGGCCTGCGGAATGCGGTAGTGGCTGGGCGGGTTCACATAGTAGTAGGTGCTGATAGCGTTCGGCAGCGGATAGCGGCCGTTCGACCCGATGGGCGGGTTCACGGGCACGGGCGGGCCGTTCAGCAGGTTGAAGACGGGCGTGTAGGGATCGGGCTGGTTGAGGTTCTGTGGATTCGTGATAGGCGGACTGTAGTCCGGGGCTTGGCCGAAGATGGCTCCGAAGGCGCTCGGGTTGTAACTGTGCCCGTAGCCCGCCCGCACCACCGTCGTGGGCCTCATCTGATAGGCGACCCCGATGCGCGGCGCGAACCCGGTATTGTAAGCCTGCACGCCCATGTTGAGCGGCACCTGGCCAATGCCCGCCGCCAGCACCTCCGCGGTGTTGGGGTCAAAAGAGCCGGCCCCGCCCGGCCTGGCCGCGGCCTGGGGCAGGTAGTTTTCGTAACGCAGCCCATAATTCAAAGTGAGCTTTGGTGTCACACGCCAGGAATCCTGAGCGAAGAAGAAAAGCCGGGTCTGTCGTAGTCCGGGATAGAACCCGATTCCCGTGAAGTACCGTGAGAAGCTGCTGGGCTGGGCCAGCAAGTACGCGCCGATGCCTTCGCCAGTGCCTACGCTGATGTTGGGAATGCTGTCGATCACCGAATTGCCGGTAATGGAGGGCGCGAACGTGATCTCGCCGGACCGGTGCTCGTCGCTGGGAATGCGCTGCTGCTGTGCCCGCTGCACGTCGACGCCCCACTTGATGGTGTGGTTGCCGCTGATCTTTGTCCAGTTATTGATCCACTCGAAGTTGTTCTCGGTTTGTTTGAGCGGACAGTTGCACTGGTTCACTCCCAGCGCATAGCCGAAATCGAAGGTGCCGTCCCCGTTGATGTAAAAGGCAGGCATGCCGCTCGTTTCGAGCGTGCCGGTGTTCAGTCCGGGCAGGCCAGCGTCCGTGGCTGGCGTGGTTCCGACGCCATTTGGCTGGACCCGGATGCGGTAACGGTAGGTCCCAAAGCGCACTTCGCTGATCAAGGTGGGGCTGAAAGTGTATGTCCAGCCCAATGCCCCGCTTTGGTTGCGGTCAATCGATGCCCCGGCGAAGTTGATGCCGTTGAGCGCAGGGCCACCGGCGAGTTCACCGAAGGCACCCGGCGCATGCTTATCGAAGTCGGCAATCGTGTAACGCCCGAAGATGTGAGACTTCTCAGACAGAGTATAATCCACGCGCGCGTCCGCCTGGTCGCTGTTGAACTGCTCGACGCCGGAGGCGATGTAATTGTTGGCGATGGCGCCCGCGCCCCCGGCGTTCGGCAAAGGAAGCAGGTTCAGCAGCCTCACCATCGGCTGGGCGATCAGGACCGGCGGGATGACGTTCACTTGGCCGCCGCTCGAGAAGACTTGAGGTCCGCTGCCATTGGTGCTGGGCGATTGCTGGTCATAGACCATCCCTGCCTGGGCCGGGATGGTAGCGCCCTCTGTGGTCTGGACCATGAAAGGTTTGGCGCAGGGCGTGGTGGAGTTCGAGCCGTCAGCACAGATGTAATTACCCAAGAGGCCGCTCAGGTTGCCCTGACGGTCGTTGGCCGTCGGCACCGTGGTCACTACGCCAGACCCGGTGTGTCGCCGCAAACCCTGGTAGTCCACGAAAAAGAACAGCTTGTTCTTGAGAATGGGCCCCCCTAAAGAGCCGCCAAACTGGTTCCAACGCAGGGGTGGGTTGGCGCCCAGAAAAGGATCAGCGGCATTGAGAGCGTTGTTTTGCAGATACTCGAACACCGAGCCGTGGAACTGGTTGGTTCCGGACTTGGTGGTTACTTGTTGCAGGGCACCGCTCACCTGCCCGAATTCTGCGTCGTAATTGCCGGTGGTCACCTTGTATTCCTGCATGGAGTCGAGGTTGGGATTGATCACAGTAATGCCCAGAATGGCGCTGGCATTGTTCGTGCCGTCAAGCTGGAATCCGTTGGTAAAGAAGAACTGCCCATTGACGTTAATCTGCAAGCCGCCCTGCGGGTTTTCGCTGGAGGCGTGCTGGTACGTCGCGTTGTACTGCGCCCCGGGCACCACCAGCAACAGTTGGGAGAGGTTTCGATTGAGCACTGGCAGGCCCTGAACCTCGCCTCCGGTGAGCGTCGTGCTGACGTCGGAGCGATCAGTTTTCAGAAGGGGCGTGTCGGCGCTCACCGTGACGGCGCTCGCGGCCTTGCCGAGTGAAAGCCTCGCATCCACGCGCGTTGCAGCGTCCACCTGGACTTCGGCATTGGCGACGAAGTCAGAAAAGCCGAGCGCACTGACTGTCACCCGGTAGCGTCCCGCGAGTAGATGGGTTTGCGTAAAGTTGCCGTCAGTATTGCTCTTGGTCTGATAGCTGATGCCCCGCTCCATGTCGAAGATGGACACGTCGGCATTCGGCACTGCGGCGCCGCTGGGGTCGGTGACCGTGCCGATGATGTTCCCGGAAACGGCCTGGCCAAAAGAGAGCCGCATCTGGGCGAGGCAGCAAGACAACAGGCACAGCAAGAGGATGGCCGACGTTCGCTTTGGCTGGGCAACCATGATCGCCTCCTAAACTGGAAGTCAGACCCCGACGCGCTCAGTAATGATACCAGAGATGACGAGAGTGGCAATCAGAGTTATGTTTATATGCCTACTCGCCTATGCAATCGTTCTTCACCTCTCACGAGGATTTGTTGAGACGCGCCAATCGTGGCGGAGCTGCGAACTGAAATGCAGGATAGAATCCCCTGTAACAATCTGCGAAATAGAGGAGGCGAGAAAGCGCTCGAGGAGAAACCTACGCACGAAATCCTGGTAATGGAGGATTGTCACTGTGACGAGCCCGCACTCCGAGCGCAAATAAGTTTCGTAGCGGTTCAGGATGTCAGCCACGGGTGATTGGTCACGAACCACTTCCCGACCTGGAACGACGCGCTTTCGGAGATGATCCAGAAACTGCTGGAGTGTTTTGGGTTCGCCCCCGGCGAACCCGCCGCTTATGCTTTTTGCAGAGAATTTTCCCGCACGCGTGCTCTCCTTTGCTTTCATCACCAGCTAACTAAGATGAACGCTGCGGGATTATGCCGAATGGCAGTCGGTGTCATTGGCGCGGGGTTCAGCGTCAAAAGGGCAGGAGGAAGAAGGCTATTAGGCTAGAGTCGGCATAATCGGGGAGTCGGCATGCTGGCGGAGGTCATGAAGGCGAATGTACCGCAGAGTACCGCGCCGGGCATTTCATTTCACCCTGTAACGAAAATGCACAAACCTTCCCACGCCTTCATTTCAAACCTTTCGAAAGGCTTGCGGGCCTTTGCCCGCCCATTAATTTGACGAATGCTTGTTCCCTGCAGCCTCGTTCCCTGCGCTGCCTTCCGCGGTACGGTCCCTTCCCGCTGACATAACCGCCTCCAACGACCTGCTTCGATTCTCATAGTATTTTGCATAGTAGCTGCGATATTCGCCCCGGCGGACAGCCTCCACCCAATGTGTGTTCTCACGATACCACTTGACCGTCTGTTCCAAGCCACCATCGAACTGAATCTGCGGACGCCACTGGAGCTCCTTTTCAATCTTCGAACAATCCAGGGCGTATCGGCGGTCGTGGCCGGGACGATCAGCCACATACGTGATGAGAGACTCCGGCTTCCCCATGAGCTTTAGGAGTTGCCAAACCACTTGCAGGTTAGCGAACACCTGGCCGCAGCCAAGGTTATAAACCTCACCCACTCTCCCACGTTGCAGAACCGTCCAGAGGCCACGGCAGTTGTCCTCCACGTGGAGCCAATCACGTTGCTGTCGGCCGTCGCCGTAAACTGGAAGAGGCTTGTCCTCGAGGGCATTGCTAATCATGAGGGGCAGAAACTTCTCGGGAAACTGGTAGGGGCCGTAGTTGTTGGAAGAGCGAGTAACGAGCGCCGGGAAGCCGTACGTCCGAACAAAGGACCGAACCAATAAGTCCGATGCAGCTTTAGAGGCCGCGTACGGGCTGCTCGGTTGCAACGGACAGTTTTCGTCGGCAATGACGTCAGGTGGCAGGTCGCCATAAACCTCATCCGTTGAAATATGCAAAAACCGTCGTATATTGAGCATGCGTGCAACCTGGAGCAGGATGAACGTTCCCGTGACATTGGTCTGGATCACTGGAGCAGGGTCGTAGATGCTCCGATCTACGTGGGACTCCGCGGCGAAATGGACAACAACCTCACACCCCTCCATGGCCTGCGTGACGGCTTCAGGATCACAGATGTCGCCTTTCACGAACCGATATCGGGGACTCCCCGCAACCGTGTCCAAATTGGCAAGATTTCCCGCGTAGGTCAGCTTGTCGAAGTTGACGATGCTATGGCCTTCGCCGAGCGAGAGAACATACCGGACGAAGTTCGAGCCAATAAACCCGGCCCCACCTGTAACAAAGATTTTCACTAAGCTGTTACCTCGCAGCGCGTCCACGCCTCTGCCACGCCATCCGTTAGCTTATTTGCACCGTGATGCCCAACACAATTGTTGGCGCGCAGCAACGACTCAAAAGTTCCTGCGTCCGTCCACCATCCATCGAAAACCTCGTAGGTCAACCTCGGCGCCAGGCTGTGACCGGGACCAGAGCGATGTTGCTCTGATGAATGACAGTATAAGCCAGTCGCATGCTCAGCGCGTCATCCAACGAATCGTCCAGACTGACCGTGGCATCTTGAGTGTTGATCTGGTTGCGGGGAGAGACGGGAAGTTGCGACCATCGGTGCGCGCGACAGTCACCCGGAGGGCCGCGCTCCAACGCCTGTTTCAGCTTCCGACCCACTCCAAACCCCAACGAGGAACTGGTCGCCACAGCGAGCAGGCCAACCCCGTTGGTCACCATCCTCTGAGCCGTGACCTTGAAGGCAGTTTTTTTCAGCTTACTTTGTTACGGTTCCGCCTGGCGCTTCATTCCGCTGCACCTGGAACAAAGGGTTCACAAGGGTGCCGCTGCCTGACGGGAGGATCGGCGACTGGACGAGCCAGTCCCACACTGCTGCCACCATGCGGACAGCGCTTCCTCAGCAAAGAACCTCGCCTGGACCCTCACCCCTGACCGATACCGGCAGAGGCCTTTCGATTGGCGCAGCGCCCGACGTACCGGTAGCTTTGACAGTTGCTGAGGACACTTCTCAAATCGTAGGATCGCGGCGGGATTAGGCACCACAGTCACTGCCCGGAGGAGATCGCGGTCCCAACAGCCCGAATGCGTCAGGGATTGGAAACGAACTCTTGCCCTGTCAGCCAACTACGCGGCTGTACCCAAGCAAGAAGAGGACTATGGAGCAAAGCAAAAGTGCGATTCCACTCAGAGCGAGCTGC
>Ga0182037_10001612_pt1 | contig 11847 bp, 12 predicted proteins | sample sta12Cox44000082_FD_125974 | JGI IMG/M metagenome (GOLD analysis project Ga0182037, IMG submission 125974) | Lab enrichment of tropical soil microbial communities from Luquillo Experimental Forest, Puerto Rico - statoxic.12C.oxic.44.000.082 | ecosystem: Environmental > Terrestrial > Soil >... | reverse complement strand
CGGCGGCAGCATGTTCAGCATGGGCGGCATCATGGGTGCGGGCACGCGGATGATGTCGGCCGGGCTGAGTATGGGCCAGGTGCAGAGTGTCACCAAAGAAGTCATCGCCTTTTCCCGCGAGAAAGTCGGCGAGGAAGCGATCGGTGAGATCGTCGGCGCGATCCCGGGCCTCAGTCAGTTTGTTTGAACGTTCGGTACTGCGTCGTCGACATAAGTAGGTAAGAACAGGTCATTCCCGATGTCCTATCCCATCACCGATATCGAGGGTATCGACGGCGAAGCTGCCAATATCCTCAGGACGGTGGGGATCCGGTCAACCGAACGACTGCTGGAGGCGGCGCGCACCGTGCGCGGGCGCAAAATGCTGGCGATCAAGACCGGTTTCGACGAAAAGCAACTGCTGTGCTGGGCCAACGTCGCCGACCGCATGCGCATCAAGGGCGTGCGCAAGGAATACGCCGAGCTCCTGCAGGCAGCCGGCGTCGATACCGTGAAGGAGCTCAAGTACCGCAACCCTGCCAACCTCGCCAATGCGATGGCGGAAGCCAACAAGAGGCGCAAAATGGTCAATTTGTTGCCGTCCGAAAAGGTGGTCAGCAATTGGATCGAGAGCGCCAAGAAATTGCAGCTCAAAATCACCTACAAATAGCTTTCTCGTTCTAGTCGCTGCAAGGTTGACAGCCCTGCTTGACAGTCTAGCGTCGGCCGCGCAAAGCCAAGCTATGAGCGTATATGGCGATCCGACCGGCCAGACATTGATCGCCGATGCCCCACCTTCGTGGCTTGCGGGTCTGCTGGACCTCGGGCGTCCGCTCGTGATGGGCATCCTCAATTGCACGCCGGATTCCTTTTTCGACGGCGGCCGCTTTGTGGATCCGGGTAACGCTATCGCCCAAGCCGAGGAGATGGTGAGGCAGGGCGCCGACATCATCGACATCGGCGCGGAGTCGACTCGGCCCTATGTTGGCGCTACGCCGGTGCTGGCAGAGGAGGAAATGGCGCGCCTTGCGGTAGTGCTGCCTGCGGTGATCAAGCTCGGCCGGCCGGTTTCAATCGACACCGTGAAATCAAGCGTCGCCGCCTGGGCGCTTGACCGGGGCGTCACTATGGTCAACGACGTTTGGGGCCTGCAGCGCGACCCGGCCATGGCCGATGTCGTCTCAAAAGCCGACGTACCGGTCGTGATCATGCACAATCGCTATAAGCCCGACATCTCGGTCGACATCATTGAGGAGGTGAGCGCCTTCTTCGCGCGCTCGCTGGAAATCGCGACGCGCGCTGGCATCGCGCGCGGTTGCAGGGTACTCGACCCGGGCATCGGCTTCGGCAAGACAGCGGAGCAGAGCATCGCCTGCATTGCGCGGCTTGCCGAGTTCAAACGGTTCGACTTACCGCTCCTCGTCGGCGCCTCGCGCAAGCGCTTCATTAACTCAATCACACCGTCGCAGCCGGATGAGCGGCTCGGTGGCTCAATTGCCAGTCATCTCGAGGCGGTCGCTAATGGCGCGGCGATTGTGCGCGTGCACGATGTCGCGGAAACCGTGCAGGCACTGCGCGTCGCCGCCGCGCTAAAAGGTGCGCGATGAGTGACCGCATCTTCATCAAGGGGCTCGCATTGCACGCCTACCACGGCGTAATGCCATACGAAGCCAAGGTCGGGCAGACCTTCGCCATTGATCTCGAACTCGAAATCGATCTCTCTAATGCCGTGCGTTCGGACAAAGTCGTCGACACGGTCTCTTATGACAAGGTTGTCGACTGCACAAGCAAGGCGTTCTGCGAACGCCGCTTCCGCCTGATCGAGGCCGCCGCCGGCCAGGTGGCCGACGCAGTGCTTTCCACGTTCCTGCACGTGCGGCAGATCAAGATTACGATCCACAAGCCGCACGCCCCCATCGCGGCGACGTTCAGCGATGTCGGCGTCACGCTGGTACGCGCGCGGCGATGACCCAAGCCTGGCTCGCGCTCGGCGGTAATGTCGGCGACAGCCGAAGCACCCTCGACCGCGCCGTGAAAGCGCTGTGCAACGGCAAGGACATCCGTCTGTGCGCCCGCTCGTCCGACTACCGCACTCCGCCCTGGGGCTTCAAATATCAGCCGCCGTTCATCAACCTCTGCATCGCGGTCGAGACCACACTGTCACCACGCGATCTGCTCGCGCGCGCGCAGACGATCGAGCTTCAGCTTGGGCGCGACCGCGCGCACGAGAAGCGCTGGGGTCCGCGTACAGCGGATATTGATATAATCGCCTACGAAAACTTGGTCGTGCACGAACTCGGCCTAACCGTGCCGCACCCGCGCCTGTTCGAACGTGCCTTCGTGCTGCTGCCGCTCGCCGAAATCGCGCCCGATCTGGTTATCGGCGGCAAGACCGTGCGCCAAGCCGCGGCGAGCATTGACAGCGCCGGCATGGAGCGGCTGCCCGCGCGCGGCACCTAATTTGCTATATAGCTCAATGACCGTCCGCTTCTGACTGTGGCATTTTGCGTCGATGACGATCGAACTCCCCCTGGCCTCCGAATTTCCCGCCACCAGCGAGGCCGAATGGCGCAAGCTGGTTGAGACGGCGCTGAAAGGCGCCTCGTTCGAAAAGCGGCTTGTCAGCCAGAACTATGACGGTCTGCGGATCGAGCCGCTCTATGCGCGCGCGGTGGGAGCAACACCCGTTGTCGGACGCGTTCCAGGCGCGGCTTGGACGCTGATGCAGCGGGTGGATCATCCCGACCCGGCGGCCGCCAATGCGCAGGGCCTGCTGGACTTGGAGAATGGTGCGACCGGGCTCACGCTGGTGATGGCTGGCTCGATCAACGCCAACGGCTACGGACTCGACGGCTCGCCACAGACGCTCGCACGCGTTCTCGATGGCGTTCATCTCGAAGCCGGCATCACCATTGATTTCAACCTTAGCCCGGCGACCCGCAACACTGTGCAGCATTTCGTTGCGCTGGTGAAAGCGCGCAAGCTCGCGCCGGCGTCGATTAATATGCGCGGCAGTATCAACCCCATCGGTGGCTTCGCCGCCGCGGGCGTGAGCCCGCAGCCCTGGGACGCGCTGGCGCACGGCTTCGCCGAACAGCTCGCTGATCTAACCAAGCAAGGCTTCCGCGGCCCCTTCGCGGTTGCCGATGGACGTGTCGTCCATAATGCCGGCGGCTCGGAGGCGCAGGAGCTCGCTTTCGCCATAGCCAGCGCTGTGGAATATCTGCGTGCGCTGTCGGCGAATATGATCGCCCTCGAGGTCGCCCGCGGCATGCTGTACTTCCGGCTCGTGGCTGACGCCGACGAGTTTCGTACCATCGCCAAATTCCGTGCACTGCGGAAGCTGTGGGCGCGCGTCGAGGAGGCGTGCGGGCTGACGCCGAAGGCGGCTTACGTCGCGGCCGAAACCGCGTGGCGCATGATGACCAGGCGCGACCCTTACGTGAACATGCTGCGCACGACCATCGCTGTCACCGCAGCTGGCGTCGGCGGCGCCGACAGCATCACCGTGTTGCCGTACACCTCCGCGCTCGGCCTCCCCGACGCTTTCGCGCGGCGGAACGCACGCAACACGCAACTCATCCTGCTCGAGGAATCGAATCTGGCGAAGGTGGCCGATCCCGCGGCCGGCTCCGGCGCCATCGAAGATCTTACCGCCAAGGTTTGCGGCGCGGCCTGGGCAAAATTCCAAGAGATCGAGAAAGCGGGCGGCGTTTGGAAAGCGCTTGAAGCCGGCTTGGTGCAGCAGAAGGTTGCTACCGTGCGCACCGAGCGGCAGAAGGCCGCCGCACTGCGCAAGGATGCCCTCACCGGCTCGAGCGATTTCCCCAATCTCCACGAAGTGGTCGCCCCAGTGCTCGACGTCGTTCAGGTTACGGTACCGAAGCCAGCCAGCGCTGCCGTGACGTGCGAGCCGCTGCCGCGCATTCGCCTGGCAGAGCCGTTCGAGGCGCTGCGAGACGCTTCCGACCGCATGCTAAAGCAGACCGGCACGCGGCCGAGGGTGTTTCTCGCCAATCTCGGCAAGCTGTCCGAGTTTACCGCCCGCGCGACCTTCGCGAAGAACTTCTACGAGGCCGGCGGCATCGAGGCCCTCGGGAACGACGGCTTCAAGGACGGCGCCGCCATGCTGGAGGCGTTCAGGGCGTCCGGCGCCAAGCTCGCGTGCATTTGCTCGTCGGACAAGGTGTATGAGCGTGAAGCCGCCAACGCCGCCAAGGAACTCGCCGCCGCGGGCGCGTTTGTCCATCTTGCCGGCAGGCCCGGCGAGCACAAGGAAGCTTGGCGGCAGGCCGGCGTGAAAACCTTCATTCACGTGGGCTGCGACGTGCTTTCGACCTTGCGGGCCGCCCATGATAATCTGGGTGTGAAATGAGTCAGATCCCGAATTTTGCCAACGTCGACCTCGCGGACGCGCCGGTGGCCCCCGTTAAGAAAAGCGTCCCAGCCTGGACCACGCCCGAAGGTATCACGGTGAAGCCGAGCTATGGCGAAGACGATCTTGCCGGGCTCGACTTCCTCGACACCTATCCCGGCAAGCCACCGTTCTTGCGCGGCCCCTACCCGGCTATGTATGCGGCGCAGCCCTGGACGATCCGGCAATATGCCGGCTTTTCCACCGCTGAAGATTCGAACGCTTTCTACCGGCGCAACCTCGCCGCCGGGCAGAAGGGCCTCTCCATTGCCTTCGATCTCGCTACCCATCGCGGCTACGACTCAGATCACCCGCGTGTTGCCGGTGACGTCGGTATGGCGGGGGTGGCGATCGACTCGATCTACGACATGCGCACGCTGTTCTTGGGCATCCCGCTCGACCAGATGAGCGTGTCAATGACCATGAACGGCGCGGTGCTGCCGGTGATGGCGCTCTACGTCGTCGCCGCGGAGGAACAGGGCGTGCCGCACAACAAATTGTCGGGCACGATCCAGAACGACATCCTCAAGGAATTCATGGTGCGCAATACCTACATCTATCCGCCCGAACCATCGTTGCGCATCATCTCTGACATCTTCGCCTACACCTCAGCCGAGATGCCGAAGTTCAATTCGATTTCGGTGTCCGGCTATCACATGCAGGAGGCCGGAGCGACGCAGGACCTTGAGCTCGCCTATACGCTCGCCGATGGCGTCGAATATGTACGTGCGGGCATCAAGGCTGGGCTGACCATCGATCAGTTTGCGCCGCGCATCTCGTTCTTCTGGGCGATCGGCATGAACTATTTCATGGAGATCGCCAAGCTACGCGCAGCCCGCATGCTGTGGGCGAAAATGGTGAAGCCACTGAAGCCGGAGGATCCCCGTTCGCTGTCGCTGCGAACGCATTGCCAGACCTCAGGCTGGTCGCTCGCCGCGCAGGATGTGTTCAATAACGTCGCGCGCACTATGATCGAGGCGATGGCGGCGACGCAAGGCCAGACCCAGTCGCTGCACACTAATGCGCTCGACGAGGCCTTAGCGCTGCCAACCGATTTTTCCGCCCGCATCGCTCGCAATACCCAGATCGTGCTGCAGCAGGAAGGAGGTGCCACGCGCATCGTCGATCCTTGGGGCGGCTCCCATTACGTCGAGCGGCTCACCTACGAACTGGCAAAGAAGGCGTGGGCCCATATCAAAGAAGTCGAAGGCCTCGGCGGCATGGCCAAGGCAATCGAGGCCGGCATCCCGAAGCTGCGCATCGAGGAAGCCGCCGCCAAGACCCAGGCGCGCATCGACTTCGGCACACAGTCGATCATCGGTGTCAACAAATACCAGCCGGTCGACGAGGCGCCGATCGACGTACTCAAAGTCGACAATTCCGCCGTGAGGCAAAGACAGCTCGAGAAGCTCAAGCAACTAAAGGCCGAGCGTAATCCGACCACCTTGCAGGAGGCGCTCGATGCGCTTACCCGCGCCGCCGATCGTGGCAATGGTAATCTGTTGGCCCTGGCCATTGATGCCGCGCGAGCCAAGGCGACCGTCGGGGAGATTTCTTCGGCGTTGGAGAAGGTGTACGGACGTCACCGCGCCGAGATCAAAGCAATCACCGGCGTCTACAAGCGGGAGGTCGGCATGATCGGCGCCGTCGAACGGGTGCGCAAGCTGGTCGAAGGCTTTGAGACGGCGGAAGGACGCCGCCCGCGCCTGCTTGTCGCCAAGATCGGGCAGGACGGCCACGACCGCGGGCAGAAGGTGATCGCGTCGGCCTTCGCTGACCTCGGTTTCGACGTCGATATCGGGCCGCTGTTCGCGACGCCCGCCGAGGCCGCACGCCAGGCGGTGGAGAATGACGTGCACATTCTCGGCGTCTCGTCGCTCGCCGCTGCGCATCTGACGCTGGTGCCGGAATTGAAAGCAGAGCTTGTACGCCAAGGACGCGACGACATCATGATCGTGGTCGGCGGCGTGGTACCGCCGCAGGACTACGACGCGCTGAAGAAAGCCGGCGCTGAAGCAATATTCCCACCTGGAACAGTGATTGCGGAAGCCGCCGAGTCACTGCTCACAACGCTCAACAAACGGCTGGGACACGGTAAAGAGGCCGCGGAGTGAAGCCATTCCTCTTGCACGCGGCGCTCGCCGCGCTGTTCGCCATCCCGCTCACAGACCGCATCGATTCCTCAGATCCGATCCTGGCCGAATCCCGGCCGGTCCGAGGTCCCGAGCCGAAGGTGCAGCTTTATGCCTCGCGCAAGGGCTACGCCACCGAGCCGGAGCGCGCCGACTACATCTGGAACCGAGAGCTTAATTCCCATACCGGTGCCTACATGCTCGCCACCGCCGCGCGGCAAAAGGATGAAGGCAGCCTGGCAATCCGCCTGTCCGATACGGCAAACCGCCGGGCAAGCGGCGGAAGCTTCCCCCGAGGCTGCCGCGCTAATAGCGATGTCCGCGCGCACGCATAAGCCTTCCGACCTCGCCCGCGGCATCTGCGGTGGCGACCGTGCAACTTTGGCGCGTGCTATCACGCTGATCGAGAGCAAGCGCGCCGACCACCGCAGCGCCGCACATCATCTCGTGCAGGAACTGCTGCCGCTCACCGGCAAGGCGGTGCGGCTTGGCATCACTGGCGCGCCTGGCGCCGGCAAGTCGAGCACGATCGACGCGCTCGGCACTTATCTCACCAGTCAAGGCCGCAAGGTCGCCGTGCTGGCGGTTGACCCGTCCTCGACGCGCACCGGCGGCTCAATCCTCGGCGACAAGACCCGCATGGGGCGCCTTGGCAGCGATCCGCATGCGTTCATCAGACCCTCGCCCACCTCCGGAACGCTCGGCGGCGTTGCCGCCAAGACGCGCGAGACCATGCTCTTGTGCGAGGCCGCCGGTTACGAGGTGGTCATGGTCGAGACTGTCGGCATCGGCCAGTCAGAGACCGCGGTCGCCGACATGACCGATTTCTTCTTGGTGCTGATGTTGCCTGGTGCCGGTGACGAGCTGCAGGGCCTCAAGAAAGGCATCGTCGAGCTCGCCGACATGGTGGCGGTGAACAAGGCGGATGGCGACAACATCGCGCGCGCCAAGGTGGCGGCGGCAGAATATCGTGCCGCGCTCAATATCCTGCAGCCGCAGTCGAAGACCTGGTCGCCTCCCGTAGTCACCTATTCAGCGCTCACCGGCAACGGCATTAGCGGGTTATGGAGCCAGGTGATGGCGCACAAGAGACTGATGATCGAGTCGGGCGAGCTTGCCACGCGCCGTCGCGAGCAGCAGGTGAAATGGATGTGGAGCATGCTGGAGGAGCGCCTCACCGCGCGGCTCCGCAGCGATCCGGCTGTGCGCGGCAAGGTTCGGCAGGCGGAAGCTCAGGTTGCCGCTGGTAAGCTGTCCCCGACGCTGGCGGTGGAAGAAATCGCGCAGCTGCTCGGTGTCTAGATGGCTGTCACCATCCTCGTCACAGGCTTCGGACGCTTCCCCGGCGTGCCGGTCAACCCGACGGGACCGCTGGTGCGCAATCTCGCGCGCACCGTGCGTTTGCCTTGCGTTAAGATCACGGCGCACGTGTTCGAGACAAGCTACGACACGGTCGACAGCGAACTGCCGAAGCTCATTGCGCGGCACAAGCCGGACGTTATGTTGATGTTCGGCCTGACGACGCGAACACGGCTCGTGCGCGTCGAGGCGCTGGCGCGCAACGTGGTGGCCTTACTGCCGGGCGTCCGCGGGAAGTTGTCGCAACGGCACACCATCGCGCCCGGTGCGCCGGCGACACGGGCCATGCCGGCGCCGACGCGCGCGCTGCTCGCCGCGCTGCGCGCGGCACACGTTCCCGCTACGCTATCGCACGACGCCGGCGGCTATCTGTGCAATTACCTGTGCTGGCGGGCGACTGAAATCGTCGCGACAGCAAAAGGTCCAAAGCTCGCTGCCTTCATCCATATACCGCCTGTCCGATTGGGCGCGCGCCGCCCTTCACTCGGCGATCTCGCCCGTGGCGCCGGCCGCGTGATGACGGCTCTCGCGGCGGCAGCACGGCGTTAACCTGCTTCAGCAAAGATAGGCCGATGCCGATCGATCGCCGCACCCTGCTTACCGGCGCGGTGGCGAACGCATCCGGTATTGCCGTGCCTCGTCCGCCCATGGCCTCGGTGCTCGGCGCGCAGCGCGCACATGCCGGCGCGCGCAGCAGACTGCTGCTGACGGGCCGCCCTTCTTGGTTTGCACCCGGCGCTCGACGGCGGCGACCACCCGCTGCCCGAGGCAGCGCACTGCGCTAATCGCCGACAACCAATCGGCTAAACCGAGCTGCCACGTTTAGGCCTGAAAGCCTGCATAGCTGACAAAGCCATGGCGCCCCCCCGCCCTTCCCCCCAAAACCTCACGATGCTGCTGGTCTTTGCATTATTTTTCCTTCCACTGATCGCACGCGCCGCGCTTTACGCCGTCAGCAACGAACCACGCTCCTGGCGCGCCGCCGATTGGTCGAGCACCGGCCTGTTGCCAGCTGCGGCTAACTACAAGCCGGCGCGCGTCATCTTGTTCACCGGCAAGGCTGGCGCCTGGAAGGGCATCTTCGCAGTGCACAGCTGGGTCGTATTCAAGTCGGCCGGGGCGAACGAGTGGACGCGCTACGACGTGGTCGGCTGGGGCAATCCTGTACGCACCAACGGTTGGGCGGCGGATGGCCTCTGGTATGGCAACAAGCCGACGATGATCGCCGATGTTTCCGGTGTTGACGCCGAAAAGCTGATCCCGCGCATCGAGCAGACGGTGAATGCCTACCGCTACAACCACGTCGGTGACTACCGAATCTGGCCAGGGCCAAACAGCAACAGCTTCACTGCCGCAATCTTGCGCAACATGCCGGAACTTGGTGTCGCGCTGCCGCCTAATGCTGTCGGCCGCGATTTCCGCGACGGCTTTTATGCCGGTTGGACTGATAGCGGCACCGGGGTCGAATTGAACCTGGGCGGCTACGCCTCAATCAAGCTCGGCTGGATCGAGGGCATCGAGCTCGATCTGCTCGGGCTAGTCGCCGGGCTCGACCTGCGCCATCCGGGCGTCAAGCTACCCGGTTTCGGCCGCATCGGCGTCGAACCGGCGGTCGCCACCGCGCTCGCGCGCTGAATTTTCGTGACAGCGATTTGTCCAGTGCGGCCTGATATGGCGTGACGAGGTCGCACGGCTCGTGGCAAATTTCCGCCATGCGTAACATGCGGCCGTTGCTTGAACAGGTTGCCTTCCCGCCCCTCCGGCGCGGCAGGCTCGACACGCTACAGGTCAATCTCGGCTATCGCTGCAACCAGTCCTGCCTTCACTGCCACGTCAACGCCGGGCCGAACCGCAACGAAGAGATGCCGGCCGAGGTTATCGACGTCGTACTTGACTTTATCCGGCGCCGGAAGGTCGCCACGCTCGACGTCACGGGCGGAGCGCCCGAGCTGAATGCGAATTTCCGCCGTCTTGTGACGCAAGCGCGCTCGCTCGGCGTCAAGGTGATGGATCGCTGCAATCTCACTATCTTGGAGCAGCCGGGCCAGGAAGACCTGGCTGAATTCCTAGCCGCGAATCGCGTCGAAGTGATGGCCTCGATGCCATGCTATCTGCAGGACAATGTTGACAACCAGCGCGGCAAGGGCGTGTTCGACGGGTCGATCCGCGGCTTGCGCAAACTCAACGCGCTCGGCTTTGGCCACGATCTGGGACTTGTCCTGAACCTCGTCTACAACCCGCAAGGCCCGTCGCTGCCGCCACCGCAGGTTTCGCTCGAGGCTGATTACAGGCGCGTCCTCGGCGATCGCTATGGCATCGTGTTCGACAGACTGTTTGTGCTCGCCAACATGCCAATCCAACGTTTCGGCTCGATGCTAATTACGCGCGGCGAATTCGACGGCTACCTGCGGCTGCTGCAGCATTCCCATCTGGACGCCAACCTCGACAACGTGATGTGCCGCAATCTGATCTCGGTCGATTGGCGTGGATTCGTCTACGATTGCGATTTCAACCAGATGCTCGATCTGCCGCTGAAGCGCGGAGCGCGCGAGCGCGTGCACTTGTCCGACCTGCTCGCGGAAGATCTGCAGGGCGACACGATCCGCACGGCCGGCCATTGTTTCGGTTGTACCGCTGGACAGGGCTCGAGCTGCCGCGGCGCCTTGCAAGAGGCGGCGGCATGAAACTCTCCATTGTCATACCCGTACTCGATGAGGCTGCCGGGATCGAGTCAGCGCTTCAGGCGCTGTCGACTTATCGTACACGCGGCGTAGAGGTTATCGTGGTCGATGGTGGCAGCCGCGACGGTACTGTGCGACTTTCCTGCCCTTTCGTTGACCAAGTTGTATCCACGCCGCGAGGACGCGCCGTGCAAATGAACGCCGGGGCTGCAGCTGCGAGGGGCAACATCTTGCTGTTCTTGCATGCCGACACGCGGCTGCCGGATGACGCCGACCGCCTGGTGATCGACGGGCTGGCGTGTTCGAGCCGTGTTTGGGGGCGTTTCGATGTGCGCTTCGACAGCGGCGGGCTCATGCTCTTTGTCGCCGCGATGATGAATTTGCGCTCGCGCTTGACTGGCATCGCCACCGGCGACCAGGCCATCTTCGTCACACGCACCAACTTCGTAGCTGCCGGAGGCTTCCCACCCATTGCGCTGATGGAGGACGTGGCGCTTTCGGCGCGCCTCAAGCGTATCGGCCGTCCGCTCTCCTTACGTGCGCGTGTGACAACCTCGGCGCGGCGCTGGCGCGGACACGGGACGCTGCGCACTTTGCTGCTGATGTGGCGGCTGCGCCTGTCGTACTTCCTCGGCGCTGATCCGGCGAAGCTCGCGCAATCTTACAGCCATGCGGCCGAGCCCTAGGGTCGCCATCGCCATCCTGGCGAAGGCGCCGATCCCTGGCCTGAGCAAGACCCGACTAATCCCGTCGATCGGCGCGCACGCGGCCGCTGTCCTGCAGGACCGCATGACCGAACGCACTGTCGCTACCGCGTGCGCCGCAAACCTCGGACCGACGACGGTCTGGTGCGCCCCCGACTTAAGTCATCCCGCCTTCCGCGAGTTGGTCACGCGTCATGCGGTGACGCTGAGGCGGCAGCCGCTTGGCGATCTCGGTGCGCGCATGCGCGCTGCGATGGCGGCAGGGGGCGGCGCCATTCTGGTGATCGGTACCGACTGCCCCGCGCTGAACACGGAAACCTTGCGCACCGCGGCGACGGCCTTGCAGGAGGCGGATGTGGTGCTGAGCCCGGCCGAGGACGGCGGCTATGTATTGATCGGGGCGCATGCGCCGCATCCGCAGCTCTTTTCCGATATCGCCTGGGGCACCGACGCGGTGCTGTCCGAAACGCGCGCGCGCGTCGCCATGCTCGGCCTGACGTGCATCGAACTCCCAACGCTCTGGGACGTCGATACCGAAGTGGATCTCGCCCGCTGCCAAACGTTGTTTCCGGAAATTT
>Ga0182037_10001607_pt1 | contig 11866 bp, 8 predicted proteins | sample sta12Cox44000082_FD_125974 | JGI IMG/M metagenome (GOLD analysis project Ga0182037, IMG submission 125974) | Lab enrichment of tropical soil microbial communities from Luquillo Experimental Forest, Puerto Rico - statoxic.12C.oxic.44.000.082 | ecosystem: Environmental > Terrestrial > Soil >... | reverse complement strand
GCTGCCGACAGGTTCGATACGGCAGTGGCTCTGACATCCCTTGCCGAAGCCGTAAGCTCGATCAAGGGATCCCTGAGCGTTTTCGATCCCTGAAGTTGAAAACCCACAGTGCCTGTTACCTGGGCTTTTCCCGGTTGCAGGGAGGCTAGCCCGATCTTGTCTGCACGGAGGTTTGCCTCAAACGGTTCATCAAGTGCGAGCGGAGTCTTTCGATTGGGGCCAAAGTCGAGCGGAATCTTAAAATTGCCGACCACAGCGTTTCCGCTTTTGCTCAACTTGAGCGAAGGAATTTCGAGTGCTTGAGGGTTGAACTTTATCGATGCGTCGAGGTCTGCGTAAGGCGAAAAGATTTTAAATGTAGGGACCTCTGCGTTCATCCCTTGATAGGTTCCGCTGGCCTCAAACTTAATGCCTTGCACTGATTTGGCTCGGAGTTGTTCGCCGTGAACCTCAACATTCCCCGTTTGATCCTTGATTGGTCCTTTACCCGTCCACCTCGCATGGAATTTTCCTCCTAGACCGAGATCCTGGCCGAACGATTTGGCCAGCTCATTCAAGAATCCCAGGTCATCAAACTCTACAAGCGCGTTCGCCTTGTAATCGTACGGCTCCTCAATTTTCGCACCCCCGCTCGCGTCGATAAAGTTCTTCTGGTCGAACACGACTTTGCAGCTCGATAGATCGAGATTGCGCTGCACCAGATCGCCGGCGACATCAACCTTTTGGACTGAGAGCCCCCGATATTTAATGCTTTTGCCGAGCACGCGAAGATGGGCATCAGGAAAGACGGTCGCCAAATCCCCTTTGCCTGACCAGGCGACAAGCAGATTCCCCCCCACTACGTCCGATTGCCCTAAGCTTTTCAATAGGTCGCCGAAGACGGCAAGGTTGTTAAGTTCGATCTTTCCGTCCGTTACGTAGGCATTCGGGGCTTTTAATCCGGCCTGAGCCGTGATGTCGATAGAGTTCTCTGCATCTAAAGTGAAGCGGCAGGTGCGAATATTGGCTAGCCAGTCTTTAATCGTCGACTCTACTTCCGCCTTTTGCACAAGAACCCCTCGGTACTTCAGCTCAGTTCCAAGCAGGCTCAGCTGAGCCTCCGGATTTCCAGCGTCTCCCTTACCTGAAAGGTCGGCTTTGAGGCTTCCAGTGAGGTCTCCTGGCTGACCGAAACTCCTGAGCAGGTTACTGAATGCGGCAAGATTATTCAGCGCAACTGTGCCTTTCGCTGTGTAAGGGTTGGGAGCAGCAAGACCTGCGTCCCCGGAAAGTTCGATCGAATTGTTTTGATCGAGAACTAATCTGAATGTCTTGACGACCGCTTTCGCCTGTTCCAAAACCGAATCAATGTCCGCGCGCTGAACTGACAGTCCGCGGAACTTGATCTGATCGCCGGCAATCTGAATCTCGGCACCCGGGTTTTTGGCATCGCCATGACCGCTTACTGTGCCGTTCAGCGCCCCCGCCAAATCGCGAGGTTGGCCCAGATTCCCAAGAAAGTCGTTGAATACACCCAGGTCGGCTAAACCGACTGTTCCATGAAAATCATACGGAAAAGGATCGGCGATCCTGGAAGTGCCGGTTAGCTCGACATGATTATTCGCGTCGAATGCGATTCTGCAAGTATTAAGCTTAACTTCCGAATCTCCGAGGACGGCTTCCGCGCGAATGGCTTCGACAGGCAAACCTCTGTACCGGATCTGATCACCTCGTGCCTGAGCGCTCGCCGTCGGGTTCTTGGCATCGCCGTTTGCCGTCAAATCCAGATTGAATCCGCCGCTCAGCCCGGGTGGCTGCCCAAGACTTCTGAGCAGTTCATTGAAATGATCAAGATCCGGCAAACGAACCTGGGCTTCGGCTTCATACACATATGGCTCGTTAATGTGAACCGACCCGGTGAGGTTGACGTAATTATTTGGATCCAGGTTGAGCCTGCAGCGCTGAATCGTTGCTATGGAATCCTTGATACCCGCCCCAATGGCGACATTCTGAATCAGGAAACCGCGGTATTTCAAACCGTTGCCCATGACCTCGAGTTTTCCTGCGGGTTGATGGATATCGCCATCACCTGAAAGTTGCGCGTATAGTTCCCCGCTGAGACCGGGCTGGGCCCCCATGTTTTTAAGTATGCCATTCAGGACGGCTAAGTCTTTAAAGGCCAGTTTGCCTTGCGCCTGAAACGGAAATGGCTCATTTAACCTGGCTGATCCCGAGATCCGGGCGGAGTTGTCGGGATCAAAGTCAATCTGGAATTTAGGGATGTTTGCGTTTCCATCCTTTAGGAGAGTATCAATCTCGAGGGATTGGACGTTCATCCCCCGGTAACTCAGTTGGCTCCCCGAGGCTCGGATTGTGCCGGTGGCTTGCCCTCCCGCAATGTGAACGTCCCCATCCGCTGCCAGAGAACCTTTAATCAATTCCTGAGTTATGAGGTCATTGATTGCATTGATGTGGAACCGGATAGAGCCCGTCACGCTCTCAGCCTGAAATCCTGCAGAAGACGTCGGCAACGGAAGACTGGCGGAAAGATTGATCCTGCTTCCACCGGAGAGCACCGTGACGTTGCCGTTTGCTTTTGCACCGTCGATCAGATCGGTCTCTAATTGAACTTCGGCAATGTGAGCATCCTGGTAAGATATTTTGTCTCCGCCACCTAGCGCGACAGTGGCCACCGAACTCCACAGATCGCTGGCCAACGGAAGGTTGGCGACGCCGAAGACCTGCGCATTTGCGGCGGAAACGGCCACTCCGGGCAGCGCGCCGGCCATGTTGATTTCCGAAGCGAACGTTCGCACCACAGATTTGGCCTTTCCGTCTGCTATGCCGATGCTCCCCAGGATTATGGTGGAACCTTTCAGACCGGCGACGTCTTTCCCGGGATCAGGAATTGAGGCCGCCAGACCGATGTCCGCAACAGTGTTCTGAATAAGGCTATCCAGTGTGTCGGAAAGCGTGAAGGTTGCATATGCGCGCATCCTGTTTGCACCTTCACGCACCGACTCGAGAATGGTTCCGCTGCCGTTGTTCATGGTCAGCACCATGTTGGCATTATCGACGCCGATATTGTGGTAACGCACTTGCTCGGCCGCGGCCGCAACTTGTCCGGAAAGGCTTCGCAGATGGTTGATATCCCCTTTTAGTTGAATATTAATTTCACGCACCGTCCCCGTCAGCCCCGCCACCGGGACCAGCCTTTGAAGTTCGGCCAATTCCAATCCGCTGATCTTTAAACTGGCATCCAGAACACGCCTCTGGTCCGGCTGCTCGTAGGAGGCATTTGCAAGGACCGAGGATTCAAGGGCCTTCCCATCCAAACCCAGGCGAAACGTCCCTTGTTCGGATCCGGATAAATCCAGGTACAGGCGGTTTACTGCTAGCAGCGGCGCCAAAGCGAGATCGCTAAGCACAAGCTTCTTTTGGGTATAACTCAACCCGGCGCGAAGCTGGTTCCAGACAGCCACGCCGGGGATTCGGAGAGTGTCGCACGCCAGATATCCGGTTTTCCCTTGCTGGAATTGCAGGTCGAAATTCTTCAGCTGCAAATCCCCGGCATCATTCTTTACGGTCAGATTGATATTCCTGACATCAATGCGTTTAGGCAGCACAACCGGAAATCGCAACGGCCCGCCCGGCTTTTGCGGCGGCGGAGGCGACGGAGCGGGCCGCACGACGATGTCAATATTCTTTAATTCGAGAATGTCGACTACATCCAGATACCTTTTCCGCAAAAGATTGAATAGGTTGTATCGGGCGCCTATTCGCTGCGCGTCCAGGCGCTCCAGGGGCAGAGATTTGTTTTCGGGATGCGGTTGAAGATGTAGTTTTTCAATAAATAGATCAGTGAAAATCGATCCGTGGATCTCAAAGTCCAGATCAAGCGCCTGAGATTTGGCTACCTGGCCGGCAACGATGCGTACAAGCCCGAAAAGGATTGGCTGATAGAATGCAAGCAGAATGGCGAAGAAGCCGAGAAGACAGATTAGAACGACTCTGATTCTCCTTGTTTGCTCCTTTTTGTCAGACATGACGCTTTATAGGTGCTGAGACGCGCCCTCCGCTTCGCTCGCCCGTCCGGGGGGTATGGGCGCCGTTTTTTTCCCCGGTTCCGTTCCAGCTGTTCTTCCTAACATCGATGATCGAAACGCCATGTCTGCCACGACAAACGTAACAATCTGGCAAGAGACCTACCCGGTGGGCAAGCTAGAATCCTTCAAAAGCAAAACTGGTTCTAGCGAGGCCGCCCCTCAGACCAGCGAGATCTAGGGATAACATGGTAGGTTGGGGGCAGCGTCGACTTGGTGAAGCGGCCTCGCTGGATTCATTACAATAGCTCAAAAATAAAATGGGATTCCGAGCTGTTCGAACGCCTTTTTGTTTTCGCTCAGATACTTGTCTCCCAGCGCTTCAAAACCCCCGCTGCTCTTGAAATTGGCAATGAACTCATTGATCTGACGCCGCAGTTCGTCGTTTCCCTTGCGAATGCCCATGGCCCATTCTTCCTGCTGGAACGGCTGAAGGATTGCGCGAGTTGTATCTTGAAATTTTTTCCAGTTCTGGAAGACCGAAAGCTGGTCATAGATGAAGCAATCAGCTTTGCCCTGAGACACCTCGATCGCGCAGGCGCTTTCATCATTGAGCACAAGTAGCCTGGCATTCCGAAAATGTTGAAGGGCGTAGATATGGCCAGTCGTTGCTTTCTTGACCGCGACATTACGATTGGGTTTGTCCACGTCGTTGATCGACTGAATATCGCTGGTTTTCCTTACGAGAATCGCCAGGCCCATCTTCAGATAGGGATCGCTGAAGTCGATCGATTTCTTCCGGTCATCAGTCATTGATAGTGACGAGATGATGACGTCAATTTTTCCTGTTTTAAGAGAGGGAATCAGCCCATCAAACGGGATGTTTTCGAAGCGGACCGGCCGGTTCAGATACTTGCCCATTTGCCGCGCAAGATCGACGCTGATGCCGGCGGGTTGGCCGCTCGTATCCAGCATCTCGAAGGGAGGGAATGACATTTCCATTCCTACAACCAATTCTTTTTGCTCCGCGCGGAGCGATTCTGCAGCCGGCACGACAGAAAGAAGTAGACAGATCCAGAATTTCACCAATCGGATTTGTATTCTTCCAATCCGCCCTTTTCAATCACGGACAAGCCGGTTCTAATCAGGGCGCATGCTTGAAGTGCGCGATCTCAGCATCAGCTTCGGTTCTGCGGAAGGACGCACAGCTGCCGTGCAGTCGCTTTCCTTTTCTCTTGCAGAAGGTGAAACTCTCGCCCTCGTCGGCGAGAGCGGCAGCGGGAAGAGCGTCACCGCACTGGCCCTGACAAGACTTCTTCCTGAACCTCCCGCAATTTATGAAACCGGGAACATCTTCCTGGACGGAAAGCCTATTCTTTCGATGAACGAAAAAATGCTCCGTTCAGTGAGAGGAAATCGGATTGCCTACATTTTCCAGGAACCCGCAACGAGCTTAAATCCCGTCTATTCCATTTATCAGCAAATCGCTGAAACGATCCGCCAGCATCGCCCTGAGGCGCGCGAACTGCGCAAGGAGGTCAGTTTTTGGTTGGATCAGGTTGGAATTGTCAATCCACAGGAGCGGCTGCAGGATTACCCCTTTCAGCTCAGCGGCGGAATGCAACAACGCGTGATGATTGCCATGGCCCTTTGCTGCCACCCCGACATTCTGGTAGCCGATGAGCCAACAACGGCTCTGGACGCTACTATCCAGCGCCAGATTCTCAACCTCTTCAAGTCGCTTAAGGAAAGATACCGCATGTCCATGATCCTGATTACACATAACTTCGGGATTATCGCCGGATTGGCGGACAACGTCGCGGTGATGTTTCGCGGGCGCCTGGTGGAGTTTGGACGCACGGAGGCGCTCCTCCGCGAGCCGAAGCATCCTTATACGCGTGCGCTGATCGATTGTGTTCCAAGACTAGGCGCCGGGCTTAAACGCTTGAAAACGATCGACTATTCGCAGTTGCCCCTATGAGCGCATCTCGCGATAGCGCGCCGCGATAACTTCATACTTCGCAGCGAGATCCCCGATGCCCTTTATTTCGCCAGGGCTTAGCCTGCGTACGACGCTGCCGGGAGAGCCTGTAACCAGCGATCCGGGCGGAATTACCGTCTCTTTAGTGATCAGGCAATGAGCTCCCACAATTGAGCCCGAGCCGATCTCCGCACCGTCCATCACGGTTGCCCCCATGCCGATGAGCACCCGGTCGTGAACCACACAAGCGTGTAGAATAGCTCGATGTCCGCAGCAGACCTCGTTCCCGATCTCCAGGGCATAGCGATCCGCAACGTGAAGAATCGAGCCATCCTGGATATTTGTCCTTTTGCCGATTCGAATCCTGTTGATATCGGCTCTGATGACCGCCTGATACCAGACACTTGAGCCGGCCGCGATCGAGACGCTGCCGACAATAGTTGCATTCGGCGCCACGTAAACGTCAGCGGCAATTTCCGGTTGCGCCTCGAGAAAACTGCTAAGCCGCTCCAGTACGGGATGAAATTCCATAAAACAAGATTAATGCATTGACAATAAGTTGGGAATTTTGTGAAAACGTCAAACCAGCAGCGTCCGCGAATCGGCTTGGATACTTAGTTCACAGGTCGGACCCAGGCGAACGCATCGAGTATCATGAACAAAGTAGAGTTAGTCGAAGCAGTCCAGAAACAACTCGGAGGCGAAACGAGTAAGGCTGCAGCGGAAAGGGCAGTTACAGCTGTGATTAACGCCGTCAAAGTTGGAGTGAAGAAGGATAAAATGGTGCAACTTGTCGGATTTGGCACCTTCAAGGTCGTCGAGAGAAAGGCGCGCAAAGGTGTCAACCCCAAAACACTTCAACAAATTCGCATACCGAAGTCGAAGACTGTCAAGTTTGTCCCAGGCAAGGACTTTAAGAGCAAAGTTTAAGCTTTTGAGGGCAATTTAGGGCGACCTGTTTCCCCCCCGCGATCGAGAAATCCCGTTTGGTCCAGCTACTAAACGGGTTTTCTCATTTGCCAGCCGCCCATATTGGTGTTGCGTTGAATCGCTATTGCAACCTTATCTAACTTCAGATCAACCGTATGAAGAAAATACTGTTCCTTGCTTCAATCTCAGCACTTGTTCTCGCTCAATCTGCCTTTACCGCAGATACTTACGTCTTCGATAAGGCCCATTCCACAATGGGCTTCCAGGTGCGGCATCTGTTTTCGAAAGTACCCGGTAAATTTAACGATTTTCAGGGTAAGATTCAGTTCGATGAGGCCAATCTCGAAAACTCATCCGTGGAGGTGAAGATCAAGACCGCGAGCATCGACACCGGGGTTGAGATGCGAGATAAAGATTTGAGGTCCGCAAATTTTTTTGATGTCGAAAAATTTCCCGAGATGACTTTCACCAGCAAATCGGTGAAGCGCACCGGTGACACAACCGGTGAAGTCACCGGCGATCTGACAATGCACGGTGTTACGAAGGAAGTCGTCTTGAAAGTCGAGCTTTTGGGTAAAGGCGCAGGACCGCAAGGAAAGACCGTGTCAGGTTGGGAAGCCAAAACCAACCTTAAGCGCAGCGATTTCGGTCTGACCTGGAATAAGATGATCGAAGGCACCCAGATGGTTGGGGACGACGTGGAGGTCGACCTGCGTGTTGAGGCATATAAGGGCTAAAGTTGCCACACACCAGGTTGGCGATCGCGGAGTCAAATCCGGCACGACACTATGGCCGATTTAATCCTTTCCTCCTCCGAGACGCAGGCTCTTGAAAAATCGGCTATTGAGCAGGGGGTCCAGGCCGAATCTCTCATGGATAGCGCTGGAGTTGGTATCGCAGACGCCATCCTCCGGCGCCATCCTCAGCCCGGTCTGTGTGTGGCGTATCTCGGGAAAGGAAACAATGCAGGCGACGCGATTGTCGCCGCTTCGCTTCTTGCGAAAACCGGATGGGAAATCTGGACGCGTTCCCTCGTCGCTGATTCCGATCTTCAAAATCTGCCAAAGAAAAAGATAGCCGGCTTGAGTGCCTCAAGAATCGAAAAACCGCTGGTCGCTCTGGCGGCCTTTCGGCCCAGGGTTATCCTCGATGGGCTCCTCGGGCTCGGCTCCAGACCCGAACTCAGCCTCCCATTGAAGGCCTTGACCTGCGAAATCAATGCCCTCAGGCAGACCTCGGGTGCGACGGTCTATGCGGTGGATTTTCCGACAGGACTTGGTGAAGACGGAGCCGATCCCGACGCCGTTGTGGCCGACTGCACAGTCACGATCGGATTTCCGAAAACAGCCCTCTTTCGTGATGAGGTAACGAACATTGTCGGGCGCATTCTTGTCATTGATCTTGAAGAGTTGGCGGCACGGAGCCCAAAGGAAACCGCACATGGCATTCTTTCGGAGCCGGGAAGTCTTCGACATTTGTTGCCCCGGCGACCGTTTGATTCACATAAGGGGAATTATGGACGTGTTGCCGTCGCGGCGGGATCGCGCGGGTTTGTGGGTGCTTCGATCCTCTGTGCAGAAGCCGTCGCCCGGAGTGGCGCAGGATTGATCAGTTTACACGTGCCAAGCGAGATTTACGAACTTGTCGTCCCCAAGGTGATGCCTGAGATCATGGTGAAACCGATCAGCGATTTCCGATCGATTCTGGATGATCGGCTGGACGCTTTGGCAATCGGACCCGGTATGGGATCCTCTCGGCGGCAGGAGATCCTCGATCTGATCAAACTGTTTCCGGGTCCTGCAGTGGTGGACGCCGATGCCTTAAATGCGCTGTCCAACGCTACCGGCCAATTGCATAGTTCCGCGGGTGCCCGGCTGCTGACGCCTCACCCTGGTGAAATGTCGCGCCTGTGGCAAACGCCGGGTAAATCTCGGGCTCAAATTGTTAAAGAATTTACTTCCGAGTTTCCGGTAGCTCTGTTGCTCAAAGGCGCCAGAACTCTGGTGGGACAGCAAGGCAAGCCGCTGGCGTACAACTCGAGCGGCTCCCCGGGTATGGCAACCGGCGGATCCGGGGATGTCTTGACGGGGGTTTGCGGAGCTCTTTTAGGCAGGGGACTCTCTGCCTACGATGCCGGTCGCTTCGGCGCCTGGCTTTGCGGAAGGGCTGGCGAGCTGGCTGCAGATTCGCTTTCGGAAGAATCGATGCTCCCTTCCGACCTCTTCACTCATTTTGGTGCGGCTCTGCGCGAGTTGTATTGACGCCTAACGTCAATACCGAAATTGGGAAATCGTCCGTGCTCGTGGTCGTCCTGGCCCTCGAATGAGCCGGAGAAATTCTCGGATAAAATAACATTTACCTTTGTCTATAGAAGGACCAGATTGACCGGGCCGGATTGGTAGGGCCGGATCTCCGAGCCGGCCGTTCTTGCCGGGCAGCTCGGAGATCTGCCCTTACCGCGGGTTAATTTAAGCCGTCGCCTGGAACTATCCCACCGCGGCGGCTCAGCGGGAGCTTCGTATACCGCGTGACATCTCCGTGGCCTGCGGTCGGTAGGGCGAGTCCGGCCTTGGCCGGACGAGACGGTTCTTGACTCCGAGCTAACCCAGATATTTTGCCAGTCGGTCGCGAAGTTCAGCTCTCGCTCTGAATAGGATGCTCTTTACCGCAGGGACAGTCGTCTCCATTACTTTCGCGATATCCTCGTACGACATATCCTCATAGCGCCGAAGAATGATTGCCATCCTTTGAGATTCCGGCAGCTCATTGATAGCTTCCTGAATCGCCTTTTGGAGTTCGCCTTCGAGAAGCACTCGATCGGGTTCCTTTTCAACGCGCTCCGCCGGCTCCGGGATTTCTTCTGAATGCTCCACAATATGTCGTTTGCGCCTGAGTTCGTTGAAAACGAGATTACGTGTAATCCTGAAAAGCCAGGTTGTGAACTTGGCGGTCGGTTGATAGCGGGATGCGGATTTCCAGACCCGAATAAACACCTGTTGTGCCAGATCCTCTGATTCGGCGTCCGAACCAAGCATCTTGCTGATTGTGCCAATAACCCGCGCTTGATGCGTTTCGACCAGCAGCCGGAAAGCCTCCATGTCTCCCTCCCTGATGCGAGCCATCCAAGCAATTTCAGGCTCGGACGACTCCGCATCAGTCATTGAAGGGTTTGCCACTCGGAGGGCAGAATTCATCGTATCCATTACAACACGTCCCGCCATCAAGAGTTGCTCCTGTATTAGGCGGGTTCCGGGAGCTTGATGGGAGAATCGTCCTGTGTCAGGTTTATTTTGTGAAAAATTTCACAAGGACACGCCTCGTTCCGCCGTCGCTCCGCTCGATTTACGATAAGGTCATGGCAGCAGAACGAATCGACGACCAGGAAGCAGTTCAGCTGTACCGGTCCACTGACATTAACGCACTTGGTTTGATCGCCAATATCATCCGCCAACGAAAGAACGGGAATCGTGCCACCTACATTCTCAACCGCTATATCAATTATTCGAATATTTGCATCTTGTCCTGCCAATTCTGTGCCTTTGGAGCGCGAAAGCGCGATCCGCATGCCTTCGAAATGGCGATCCCGGAAATCGTGGAGACAACGCGCCGCTCGCTGGCTAGTGGAATTACCGAAGTGCACATGGTGGGCGGGCTTCATCCTTCTCTGCCGGGCGAGTGGTATTTCGAACTGCTGAGAAAACTTCGCGAACTCGACCCAAACCTGCACATCAAAGCTTTTACAGCCATTGAAATCAGGCATATTGCCGAGCGCATCCTTAAGCTCCCCTTGGAGACTACGCTTCGAATGTTGCGTGACGCCGGGCTCAATTCCTTGACCGGAGGCGGTGCGGAAATTTTCGATCCTGTGGTCCGCGATCAGATCTGCCGCGGCAAGGAAACTGCCGAAGAATGGAAAGAGGTACACCGAATCTGGCATAAAATGGGGGGGCGCAGTACCTGCACGATGTTGTTTGGACATATCGAAACGGTCGAGCAACGAGTCGATCACCTGCGGCAACTGCGCGAACTCCAGGATGAGACAGGCGGATTTACCGGGTTTGTTCCTTTCGCCTTCGTACCGGAGACCACGGAACTGAAACATATCAAGCCGGCGTCAGGCATGGACCAGCTCCGGAACCTGGCCGTCAGCCGTATTTACCTTGATAATTTTGATCACATCACGGGTTATTGGATTGCAATGACCCTCCCGCTTGCTCAGGTCTCTTTAAACTATGGGGTTGACGACTTGCACGGGACGCTGATGGAAGAAAAAATCTTCCACATGGCCGGCTCGAAGACGCCTCAACAGCAAACGGTTGAAACCTTGGAGAGGACGATTCGCGAAGCGGGTCGCGAACCGATGCAACGCGATAGTCATTATCGAACTATCCACACGACGCGCCCCTCGGCGGCGACGACCTTGCGTGCCGGCTAAACTCCTCCGCTCCCCGGGGCCCGTGGTCGATAGGGCGAGTCCAGCCGTGTGCGGTTAGCGTAATCGAACGCACTTCGATTAAGTGGTACCATGAGATTTTCCGCAAATACGCCGAAAGCGTAACAAGCGAAGCGGAACCCTGGGTAACTGAAAACGAGTGCCGTCCGCTCTGAAAGAGCGGCAGATGTTAGCCGTTTTTTTGCACGAGCGCTTGGCTGGAGTCAGATCGTCTGGATACGCGCTCGCCGGTATACAAACGTCTGCCGCTCTTTCAGAGCGCTTCACTTGGCTTGCGCCATCTGTTGAGGGAAAAGAACTTTAAGTTCCGCAGTAGGGCGTGGTAGGGGCGGATCTCCGAGCCGCCCGTCGAGAACCGAGCTGCCAACCAGGAACCAGCCGGCTCGGAGATCCGGCCCTACCTACCCGGTTGCTACTCAGTGCTTCCACCGCGATTCCGCTTCCGAAAAACCGTGGCGCCTCTCCCCGCCGTACTCATTT
>Ga0182037_10001599_pt1 | contig 11886 bp, 10 predicted proteins | sample sta12Cox44000082_FD_125974 | JGI IMG/M metagenome (GOLD analysis project Ga0182037, IMG submission 125974) | Lab enrichment of tropical soil microbial communities from Luquillo Experimental Forest, Puerto Rico - statoxic.12C.oxic.44.000.082 | ecosystem: Environmental > Terrestrial > Soil >... | reverse complement strand
GTGGTTCACCGGCTTTCATCCCGATTACCACCACACCACGGACACCGCGGACAAAATCAATTACGCGAAAATGGCCAAGATTCTGCGCCTGGCCTACCTCGCCGGATTCCAATTCGCGAACGACGCGGCCCCGCCTAGATTCATAGCCAACCCAGGCGGCAGGGCTTCAAGCCAAGCCAACGAACATCGACAGAACTAGGCGAGGGCCCTTCTCGCCAAAACCGTCAGCGGGTGGGCTTGGCTTCGAGCTGGGCGACGCGGGCCTTGACGATTTTCTTAATCAGGGCAACCGGGAGCGGCTTATTCAGAGGGAAATGAATGGTCCCTTTGGAGGTCGAAAAGCCCTTGAGTTCTTTCTTGAACTCTTTGATGAGGGCGGCCGTCGGGAACAAACTGCAATGGTCGGAAAATGCGGCGAACCACACCAGGATCCCCTTGTGCTTGAAGGCCGGAATCTGGTAGCTGATGGTTTCCGTGGCTTCGCGAGGCACCGCCTGGCGGATCGCCGAGCGCATTTTGCTTAAAGCGCTGCGGGCCGGTTCCGGAACACGGGCGAGGTATTCCGCCACATTTTTTGGAGCGGCTTTTCCTTTAGCGGTCGAGCTGCTCGATTTCTTCTTTTCCACGCCGAAGAGTATAGCAAAGCGCCGTTGCGCCTGGACCGGTCAATAGCCCTCGGGCGGGATTTCGTAGCCGGCAGCTGCAAGCGAGCCCGCACCGCTCCAGCCCCAGACCAGGACGACGTCCTCGCTGCCGGTATTGTCAAACCCGTGCCAGTGGCCCCGCGGCGTGAAAATAACGTCTCCCTGACCGGAGGGCTCGCGGCCGGTGTCCGTATAAATGAAGCCCCGGCCTTGAAGGACAATGAAAAATTCGTCGGCGTTGGGATGGCGGTGCTTGTCGTGGCGCGCACCCGGAGGAAGAACGGTCCAACCGATGACGAGTTTGTCTGAGCCGGCGGATTTCTGGTCGATCAGGAACCGGACCTGCATGTTGATCCAGCCTTCATCGCGGTTGAGGCCGCGGACATGCGCAACATCGCGGAGATTGGTGCGGTAGGGTTTGATCCTCATTGCGACATTCCTCCCAGACGGCGGTAGACCTCGTAGACCGCCACAAAGTCGTGATGTGCAAGGCCGAGGCCGCGACACGCATTGAGCATTTCGTTGGCGGCGGCGCCAAGCGGAACGGGCAGGCCCAGTTTGCAGCCCAGCTGAAGCGCGAGCAGCATGTCTTTCTGCTGAAGATTGACGTTGCCATAGGTAGCGTCAGCAATGTGGCCTTCGAGAAGCAGCGGCGCGCGATAGTTGAGAACCGGCGAGGCCACCACGCTTTTCAGAAAAGCATCGACGGCAACCTCGCGGGGGACGCCGCCTTTTTCCGCCAGTGCCACACCTTCGCAAAAGCCAATCACTTCGACGACCAAGGTCATGTTGAGAGCGACTTTGAGCTGCACGGCGAGTCCCTGGGCGCCGATGTAGGTAACTTTGGGACCGATGCCGAGCAGGACGGGTCGCACGCGCTCGAACACAGCTTGGTCGCCCGCGACCATGAGCGAGGCTTGGCCCCGAGTAACCGTCAGCGTGGTGCCGGAAACGGGGGCGTCGAGCATGGCCAGGCCGGCTTTGGCGAACTCGGCGGCGATCGCGCGGCTCGCGTCCGGATCGATGGTGCTCATGTCGAGATAGGCAGCGCCCTTGGCGAGCCCGGTGATGACTCCATTTTCGCCGAGAGCGAGTGAGCGGACGGCCGCCGAGTCAGTGACGATGGAGAAGACGACTTCGGATTGCCGCGCTGTTTCGCGGGGCGTGTCGGCCCAGACCATGCCGATCTGGAGCAAGGGCGCGGCTTTTTCTTTGGTGCGATTCCAGCCGGCTACACGATGTCCGGCGGCGATCAGGCGAGGAACAATGGCCTGGCCCATGTCGCCGAGGCCAAGGAAACCGATTTTCACGATTCACCTCTCTACCAACCGCGCAAAAGACGAGGAAACGTGAGGGAGATAATAACGGACTCCGCCGGCAATTGCGGCACTTCGTTTCTTTTCTTTGGTTCAAGACAGCTGCCTCCGAACGATCGGCGGGGTCGCAACACGTTCCCGACCGGGGACCGTCCATGTCATGCCCGCGAGTAAAAATCATTTTTCGCGAAAGGCCAGCTGTTTGCTCCGAAGTTCATTCCCAAAAAGGTCGCCGAGATAAAGGAGGAGACTCCGCCTCCCGCCCCGAGCGGGGTCGCAGGTGGCGTGATCGGAGGAGTCCCGGGCGGGCAGGGGGCGGCGTGCTCGGCGGCATCCTGGGAGGAATCGGTCACCCGCCGGCACCGCCTCCGCCCGCTCCCGTCGTTCACCAAGGGCCCTACCGCGTGGGAGGCAAAGTGCAGGCGCCGCGCTTGATCCGGCAAGTTGAGCCGGAATATCCGCCTCTTGCGAGGCAGGCGAGAGTTCAAGGAGACGTAATCATTGACAGCATGATCGACACCGAGGGGAGAGTGACGCAGATGAAAGTGGTGTCGGGAAGCTCGCTGCTGGTCCAATCTGCGATTCAAGCGCTCGAGCAGTGGAGGTATCAACCAACGCTGTTGAATGGGCAGCCGGTGCCGGTGGAAATGCTCGTGACCTTGCACTTTACGCTCGGTCAGCATTCCTAGCCGAGAGAAGAGTCAGCGCTTCCAGAATTTCATGACCGCGGAATAGTCGAGGTCTTCCTTGGCGGCGCCTTTGACAGCATTGTAGATTTCGCGGGCGGCGGCAGTGGCGGGCAGAGCGACGCCCAGCTGATTGCCAAGGTCAAGCGCAAGACCGAGGTCCTTGTGCATGAGGCGCAGCGGGAAGCTCGGGACGTATTCGCCCTTGAGCAAATTGGGCGCTTTGACGTCCAGCACGCCGGAACGGGCCATGCTGGATTGCATGACTTCGACGAGTTTTTCGCCGGGAATTCCGGCGCGACTCGTGAGCGCCAGGGCTTCGGCGAGGGCGTCTACCTGGAGAGCCAGGATGAGATTCATGGCCAGCTTGATGGTTTGGCCGGCGCCATTCTTTCCAAGGTGAAACAGTTTCTTGCCCATGACACGGAGAACGGGCTCGGCCTCTTGTAAGGTTTCTTCGTCGCCGCCAATCATAAAAACAAGTTCGCCTTTTTTGGCGCCCCAATCCCCGCCGGTGACGGGCGCATCGAGGAAACGCACGCCGCGCTCAGAACAAGCGGCGGCGATTCGGCGAGCCAGGCCGGGGGAGACGGTGCTGGAGTCGACATAAATGCTGCCGCGCTTGAGCGAACTCATGGCGCCCGAGTTGCCCCAAAGCACCTCTTCAAGGGCGGGAGGGTCGCTCACAATGGTGAGCAAAAAATCCGATGCGGCCGCCACTTCCTGCGGAGATTTCGCGAGTTTGGCCCCGGCGGCAACCAGTTCATCAGCGCGCGACGGCGTGCGGTTCCAAACGGCAAGCGCATAGCCGGCCTTGATGAGGTTCATGCCCATGGGACGGCCCATCAGGCCGAGACCGATGAGCCCGATTTGTTTGGCAGCGGGATTCAAGAGAGCCCTCCTAGACGGCGGTTGGCTTCCGGGCGCGAGCAATTGGCCACGAGAAAAGGATCATTGTAGCTGAATTTTGTTTTAGAAGAAGCAGGCGGCAGAGTCCGCGAGAGTCCGCGTGAAATTTCAGGCGGTTTTGGAGCGCCGGTCGCGGGGGCGGGTACCGGCGCCGCGAGCTGAAGCCGCGGCAGCCAAAGCCGCACCGCGGGGCTTCGGTTTAGCATTCGCGTCTGGAGTTTTGGAGCCCGAGGCAGGCTTCCGGGCAACCGGGCTGGCGTTGGCGCTTGCGCCGGAGTCCGGTTTTTCATCGATGCGAACCAGACACTGATAGGGAATTTCCCAGCGGAAGTGCCCGTTCTTCCCGCGTTGCTCAAAGCTTTGCTCGAGGAAAATGGACCGGCCGGAATCGGCAACGAAGACCCCGGAGGCAGGCAAAAGAATATCCCCGGCGCGATATTGCACTTCCACACGTCGACCGAGAAAGGACGAGTAACGAGCCATCCTTTTTCTAGTGTCGTCACTTGGCAGTAACAGGCGCAATAGTACGAAAGGTCCCCCCCGCCCGAGGTGTGGAAAAGGCTGCGGAAAAGCTGTCGCGAACGGCAAGCGGCGCAAGAATTCGTTGCTGCAAGTCAAGTACGAGATGCTGCTTCTTCGACCGTCTTCGACCCGATGGCGGAGACGGGGTCGGGCGCAGCGCGGAAGGCAAGTGCTTGACTTTTCCTCGGGGCGCGATATTGTCTCGGTCACTATGAGGAACGGTTCGTCCGAGGAGGCGTGGCGTGGCGGGGCTCGCTGAAACCGTTGCAAATGGACTGGCGGCGTATTACGAATATGTCGCCGAGGATCTGCACAGGTGGGTTGACCCGCTGTCCAACGAACAGTTCTGGCGCAAACCATATCCGTACGGGAACAGCGTGGGGCACCTGGTGCTGCACTTGACCGGCAATCTGAGCTATTACATCGGTGCGCGCGTCGCGGAAACGGGATACGTGCGGCGCCGGGACCGTGAGTTCACCGATCCGCATCCACCACACAAGGAGGAGGCGCTCGAGGCATTTGATAAGGTGATTGCCATGGTGGTAGAGACGATTCAAAAGCAGAGTGCGGGAGACTGGGGCACGGGGTACACCGCGGAGCGCGAGCCTGAGGCCAAAAATCGCTTTCAGATTTTCGTGCGTTGCGCGGGGCACGCCTATCATCACGTTGGGCAGATGATCTACCTGAGCCGAGAGCTAGCGAGAACTTAAGGCCCGGGAGAATACCTCGCCGGGACGCAGAGTGGGCGCCCGAGGCGAGCGCAGTGGAACACGAGTGGTCGAACAAAAGAAACTAACCAAGGGCAAGGCCGCCCTTTTGCTGATTCTGTCCGCTTTAGGGGCGATCGTGTCGGCAAAGGAACTGCATGGATGGCACGTCTACCTGGGATTTGCCATTATCGCTGTCGTACTTCTTGTCGTCTTTCTCATCTGGAACAAGAAATCCTGAACGGCTCTTTTTCAAGGACTGGGGGTAGGCGGAGATGCGCAAAGTGTCTTTGATGGCGCTTCGAGTGGCGCTCGGCGGAATGTTGGCGGTCTTGGCTGCGGCGCAGGAGACGGCCAAGCATGCGCAAGGGCCGTCGTCTACCGTCCCGACCATCGACCAATCGCTCGAATGGCAAAGCGCGTTCAACCCGAAGATTTCGCCCGACGGGAGGCGCGTGGTTTACGAACTCCAGAAGACCAACTGGGAGGAAAATGCGTTCGAACGGAACTTGTGGATTGCAGACGTCGCGAGCGGGGAAACGCACGCGCTGACAACGGCAAAGAAGTCGAGCACGAATCCCGAGTGGTCGCCGGACGGGAAATGGATCGCCTTTCTCTCTGACCGGCCGGGGCAAATCGCAGGAACGCCGGAAGGCAAGAAGCAACTGTATGTGATTTCAGCGGAGGGCGGGGAAGCACAGCAAGTGACGAAGGTGGAAAACGATGTGAATGATTGTGCGTGGGCCCCGGATTCGAAACGCATCGCTTTTTCCATGACGGATCCCGAGACCAAGGCCATGAAAGACCGAAAGGAAAAGTACGGAGAATATTTCACAGTACATGGCGACTATCAGATGACCCATCTCTGGATCCTCGAGTTTTCGAGCGGAAGCCCTACCGCGGCCGAGCCGAAGCGACTGACGGAGGGAGACCAATTCAGTGTCGGGGGCTTTTCCTGGTCGCCGGACGGGACGCGCATCGCCTTCAGCGCCCAGAGGGACCCCGACCTGATTTCCATCGGCACGGCAGACTTGTACGTCGTAAGCGTGAACGACAAAGCCGTGAAGAAGATTGTGAGCACGCCGGGACCAGACCGGAATCCGCGCTGGTCGCCCGACGGGAAGAAAATCGCGTTCGAAACCTCGGCGGGATCGCAGAACTTCTTCTATACCGACGGCAGGATTGGCGTAGTCCCGGCCGGCGGCGGCGCGGTGCAGATTCTGACGGAATCTTTTGATGAAGACCCGTCGCTCGTCGGCTGGGGACCGGATGGAATTTACTTTGGCGCCGCACAGAAGACCGCGGCACATTTGTTCCGGCTGAACCCCGCGGACGGAGCGATCGAGAAACTAAGCGCTCCGGAGGGAATGGTGGCGTTTGGCTTTTCGTTCGCGAACGATTACAAAACGGTGGCTTATCGAGCGGCACTCGACAACCAGTATGGGGAAATCTACACCACCATCGTCGCGCCGTGGCAGGGCAGGAAACTGACCGCGATGGGAGAGCAAATGAAGGGGTTCACGCTGGCGCACCGCGAAGTGATTTCCTGGAAGTCGGCGGACGGAACGACGATTGAGGGAGTGCTGTACACACCGCCGGATCTCGACGCCAGGAAAAAGCATCCCCTGCTGGTGGTGATTCACGGCGGGCCGACAGGAACGGATCAGCCGGTGGTGAACGCCGACCGTTACTATCCGATCGAGCGGTTTGTGGCCAGAGGGGCGCTGGTGCTGCGGCCAAATTACCGCGGATCGGCAGGCTACGGAGAGAAATTCAGGTCATTGAACGTGCGGAATCTTGGCATTGGGGATTATGCGGACGTGATTTCCGGTGTAGATTCGCTTATTGCCAAAGGTGTTGTCGACAAGGACCGCGTCGGCGCGATGGGCTGGAGCGAGGGCGGATACATTTCTGCGTACATCGCGACGTTTAGCGACCGCTTCAGAGCGGTGTCGGTGGGCGCGGGAATTTCCGACTGGACCACCTATTACGTGAACACGGACATTACGCCCTTCACCCGGCAATACCTCCACGCCGTGCCGTGGGACGACCCGGAGATTTACTGGAAGACATCGCCCATCAGCAACATCGCGAAGGCGCAGACGCCGACGCTGATTCAGCACGGAGAGAATGACCGGCGCGTGCCGATTCCGAATGCGTACGAACTGCGGCAGGCGCTGGAAGACCGCGGCGTGCCCGTCAAGATGATGGTTTACAAGGGATTCGGGCACGGCATCACCAAGCCGAAACAACAGCGCGCCGTCATGGAAGAAAATGAAAAGTGGTTCGCGCAATATATCTGGGGCGAAAAGCCGGAAGAAAGGAAACCGGCCGAGCCCAAAAAAGACGAGAAGAAATCAACAGCAGCGGTAAACCCGTAAATTGGGAAGCGGCCGTAGGTCGGGTTCGACCCAGCCGCCGCGCGCGGCGGGCGTCCGCAACAGATCCTGCGAATAGTATTGCGAGGGAAGATTCTTGTCGCGGAGCTCCGGGTGGTCGGCAAGGAATTCTTCAAACGCGCAACCTTCCGGGGTTTCCACAAGAGCCGCCGCGACCAGGCGCATCCAGAACAACGTGAGCGTGTGGTGGTATTTCTCGGTGGCGCCGTGGTGATCGGCGAAGCGACGGATGCCGGCGGACATACGCTCGGTAGCGCGCGTGGCGTCGGAAGACTTCAAGTAGAGCCAAGCAACGCGAAGATGCTCCCGGTGGCGAAACTGGTCCGCCGGAAAAGAAAGGCTTTCGAACGCGCGGAGAAAGTCGTCGTCGCTCCAGGCGCGGGCGCCGGAGCCGGGATGAGTATCGGTCATAGCTGTCTGGAAAAAATGTCAGATGGAAACTTCTTTTAGTCTATCACGTTTTCGCTTTGGAACGCAGAAGAAGAAGAGCAACATCCCGCAAAGCCGGTTTCCAAATTGCCCGGAGTCTCGCTCGAAACTCCGGCGGAAAGCGGTCCGTGGCCGGTCTCTTGAAAGGAAGTCCTTCGGAAAGCGCCGCCTCCGCTTTGCTACGTTTCGAGCTTGAAGCGGGAAGACGCGAGGCGGTAGAGGCGGCGCCAAACCAGGCGATTGATGAACACGACGATGATGGCCATGACCAGCGTCGAAGCCAGCAGCATATCGAAGCGGCCGGCATCGCTAGCACTGCTGATGGCGCTGCCCAACCCCGGCACGGAAACGATTTTTCCCTGAAAGTGGAAGTACTCGGCAATGATGCTGGCGTTCCACGCGCCGCCCGAAGCGGTCACCATACCGGTGACCAGATAAGGGAAAATGCCGGGCAGGATCAGGAAACGCCAGCGATTCCAGGAGCCGAAATGAAAGACTTCGGCAGCCTCCTTGAGGTCGGTGGGAATGGCCAGGGCGCCAGCGATAACGTTGAAAAGGACGTACCACTGCGTGCCCAGGAGCATGAGCAGCATGGCCGCGAACTCCATGCCCCCGCGAAGCCTGAGGAAGAACAACAGAATGACGGGGAAGAGCGCCGTGGCGGGGACCGAGGCGGCGATTTGGACGAGCGGCTGAGCAAGGCGAGCAAGCCGCGGACTGAAGCCAATTGCCACGCCCACCGGAACGGTCCAGAGAGCGCTCAAAAGCAGAGCGGAATTGACGCGAAGGAAAGTGTGCGCGGCGCTGCCGAGGAGTTCGATGTAATCTTCGCGATGAAGCTCGGAGAGCTCACGGATGGCGTGGAACACTGTGAACGCGAGGCCAACCAAAATCCCGGCAACCAGCAAGTAGGCCATTCCGCGGCGGAGGCGATACCGCTTCGGAGCGGCAAAGGACTCGGCGGCCCGGCGCGCGCCGAGCGTGAAGAGCAGCGTCAGCTGGTTGACAATGGGATGAAAGATGCGCCGATAGAGCCGGATGATCACAGAAGTGCGCCCGATGAGATGCAGCAGCTTGGCATGCGGCGTGAGGGAACTTTCCACCTGCTCGAATTTGAATTTGTCCGCCCAGAGGATGATGGGACGCCAGACCAGCTGATCCAATAGGACCACCACCGTAATCATGGCCACGACACCCCAAAGAATGGCGCGCGTATCACCGTGGTTCGCGGCGGTTTCGAGGAAGGAGCCGAGCCCCGGCAATCGGAAGTCCCGGTTGCCAAGCACGAACATTTCGCAGGCCATCAGAAAAAACCAGCCGCCGGCGACCGAGACCATGGAGTTCCAAACTAGGCCGATGGTGGCGAAGGGCAAATCCAGTTCAGCAAAGCGCTGCCAGCGGCCGAAGCGGTAAATGATGGCGGCCTCGCGAAGATCGCGCGGAATGGTTTTCAACGAAGAGTAAAAGCTGAAGGCCATATTCCAGGCCTGGCCGGTAAAAATCAGCAGGATCGAGCCGAGCTCGATGCCCAGCTGGCTATGCGGAAAAAGCGCCACCATGGCCAGCATCACGCCGGGAAGGAAACTGAGGACGGGAATGGACTGCAAAATGTCGAGCAGAGGAACCATGACCATTTCGGCGCGGCGCGAGCTGGCCGCGAGATAGCCGAATGCCAAAGCAAAGACCAGGCTGATGGCGTAGGCGATGACCATGCGCACCAGGGAGTAAAAGGCATACAGAGGAAGGTCGCGCGGATTCTGCGAAATCTGCGCCTGGGGATGAGCGGGACCGAGCCAGGTGCGGCCGATGGCGTAAATTCCAAAAACGGTCGCAAATACAAATAGAAAAACGGCGATATCGATCAGGACAGCCCAGGGGGAGCGCGAACCGGCCGGACGCTTCCCGGCGGGAAGAAGCGGCGTGGAGTGAACGGCGGGAAGCGCAGGCACAGGCACGGCGGGCTCACGGCTCGGTGAGAGTCAGTTTTCCGGATTGGGAATCATAGTCAAAAATCTCGGCGTAGCGTCCCCACTGGATGGCGGTTTCGAGCTGACGGCGGGATTCTTCCTGGCTGAAGTGCTCATCGAGCAGATCGCGGAAAAAGTCCTCGCTGAGCGTGCGGTTGGACTTGGCCTTGAGGGCTTGTTCCACTTGCCGGAGCAGAGGCACGTTGGCGAGGGCAGCCTTGCTGAAGATGGCTTTGCGGGTCTGAATGTCGGCCTGGGCGAAGGCATAGCCTTCCGGTGTGATGATGGCATCACCCTCCTCCACGCGAAGCAAACCCAAGAGAACCGCGGTGTCGATCGTGGGCAGAAGAGACTCCAAATCCATACTGAGTTGGTCCGACAGGCGGTGCAGGTCCACGCGCCCGCCGCGGTCGACGAGGATTTCCAGCAAGCCAGCCATTCCGCCGGGGCGCGTGTGCGGGAGCATGACCACCTTGGATTTCGGGGCGACACCTGCGGGCGGCGTGCGCGGCGGCGCGTAAGCGTCTTTGTGATCCGGCCGCGTCAGTACGCGATAAATGGCATCCACCAGGTCGAGGAACTCCAGGCTCTTGCGATCGCGAGGATGAGGAATGGCAACTGCAAAATCCGCGTGGATGTGCGCGGGATTGCGGCCGAGGACGATGATGCGATCCGCAAGAACGACGGCTTCCTCGATGTTGTGTGTGACGATGAACATGGCGCGCGTGGGGATCTTGTGGCCGAGCCAGAGCTCCAGCAGTTCGCCGCGCAGCGTTTCCGCGGTAAGCACATCGAGCGCGGAAAACGGCTCGTCCATGAAGAGCACTTCCGGTTCGACAACCAAAGCGCGGGCCACGCCAACGCGTTGCTTCATTCCGCCGGAAAGCTCCTTGGGATAAGCGGTCTCGAAACCGTCCAGCCCGACCGAGTCCAGAATGCGCAAGGCGCGCTTGTGACGCTCAAGGGGGGGGATGCCGCGAGCTTCGAGCGGAGCTTCGACGTTTTCGATGACCGTAAGCCAGGGAAAGAGCGCGAAGCTCTGGAAGACGATGGAGACGTTGGGAAATCTCCCGTTAACCGGCTGGCCGTGCCAGTAAACCGCGCCCCCGGTAGCGGGAGAAAGGCCCGTGAGCATGCGCATCAGGGTGGATTTCCCGCAACCGGATGCTCCGAGCAAGGCGATGATTTGTCCCGGGTAAATCGCCAAATCAATGGGCGCAATGACTTGGATACGGCTGCCGTCGGCTTGCGGATAATGCTTCTCCAACTGACGAGCCTCAATGATTGGTTCGGGCGCGCCGTCCGCGTTGTTTGCAGTGCTCATGGGCGCGTGTATTATCGCTCAACTGCCGGGTGGGCGCACAGGACGCTCGAGGGCGCAACGGTGCGCTTAGCGCCACCATTACTGTCACGTGAACGTGAAATGACATCTCCTTCCCAAGGCCCAAAGCGATCGGACGCGCGCGCAGCCTTACGCGGATGGTTCTCCGCTTTGGGTGTTTCCCTGGGAACGGCAATCCTGGTCATCACGCCGTTTTTCTGGCGGGGAAACGCGTCGGGACATGACATTGCCTTTCACGCGTCTTCCTGGCTGGACGTTGCGGGGCAATGGAGAGAAGGAATTGCTTATCCGCGCTGGTGCGAGTGGGCCAATAACGGCTTTGGGGAGCCGCGCTTCATTTTTTATCCGCCACTCTCGTGGATGCTCGGTGCGGCGCTGGGGTTTGTCGTGCCGTGGAGCGCGGTGCCCGGCGTTTTTGTCGTGTTGGCGCAAACGCTGGCGGGGATTTCCATGTTCGCGCTGGCTCGGCGATTTTTTCCGTCGGCGGCCGCCATGTTTTCCGCGGCCTGCTACGCCGGTAATCCGTACGCGCTGCTGGTCGTGTACATGAGAAGCGATTTTGCGGAGCTACTGGCGTGCGCGCTGCTGCCGGTGCTTTGCTTGGCGGCATTCGAGTTGTGCGGTCTTACGAAGAATTGCCCGCGATCGACGTCTCGCCTAGCCGCGCTCTTTGCCTTGCTTTTTGCGTGCATCTGGCTCTCGAACGCCCCGGCGGGCGTAATCTCGAGCTACAGCATGGCTCTGCTTTTTGTGTGGGCGGCCATTCGAGAAAAATCCTTCGCTCCGGTGTGGCGAGGCATTTCTGGTTTGACCCTGGGATTCGGGCTGGCGGGATTCTATTGGGTGCCGGCCGTGTACGAGGAACGCTGGGTCAACATCCGCCAGGCCCTTTCCTCCGGACTGCAGCCGGCGCAAAACTTTCTTTACACCACGATCGGAGATCCGGAACACAACGCCTTCAATTG